>QWCH01000218.1_pt1 | contig 117702 bp, 86 predicted proteins | sample 1972671 | NCBI WGS metagenome assembly QWCH01 (sample SAMN09866713, study PRJNA288562) | Human gut metagenome isolate term3_stool, whole genome shotgun sequencing... | isolation source: gut | host: Homo sapiens | place: USA: California
AAAGCACCTGAATTTCCTTGGGATATTTGGGACGCCGTCCGTTTTATTTTCAAATATTCGATTCTCCGGGAGTTAAGCTTTATCACTTTGTCGGTGTTTCCATCTTTCGGTAATCAATTTGCACGCTTTTCGAAACGGACTGCGCACCTCGTTTTTCCTATTGTCAGAAAGGGGAGTTTAAACCGTGAAAAGAGTCAATCCAAAATCGATCAAGATTTCGGACGAAATAGAAAAACGGTCCAAAAGGGGGGATATTGTATAATTTTTTAGTAGTACACCCCTTCCGAGAGCCAGGAAAAATCCGGCAAGAAAGGGGTGTAAAGTCGGCATCGCCTACGAACTGGAGGATTCCTTAGAACGGATAGCCGATTGCCAGATGGACACCCATGCCATCCTTAAAGTTTGTGATGTTGTAGTAACCTTTTTTGCCGGTATCATACGGAACGTGCAAGCCGATACCCCAATCCAGGCGGATAACGAGGAAAGTCAGGTCGTAGCGCAACCCGACACCTGTGCCCAAAGCCAAGTCCTTCAGGAAGCGGCCCCATTTCAACTGTCCACCGGGGCGGCTCTCGTCGTAGCGGAGCAGCCATACGTTACCGGCATCCAGGAAGGTAGCTCCGTGCAGGTCGCCCAAGATCGGGAAACGGTATTCCAGGTTGGCTTCGAACTTGATGTCCCCCGTCTGGTCCAGGTAACCGTATTTCGAGTCCGTCGGATGGTAACTGCCCGGTCCGATGCTACGGATCGTGAAAGCGCGGATACTGTTGGCACCGCCGATATAGAACTGTTCGCTATAAGGAGTCGTGATTGCGTTTCCGTAGCTATAAGCGACTCCTCCCATCAAGCGACCGACAAGGTGTTGTCTATGCCCCAAGTCGTAGTTGTAGCGTATCTCGCTGGTGACCTTGACAAACTGGGCGAACTTGTTTCCTAATAAATGCTTTTCCCGCTCGTTGAAATTCTTTCCGGCGATGGCATAGGCGGCATCAATGATAAGACCGGCCTGCGTGACGGACGATTGCCACCAGAGATGGTTCCGCTTAGTCGTAATGGATGCATCGTCATAGGTATAAGTATATCCCATAGAGGGGACAAACTGGTTCTCAAGGCTTCGTCCCAAGGCCGGGTTGTCCTGGGTTATGGTGTCAAACTCGGCTGTTCTTCGTTGCAGCAGCGAATAAGTCAGCTTGAACGGCGTCACCGAGTGATGGCTGGTAGCCGAGGGCTGGAAGTCATACGAGGCGCTTCCTCCGAAGGCTAACATCTTGAAGAACTTGGCACGGTTCAGCTGGTCCGCATAAATACGGAAAGAGGTGCTGGACGGATATTTCATGTCGTCCTTGAACAAGCTGGGGAAGAGTACCTGTGGGAAGGTCAGTGTCCCGCTGACGCCGAACTCCCAGCTATTGATGGTCGAACTGTTGCCCGCCACTCGTTTACCGGTCTGCCACTCGTAAGAACCGCGCATACTGACGCCGAATGTCTCCCCTCCTCCGAACACGTTTCGTTTCGTGACGCTGAAGATCGCACCGGGACCTGTCTGGTCATTACTTTTGGTCGTGACGTTCAGCTCCAGTTCTCCGTCCAGCGGCAGGTCGTAGACCGTATTGATTTGCAGGTTCAGCGTGTCGCAACGGCGGGATGTGTCGCGCGGCGTATATTGCATTTCCGAATAGCGGAAGATACCCAGGCGGGAGAAGTTTGTCTGTGTCTTTTCCTGCTGTTGCTGCGAATAGATGTCGCCGGGACGGAACTTCAGCCGGTTGTATAAAACGGCAGGGCGGACGCGCAGTTTCCCTTCGTAAAAGATGGTCATATCCTTATATTTGACAGAGTCTGTCGGCGGTTCGTTATTGTACCCGCTCAGGTTGACCGATATATCGCCGATCTTCCAGGGGCGCAGCACGTTACGGGGCAGTCCCGGCCGGGTGGAGATACGGAGCGCTACCTTTCCGGGATTCATGATCGTATCTGCCTGGTAGTTGATGAACTCAGGACGGAAATAATAATATCCGTTGTTGCGGAGCAAGGAAGAGATACGCTGCCGCTCGGCTTCGAGTTGCGTGACGTTGAAGTTGTCGCCGTCGTGCAAAAGCCGTTCGCCGATGTTCCGCTGTATCAGCGTGTCAATCCGGTGGCGCAGGCGGACGTAGGCGATACTGTCGTATGTATAGGCATTGTTCATCGTCACCATGTAGTTGATCTTTGCCTTTTTAGGGTTCTTAGGGTCCGGCTCCACTTCATAAGCGGTTGCCCCGTTGAAGTAGCCGTATTCGCGTAGCAGGTTATAGGCCACCTTTGTCCGGACTTCCGGATTCACGGTATTGATGAAAACGGGTTTGGCGGCAAGTTTGTTGAATATCCACCTGCCGATCTTCCCTTTCTTGTTGACAAACGCGTTATACACCCATAGCCCGAACGGGAAAGGGACGCGGATAGACGAACTCCCCAGCAGCGCATTGTTGGGCGGATAAGCCAAGGCAGCCTCCACTTCCGTCAGCGCCTCTTCTCCTTCCTTACTCTTGTCTTCGTCCGTCACCTCGATCTTCTTAATCCCCGTGTACAGCACTTCCCCTTCCGGCAAGTTCTTGGTGGTGGAACAGGATGCCAGTAAAAGCCCTGTAAGGGCGATAACCGTTATATATATGTAATTCCTTTGTCTCATTTCTTTTCTTCTGTTTGTTTCTCTTCCGCTACCGGTTTGGGCTTGTTCTTTTTGAAGATGAAGAGTTCACGGAGGTGAAGCATCTTTTTACGGAGGACGATACCGGCGCCTGTTTCCGTGATCTCGCCCTCTAACAGGCTCTCGTAGTTCTTGTCGTGGAAGAGCTTGATGTAACGCGTACCACTGCCGTCGAGGCGGTATTCGATCGAGACATTGTCGATGAACTGCTGCGACTGTCCGGCGTTGACATCCTGACCGGTGGAAACACGTCCACCCAATATGATGCTGATCCTGTCGTTATAGAACCGTTTCGCGAAGCGGAAAGAGAAGTCCGTACGTTCACCGCCTGCTCCGGTGCCGTTCTGGTCGTACTGCTCCATGCCTAATGTGATGTCGACCGATTTGAGGGCGCTGCCGGCAATGTTGTTGATTTCGCTCTGCAGGAAACTGTTGAGCGCGGCTCCCATGTCGAGACTCGGCTTCTTGCCTCCGCCGCCAACATCGCTCATATTGAGGTACATGCCTGTGACAAGCATCGTAACAGCGATCTGCGACCGTTGCCCTTCGTCCATCTTATCCAACTCCTGCTGCATGGACTGGTCTTCCGGGGCGGAGAGGATAAATTGCAGTTGCAGATTCTCTAATGTCTGCTTGATTGCCACGCCGACATTAAAGGTGACAAGGCGCGAACTGCCGTCGTCCTGTGTGACCGAAGCACGCATCCGTTCGGTAGCCGTCAGGTTCAGCATCGGGTCCATCGGATTGCCGCTCCACTGGACATAGCTGCCGTCCTGTATCGTAAACTCTTTCAACGGAATGATCGGCATGGCATATTTCACCATACCACCCGAAAGCGTATAGCGTCCGTTCAGGATCATTTCGCCCTGTGTCGTATATTGGAACGATAGGTCGCCGCCGCCTTCCAGCTCTACGCGGCTCGACTGGTCCGGCGTAATGTCTGCATTCAAGCGTACGGCCTGATCGATACGGATCGTCATCAACATATCCAAGCTGCCGATAGGAAGAGGCGCTTCCGTCCGGTGGCGGCGCATCATCAACGTATCGGAGAAGTCAGTGAAGGTGACAAGGTCTGCCAACCGGTCCTGCGCCGTAAGCGGAGAGTCCTGCATCACATAGGTGACGTTCGTCCCTCCCAACAGTTGCAAATCACCCCGCATAACCAAAGCGTCGAGCGGCCCTTTAACCGTCGAGTTGAGGTTGACGAGCAGTTTGCCGTAGACCATGCTTTCTTTGTTGCGTTTCACATTCAACAATTGCATATCGTGGGCCGACAGCTTCAGGTTCGCCATCATCCGCGCAGGATTGTGAATATCGATCGTCCCGTCGATAACGAACGGGTTCGTTCCCGAAGCATAGATATTATACTGGTTGAAACTGATCAGGTTATCCTTTATCTTGATCTCCTGCTTGTCGAAACGGAAGGATGAACCGACAGCCGTAACAAAGACGGAAGAGCTGTCCATCCGTATATACCCATTGACTTCAGGGGCGGATGTGCTTCCGGTTATGGCCAGTTCCCCCTGCAAGTCTCCTGTCAGTTTCGCCATATTCTCCGGAATGAACGGGTTCACCATATCCAACGGCAATGCCGTGATGTCCATATTCCCATCCAGATAGTCCGTCTTTCCCATCCTGTAATAAGCATTGATGGCCGCTATTTCCTCCCGGTCGCGGAAAAGATGTATATCGACCTGATGCTCCTTGTCGCTCAACGGCAGGTAAACGGTGTTGAACATCAGTTCGCCGACCCGTCCGTCTTCATAGAACAGGCTGTCGATGTGGGCGTCCGCCACTACCATAAAGCTGCTGTCCGACGGTGCATATTGCAAGTCGGCGCTTAGCATTCCCCGCATGGAGGGCAGGTCCGGGAAACCTTTGGTAATGGCATCCAGATCGATCTGGCTCAGTTCGGCATGTATCTCTTGCATCCCGTCTCCTCCGGCAAGCGAATGAATCCAGAGGGAAGCATTATTCTCTCCTGTCAGCCGGACGTTGGCCGCAATATCCTTGATGTTCCTGTATAGAACGTAGTTGTCCGCATTCAGTTTGAACGGGCGGAATGCCAGGATCGGCTCTTCGGGGAAGAGATGCAAGCGGAAGCCTTCGCGCTCCTTGTCGATGCGTGCCCCCAAGAGGATGCCGGTCTTGCCCTGCCCGTCCGTATAGCGCAGTTCAGCGTCGGCGAACGTATTCCGTATCTGTCCCTTCAGACCTGCGGTAAACGGTTGTTGCTTCCTGTACTTCGTCTTGATGACACGGGTGTCATAGAGCAAGCCCAATGAATCCTGATGCACGATCAAGCAGATCGTGTCGATGCGCGTCGTATCCTGCATCAAGTTGGCGAGGTCGGCATCGAGGAAGAAGCCCTGTTCAGGCGAAGTGCTGGCCTCGATGTTCAGGTCGTCGAAGCTGATGGTATATTGTTGCAGGATATTGTAGATCGGATTGTCCTTGCCTGCCGTTATCTTCAGGTTCATATCCGGAAGGAGCGGCTGGAAAGCCGGGATGTCGATCATCGAATCGCGCTCCAGTTGCCGGGTCAACCCTTCGTTTATCTTAGTGAATTTATCCGCCATCGTTTCGATATCCGCATTACCGGTCAACATGATCCCCAGGTCGCCGGCGTGGAAAGAGACGCGGGTCGTATCTTTGTCGCTACGGGCATGCAATGTCAGTGTCTTCGGATGGAATTTACCGGTCGGGCTGACCAGTTCCCAGTTGCCGAGAGTTACATCCAGCAGGTTGTTCTTGCCCATATCCGTTTCCGCTTCGGCAAAAAGCTGGAAGGAGGTGGCAAGCGAATCGTTCATCAGGTGCATGCCGTACAAGTCGAAGTTTTGTACATCGGCGATCAGCATGGCTTCGACCTTTTTCTTGTGAAGCGTGGCGTTCAGCGACATATCCATCTTGGCCAACGGATAATGGCTGAGCAGGTCGAACTTCAGGAGGTTCTTTTCCAACGAACCGTCCAGCTTGACATCCGAAACGGCATACGTTCCGTATTCGATATTACTGATCTTCCCGTCCACCTTCGCCCAGGTCGACGCAAGGAACGGATCATATCCTTTTCCCTCTGCCCGGATAGTGGCGGCCAGATAATAAAGAGAGTCCTTAGGCAGGAAATTGGTCGGCTTCAAGCTGTCGACCTGAAGGTCTGCTTCATACGATTCGCGCACCGGATTATAGCGTGCCGCCAGTTTCACTTTTCCCTGATCCTGTGTCAGTAAAAGATCGGCCTTGTACTCCTGGTTCTGCAAGGCAGCCTCACCTGTCAGTTTCATGCCGGGAAGGTTATAACGCGAGCGTTCGGAAGCAGGCAACATGCCGAGGACAAAGTCAAGATTCCCGGTCTCTGCGGTCAGCTGCAATTTCCCGTTCCGGCGGATACTGTCTGTTACAGCCTTTATTTCTCCCGTAGCATTCAGATCGAACACACCCGGCAGTTTTCCTTTCAGCTGGCGCAAGCGGAGAGCGGCGAGGTTTCCTTCCACACCGGCGGTCAGGCTGATGCTTTCTTTCGGATAGGCTTGCTTAAAATCATCCGGCAGCGGACCGGCAAAGATAAACACATCCTCCTTCCCGACAGAAGCCGTCAGCAAGGTATGCAGGCTACCGCCCGGCTTTTCGTCAAACGTGCTCCACGGAACGGTTGCCAACAGGCGGACATCCGAATAAGGGGTCTTCAGGAGAAGCCCCGGCACCTGTATCGTCGTGCTGTCGCTGTGGATATTACCGGTCAGCGAACTGAGCACCAGGCCGGAACGGTCGTTTGCCGAAAACTCTTTGATCTGTGCGCTGATATCCCTTCCTCCATACAGGAGAGAGTCAATTTTTATATTCACATCGCTAAGCGCTATGTGCGACGGATCGAAACCCGGCGTCGGATCGCCGTAGCTGCCGTCATACCCCAGGGAAGAACCGGACAGAAGGAAGCGGGCGGCACTGTAGCGCGCCAAACCCAGGTCTACCAACCCTTCGGTCAGCCCCGCCTTATCGATATAGGTGGAAAGGCGCAACGAATCGTCCGGCATCTGCATGGCGAAAGCTACACGATCGAGATTGATTTCGTCCAACAGCAGTTTCCAGTTGACAGCGGTCGAAGCGGTATCTTCTTTCGTTGTCGTATCGTTCATCATCAAGGTGATGGCCGTGTCCGAAAGGTCTATTTTATTCAGTCTCGCCGTTTCTTTGCCGAGGTCGATGCGGTCGGCTTTTGCGTAGAGTTTGCCTAATACACCTTTGATCTCCATTCCTTCGATCAGTTTGCCGCTGTTCACTTTCACGCCCCGCAGGTCGATGGCATCCACCAACACTTCTTTCTTCAACAGGGGCATCGGGCGGATATTGACCTGAAAGCTTTCCAGCAATAATAACGTATCGGGCGGAGCCACTACCTGCACATCCCGTACAGTCAGGTTCAACGGGAAAGAAAGGCGTATCTGTCCGACACCTATGTCCATACCGGTAGCTTCGCTGGCATATTTGGTAGCTAACCGCACAGCGAAATTCTGAAAAGGAGGTATATATAAAAGAACGGAAATCAGTATGACCAATACAACTGGTATTAAACATACGATTCCTATCCGTTTCATCCAGCGTCTCATGTATCTTTCTTGTGTGTTTTCGTTATACTCATAACGGTTAAAAGGGATGTTTTGTTTGACATTCCGTTAACAAAAATAGGAGAAAAATAAAGGAAAACCAATAAACGTCTTACATTTGTCCCGGAATAAAACATAAAGTCATGTTGAATCTGGAAAATCTTTGTACGGAAGTACAGCAAATAGCCCGCACTGCCGGCGCTTTCCTGCGGGACGAGCGGCGTAAATTCAACCGCGGACGGGTGGAAGAAAAGAGTGCGCATAACTACGTCTCGTATGTGGATAAAGAATCGGAACACCGGCTGATCGAACAGCTCTCCGCCCTGCTGCCCGGCTCCGGTTTTATTGCAGAAGAAGGCACGGGCAGCCTCGCCGGCGAAGAATACTGCTGGTTGGTCGACCCGCTGGACGGGACTTCCAATTATATTCATAATATCGCTCCCTATTGCGTCAGCATCGCTTTACGCAATAGGGAGGAACTATTACTGGGTGTCGTCTATGAAGTCTGCCGCGACGAATGTTTCTACGCCTGGAAAGGAAGCAAAGCTTATCTCAATGGCGAAGAAATCCATGTGAGCGACATCGCCGTGCTCGACAAAGCGTTCATCGCCCTCGGCTTTCCCTACGATTCGGACCGTTACCGCCCGGTCGCCCTTAAACTGGTAGACAGGCTATACGGCTTTGCCGGCGGGACCCGCTTGATGGGAGCTGCCGCCGCAGAACTCTGCTATGTCGCCTGCGGCCGTTTTGAAGCGCGCATCGAAGCCTACCTCGGCCCTTGGGATGTCGCTGCGGGCGGTCTGATCCTCATGCAAGCCGGCGGTAAACTGACCGACTTCTCCGGCGGCGACACCTGGCCTTCCGCCGAACAAGTCGTGGCAAGCAACGGGGCGATACATGAGACGATCCTCGGATTATTGTAACCGGATCAATCGTTTTCGATCACACGGATCATGTCGAAATAGAATTCGCCGGCCACTTCCGCACCTTTCTCTACGGTTCCGGTCTTGGTGTCGTAGATGTAGATGACGGCATTGGCGTCAGCTTCCGTATTTACACCAAAATATGCCTTCTCGTTGAAGAGAACAGAACGCTGTGAGAAACGACCGCCGCTGTATGCCAGTTCTTTGCCGTTATAACTTAAGCGTGTCCTGTCGCCTGTGGCAAGGTCGATGATGCTGTAATAATGGCTGTAGCTGTCGATTGCCGTGCCGGATGCATCGTTGCGTGCATAAGCAAGAGCCTTACCGTTGCCCAGGTACTGAAGGGTGAGCAGTTTGCCGTCTGCGTTCGGGTATCCTTCGTAAGTGGGGTCGAAATCTGTCTCGCCGTTATTGATACGCAAGAGGTGTCCTTCTTCGATATCATTTTTATCGCTGAATGCGGCAAGGTAAAGGTTACCGTTTTCGTCATACATAACGCAGTTTTGCATCAGCTCTCCGTAGGCACTTCCGGCCATTTCCTGTACGAGCGAGTTACGTTTATTGCTTTCAACAGCCAACGTGGAGGGATCGAGAACGGCTGTGTAGAAAGCGGTTGTCGTCTTACCGCTCTTGCCCGAAAGGCCGTTTTTACCGAAATAGAAATAGTAGAGCTTGCCTGCCTTTTCATTATAGGTCAGGATACCCGATGTCGTGAACTTCTTTGTCACTTCACCTTCTACTTCGGATTCCGGCAGCAGAATATCTAATGTACCTTCTTCGATAATCGACATATTACCGGCGTTCAGCTTTGTCCAGAGGACTTTGCTTGCATCGCCATTGGCAGCCATGATAACGAGCGTATTGTCGTCGATCCAGGCGTGAGTATAAGAACGTACCTTATAGGTATTTGTCTTGAACGGGACTTTGGCTGTCTCCACGACCTTATTTTCCTTAATCTGATACTTCACGAAAGCATCGTTGCTTGAAGGAATCTGGTAATAATATTTACCCCTCGAGATGCTTTCCATAGAATAGTCTCCCAGTTCGGTCCCTTCCCCTTTGACGGTGATGGTTCCCACATCGGCTGTCAGTTTGCTGATGCTGTTGACAATCGTTGTGTTCTTGCTGCTCATGCCGCCATGTTTCCCGACTGTGAGAAAGAGATCGAAATGGTATTTGCTTTCGTCGAAGGCAGGTGCGTCGCTTGTCACCATAACATCACAGGTGGCCGTAAAACTTCCGTCATCCGTCTTTACAGTGATCGTTGCCGTTCCTTCGGCAACAGCTGTGACAACGCCTTTGTCTACTGTTGCGACGCTTTCAGCCGAACTGCTCCATGTAACGGTTGTATTACTTGCATCTCCCGGAACGATGGTTGCCGTCAGTGTCCCGGTCGTTCCTGTTTTCAGTGCTAACGTAGTAGGGCTTAAGGTTATACCGGTTACCGGAACGTCTTTTACTTCGTCGTCATCATCTGAACAAGCCGTGAAACCAAAAGTGACCAAGGCTGTCATGAAGGCCAGTAATGCGAATTTGAACTTCTTCATTTTTCTTGTTTTTAAATATGGATAATTAATGAATGAATACTCTGAATTTGGCAAAGAAAGCACGCCCCGGCTTTTGCAGCTTATAGTTGTCGTAGGCCGTTTCGTCGAGGAAATTGTCACATTCCAATGCTATGTTGTAGCGGTCATGCATCCATGAGTACGTGACATTGGCATTGCAGATGTGTTGCGAAGGGATGCGGGCCTTGGTATCGCGGTTTCCATAGGCTTCCCAGGTCAGGAAATACCAATGCACCCACTGAAGCGTACAACCCAGACGCAGCTTGCTGTCCTTTTGCAGGAGATTGCGGAAAGTGTAGCTCGCCTCCGCACTGCCGAAAAGCCAGGGACGGTTGGGGACATGGTTCTTATAGGTGGCGGAGGGTTTTCCGTCTTCTTTAAACTCTTGCTGGTCGCGTGCATCCTGATAGCTGACGTTGGCCATGAGTTGCAGCCGCCCGTCCCAGTCGTAACGCACTTCGCCTTCCACGCCCTTGATATGAACGGCGGGATCGTTGACATACTGCATCATACCTTCCTTTTCGATAACGGAGGTTTGTATGTAGTTGTCTACATAGCGCAGGAAACCGTTTGCTTCGTAATAAACGGTATGCCTGCCGGCCGGACGCCAGGTGCCGAAGACGGCGAGGTTGACGTTGTTGCTCTTCTCCGGTTCGAGCGCAACATTGGCATAGACGGTGGTTCCGTTGCCCAACAATTCGCGGGCGATGGGCAGGCGCACGCTATGCTCGTATGAAACCTTTACGGCCAACGGTTCGAAGAACATATAACGCAGTCCGGTTCCGTATCCGAAATAGTTCTTGGTTGTAGAACCTTGCACCTTGTTCGAGCCTGTCACGGTGGACTGGTCGGTCTGCCGGATATTGGGATGGTTCACATAGTCTTTGGCGAAGAATACGTTCTGCATCTTCCCGTCGAAAAGCGATTGGCTGTAGGTCAGTCCGACGATATGCTTGGTCACGGCGTCGTTCGACGGGACGAAGCTCTGGTCCAAATCGTCGTAGCGATCATTCCCGGTGCGGCTCAGATGGTAGTTCAGGTTGAAACTGTGATGTCCGTCCAGACGGTAATCCAAATTGGCACGCGCGATGGTCAGCGGACGTTTGTAATGGCGCATGGAGGGTTCGCCGCCACGGATTTCGTTGCGTTGGCTCACAATGTAGCCCCCGTCCCAATAATATTTGCGATAGGCCGTATCGACGGTGATGGAATGGTCCCATGTGTGCGACAAGGTTGCTTTCAGTGTCATGCCTTCCGTGAGGAAGTTACATTTGCCGTAGCGCGCCGACACGTTCCAGGCGTCCGAATTACGCTCTGCCATACCGTAGACTTTGGTCTGTACGGACCCGGTCTGCAACTCTTTATCAGTTTTGGAGTAGGAGGCGGAAACAAAGAACTCGTCTGCCCACGACTTATTAACAATTCCAGCTTCTATCTGCGTCAATAACGAGAAATAGCCGTCATGGAAACGTTTAGGGTTGCCGGTGATGAACCGGTCGCCTGTTTCATCACGCATCTCCACGTCCTTCATCCGGTAGTCGTTCTTCGAATAGTTAACGCCGACGGTAGGGCGCACGATCAATCCCGTATGCTGTTCCACAAACTGCGCGTTCAGGTCGGCGCGGTGCGTATGGAAAGAACCGATGCTGTAAGAAGCATCCAAAAAGTTCGTCTTTTCTGCCTTGGTGATGATATTGACAGCGCCGCCCAATGCATCCGTTCCCAACGAGGCCGGCACCACCCCTTTATAAATTTCCACCCGGTCGACCAGGTTGACAGGCAGGTTGGCAAGCGTCACGTCATTCCCTTTGCTGTCCAACGGGACGCCATCGATGAAGTAGCGGACGGAATTACCAGACAATCCGTTGATGGAAAGGTCGAAGTCCGAACCTACACCGCCCTCTTCGCGCACTTTGATACCTGCAGCCCGGTTCACCAGGTTGTTGAGGTTGTTCAGCGAGTTGACGATCGGTTTAATGTCGAGTGCGTTCACTGCGAAAGCGCCTTCTTTCAGTTGTTGTGTCTTTGTCTTCCCGTACACTTCGACGGTGTTGAGGTCAACAGCACTTTCTTTTAATGTGAAGTCAAGCGTCCGGTTCACCTGTACATTAAGAGTTGTCCGGATTGTTTCGTAACCGACAGACGAGATAACGAGTGTCTGCTTGCCGCGTGTGACTTTCAGCGAGTAACGGCCTTTATCGTCGGAATAAGTACCGTTTGTCGTATTTTCGACTGCGATTGTGACCAGTGGCAGTGATGTCCCTTGTGTGTCTGTCACTTTTCCCGACAAAATGATTTTGTTTTGTGCCGAAACGAATGGCGGCAGACAGAGAAACAGGAATAAAATGTGTACAAAGACTTTCATGTAGCCCCTTGTTATAGTGATTCATGACTTGCCCAGGGGAGAATGCACACAAAGAGAACGATTTCTTTACGCAGGATAAAGACTGATCAGGCTCGATGTTTTGCTGCTTTATTTCCCGAAAGCATTAAAACTATATCTGTATTGGCAGGTCTTCTGACTTGTTCCGTCTTTGAATGCCTTCCCAGCGATTTCTCGCCAGTGGCTATAGCGTATTCAAAGATTTGGAAGGAACTTACAGCAGCGGGTCTGTTCAGGATTTGCACCTGATTCCCTTTTCATCACGCTCCCGTAGCGGTTGGGAGCTGTGAAACCAAAACTGCGGCAAAGGTACGAAAAAAGTCTGTTCTTGCAAGAAGGCGGGGTTAAAACGGATGTATGTTGTAAGAATGAAGTGTAATATACCTACAAATAGGGATTGTATATCATCGCTTAATACACGAACTTTGCAACCTGAATAGTTGTTATATCGTATAGTTGGCGATACATGGATAAATTAAGGACATATTTGAGGATTGCGCTTCCGGTACTTTTCATTTCGTACTTGGGGTGTCTGATCGCTTTTACCCACGTCCATATTGTGAACGGGGTAACGATTGTCCATTCCCATCCCTATCAAAAAAATGACGACGGAACTCCCAAGGAAGAACATAATTATGCCGAGTTCCAGTTATTGCACCAGCTTTCGACTATTCAGATCAGCGGGGCAGCCTTTGCCCACGTGCTGATTGCGGCACTTCTGACCGCCTATTGTATTCTTACCAACCGTCCGGTCTATCCGGCTCACCTCCGCCCTTTCCTGGGGAAGGTCTCATTGAGGGCGCCGCCTTTTGTCTTTTAAATTATAATTTGTCTGTTACTTTTGGCTTGATCCAAAAGTAACCAAAAGATCAAGGCTTAACCGTTCGGGCTACTCCGGGCAAAGGCTACGCTGTCGCCTGCGAAACTCGCTTCCCGTGTCAAGCACGGGGACAAGGATGCTTCCCCGTTCCCGCACTCGATGCGGAATCGCAAAGAAACAGACAGTATCACAATCCTCAACAGAGCCATTAGGCTCTACTTCCGGCCTAAGCTGGTGAGCGTAAAGCGCAGAGACCGCAGTGAGCGTCCAGAGCGTCTGCTGTCTGAGCGAAGCGAGTTTCAGACGCGACAGCGAACGGAGGGAACGGAGTAGCGAAGCAGGTTCGGCCTTGATCTTTTGGTTACTTTTGGATCAAGCCAAAAGTAACAATAACTATTACTACAAATCATTTTAAAAGATAATTCAATGAATAAAATTATTATACTTTTCTTATGCCTTTGCTGTGCCGTTTCGGCAGCGATGGCAAACAACAACTATGCGATTGATAAAGAAGTGATGAACCCGACAGATGCCAATATTTTCGGGCATGTGGTCGATAAGTCGACCGGTGAACATATGCCGGGAATCACGATCATATTGAAAGGAACGACCATCGGTACGGCAACCGACGATTCCGGACATTATATGTTGAAGAACCTGCCGGAAGGCGAATTTACAGTCGAGGTTTCCTTTATCGGCTTCAAGACGGTAACGAAGAAAGTGAAGACACAAAAAGGCAAAACGCAGGAATTGAACTTCGAACTCGAAGAGGACCTGATCTCGCTGGAAGGCGTAGTCGTTTCGGCAAACAGAAACGAGACGAAACGCCGCCTCGCCCCCACCTTGGTCAAGGTGCTCAGCCCGACCATGTTCGAAAAGACGAACTCCACGACATTGGCACAAGGGCTGGTCTTCCAACCGGGCGTACGTGTTGAAAACGATTGCCAAAATTGCGGTTACTCGCAGGTTCGTATCAACGGTATGGAAGGGAAGTACACACAGATACTGATCGACTCCCGTCCGATCTTTTCCGCTTTGGCAGGCGTGTACGGGCTGGAACAGATTCCGGCGAATATGATCGAGCGCGTCGAGGTGATACGTGGAGGCGGTTCCGCCCTGTTCGGCTCGTCCGCCATTGCCGGTACGATCAATATTATCACAAAGGAACCGATCCGCAACTCCGGCACCTTCGGACATACGATCTCCAATATGGACGGTTCCGGGGCTTATGACAATAACACGACGCTCAACCTGTCGTGGGTCTCTTCCGACAACAAAATGGGTGCTTACATATACGGACAAAACCGCTATCGTTCGGCTTGGGATTCGAATGGGGACGGCTTCTCCGAACTGCCTAAGTTGAAGAACCAGACAATCGGGTTCAACGGTTTCTATAAAACCAGCGCCTATTCCAAGCTCAATCTGGAATATCATCACATGGAAGAATTCCGCCGGGGCGGCAGCGGTATGGATTTGCCGCCGCACATCGCTGAAGATGCCGGCCTGAACGGGACAGGTGAAGCCGGCCTTGTCGAACAACTGCAACATTCCATTAATACGGGAAGCTTGAAGTATAACATCTTCACTCCGAACCAGAAACACAACATCAGCCTGTACGCTTCCGGGCAACACATCCACCGCGACAGCTATTACAGCGCCTACGGCCGGACAACGGATTTCACCGGTGTACTGGGCGCTCAATATATCTATAGCTTCGATAAATGCCTGTTCATGCCGGCCGATCTGACCGGGGGTATCGAGTTCAGCCATGACGATCTGGACGACCGTGCGACCGATATGCAGAAATACCGTGATGCCGCTCTGGCTGAAGACCCGACGGCAACGGGACAGCACCTGCAGGAACTGATCGATAAATATACGCCGGCGCCCTTACACCAGATCATCAATATCTGGAGTGCTTATGCACAGAACGAATGGAAGAACGAAAAGTGGAGTTTCCTGATCGGAGGCCGTATCGATAAAAACAGCATTATGAACAAAGCCATCTTCAGCCCGCGCGCCAATGTGCGTTATAATCCGACACACGACATAAACCTGCGGTTGAGCTATGCCGAAGGATTCCGCGCCCCGCAGGCTTTCGATGAAGACCTGCATATCAGCAACGTCGGGGGCGACCGCGTTTCCATTGTCCGCTCTCCGGACCTGAAGGAAGAACGTTCGCGGAGTGTGAACGGCTCAGTGGACTGGTATCATTTCTTCGGGGACTTCCAGTTGAACCTTTTATTTGAAGGCTTTTACACCAAACTGAGTGATCCTTTTGTCCTTTCCGCCCCGGTGGAGGCAGACAACGGATCACTGGTGCAGACCCGCACAAACGGTTCGGGCGCCAAAGTCTATGGAGGGACTCTGGAAGGTAAGATCGCCTACCGGAATAAGGCGCAGCTACAAGCCGGTATCACGGTTCAACGCAGCCTGTACGACAACCCGGAAGAGTGGAGCGCCGACAAAGCGCATCTGACGGATGCCGAACGCAACAGTGACAAGATCCTGCGTACCCCCAATTTGTATGGTTATTTTACAGCTTCCTATACACCGGTAAAACCCTTTACGATTGCCCTGAACGGGAATTACACCGGACGGATGTATGTGCCCCACCTGCTGTCGCAGGTAGACGGGAGGGCAGATGTTTTGGTAAAGAGTCCGGATTTCTTTGAATTGGGTGCCAAACTGAGTTACGACTTCAAACTGACCGCTAACATGACCTTACAGTTAAATGCCGGCGTACAGAATATGTTCAATTCCTATCAAAGCGATTTCGACAGGGGAGCGACACGTGATTCCGGCTATATTTACGGCCCGGGAAGTCCGCGTACTTACTATGCCGGTGCCCGGTTCAGTTTTTGACAGATACGAAACAAACAGACCTCGTAGGGGCGGTTCGCGAACCGCCCTCCGTGTCAACAAGTGCAGTACTTCATGGAGCTATAGTGCCGTAAAGGAATGAATAACCCGGCAGATAGAATGAACGATGCGGGATGTGTGCCCCCTCCGTACCTACCCGCTATTCATGTCACAGCCGTGAAACAAAAGAAATCCAATTGTAACATAGAAGGAAGACAGTTGTGACATGAAAGGAATACAGCCGTAACATGCAATAGAGGACCGAGGTTTATCCGTTATTGATTCACTATTTGCCTGATTTGAAACAATAAATAATGATTTATCGGAGCGTCGCTACGTTTGTATTACCGGACGCAGATTTCGCAGACGACGCAGAGGAACGCAGATCATTTATTGTTTTAAAAAAATAAGTCTGCGTTCCTCTGCGTAATCTGCGCCCGTCTGCGTCCGGTAAATACGAGCAAACACCCCGTTAAATCTTCATTTACAAATTCACAATTTCTTATAAGTGTATGGCCTCTTCCAAAGCGATGCCTACCCTTTTTTAGAAATCCCCTACAACTTGGAGGTTATGTAATCGATGATATCCAGACAGAGTGCCGTCGTCTGGTCATTCACATCGAGTTCGGGATTCAGTTCGACCAGGTCCATCGACTTGATCAGGTTGGTGGAAAGCATATGTTCGACGAAGTCTTTGAACTCGTCCGGCATCAGTCCCTCGCAGACACGTGTACCCGTGCCGGGAGCAAAGCGGGGATCGATACTGTCCACGTCGATACTGAAATGGACATTGCGTATTTTCCGTTCCTTCAGCTTCCGCTTGATATCTTCGGCAACAAAACCGATGCCTTTCAGGTGGATCGTGTCCATCGTATAGACACTCAGTTGCTCACGTTCGATCAACTCCTGTTCGCCTTCGTCCAGGCTGCGGGTACCGACCAGAAAGACGTTCTGCGGATTCACCTTGTTGCCGGGAGCGTAGACATTCACCAGTTCTTCGCTTCCCATCCCCATCAATGCGCTGAGTGGCATTCCGTGGATATTGCCGCTCGGAGACGTCTCGCTCGTATTGATATCGCCGTGTGCATCCAGCCAGATGATACCGAAATCGTCGAAACACTTCCCCACTCCGGAAGCGCTACCTAATCCCAACGAATGGTCGCCGCCGATCACCAGCGGGAAAGCGCCGCCACGCAAGGTGTCATAGACCAGCTCGGCCAGATTATTATTGACCTCGACAATCGCATCCAGATATTTCATACTCTGCCCGCGGGCAAACTTATCCGCTTCCGAAACGGACGGGACATACAGGTTGCCCAGATCGAAAGCCCGGTGGCCGTTCTTCCGGATCAAAGCCATCAGCCCCCGTTCGCGCAAGTGGTTCGGGGCACGCTCCACTCCCTCGCGGTCGCACCCTAAATTCAGGGGAACTCCTATCACATTTATCTTCATAGGCAATCAGAATTGTGCAAATGTATCTTTTATAATGCCGACAGCCTCCATCATCTGCTCGCGTGTAATCACCAACGGCGGCGTGAAACGGATGATATGGTCGTGCGTCGGCTTGGCAATCAACCCGTTTTCTTTCAAGGCAAGACAGATATCCCAGGCGACCTTGCCTCCGCGCGGTTCGGTCACGACGGCATTCAGCAGTCCCTTACCCCTCACCTGTTTGATCATCGGGTTGTCGATCCTTTCCATCTCGCTACGGAAAAGGGCACCCATCTCGAATGCGTTTTCCGAAAGATGCTCGTCGCGCACCACTTCGAGGGCCGCTATCGCCACACGCGCAGCCAAAGGATTGCCGCCATAGGTGGAACCATGTTCACCCGGAGCGATTGTCAGCATGATCTCGTCGTTGGCAAAAACCGCCGACACGGGCGTAACGCCACCCGACAGGGCTTTACCGAGAATCAGTATATCGGGATGAACAGCCTCATAATCACAGGCGAGCAACTTACCTGTCCGTCCGATACCGGTCTGGATCTCATCGGCGATAAAGAGTACATGATGTTGCCGGCACAGCTCATAGCAAGCACGCAGATATCCGTCGTCGGGGACAACCACACCGGCCTCTCCCTGTATCGGTTCCAGCAGGAAGCCGACCACGTCGGGGTCTTTCAATGCCTCTTCCAACTCTGCCACATTATTATATTGTACTTTGATAAAACCGGGCGTATAGGGTCCGAAGTCTGCGTACGAACTGGGGTCCGTACTCATAGATATGATCGTGATCGTACGTCCGTGGAAGTTTTCGCTGCAAACGATGATCTTAGCCCGTTCGGGAGCAATCCCTTTTACCCGATATCCCCAGCGACGTGCTAACTTCAGAGCGGTTTCGACCGCTTCGGCACCGGTATTCATAGGCAGCAGCTTGTCATACCCGAAGAACTTACAGGCGAACTCCATATACTCGCCCAGCACATCGGCGTGGAAAGCACGCGACACTAACGTCAGTTGTTGCGCCTGATCGGTCAGCGCCTTAATGATCTTCGGATGGCAATGCCCCTGGCTCAGGGCGGAATAACCGGACAGGAAGTCAAAATAACGTTTTCCTTCCACGTCCCAAACATAAACGCCTTCTCCCTTTTGGAGAACGACAGGCAGGGGATGATAGTTGTGTGCACCATACTTCCCCTCGCGGGTGATGTAATCTTCCGGTCTCATCTTCATTCAGATTTAAAATTAGCAGACTGTAAGCGTTTCCTACGTCCATGAGCCAAAGGTAAGAAATTACGCTAACACATTGTCACCAAAACATATATGTTAAGAAACACAAATACAGAAGAAGGGACGACTGTTATGTCATCCCTTCTTAAAAAATGTGGCGTGATAATATATGAATCTTGAGAATTAAAAGGTTTGATAAAATTATTACTTTATTACTCTATTGTTATTTATTAGTCTTTAATGCTACCGGTTTGAATAATAAGGCAAACAGGATCAATAATATGAATGAGAATATTGTCGAAATAGCGAAGACAACGGGCCAGTCGCACTTATCCCCGTCGCGGAAAAGACCGATCAGCCAACCGTTCCAGAGCGTCCCGATCAGGAAGCCGATGCCCCATACCAGGAAGAAAAGCAACCCTTGCGCCTGCGCCTTCATTTCTTTGGGCGCCACATTATCCGTATAGACCTGGCCGCCCACGAAGAAGAGACCGAAAATCAATCCGTGCACAATAATTCCAATATAATAGAACCACTGTTGCCCGGTTTCCGCACCGAGATAGAACGATGCATAACGGACCACCAGGGCGATCATACCGAATATCAGGGTATTCTTGATCCCGGACTTGATCAATATCCAAGTGGTAATGACGAGAAAGAACATCTCGGCCAACTGCCCGAGGTTCAGCGTCACGGTTATATTCTGTACCTGTTCGTCGGCCAAGATCATCGAACCATATACATGGTACAGATTGAACGGGATAATCGCCAGGAACGTCAGGATCATAAAGGCGCGGTAATTCTTATCTTTCATCAGCGAGAAAGCGCTGAATCCGGTGATATCCATAACCGAGATACCGGCACTCTTATCAACCGAAGGAGGCGTATGCGGAAGTCTCAGGTTCAGAAGGGCAGCGACGAAACAGACGGCGGCACCGCAATACATCGGCAAGTTCGTATCGTCGAAAGCCGGAAGATGCATCACATGGAGCGCGATCACACTGAAGATACCCGAAGCGACCCAACCCACCGAACCGAACATACGGATACGCGGGAACTGCTCCGAAGGCGTATGGCTCATGGCAATCGTACTGGTCAGGCTCTGCGTCGGCATGTGGCAAAGCATCGCTAACACCACGAATGTCATCAACGGGGCAAACGAATCCTGCTGTGCGGCAAAAAGCAAAAAGACACCGGTTAATATATTCAGTACGGCCAATATCTTCTCCGCCGCAAAATAACGGTCGGCAATCGCACCGATAAAGGAAGAAGCCATCGCACCGATCGCCATCGCACTCAGCACTAACGACACCTGATAAACCTCCAGCTTTAGCGTATGGGAAAGATAAGCGGCCAGCGGAACCCACCATACGGCACTCAGCATATACTGCATAAACATCATCGTGCAGAGCTGAACTTTTGTTCCGAATCCTTGTTTTGAAGTAAGAGTGTTCATATGATTATTAGAATAAAAGGTTTCTACGACCTGTGTTTTTACATGATACAAATGTAGAGATTCCCTCAGGCCGGTTTGTCCGACCTTGTTGCAATCTTTCCCGTATTTATCTCATTCTCTGCGAATCTCACCCCTATTGAGATGATTTATGAAATCCGTGATACAATAAATGAAAACCCATACTGCATTTTTCCGTATCTTTCGCCCATAATAGCAAAATCGCATATGAAGTACCTGAAGTTAATCTTATCAATCCTATTTATATTTTGTCTCACCCGGACATATGCCGACGACAGCAACTACCTTTTCCGCCATTACCAGGTCGAAAACGGGCTTAGCGACAATATGGCGACCTGCTGCGTGCAGGACGGAAAAGGATATGTCTGGATCGGGACGCGGGACGGTCTGAACCGCTTCGACGGCTACACCTTCAAAGTCTTCCGTAACGACCCCGACGAATCCGAGACGTTGGGAAGCAACTGGATCACCTGCCTGGGATGCGACCACGACGGCAACCTGTGGGTCGGGACGCTTTCGGGCCTTTACCAATATAATGACGAGAAGGAATCATTCCGGCATATCGCCTTTACCGCAGACAAGGGCATCGACATTTTCCAGTTCGACAAGGATAACAAGCTTTGGATACTGATGGATGGAAACCTGATCCAGTATAACACGAAAGACAACCAGTTCCGTATCTTCTCCTCCGAGAATAACCAGAATTACACCTCGTTCTGCATCACCCGCGAGAACAATATCTGGATCGGAAGCTCGGACGGCCATATCATGTTGCTGAATCCGGAAGACGAGACAACGGAGTCTTATAATGTATTCACCCATTCTTCCCCGAACACACCCCGGAAGCTGTCCATGCTCTACCCCTCGCCAACAAGCGACCGTATCTACATTGCTTTCGAGCACGACGATGTCAAGATATTCGATCCTGCGACATGCGACTACCAGGACCTCAACATCCAAAAGATCAACCAGCTTACGATCCTGATCAACAGCTTTCTGGAAAAAGACGCCAATGAGCTGTGGGTCGGAACGGATTCCGGACTGTTCATTTATAAGATCGACACCGGAGAATGTACCCGCATACGGCAGGACCCGTTGGACCCGTACGCCCTGTCGAGCCATTTCATCTCGGCCTTCTGCCGGGACAGGGAAAACGGCATCTGGATTTGTTTCCACCAAAACGGCCTCAACTATTATTCTCCCTTCCGCCCATTCCACGTACACTATCCCTGGGACGGGCAGCACTCGATGAAGGGGGAAGTGATACGGGATATCTGTACCGACGTATATGGGAATATATGGGTCGGGACGGAAGATGCCGGCATCAACTGTCTGGAAAAGAAAACCGGGACCTTCACCAACTACCAGCCGGTACCGGGAGGCAACGGACTGTCGCACACCAATATCCGGGGATTGGCCGCATCGGGCGACCGGCTCTGGATCGGACATGTCATCCACGGCATCGACCTGATGGATATCAAGACGCGGAAAGTGATCAAACACTACAACCTGCTGAAAGATTCGGTAACGGTGAAAAACAGTGCCATACGCTGCATCAAAGTCTCGCAGGAAGGACAAATATATGTCGGCACCGATGACGGCGTGTATAAATACGACTTCCTGAACGACCGTTTCCTCTACGCCCCGCAATTTCCTCCTTTCGCGGTGAATTGTATCTACGAAGACCGCCTGGGCAGAATCTGGACCGGTATGTTCAACCGCAGTTTCTACTATAACCCGATCAGTAATTCCGGCATGTACCTGCCATACGACAAGCTGAACACGCAACGGCACAACTTCGTGAACGACGCCTGCGAAGACAAAGATGGTAATATGTGGTTCGCAACCGTGGAAGGCGTAATCAAATACGACTTCCAGACAGGCGAATCCCTGCACTACACCGTGAAGAACGGCATGCCCAGCAACGTCGCCTTCCGTATCCTGCGTGACGAGAACGAGCATATGTGGATCAGTACGGCAAACGGCCTGGTCAGCCTCGAACCCGGAACGGGAAAAATCACGACCTACACCGAGTCGCACGGGCTGATCACCCGCCAGTTCAACGATAACTCGGCTTTCAAAGATAATGAAGGGACTTTCTATTTCGGCTCCGTAAAAGGTTTCATCCACTTCAATCCGTCCGAAGTCATTCCGACCGCCGAGATGATGAATGTACACCTGGGTAGCCTGGAAATCCAGAATGAAGAAAGCGAGAAACGGATTATCAATTGTTCCGCCGAATCGGAGCCGAAGAAAATCACGCTGACACACAAACAGTCCACCTTCAGCATCAACTTCTCCGCCCTCAATTTCATCGCACCCAAATCCATCCAATATTCATACCGGATGGGTAATACGGAATGGATTCCCATAGGCGAACGTAACACGGTCTATTTCACGGAGCTACATCCGGGCGATTATACCTTCGAGGTACGTGCCGCCAACCTGTCGAATACGTGGAGCGACACGCCGACACGGCTGAATATAACCGTCTTGCCGCCCTGGTGGGCTTCTAACACGGCCTATGCTTCCTACATCGGTGTCATACTCGCCATTATAGCCGGATCGTTCTGGTCTTGGCGGCTGAAGACCAAACGGGCGATGGCCTACAATATGCAGTTGTTCGAAGACCAAAAAGAAAAGGAGCTGTATCAGGCAAAGATAGACTTCTTTATCAATATCGCCCACGAGATCCGCACACCGCTCACCCTGATCAAGAATCCGCTCGAACGGCTCCTGAAATCCGATAAGATCGGTGAGAAGGAAAGCAAATCACTGACACTGATGGACAAAAACGTATCGCGCCTTCTGTCGCTGGTCAACCAACTGTTGGACTTCCGCAAAACGGAGATAGAAGGATATCGCCTCAGTTTCGTCCGGACAGAGATCGTCACGCTCTTGACCGAGACTGCCAAACGTTTCCAGGAATCGGCTACGGCAAACGGCCTGTTGCTGAACCTCGACCTGTCGCTATCCGAACTTTATGTATTTGTGGATAAGGAAGCGATTACCAAGATATTCAGCAACCTGTTCTCCAACGCGATCAAATATGCGGCAGGCAGTATCATCGTGCGCCTGCAGCTCGCACCCGACTACGAGACATTCACGATCGACTTCATCAACGACGGCAAGCCGATCCCCGCTGAAATAGGGGAAAAGATATTCGAGCCTTTCTACCGGATAGCAGGAGATGCCGGCAGCAAGCCCGGTACAGGACTCGGACTGCCCTTAGCGCGTTCGCTGGCGGAGATGCATAACGGTACCCTTCAACTGGCGAAGTTTGCCGATGGCCCGTCCATGACCATGTTCCGCCTGACCTTGCCGGTCAAGCTCCCGGAATCCATCAAACAGACGGAAGAAGAGGTAACGGCACAGGCCACGCCACAACGGACGGACTTCATCCACGATGAATCGCGCCCGACAATCCTGATCGTTGAAGACAATAAGGAAATGGCAACTTTCATTGCCGACGAAGTCAACCAGTTGTATAACGTAACGCTGGCCGGGAACGGAGCGGAAGCGATCGGACTGTTGAAGAAACATAGCATCCAACTTATTATCAGCGATGTGATGATGCCTGTAATGGACGGTTTCGCCCTGCTGAAGGAAGTAAAGACAGATATAGAATTCAGCCATATCCCGGTCATCCTGCTGACGGCCAAGAACACGATGCAGTCGCGCCTCGAAGGATTGGAGTTAGGGGCGGACGCTTATCTGGACAAACCTTTCTCGACCAGCCTGCTGATGGCACAGATATCCAACCTGATCTCGAACCGCGACAACATACGCAAGTTCTATTTCAACTCCCCGATTGCCAATATGAAATCGATGGCATACACAAAGGCGGATGAAAACTTCCTCGAAAAGCTGAACGAGATCATCAACGAACATATCGGCAACCCCAACCTGGACGTAAACATGATTGCCGACCTGATGCACCTCAGCCGTCCGACCCTGTACCGGAAAATCCGCGCCATCTCCGATCTGACACCCAACGAACTGATCAAGATCAGCCGCCTGAAAAAAGCGGCCGAACTCCTGATACAAGGAAATATGAAGATATACGAGATATCCGAAGCAACCGGTTTCAGTTCCCAGTCCTATTTCTGGTCCGCCTTCATCAAACAGTTCGGCATGAGCCCGTCGAATTATGCGAAAGAGAATAAGTAATAACAAAAAAGGCACGGATTGATATAATCCGTGCCTTTTTTGTTATTACTACTTGTTCTTACTCCTGGTTAGCCAGGAAATTCTTCAGCGGATTTGTGTACATTTCCAGCATCTTTGTACGCAGGAATGCTTCATCCTTATTCGGTAATACGATTTTATCCAACTGGCCTTGCAGGTATTCTTCAAACTGTTTCTTGTCCTTCAAGCCGTAGTGTTCGCTGAAACGGTGCGTTCCGGTCAGCATATCATAAGCTACATAATTGCAGGGATAGAAACGGTAATGTTTATAAATCTCCTTGTCGATAATAGTAGCAACAGCATTGATCAGTTCATTCTTCTCCATATTCGGGTCCAACCGGGCAAGCTGATCATTAATCGGCTGAGTTAGGGTAAAGTGGACACGTCCCTTGTTATTCAGAATACCGGTCTCCATACTCAACAGGTCGTCGCGCTGGCACTTTACAAACTCGGGATCGTCGCGTTTCTGCTGGAATTCCTTTGCTTTCAGGAAGTCGCACGGGTCAAACTCATAAGAGATCGCTACCGGGAAGATATTCAGCTCCATCAAGTTCGACAGGAAATCCTTGTCGCCGCTCATGTTCAACATCTTCAGGATACTGCCCTGCGTACGGTCGTCTGAATCCTTGGCGCGGCCTTCACGCTGCGCAATCCAGACAGACTCTTTCGTCTCGGTGATCGTATGGCGGATATAAGCGGAAAGCACCTTGCTCACTTCCAACATCTGGCGCACCGGGATATTACGTTTGACAATAAAGCTGTTATTCAGGCGTACCAACGTCTCGATCCAGGGACGGATCAACAGGTTATTACCAATGGCTACCTGTGTCATTCCATAACCCACATCATACAGCATGACATTCAGGAATGAAGCATCCAACACGATGTCGCGGTGATTAGAAATAAAGGTACAAGGCTTTTTATCCTTCGGTAAACGGCTACGGCCGGAAATCGTCAGCGAGAAAGTGGTCTTGTTTGCCACTAACATAACTGCCTCATACGCCAATTTAGACTTAAAGTCTTCTTTCGTCTTAAAGGAGCGCATGGTTTCGGAAAACTCTTTCCAGTTCACATCCGGCTCTATATACCGAAAGGCCCGCTCGAAATCTTCGTTGGCAACAAGCGATTCAATCGCATCTTTTACCTCGTCGTTATTCAGCGGACGAATATCGTCAAAATTATTAATCGGAACTTCCATATCTTTTAGTTAAACTCGTTTTCTATAATATCAGTCATTACATCTTTTATATCCAGACCGGCAGCCCGTACTTGCTGCGGGATAAAACTGGTCGCCGTCATGCCGGGAGTGGTATTGATTTCGAGCAGTTTCGGTTCACCGTCTGCCGGAATAATATAATCCACACGAATCAGGCCTTTGGCGCCCAATATATCGTATATTCTTGATGTCTCGCGTTGTACCTTTTCTGTTAGTTCTGCAGAAATGCGGGCCGGTGTAATCTCCTGCACCTGGCCGTTATACTTGGCGTCGAAATCGAAGAACTCATTATCCGTTACGACTTCAGTAAGCGGGAACACCACTTCCTTTTCCGCTGTCTTATAGCAACCGCACGTCACCTCGGTCCCTTCGATAAAACTTTCGATGACCACTTCGCGCCCTTCGCCGAAAGCCTTCTCGATAGCCGGCCAGATCGCCGAAGCCTCCTTCACTTTCGTCACTCCGAAGCTGCTACCGCCATCGTTCGGTTTGACAAAAACCGGAAGTCCGAGACTGCCGACCACTTCTTCGTCCGTAACCGTCTGTCCTTTGAACAAATGTATGGAACGGGCAATATTGACACCGAATCCTTTCAGATAGTGATTGCAGGCGAACTTATTGAAAGTAAGCGCACTCACAAACATCCCGCAAGAAGAATAAGGCATTCCGATCATATCAAAATAACCCTGCAGGCGTCCGTCTTCTCCCGGAGTACCGTGAATCGTAATATAAGCAAAATCAAAATGTTTGACCTCGCCATTCTCGCGGAAACTGAAATCGTTTTTATCTATTGGCGTATGTTCCCCTCCGGGAAGTTTCACTGCCCATTCGTTTCTTTTAACGATGGCAATATATACATTATATTTGTCTTTATCAAGAAAAGAGTAGATTCCTTCCGCACTTTTTAAAGAAATAACAATTTCGGAGGAATCACCTCCGGCTACAATAGCAATGTTCCTTTTCATCTTTATAGTTCTTTAGTATTTGCATATACGCGCCATTTATCGATCAATGCAGTCATGTCGGCAGGTATTTCGGAATCAAAAAACATTTCCTCGCCTGTAGTCGGATGGACAAAGCCTAACGTCTTGGCATGGAGCGCCTGACGGGGACAAATGGCAAAACAGTTATCGATAAACTGTTTATATTTAGAAGAGGTTGTTCCTTTCAATATCTCATTTCCGCCATAACGCTCGTCGTTAAACAAGGTATGGCCGATATATTTCATGTGGACGCGGATCTGGTGCGTACGCCCTGTCTCGAGACGGCATTTCACCAGCGTGACATAGCCTAAGCGTTCCTGTACGGAATAGTGCGTAACGGCCGTCTTGCCCTGATCTCCTTCGGGAAACACGACCATCTGCATGCGGTCACGGGGGTTGCGGCCGATGTTGCCTTCGATCCGGCCTTCGTCTTCACGCACGATGCCCCACACTAATGCACGGTATTCGCGTTTGGTTGTCTTATGGAAAAACTGCATACTGAGATGCGCCTTTGCCTCCGGCTTTTTGGCGACAACAAGCAGTCCGGATGTGTCTTTATCGATGCGGTGCACGAGCCCCAGCGCGGGATCGTTCGGATCGTACGTAGGATCATCCTTCAGATACCAGGCAAGGGCATTCACCAACGTGCCTGTATAGTTTCCGTGTCCGGGATGCACCACGAGTCCCGCCGGCTTATCCACCACTAACAGGTCGTCATCTTCGTACACGATTTTAATCGGAATATTTTCAGGGAGAATCTCAAAGGTCCGCGGAGGCCGTGTCATCATGATCGTCACGACATCTTCCGGCTTCACCCGGTAATTACTCTTCACCGGCTTACCGTTCGCCATGATACAACCGGCATCGGCGGCAGACTGTATCCGATTCCTTGTAGCCCCAAACATGCGGTCGACCAGGAATTTGTCCACACGCAACAACGACTGTCCGCGATCGGCAACGAAGCGGAAGTGTTCATACAGTTGAGGAGCCTTATCTTCGCCCTCTTCCGGCTGCAACAGGTCGTCTACCTGTTCATCATCCATTTCGTCCAAAAACTCATCCATAGTTAAAACCAGTTTTCTTCTTCACTATCCAACGATTCGACCGGAACACTGTCGTCCGGCAACCCGAGCGAGTCTGCCGGCATCTCTGCATCGCCGCTGCTGACCTTCAGGACCAGCGGAGCGGTAAGCGGCACATGTTCGCCCTTTTGGAGCGTGCGTCCGTTCAATTCGACACTCAGAGCCAAGTCTTTAAAATCACCGGGCACATATTCGATCTCGATCTTTTCAAATCCGCGGGCACGGAGGATGGCATAAGCCTGCCGGAAAGAGAGGTCTTCCACTTCCGGAATCGTCGCCATCTGCGAGGTAAGCGCATTCACCGTGATGAACACGATACGTCCTTCTTTCACTTTCGAGCCGGCCATCGGCACAAGCTCGACAATCGCACCCGGCTTCACATCTTTGGAAAAGACGGAGTCGATCACGTTATAGCGTAAATTACTATTCTTAAAAAATTCAGCGGCTTCTTCGATTCTCAGTCCTTTGACATCCGGCACCACAACAGCCTCATTGTGCCGGGTGTACGAGTCGAGCCACTTCAGTGTTCCGAATACCAGAGCACAGGCTACGACGACAGCCAGCAACAAATTTAAGACGTACGGATTTTTTATCAGCTTAACTAAAAAGTCTTTCATTTCTATCTTGTATTTGTAGGCGGGTCAAAAGTAGAAAACAAAGCCGTTAAAACAAAGAAAGTAAAGGCTTTTTAGTAAAAACCTCTACTTTCTTTATGAAAAATCTTCAAACGGAAAGAATTATCCGTTGTATTCGTCAGAAACTGTTAATTTAGCTCTTCCTTTAGCACGACGAGAAGCTAATACTCTGCGGCCATTAGCTGTAGCCATTCTTGAACGGAAGCCGTGCTTGTTCTTTCTTTTCCGGTTGGAAGGTTGAAATGTTCTTTTCATCTTTCTGTATATTATTTATTATTATCTTATTCTCATACCAATTTGGGCTGCAAAGATAGAGGCTTTTTTTTAATAAACAAAGAGTTGCCTCAAAAAACTTTCAGCAAACGACAACCGTACCCTACTTGAAAACGGAAGGCAGTTAAAATATCCCTCCCTTATACATATCATTAAAGTTCGTATGCTGTCCCTCCAACTTCTGCGCTTCGTCACCTTCGGGATTCAGTTCGATCGACTTCTTCAGGTCTTCGAAAGCGCCTTCCTTATCACCTTTCAGGTTCTTGGCGCGGCCACGTTCGGCATACGCTTTGGCAAACTCCGGTTTCAGGTCGATCATTTCGTCAAAGAAAGAGATGGCTTCGTCCAAACGCTCCTGTGCTATCAGCAGATTGCCGGTCAACAAGGCAGCTTCGTCGTTGAACGGATTCAGTTCCAATGTATTCTGATAGTCGGCAGCAGCGGCATCCAAGTTTCCCATTGCTTCATGAATACGGCCTCTCAGCAGATAAGTCGTTTCTTCTTCGGGAGCCAGTTCGATCGCCTTTTCGACATCGGGAAGCGCCTCGGCTGCCTGCGACATAGACAATAATATCTGAGCACGCATCAGGTAGGCATCCGTAAAATCTTCTTTCAGGGCAATGGCTTTCGTCAGGTCGGCAATCGCCCCCAGCGGATCGGCGGTGGTTCGTTTTGCCTTCCCCATCAGGAACCATGCCAGGTGGTTCGTATCTTCCAGTTCGAGGACATGCTGGCAATCAGCAATCACATCGGCATCTTTATCCAACATAAAAAGCACGCTTACCCTTGTCAGACGCGTATTGATATGGTCGGGTTCCAACTCGACCATGCGGTTCAGCACTTCGAGCGCTTCTTCCGCCTTATTCGCAACCGTATAGGCAGCAACCAGATAAGTCATCGTCTCAAAATCCTCCTGCAGGTTCAATGCCTCGGTAAAACATTTGATTGCATACGCCACCTGCCCCATCTTTTGGGCACGGACACCGTCGTATTTCAGTATATCGAATTTCTTCTGATCACTCTTTGCTTTTTCCTCCTCCGGCGTTGCAGCCTTGGATGACGAGAATAAAGATGTAAAAAAGTTTCCCATAACGTCTTGCTATTTGTTTCGAACGGCAAAGATATAAAAAATAATGAGTCAATGGGATAATGTGCCTGTCCCGTCTTTTCAAGCATTATTCGAAGAATTCTAAAAGATAGGGATTGTCTTCTATTCCAACAGTGATTTTATTGCCGAATTTATCAAATACATCTTTTTCGGTTTCTGCTAACTGATCAGGGGTGATATACAATAAAATGCTGTTATCGCTTTCCGTATCCGAAATTGTGGCAAGGGTTGTTCCGTATGCAAATTCGGTCGAAACACTTTGTTCCCCTTTTATTTTAGTCAAGTAATTCTTGCCGTTTTGATGGGTTTGTATCCAAAATGTATCTCCCAAAGTGATAAGGTTGTTAATGTAAGAGCCCTTATTGGCTTCCAATATGAAATTGTTATCATGTGTTTGAAACAATTCCAACAACTGCTTTTCCGAAAGATAACTTTCATTGTTTGTATAACGCCCCATTCGGAATGTTTCTGTTTGCGGGTTGAAAGCCACGAATGCATTCGAAATACCCAATTGGAAAAGATAGTCGGAGCCACAGGATACGAACTGTACAGGACGGAACATGATGTAAGGGATTTCTTTTTTCAAATATTCCGACAATATCTTTCCTTTCTGGTCCGTTAAGGTTAATATCTTTTCGTTTTGCCCGGTAACAAGCAGGATATGTGTGTTTTCCAGCCTTTTGAACTTATGGATTACGAACGGGTAAGCTATTTTATATTTATAGGAAAAATCTGCTGCATCATACACCTTCAGACTCTGATTGTCGGAAATCCAAACTTCTGTTTTCCCATCTATTTCATAGATATCGAAATCTTCAATCCGGGGATATTCTTCCGGTCCCAGCCCTTGTTTGTCCAAAACAGATATAAATTTTCCATTTGTATCAAAGTGAAGGATAGAGCTTCCGTTTGAAGACAAAATATAATAATCCCCCCGGAACTTCCGGATTTTATCGATCTGCCCGACTAAACATTCGGGGGTTGTTTCCAAAGGAGTTATTTCGTACCGGTCCGTAAACAATGTTGTCCATTCCGGATGGGATTCTTTGGGTGAGAGGTCTTTTATCAAAATCATATTGCTGGTCTTGCTGTCAGAGCAAGATGCAAGTATGCCTGAAAGAACGGCTAATAAAATAAAAATCTGTTTCATGTCTTATGCTTTTATATCTATGGCTACTAAAATCCAGGCATTACCTTCCGGTGATAAGGTCGGCAATAGTTTGCGAAAAGCAGGATAAGTACATTTTATATTTTGGTAATGTTCTACTAAATCTCGTTCCTTGGCCAGAAGGTAGAGTCTTTTCCCGTCTGATGCGACAAACGGATTTATTTGGTAAGATCCGAAACTGTCAAATAATCGATCGAATGAAAATAAACGATTATCCTCTAAATTAATCATGCAAAAGTCGTCCCGCTTACCTACTAATTTAAAAAATAACTTTCCGGAGGCTTGATAAAAACTATAGTGAGCATAGATATACTTTCGTTTTGTAATAATTTCAGACATTTCAGAATCTTCATTTTTACCGGAAGGCACTTGAGATTCAGATAAGAAATCTCCATGGAAATTAAGTTTATAGTGGGGCCTTAATTCTTGATCCTTAATGCTGTATGAATAAATTGTGTCTATAAGGTGAAAGAACATGAACAGATTTTCATTGGAAACATCAGGCGCATATAAGCTCCAATGGTTAAACGCTGTTTTATTTCGTTGAGGCATAAATAGTTTATGGACAGATTTAAAATCGGTCAAAGCGAGATAATGATTTTCGATGTTGGTGGCTCCTCCTCCGGAATAAAGCAGAAAATCATCTCCGTTAACAGCATAGGCATTTGCGCAGTTAAAAGGGAGAGCGACTCTTTTAATCAATGTACCATCCAATTCAAACTTACTTATTCTTTTGAGTCGACTGATCACCCATAATTCATCCAATGTCGGAACAATGCACATAGAGTTGACAATGAGAGCATCAGAAAAAGTAATATTTTTAATAAATTCCCCCTTTCTATTGTATATTGTAATATTCTTTCCCGATATTGTTTCGCCCATGAGATACAGATATTCTTTAAATGGGATCAGGCTTATACAGCCATCAAAATAATAACCATCTAATTTGGTACAAGAAATGTTTTCAACCAAATCATTAAAGTCAATCCTTGTAGGGGTCGACATATCTATCTCGATACAGGTTTTATTGTCCGATTCAGCATATACGGCATTTAGTGACAACAGTAGACCTAAGAATAAGTTAAGTATGTGTTTTTGCATTGATAATCAATTATTAATTGTTGCTTAAGTACGGATATGGCAAATATAAGCAATTGTTTATTACAATATTCATAATTTGTATCTATCCGTACTTTGAATTGTATTATGCCATACTGCAAAAGTTGGCATGAAAATCTTATTGCTAATTAACCGGATCCAGATAAAATTTTGGAGGAGTACCGCAGGCACATTGATAGCCAACTCCACTTTTATCACAAATAGCAACCCAGCCTGTTACGGAACTGTGACCTGAACGCCATTTACATATATTACCAACACTTTCATCACTCGCCAGCGCCTCGACATTTTCCAACGCTAAGTCAGACAATTTAACCTCCTGTTTATTTTGCTGGTAATTCCAGCCAGCAGCTGCGGCGATTGCAGCAAAAGCGATAACGCCTAAAATTTTCTTTCCCATTGTTGTATTATTTTTAGGGATTTATAGACTTTTATTAGTTTTGGATCTTTGCCCAGTATCATTTCCTGAGATCGGGTGATTTCCAACCTTTTTTATTTGCTTTAAATTTACTACTTTTGTGCGTTACCTCCTTCCTTCTTTATTTGTTATTGAATGAGGAAAAGTCGGGGAGTTTCTGCTAAAGTTTGTGAGGCTATGCGCAGGAACTCCTTTCTTTTTTCCGTTCAACAGTTCCGACAATATCGTTCTTGAAGCTTTTGAATCGTTTTAAACGACAAGTGCATTTGTGGCAACAATATTGACGGTTGGTTCTACTGTTTAAAATTGAAGATCAAAAGCAATGGATTATCATCTTCTCGGGTTGTATTGATTATACTTTCAAATGGCTCAGATGGTGTGTATGTATTCCGCCATTCAACTACAGAATAGGCTTCCAGCGGAACAACGATAGAACCGTTCTTATTTGCATGATAAATAAATTGAGAAATAGGAATCGTTAAACCTTTGAAACAAACATCATCTTTAATTGTACCGAAAGTATTAGATGATTTATTTTTATGATCGAACAAGGTTATTTTTTTCTTTTGCTGATAAAAGCTACCAAACATCGTGAATCGTTCATCTTTTATAAAACTATAAATACCATAAGCATAAGACCTCTTATGCAAATTGTCGAAAAAATCTTTAACATTTTCATATTTCTTATCACTGAAAAAAGAGGCTGGTATATTTTTCCCTTTAAAATTGATGTAGAGAAGCGGATCCATACTTCCGCCGTCAACAGACTTGTAAATAGTATCATTGATCGGTTGAAAGAAATAAATAGAGTCATGATCTTGATAAAAATTGTGATGAGCAAATATGAACAAATATCCTGTCTGGTTTTTATCGACTTCCAAAAATGCGGAATCTTCTTTCCAATTTCTAATCCGATGCAATTTGTGACCAGCGTCAAATCCGTTATATAAAAAAAATGTATTATTCACTATCGGTGAAATAGCTTGTGCATAGTATTCGAGATGAAATGTTGAAATATTGTTTCCTGAATGATCATACGTTATTGTTTTTTGTTGATTCCTATCCAATATTATAATATCTTCATCGTTTATCACGAAATCCGAAATCCCGGAATACTCATCTGGAGCTTCACCTCTTTTCTCAAAGCAAGAGACTAATTCCCCTTCTTCGGAGAAGACAAAAAGGGTTAGTCCATCTGAAATATAAATTTTATCACTTACATACTTTATATTTCTTATTTCCCCCATAAGAGTACCTGTCGGAAGTTTGAGCATTCGAAAATTTTCAAAGTATTCTGACAATTTCAACTCTGCATCAGATGTTATATCTACTTCTATAGCAGGAACGGATGCAAGCTGCTGTTCTTTAGGAAGGCAACCGAATGCGATAAATATCCAACAAACAGAGAAGCAAACTCTTTGTAGATTATGAAAAAAGACATTCTTTCCCATTTGAAATAAATTAATGATTAGAAGTACTCAAAAAGATATGCCAAAATTTATATTATAAGACATTTCTTGCGAATTAAATTTTGACATATCTCCTATATTTACTTTCTAACAAGCTGGTGATTGAGTACAATTATTTCCGTCTGAAGGGGCACAACAATATTCCCCATTTTCCTTTTGAGCCAATGCCTTATTATTCTTTCCACTTTCTCCGGAAGCCAATGCTTCCACATTTTCCAATGCCAAGGCAGACAATTCAATCTCATTTGTTTTCTGCTGGTAATTCCAGCCAGCCGCTACGGCGATTGCAGCAAAAGCGATAACGCCTAAAATTTTCTTTCCCATTGTTGTATTATTTTTAGGGATTTATAGACTTTTATTAGTTTTGGATCTTTGTTCAGGATGTTTTCCTGATATCAGGTGATGCCAAACCCTTTTTTGTTTGCTTCAAATTTACTACTTTTGTGCGTTACCTCCTTCTTTATTTGTTATTGAATGAGGGAAAGTCGGGGAGTTTCTGCTAAAGTTTGTGAGGCTGTGTGCAGGAACTCCTTTCTTTTCCCGATATTTATTAGTTGACCGGTTCATCGGCACCTCGTCACCCGCTTTCGGAATATAGAGAGGGCCGAATTTTTTTTCCATAAAAACTCTTTACTTTAATCCGCAGTAATACAGGTCACTGAAAATAATCCGAGTGATTTCCCCAATCATATTTTCATCTGTTGTTTCCAACGGGATTAACTCTATTGTGTCAACAAAAGAAGAAAACGGTATTTTCTCTGAAAAGTTCTCATAAAACGAGACCGTTCCTATGTCACTCTTAATGTTTGAATCGTTTATCCCTTGACACGAAGTAATAAGCAGTATTACAATGAGAAAGACTACTTCAATATATTTTTTCTTTGTGTTCATGTCTTGTTATATTTCAAGGTTACCTTTCAAAGGTAGTAATATTTTTATTACCAGCCAATGATTGATGAATAACATTAACAAAATTACAATAACCCCTTTTTCAGCCATTTTTCTATTTCGTCCGAAATCTTGATCGATTTTGAATTGACTCTTTTCACGGTTTTAATCTTCTTTACTGACAGTAGATGGAGCGAGGTGCGCAGGCGGTCTGAAAAAACGTACAATTTGATTACCGGAAAGCAGAAACACCGTCAAAGTGATAAACCTTAACTCTCGGAGAATCGAATATTTGAAAATAAAACGGACGGCGTCCCAAATATCTCAAGGAAATTTAGGGCCTTTTTTGCCATGAAAACGGTCCTCTTTTCAATTACGACCGTCCAAATCGCCATTGCGACCGTCCTAATCTTCACGAGGTGCCGAGTGCACTACACATTAGCACGGTCGTAATGGCAAAGAGGACGGTCGTAATTTAGGAAAACGCTCAAAAAAGCGGAAAAAGTCCCTTTTTGAGGGCAAAAAAGCGGATTAACATTTATTTTGTTTCGGATGCCTTTCGAGTCCGAAAAATACGTTTTATACAATAAGCCCTCGAAAATCAGGAACAACTTCCATGCCCATCGAAGAACTGTGCATATAAAAGGATGAGTTGGTTTCAAAATAAACAAATTATCAAGTTAACTATATGTATTCATAACATAAAAACCAAAGTTCATTACGAATTATAACTTTTTCAGAAAAAAGGAACGTTATATTTTGTATTTTTATATCGGAGCATAAAGCAGGTTTCAGACATTTTACTAATTTTGTGCCAGATTTTTTAACTTGGGTAGGATTGTGCCAGCCACACCAACCGCACGCCTCCCTATCAATTTATGAGTATGGAAAACTTGGAAACTGGACTTTTGTTAATGGTAGTTGGGATGACCACCGTTTTTGCCATTCTGCTAATCGTTATCAATCTTGGGAAGGGGCTGATCGTATTGGTCAACAAATATGCACCCGAAGAGATCATTGTAAAAAAACAGGTGACGCCGCAAAGACAGGCAGCATCCGCTTCGCCAGCCGGCGGAATTACAAACCAGACAACTGCCGCTATCGTATCGGCCGTCAGTGTTGTGACAGGCGGTCAGGGTAAGGTTGTCAAAATCGAGAAATTATAATTGCATTTATACATAAAAATATCATGAAGAGAGAAATCAAATTTAGTTTGGTCTTCCGTGACATGTGGCAATCTGCCGGAAAATATGTTCCCACCGTTGACCAACTAACCCGGGTAGCACCTGCCATCATCGAAATGGGATGCTTCGCCCGTGTAGAGACCAATGGCGGAGGATTTGAACAGGTTAATTTATTATTTGGTGAAAACCCTAACAGGGCTGTACGCGAATGGACGAAACCATTCCATGAAGCCGGTATACAAACACATATGCTCGACCGTGCACTGAACGGATTGCGCATGAGCCCGGTGCCCGACGACGTGCGCCAGTTGTTCTATCAGGTCAAGAAAGCACAGGGGACGGATATCGCCCGTACCTTCTGCGGATTGAACGACGTCCGCAACATCGCTCCCTCCATTAAATATGCGAAAGCAGCCGGAATGATCTCACAGTGCTCGTTGTGTATCACCCACTCCCCGATCCATACGGTCGAATACTACACCAAAATGGCGATGGAACTGATCGAATTGGGAGCGGACGAAATCTGCATCAAGGATATGGCAGGCATCGGCCGGCCTCACTCGTTAGGACAGATCGTGGCAAACATCAAGGCCAAGCATCCGGAAATTCCGGTTCAGTACCACAGCCATGCCGGTCCCGGTTTCAACGTGGCTTCCATCCTCGAAGTTTGTAATGCCGGTTGCGACTACATCGACGTGGGCATGGAACCGCTTTCATGGGGAACAGGACATGCCGACCTGCTGACCGTACAGGCGATGCTGAAAGACGCCGGTTACAAAGTACCGGAGATCAATATGGAAGCCTACATGAAGGTTCGCAGCCTAATTCAGGAATTTATGGATGACTTCTTAGGATTGTATATCAGCCCGAAAAACCGTCTGATGAACTCATTGCTGATCGGCCCGGGATTGCCAGGCGGCATGATGGGCAGCCTGATGTCCGACCTCGAAAAGAATCTGGAAACGATCAACAAAAACAATATCAAGAACAACAAGCCACTTATGAGCCAGGATCAGCTGTTGATCAAGCTGTTCGACGAAGTGGCTTATGTATGGCCGCGTGTCGGTTATCCTCCTTTAGTAACGCCGTTCAGCCAGTATGTCAAGAACCTGGCCCTTATGAACGTGATGCAGATGGAAAAAGGCAAAGCCCGCTGGAGTATGATTGCCGATGATATCTGGGACATGATCTTAGGCAAGGCAGGACGCCTGCCGGGACCGTTGGCTCCCGAAATCATCGAGAAGGCAAAAGCCGAAGGACGCGAATTTTTCGAAGGCAACCCGCAGGACAACTATCCTGACTCACTCGACAAATACCGCAAGCTAATGAACGAAAAGCAATGGGAAACAGGCGAAGACGACGAAGAGTTGTTTGAATATGCCATGCATCCCGCCCAGTACGAAGCTTATCGTTCAGGCAAGGCAAAAGTGGAATTCAAGGCGGATGTCGCCAAGAAGAAAGCAGAAAAACAAGGTGCCGCCAAACCAGCCGTACCGGCTGCAACACCTGCCGCAGCTCCAGCCAACGTAACAATGGCAATGCCGACCACACCTCAGGTCATGACTGTCGATGTAAACGGACAGGCATTCAAAGTTACCGTTGCGTTCGGAGATACCGCAGGCGCAACCCCTGCACCGGAAACACCGGCTGCTCCCGCTACCGCACCAGCGCCTGCCGCTGCACCTGCCGGAGCCGGAAAAGAAGTGCTTTCGCCGTTAGAAGGCAAGTTTTTCCTGGTGAAAGGAGCTTCCGACACGCCTGTAAAAGTCGGGGATGTAGTGAAAGAAGGGGATGTGCTTTGTTATGTGGAAGCAATGAAAACGTATAATGCCGTACGCGCCGAATTTGGCGGGACTGTCACAGCAATCTGCCTGGCTTCCGGTGACGCGGTTTCGGAAGATGACGTATTAATGACAATACAATAATGAACGAGATATTTCAAAATTTGTATGAGATGACTGCGTTCAGCAACATCATTGCTGAACCGCAGTTCTTGATCATGTATGCCATTGCGTTCATCCTGCTCTATTTAGGTATCAAGAAGCAGTATGAACCGCTATTGCTCGTACCGATCGCATTCGGCGTGTTGCTCGCCAACTTCCCCGGAGGCGATATGGGTGTGATACAGGCAGACGAGAACGGCCTGATCAACATACATGGAGTCATGAAGAACATCTGGGAAATGCCGCTTCACGACATCGCCCATGAACTGGGATTGATGAACTTCATCTATTATATGTTGATCAAGACAGGGTTCCTTCCTCCTATTATCTTTATGGGTGTGGGAGCATTGACGGACTTCGGGCCGATGTTGCGCAACCTGCGGCTTTCCATATTCGGAGCGGCTGCCCAGTTAGGTATCTTTACCGTTTTGCTGGTTGCCATCTTGATGGGATTTACCCCGAAAGAAGCGGCTGCATTAGGTATTATCGGCGGTGCTGACGGACCGACGGCAATCTTTACGACAATCAAGTTAGCTCCGCACCTGTTGGGACCGATCGCAATTGCGGCCTATTCTTATATGGCATTGGTTCCGGTTATCATACCTTTGGTAGTCAAACTGTTCTGCTCCAAAAAGGAATTGTGTATCAACATGAAGGAGCAGGAAAAGAAATATCCATCTACCACGGAGATTAAGAATCTGCGCGTGCTGAAGATCATTTTCCCGATCGTGGTCACTACGGTTGTGGCGTTGTTCGTACCGAGTGCAGTGCCTTTGATCGGTATGCTGATGTTCGGTAACCTGGTAAAGGAAATCGGGACAAACACATTCCGCCTGTTCGATGCTGCCTCAAACAGCATCATGAATGCGGCAACCATATTCCTGGGATTATCAGTCGGTGCGACTATGACGGCAGAAGCCTTCCTGAACTTCACGACAATCGGTATCGTGATCGGCGGCTTCCTCGCATTTGCCCTCTCCATCGCAGGCGGTATCTTCTTTGTCAAGCTGTTCAACCTCTTTACAAAGAAGAAGATTAATCCGCTGATCGGAGCAACCGGACTGAGCGCTGTGCCGATGGCATCGCGCGTAGCCAACGAAATCGCCCTGAAATATGATCCCAAGAACCATGTTCTCCAATATTGCATGGCCAGTAACATCTCCGGCGTAATCGGTTCTGCCGTTGCCGCCGGTGTGCTGATCTCGTTCTTAGGATAAGCCATAAGCGTCCTTATAAATTAAAACCTGTTATTCGGTTGGATAACAGGTTTTTTTATTTACCTTTGTCTCATCATTAACTATTAAAAGGTAAAGATTATGGCCAGACCTATCAAAGAAACCCCGATTCTCTTCGGCGAAGACGCCAAACGCTTCATGAAGGAAATGGAAGAGACACGTAACAAACGAGCCTCCAAAGAGGAACGTGAACGAATAAAGAAGAATTATGAACTCCTAAAATCAATAGCAGATTTTACTATTTAGCCATTAAATTATGGATATAACAAACTATCGAATGGTTAAATTATCCAAGATAAGTTTAGCCCAACCTTTTGACTGTGGAGATACCGATTTGAATGACTTCTTCTATCAAAAAGCCACTGCTTTTTCCAAATCTCTATTAGCCACAACCTACATATTGGAACATAAAAGCGCTGATATCACGATCGCCTATTTCAGCATACTGAACGATAAAATTGCAATGTCTGACTTTCCAAGTAAAAGGAAGTTTTGGTTTTTCGCTCAGGATATGAGAAATAGAGGAAAAGGATTCCGCAGTTATCCGGCAGTAAAAATTGGCAGATTAGCAATTAACAGTGAATATCAAAAGATGGGATTAGGTGTATATATCATTGATTTTCTTAAAAATCTATTCATCCACGATAACCGTACCGGTTGCAAATACATAACTGTTGATGCTTACAGAAGTGCAACACCATTCTACGAAAGAAACGGTTTCAAATATCTATCCGAGGCAGATAAGGATTCAGAAACCCGGTTAATGTATTTCGATCTGATACAACTTGTAGAAGAATAGGAAGATTTTCAGCCTTTTATTTATTATTTTAACATTTTCTCGCAAATAAATCGCTTTCAAATGCTGAAATCCAAAAATATTTACTTTAATTTGTGACTTGATATAGGATACATTTATCCTTATTCTTAAATGCGATTGAATATGATGGACACTCACGAAACTAATTTGCCTGCCGAAGAAACCGGCAAATTGGAAGAAACTAAAGCCCCGGTGACGGCACCGGAAGACACGGCGGAAGAAGTTGTAACGAATGAAACACCGGAAGCCGAAGTTGTAGCAGAAGAAACATCTGCTAAAGCAGAAGTCAGCACTGACGAAACTGCGGCAGGCGATGATGTGGCTACGGCTGCGGGGAAATTATCGAAAGAAGAAATTCTGGAGAAATTGACCGGATTGGTTGCAGCGGCAGCCGATGCTACCCGCAACGAGGTGGAAGCCCTCAAACAGGCTTACTACAAAATCCACCGGAGCGAAGTGGACGAATTGAAGAAAGCATTTCTGGAAAACGGAGGTGAAGAAAAAGATTTCGTTGCTCCCGAAGATGAAACAGAAAACAAGATTAAAGACCTGCTTGCTGTTTACAAAGAAAAACGGGCCGCTATCCTTGCCGAAGAAGAACGCGTAAAGGCTGCCAACTACGCCTTGAAGCTCCAGTTGATCGACCAGCTGAAAGCCCTGACAGAAAGCCAGGAAGACTTCAACAAGCTATACAACGACTTCAAAGACATCCAGCAGAGATGGAAAGAAGTGAAAGCCGTTCCGCAGGAGCATGTCAGCGAGCTGTGGAAGAACTATCAGATATACAGTGAAAAGTTCTACGACATCATTAAGATAAACAACCAGTTCCGCGATTACGACTTCAAGAAGAATCTGGAATTGAAAACCGCCCTCTGCGAAACAGTCGAGAAACTGCAGACAGAACCGGATGTCGTATCCGCTTTCCACCAGCTTCAGAAGCTGCACCAGCAATGGCGCGAGATCGGTCCGGTTGCCAAAGAATTGCGCGAAGACTTGTGGGCCCGCTTCAAAGCCGCTTCCACAATTATCAACAAGCGCCATCAGGAACACTTCGAGGGTCTGAAAGCTAAAGAGCAGGAGAACCTGGAAGCAAAGACAGCTATTTGCGAACAAATAGAGGGCATCGACTACTCCGCTTTGAAATCATTCAAAGACTGGGAAGAGAAGAACAAAGAAGTGATATCCCTGCAGGAAAAATGGAAAACAATCGGTTTCGCACCGAAGAAATCCAACGTGAAGATATTCGAACGCTTCCGTGCCGCCTGCGATGTCTATTTCAACCGCAAAAGCGAATTCTACAAAGGCATCAAGGAAGAGATGGAAAAGAATCTCGAACTGAAAAAAGCCTTGTGCGAAAAAGCGGAAGCATTGAAAGACAGCACTGAATGGAAGAGCACTACCGAAAAGATGATCGCCTTGCAGAAAGAATGGAAAACGATCGGTTCGGTTGCCCGCAAACATTCCGACGCCATCTGGAAACGCTTCATCTCGGCCTGCGATTATTTCTTTGAACAAAAGAATAAGAATGTCTCTTCCCAAAAGAGCGTAGAACAGACAAATCTGGCTGCTAAAAAAGCACTGATCGAGAAGATCAACGCAATAGAAGAGACTGACCATGATGAAGCTCTTGCCACCTTAAAAGGACTCATGGCGGAATGGAACACCATCGGCCATGTCCCGTTCAAGGAAAAAGACAAGATATACAAAGAATATCATGAAGCGGTAGACAAACAATTCGACCGCCTCAAAGTCGACCAGAACGACCGCAAGATGCAGACATTCCGCAACAACCTGAGCGATATGAGCGGTGGTGAGCGCGGAAAAGGAAAGCTTTACGGCGAACGGGAAAAACTGATGCGTATGTTCGAACGGATGAAGAACGAACTTCAGACCTACGAAAACAACATCGGATTCCTCAGCATCTCCTCCAAAGGCGGTGGTGGATTGGTAAAAGAGATGGAACGTAAGATTGAAAAACTAAAAGACGAGATGGCACTTATCGTCAAAAAGATTGATGCCATCGATGAGAATCTGGAATAAAACATATGAAGCCGCCCGTTAACCGGACGGCTTCGTTGCTTTTCTTTTGCTTATGAGATCTAAATTACACTATTTCAACCCGGGACACGAAACAGCCATACTCCAAGGCTCTGAAAATTATACTCCCCCGACCAACGTACAAAGAATGATTCGGGAGCTGGCCTATCTTCCTGTCTGGTATGCAGACCCGGAAGATTTTGTTTTCACGGAAGAACTCATCTCCCCCCGTTTCTTCTCTTTGCAACCAAAAGAACTCAAACCCTTTGCAACCCCTATCTCCCGGAAAGAGCTTGAAGGGAAAGGGAACAACCTGCCCCAAATGGAAGCAGCTCCCTGGGGCGTTTCACCTCAAAGCCTCCATCTCTTCAACAAGCTCAAGCAAAATGGGAACCTGGATCTTGCCATCCCCGAATGGAAAGATGATTATACCCGGTTGACAGGCCGTCAGACCGCTGCCGAATGTCTGGACAAAATACGGGAACTGATGCCGGAGATGGCTTTCCCCGTTGCACCGAAATTCTGCAAGAAGATAAGGGAAGTGGAAAAATACCTGATTCTCCAAAGGGCTCCTTTTGTCCTGAAAACCCCTTATTCTTCCTCCGGCAGAGGACTCCTCTGGTTGCCGGAACGCAAACTCACGGCTAAAGACCGCACCTGGATAGAGGGGGCGCTTAACAAACAGGGATGCGTCAGCATCGAATGCGCACTCGACAAACACCTCGACTTTGCCATGGAATTCCATTCGGACGGAAAAGGGAATGTACGCTACGAAGGCCTTTCCGTATTCGGAGCAGAAAAGAAAGGAACCTATTCCGGTAATGTATTGGGAGAGCAGTCACATTTGGAAAGTTTCTTTATCGAGCACTTCGGAGACGACACCTTCCAACGGTTGAAAGAGGCCGTGCGCGAAGCAGTCCGGCAGATATACGGCTCGATCTATTCCGGCTACCTGGGAGTGGATATGCTGGTTTACCGCAAAGCTTCCGACAACTCATTCGCCATACATCCTTGCATAGAAGTCAACATGCGGTACACAATGGGTATGGTCGCCTTGCGCATCAGCCAGAAATATCTGGCACCACACGCACGCGGCGATATGCACATCACATACCAAAGCAAACCGGGAGAAGCCTACGAGCATCACTGCTTCATGAAAAAAGCCTACCCGCTCGAAATGAAAGACGGCAAAATAAGAGAAGGCTACGTCCCCCTTTGCCCGGTAACAAAAGAGACGAAATACCGGGCCTATATGCTCATATTCTAAGCTGATTTTTAACTTGTAGACTGACTTGAAAAGGATACTTCAAAGTTTTGTATAAATGTTTCCATCTCTTGTATTTATAAGGTAAACATTTAGGCTACGCCCTAAAATGAAACTTTCGGTAAACAAAGCTGTTTTTTTCTTTACTGTATCGAGTTTATTAAAAATAACAAGTATAGCACAGTTCTTGATGTTATTTTCAACTTCAAGTGCTTTTGACTCACTATCAATAGGAATATAAATTGTATTAACATAAAAATAATCAGAACCACCAAAAATCTTTTTAGGCTTTTCTGTCTTTATCGATGTGGGTAAAGATAAACATAACTGATAAAACTCTATATAATTCTCGATATTACCAAAACTGTATTGCGATACAGAGAAACTTAACTTGATGCATTTTGACGTTAAGTCATAAGAAGATGAACGTGGTAAATCAAAAATAAGAGAACATGTACTACTTTTTAGCTTATCATACTCTTGTTTCATTTTCTGGTATAGCTCTTTCCCTTTCTCTGACTCAAGAAATACTTTTACTTTCAGTTCAGTATCGTATGTATTCCATAATTTGTAATATCTAATAAGATCCAAGTTTAGCAAATTATTGATTTCTGCCAGTTCCCCTTCCTTGAATGAAGAGAAAAAGGATGGATCATATACAACTTTATCAAGTCCTTTTTTTCTAAATTTGAGGGTATTTTCAATAAGAGAATAATAAGAACGACTCTCCTGTGCATTTAGACAAAACACATACATTGAAAACAACATTATAACTATATATTTCATATTCTGCTTCATGCTAATAATTTGACTATTCATAATATTGAGTTTGTGTTAGTACATTTTGAGAAGAATATCCTAATAATTCTATAACTTCCTCTTCTTTTACAGCTTTATTTTTTTGGTTAAAATAGGATATGGCAATCTTTTCTTTGTCCTTATAAGCATTATAAGGGAAACGAGCTCCAAATTCCGTTAATGTTCTAAGATTGTAATTATAAAAATCCGGATATTTATTAGGAGTCAATCCATAGCGTTGTGTATTGATTATTAGATTATTTTGTCGAGGATCATTGACAGAACGGACTAAGCATATCAATTCTTCTAATTCAGATATACGAGTTTGGATATCTGAGAAATCCCCAAGTAGATAACGCGCAACATCATTTGGTTTACTACAAATTGTTAAATAGTTATTAATCCTTATTCCCCTAATTAGAATACTCAGATAAAAACTATCACTATTAGATAAACAAATATCAACACCACCTCTATAAAGAAGAAAACGTCCTTCTTTATTTTTTGATTTACGATGAAAATAGAGTTTTCCAAAGCGATTTTTCTGTAGTTCATTTTTGTGAACATAGCCATCAACGAAACTTGTCTCATCGTAATAGTAAACCTCTATTTCAATAGGATAGACGCATACATCTTTTAATTTAATCATATACTCGGTCAAAACCAGATGATTAATCTCCTGCAATATCTTACACTTCAATTCAATATCGTTTGTTGTAGAAAGCTCATCAACTTTCTTTTCTAAATGTTCCATGTCATCATAAATTTAGGGTATATCCCAATATTATCCCCCTGCTATTACCACTACCTATCATCAGACCGACATGAATCAACTCTTAAAACCGATCTATATTGGCCATTAAGTAATAGAAGACAGTCAAAGGTATTAAAATAAATAAGGACAGAGGAAATACTAAACTATGTTCTTGATACACATTTAGGGCAATAAACACTTGATAAACATGAGGAGAGAGTGATTAAACTCTAAATTAACGAAAGAATCATTTCCCTATGATCAGGATATTCAGATAATAAAACATCCTCATCTGCCAATTCAAAATCTGGATATTCGAATCCAGGTGCAACAGCACAACTAACTAACGCAAAACCTTGCGCCTCTTTTAGTCGGGCGGCAAACCAGATACCAGGCTCTATAGTAACCTGCAAAGTTCCACTTTCCTGATCAGATAACTCACGACAAACCAGTGTTCCTTCTTCAAAAGAATAAATCAGTAAAGGTTCACCTTTATGGAAAAACCAGCTTTCAGGAGATTTTATCCGGTGGAAAGCAGAGAAATCATCCTTTTCCAACAAATAATAAATAGTTGTCAACACTCGTTTCCCAATTGGTAAACCATCGATCGGCTTCCAATATTCTGGACGATACTCTTCCTTGTAATATCCCCCTTCTGGATGAGGCGTCATTCCTAATCGCTTAATCCAATAGGAAGCTTGCATATCCTTCATCTTTTCCATCTACTGATCAAGTTTATAATCTGACAAAAATATCTTTTTTCTTCAGACAAACAACATTAACCCTGCTTTTATTTTAGAAAAGAGTTACCTATAAAAAGCTATTTCTATTGTAAACTTCAGATTACAACGTATTCCTCAACACCCGCCTCATCACCGCCTCGCGCAGGTTGCGGGCGACAGGTATTTTATGGCCGGAGATATGCAGCATGTTTCCTTCTATCAGGTCGATGCGGGCGATGTTTATGATGTAGGATTTGTGGGATTGCAGGAACGTGTCTTCGGGAAGGGAAGCCGCGATGTTCTTCATCGTGGAATGCACCAGCGTCCTGCCCGCAGGGGTATAAATACAGACATAGTTCTCGACCGCCTCGACAAACAGGATTTCTTTCAGATAGATTTTCTTCATCAGCTTATCACTTTTCACAAAGAGATAAGGATCATCACCGGTGACAGGAGCTTCCTTTTGCAACGCGGCATGCACCTTATTCACCGCTTTCAGGAAACGCTCGAAAGAGATCGGTTTGAGCAGGTAGTCGGCAACATCCAGTTCATATCCTTTCAGGGCATACTGCTCATAAGCGGACGTGATGACCACTTTCGGAGGATTTGCCAGCGTGGAAAGCAGATCCAGGCCGGACAGGTAAGGCATCTCGATATCCAGGAAAAGCAAATCGGGCTGCTGCTCCTTCAACAAGGTGTTCAACTGGATCGCATCTTCGCATACGCCTGTCAGGGTAAGGAAATCCACCTTCTCCACATACGACTGCAAGCCTTTCCGGGCAACCGGTTCGTCATCTGTTATCACACAATTTATATTCATAAGGCATCGATTTCTATCATGAGTTTTACGGAATACAATTCCGGTTCTTTCTTAACGACAAGACTGTGCTTTTCAGGATATAGAAGCTCCAACCTCCGTTTCAGGTTTTCCAGCCCGATCCCCTTTTTCCCGGACGGAGAAGGCGGAAGAGGAGGCAGACTGTTCGTAATCTCAAACAGGATTTTCCCCGCCTCATCCGTCATACGGCAATCGATCCGGTAGTCACCGCCCACATATTTAAAGGCATTCTCCACCAAAGGCAAAAACAAAAGCGGATAAACCGGCTGTTCACAGAGCGAAGAAGAGAAAGAGACGTTCAGCCTCAACCGCTCGCTCATCCGCAGCTTCTGCATATTCATATAGGTACGCAGATAGTCGATCTCTTTCTGCACCGGGACTTTCTGGCTTCCTCCGTAGAGCTGATAACGCAGCAGGTCGGACAGCATTTCGATCGTCCGCCGGGGAGCTTCATTCGTCTCGTCGATCTGGAAATAAACCGTATTCAAAGCGTTGAACAGGAAATGCGGATGATACTGGAAGCGCAGGAACTTCAATTCCATCTCCAACTGATCCACCTTAATCTTTTCCAGCTGCAAGATCCGGTTCTGCAACTCTTTCTCCATCTTCCCGCTGCGAAGCAGGATGTAATACATGAAAAGAAGAGGGATATAAATCACATCGGCTATAATATAATCGACCCAGGAGTTTCCCAAATGCAGAAGCCCGACATGATCACCGACAAATATAAGCAGGTTAACCATCACAAACAACTTGAGAAACGTCAAGAAGTACTCGGCAGCCGGAGACAGGTTCAACCGGGGCTTAACCTTATCGAGGAAGTAGCGGCTTTCATAATCAAAGACATAACACATAAAGACCGTTACCGCCAACGCCTGCAGATGAAACCGCATCGAATTAGCCCAAAACGCTTCATTCTTCGCCAAGTCGGTCGTCAACCGGATGAAGTTGAACATCACGATTCCTAAAAACAACGGATATAAACGGGGTAATATCTTCATGCCTGCTCTTGTTATTTCCTACAAATTTATTCTTTTACTCTCATCTACGCTACTTTTCCGGCGGGATTCTTTCACTTCGTAGCCTTTACTGAAACGATAGGTGAAGGAGATGCCGATCTGGGTATTGTCCTGCCGTTCATTGGTAAAAGCCTGCTGCCCCGGCACCGTCAGCATCATCTTCTCCCGGTAGGAATGGAAAATGTCGCGGGCGAACAGGCGGATCGTGCCGTTATTCTTCAAGACTTTCTTCCTGATGCCTCCGTCAACTTGCCAGATCGGACTGAGCGTGGCTTGCCCGGCCGCCATCTTGCCGTTGTAAGAGCCGGACAGTTCCATGCTCCATCCTTTCCCGAAATCGAGTTGGTTCGTAAGGCTGCCGATCAGGGTCGCCCGTTTGTTGACCCGCTCGCCGGCTGTATCCGTCCAACGATAGTGGTTATAGACACAGGCCACATTCGCATTCACCGTCCAGAAAGAGGCCAGGGGAAGATTGCCGGTATAAAGGCGCGGCCCGAGACTGGTTCCCGTAGACAGGTTCATCGGCGTGACATACACCTGCCTGTTGTCTTTCTCGAAAAAGCTTTTCACGATCACATCATGTGTGCGGGAATAGAGAAAGCCAGCCCGGAACAGGTTCTTATAGATAAATGTCAGTTCCAGACGATCCGACTTCATCGGTTTGAGCGCCGTGTTCCCCTGTTCAAAGGTATAGTCGTCAAAGATATAGACAAAAGGATTCAGGTCTCCATAGTTGGGCCGGACGATCCGCCTGCCGTAAAAGAGGGACAGCTTGTTTTGCCGGAACGCATATTCGAGCAACAAAGAAGGAAAAAGATTCGTATAGCGGCTGGTAAAGGAAGAGTCTATCTGCGCCTCCCCGCCTGTCAAGCGCCCGTCTATGCGCGTATTCTCCACACGCAGCCCCGCCCGGATATAAAAGGGTTTGAAAGTCGCACCGCACTGGATATAGCCGGCGTTTATGTTTTCATCATATACGAAATGCTGGCTCAGGGCTTCGTTCGGCACCCAACCGTTTCCTTTGTTATCCGCATACGACGCCTCGTTGTCGATTGAGATAAAAGAGAATTTAGCGCCTGCCTCCAACTCCCATTTACCGGCAAAAGGCAAGGTAAGGTTCACCTGTCCGGTATAGAGGTTGATTGCGCCCGGGACATCTCCCTTTACGGAATCCACCCGCCCGGGCCGGTTTTGCGAAGAGCTATGCAAGTCCAGGTTATCCGTATAGCCGAAATGGAGATAGTCGAAGGAAGCATCCACCACCTTTCCCGCCGTATCCAACTGATGAGTCAGGTTGACTCCGGCAGTGAAGTTCTTCTTTTTCCGGTCCTCCACATTCGAGGTGTGGAGCATGGAGTCGGGCGACGCAGAAGAAGGAGCGCTGAAATAAGTAAACATATCGCCCGGCATCCGGCTCTGATGCAGATTGCCGTTCGTGTACACGCCGACTACGGTACGCGCGGAGGCAAAGAAATCAATCCCCGCCCGGTAATAATGGGAGGTATAAGGATATTTGCGGTAGGAATCCTGCCGGACGGACAGCTCCACCTTGTCCGGGTCCCGCAGGCCGGTAAAGAGGCGGTCTATCTGAAGCTCGTTGCAATCCGTCCCCTGTGAATAGGAATAAGTCAGGTAAAAGTTAAACAAGCCCTCGCGCCTGTTCATCGACAGACTTCCGTTCCCGACACCATACTTCCCCTGCCGGAAACTGCCGTTAGCCGTCAGGTTCATGCCCTGGAGCCGCATCTTCTTCGTCCGGATATCGATCAGCCCGGCATTGCCGCTCGCGTCGTAGCGGGAGGACGGGTGCGTGATCAGATCGATCTTTTCCGCTGTTGCCGCCGGAGTGGACTTGAGCAAGGTGACCAGCTCCTGTCCGGAAAGATACGTCTGTTTCCCGTCCATCAGGACGTTAATGCCGCTTTGCCCGTTCAGGTAAATCTTCCCGTCATTGCTGATCATGACGCCCGGAAGCATTTCCAACACTTCATACAGGCTGCCCTGTCCCCGCGCCACAGCCGATTCGATATGGTACGTCATCTTGTCCGCCTTAATCGTCACGACCGGCACTTTCGCCGTAATAACAATTTCCTCGATCTTCTGATCCGCAATCGTGTCCGTCTGGGCAAAAACGCCCGTGCCTGCGCACCCCGCCAGTAGGAATATCCCCATAAAAAAGCCTTTGTTCATATCATTTTTATTTCAAAACTACACTCCCAAAGGCTCCCCGTCAAATTATTATGACGAACGGTCCGGATTGGTTGACGAACGGTTTAATAGACTTTAATTTGCTGATTCAAAGAAATTAGCTACATTTGTATTCGATAATAACAGTCAATTAAATAGCAATATGGATACGGCAATCAAAAAAGTAGAACTTTCCATTCCGGAAGTAGACATGGCTTTACTGAAAGAACTGGCAAAAAAGTTCGGCTGGAGTGTCAGCAAAAAGAAATCCAGAATTGAAAAAGGATTAGAGGATATCAAAGCCGGACGGGTGCATAAGGCCAAAAACGCGGAAGACATGTTCAAACAAATTTTAGGATGAAATACGAACTAAAATTTGCCAATAGTTTTAAGAAAGACCTTAAGACATGTAAAAAGAGAGGATATAATCTGGACTTATTACAAGCAGTCATCGATATCCTTCAAGCAACCGGGACTCTTCCGGATTATTACCAGCCGCACAAGCTAAGCGGAACCTACGAAGGGTTATGGGAATGCCATATCAAAGGCGACTGGCTTCTGATATGGCAACAAAATGATACGGAACTTATCCTGATTATGACCGATACCGGAACCCATTCCGACCTGTACTAACCCGGTTCCTCCTCGAACTCCTTCAGTTCTTCCAGGCCTTTTTCGATAACACGGATATTCTTCTGGTAAAAACGGATCTGGAAATAGGCAATAACAGCAGCCACAAAGAGTGCCACAACCATTCGCAGCTCCCATCCTGCAACAAGCCGATCCTGTTCAATAAACAGAAAAGCAATTATGCCGACAATGGCTATTCCAGTACCAATCACATGATTCCTTTTCATCCACAATTTATACACGAACTCCAGCCTGGCAAGCTCGCAAATTTTTTTCTTTTCCATATCAAACCTTATATGAATAGAAAGAAAAAAGACCTGCATAATAAAACCTATAACTAAACATCCTTCCAACACCACAAACGAAAGTGGCCTCATCACCAACTGCCCGGTAAAAGTCAGTATCGGGAACATAAGACAAAAGACAAGCACCAATATAAGTCCCCATATATCATACCGGAACAGCCGTTCATAGGCCGATTGCGTCCGGTTGGTTATCATCTCCTTGATAATCCTTTTGTTCAGCATCTCACTCTTTTCAAGCTGCTCGTTCAAGACGTTCCAGCTCGCTTTTAATTCTTCCAGTTCCATATTTATTACGTTTAACTGTTCGACATTGTTTTCAATTTCTCACGGATACGATTGAGTTTGACTGCCACGTTGTTCTTGGAAATGCCCATGATGTCCGCTATCTCCTGATAACTTCGTTCCTCGAGCCAAAGCAGGATAAGCGCGCGTTCGAGCTGGCTGAGCCGATTGATCATCCGGTAGAGTTCACGCAGTTGGGCCGTTTTGTCTTCATCCTCGGCAAAAGCTTCCAGATCGACCGAGATCGGGACAACTTCCGGCTTCCGCTTCGACTGGCGGAAAAAGGAGATGCAGGTGTTCAGGCCGATGCGGTACACCCAAGTGGACGACTTACATTCGCCCCGGAAGCGAGGGTAAGCTTTCCACAGATTGATCACCACCTCCTGATACAAATCGTTCAGGTGGTCGGCATCGGATGCATACACATAACAGACTTTGTAGATGACCTGCTTGTATTCCTCCACAAGTGCGATAAACTCTTTTTCCTGTTGTCGGGTAGCTTTCATTCTCTCATCGTTTTATTTAATTAGTCGCACAATTGGGAAGTATATTACACGACGACGGTCTTTTTTCTGCTCAAGAGGAAGATATTTTCCGTCGAAAGCCATGTAATTAGGGAAGAGCAGGCATCCAAACCTTGTTCGACCCGGGTCGAACAGCTGTCCCACCCCCGTCGAACAGCTGTCTGACCTTCGTCGAACAACTGTCCGACCCGGGTCGGACAAGGATTATGTGGCGGAGGAATAAGATTAAGACGGCATAAAACCGTATTTACATGCCGGCTCACGGAAATCAGGTGCCGACCGGAGGGACGGCTACCGGTTATGTTTGATCAGATTCATGAACTCTTCGCGCGTCTTGGCTTGCTGGAAGAATCCCGTAAAGTCGGAAGTGGTGGTCAGGGAGTTCTGTTTCTCGACGCCGCGCATCTGCATACACATATGCTGGGCTTCGATGACAACCATGACGCCAAGCGGATCGAGCGTTTCCTGGATGCATTCTTTAATCTGCATCGTCAGGCGTTCCTGGATCTGGAGGCGGCGGGCGAAGATATCCACGACACGGGGAATCTTGCTCAATCCTGTGATATATTTTTTGGGGATATAGGCGACATGGGCTTTCCCGAAGAAGGGCAGCATGTGATGTTCGCAAAGGGAAAAGAAGTCGATGTCCTTCACAATGACCATCTGCTTATAGTCTTCCTCCTTGAACATGGCGCCGCGGAGCACGGCTGCCGGGTCTTCCTGATAGCCTTTTGTCAGGAACTGCATGGCTTTGGCAACGCGCTCGGGGGTTTTCAACAGGCCTTCGCGGTCCACATCTTCGCCAAGCAGGCTGATAATACTTTTATAGTGTCCGGCCAACTCTTCGCGGGCCTGCAAAGTCTTAGCGTTTACTTCTTCACTCATTTCAATTCAATGGGATTTTGACTTCTTCCTTTACGATGTACATCTCTTTCTTGTAGGCAGGGAATGCATCCATCAACAGACGTTGCATATGATAAGCCTCTTCGTGCGAACGGAAATCGCCGACACGCACGCGCCAGAACGGAGCGTTATAGGTCACGTAGGTCGGGACATCGGGGAAAAGCTCATTAATTTCTTTTTCTTTCCGGAAAGCCTCGTCTTTTGACTTACGCTGGTTGTTGCCGGAAAACACTTGTGTACGAAAGCCTTGTATCTTCAAAAAAGCTGTACTGTCGGTCTTCTCTACACCTTCGCCATGCAAACGTTTGCCCATCATCGTGCGAAGAGCATCCGGCTGGCGTACCACAACAGTTCCTTTTCCCGGAACCTTTTCCTGCAGGGCATCGACAATAGTCACCGCCGATCCGTCACCACCGGTCTGGGCGGACAGGGCGGACGCGCCGAGCAACATACATAAGGATAGGATACGTTTCATGTTAATTGAAAGTTGAAAATTGAAAATTGAAAATTAAAAGGAGACAGAGCCCCAATCGGCTGAAAGCCGAAACAACTTTCAATTTTCAATTTTCAATTCTTAATTTATTAGTTGAACGCCTCGATAATCGGCATGAACTTATCAACAGCCAAAGATGCGCCGCCGATCAGACCACCGTCTACGTTCGGTTTGGAGAACAATTCTTTAGCGTTGCCTGCGTTGCAGCTACCGCCGTAAAGGATTGTGCAGTTGTCAGCGATTTCCTGGCCATATTTAGCAGCCAATGTTGCGCGGATATGCGCGTGGATTTCTTCAGCCTGGTCGGAAGAAGCGGTTTTGCCTGTACCGATAGCCCAAACCGGTTCGTAAGCTAATACGATCTTAGCGAAGTCTTCAGCTGACAAATCGAACAGAGAGCCCTTGATCTGAGCGTCTACCACTTCGAAATGCTTGCCGGCTTCTCTTTCTTCCAGCACTTCACCGATACAGAAGATCGGAGTCAGGCCGTTAGCTAAAGCCAATTCTACTTTTGTTTTCAGGATTTCCGGGGTTTCGTGATAGTAAGCACGTCTTTCAGAGTGGCCTAAGATCACATATTTTGCACCTGTGGAAGCAACCATAGCGGCAGAAACTTCACCAGTGTAAGCACCTTTTTCCTTGTCAGCGCAGTTTTCAGCGGCAACACCGATCTTGTCAGTATCGATAGCGGCAGCAACGCTTGCCAGGTGAGTGAACGGAGTACCGATGATCACATCGCAGTTGATTGTTTTACCTTTAAGAGCTTCGTCTAAACCTTTTGCCAAAGCAAGACCTTCAGGAAGGGTAGTGTTCATCTTCCAGTTTCCTGCAACAATATTCTTTCTCATGACTTAATTAATTAAATATGTAATACAATAGTTATTTCTTCTCTTTGCGTCTGCGCCGGAAGCGCAACAGGTCGTACACCCAAACAAGCAGCAAAGGTACAGTAAAAGTCAATAAGTTGGTTGCGAGCGCAACATCTTCTTTACTTTTTATACGCTGCCCGTCCAGACAGCCGTCCATCACCGCTTTCACATCTTCTTCCGCCGGGATGTCGTTGTAATGCCATTTGCCCAGTATCGTGCCGTCTTTCAGCAGCACCAGTCCGGGATTGGAACGGATGATCGTCTTGAGCAACACCTCGTCCGCCATCCGGTAGGGATATTCGGCGCCGGTATTGTCGCTCCATGTATCGATTGCCTCCGGCGATGAGCCGGTCACGCAGTAAAACGGTATGTTGTGTTCAAGCGCATAGTCATACACGCTGTTGATCTCGTCCATCCGTTCGTCGTCGGCATCTTCCAGTTTCGGAGAGATCAGGAGGAGAACCGGACCGGGATTGCGGATAATTTCATCCGTCACGTCCTCGCCTTCGCCGTTATAGATGTTAAAGCCGGCAACGGGCGTTTCATATCCTTTCCGGATCAGTTCGGTTTTCGACTCTACGAACGTCCAGCTACTGTCGTTTGCCGGATAGTCTTCGAGCGAGAACTCTTTCTTCACCCCATCTTTCTCATAGACGAACGAGTATTTATATTCGTCCTCGGGAGCGCCGTCGGGTATCTCCATCAACTGCGGGATATTCGCGCCGACCTTATAAGGGCGGAAATCGATTACCGGCAGGTGGTTGTAGTTATAATAAGCGAAGCCCACCCCGAACAGGTAAGCATAGAGGGCGACAAACCAATAAGCGCGGTAAGTAAAACACTGGAACAACCGCTGGTTATAAATAAACACGGTAACGGCCGCAGCAGAAAGGACAATGTTTTTATAGAATGTCTCCCAATTCGTAATGACCAGCGCATCGCCGAAGCATCCGCAATCCGACACCGGATCGAAAAGGGCCAGATACAGGGTGAGCGGCGTCATAAACGCCATAAACACCAGCACAAGGAAAGAAACATACCGCCGGTACACGCCCAACAGCATACAGACACCTAATGCAAACTCGATAGCCGAGAGGTTGAAAGACAGCAATACCGTAAAAGGCTGTAACTTGTCCAGTCCAAAGGAAGTCAGATAATCACCTATCTTAATCGCCCCTCCCACCGGATCGACCGCCTTGACAAAGCCGGAGAAGATAAACACGACTCCGATCAGCAGGCGGCAGAGTTCTGCCAATATCTTTATAACGGTATCTTTACTTTTCACTTGTCTCTTATTTTTTAAGTACAGGTGTGTGTCGTTCTATTCACTGCGTCTGTGTCCTGGCGGGCTTGACCCGCCATCTCATCCTAATCACTGTAAATCCGTTTAGGATGAGGTTGCGGGTCAAGCCCGCAATGACACGCTAAAGCGTTAGAACTTATTTTTGACGCACCCTTCTTCTTCTTCACCATATTCAAGTTTTATCAATCCGAACAGGGCGTAGTTGATCATATCCATATAGTTGGCATCGACGCCTTCGGAGACGATCGTCTTGCCGCCGTGGCTCTCGATCTGCTTCGTACGATAGAGCTTCATCAGGATCAGGTCCGTGTAGGAACTGATACGCATACCGCGCCACGCCTCATCGTAATCATGGTTCTTGGCATACATCAGTTCTTTGGTTTCCGTGATGTATTTATCGTACAAGGCAAGCGCCTCTTCATTGCTCATATCGGTCGTATCGGCAAATCCTTTTGCCAACTGTATCAGCCCGATCACACCGTAGTTGACGATTGCCACAAACTCCGGACGGATGCCTTCGTCCACCATGCTCACGCCTTTTATTTCGAGGCTGCGGATCCGGTTTGCCTTAATAAATATCTGGTCGGTCACCGACTGCGGACGCATAATGCGCCACGACGGACCGTAATCTTTCAACTTCTTTTCAAACAACTCCCGGCACTGGGATATCACTTTTTCAAATTGTTCCTTCGTATCTGCCATGCTTTCTTATCATTAACGCAGCAACAAAGATACAGATAAATCCATACCTGACCAAAAGAGAACCGACTTTAACCGTCTGTAGCATATTTATGGAAGAGTTGTTTATACAAGTAAAGTTTCTTAGCTTTGCGAAAACATTTTTTCAAACAGACACTTCCATGAACAGGTACGTTTCCGCGATAACGGGTTATATCTTACTATTCTTCGTCCTCCTGTCAGGCGCATGCACGGCGCCATCGGACCGCGACCTGCTCGACCGGGCGGAAAGCTGCCTGCCGGAGAACCCGGACAGTACGCTCCTTCTCCTCAAACAGATCCGTTTCCCCGAACGGCTGACGGGAAAAGAGTTGGCCGATTATTGGTATCTGCACGCAACGGGACGCCGTAACACAGACCGGTCGTACGTGACCGATTCGCTGTTGCAGACGTCTATCGACTACTACGCCGCCGTCCACGACTCCGCCCGCTTGCGTGATTGTTACCGCTTAGAGGCACAACGGCAGGAGTGGCTGAAACAGTTCGACCGGGCGGATGCCTTCTACCGCCGTGCCATCGAAGTCTGTCCGCACGACCAGCAGAACCATATTCCGGCCCTATACAGCAAACTTATCCTGTTGTACAACGACCATATCAATCCGAAAAACTATCCGCTTGCCCGACAGTATGCCCACAAACTGCTATCCATAACCACCGATCCGGAATGGCGGGCGGATACATACTACGAACTGGCCGCCAGCTACAACTTCGAGGGACTGCATCCGGATTCGGCTGTTTATTATACCTACAAATGCCTGGAACTGGTTTACCAGATGCCCTTGCAGCAACGTCCTTTCTATTTGAGTAACTGTGCCAATATGATCGGGCTGGATGCCCACGAAGCATTGAGACTGTCCGACGAAGCAATCGCCATCAATCCCGAACGCTATTTATTTTCCAGCACCAGCACGAAAGGTTATATCTATTTAGCGATGGGCAAACCGGACTCTGCCCTGCTATGTTACCAAAAGGCAGCGGAGGCCTATAAAGAAGAAGTTATCCGGATAAAGGAAGACTACCCGACCGCCCATAACTCACTCAGCACTTTATATGCAGCGACCAGCTACGCCCTGTCGCCCAAAGACATCCGGACAAAAGAGTTTATCTACAACGACTCGATCAACACAGCATCCAACCGCCAGCGACTGATCAACAGCGAGCACGTCCAGAACCAGCAGGTTCTTCTGGAAAAGCAATATACGCTTAGCCTGCACCAACAGCAACTCAAACTCTTGCTGACCGGAATCCTCTGTGCCGTTATCTTGGCAGGCGGTATCCTGTATCTCTACATCCGCAACCGCAGGCAACGCTGGGTAGCTTCCGAAGAGAAGGCTGAAGCATTAGAGCACCTGTTGAACGAAGCCCGGAAGAATACGGCTGAAGAACCGGCTGCCGACGGAGCATTCTTCCGCCGCATCCTGTTGAAACAATTGGGATTGATCCGCCTGCTTGCCTCCTCGCCGACCAGCGCCAACCAGGAACTTCTCCGGCAAATAGCGAATCCGGGAGAGGGAACAGAAAAGGGCAACCGCCTGTTGATATGGGAAGAGCTTTATCCGATCATCGACGCGTCTTATAACGGTTTCTATACAAAACTGACCAACCGCTACGGCGAGTTGCTGAACGAGAAAGAGATTCAGCTTTGCTGTCTGCTATGCGCCGGCTTCACCACGAAGGAAATCAATGTCGTCACCGGACAGAGCATATCGACCATCTACCACCGCAAGATAGATATCCGCCGCAAACTCGACCTGGATGAGACAAAGGGACTTGCGGACTTTATCCAGTCTGTATATTCAGCTTGATTACAAAAGACCTGCCTCCGGCTGTTATTAAAAGTAAACCGTTTCGTTACTTGAACCGCCCTCTTCCCAGGGATTGATGCTGCCGGAGAGGTGGATGTCTTTGGCCTGTAGCGTAAATTCGTATGTCTGTTTTTTGCCGGCTTCGAATGCTTTGGTGGATTCGATGCGGTAGTCTTTATCGCTTATGCGGACAATAAAGACGGGTTTGGCAACCGGGTAGAGCAGGCAATCGGTTGTGATTGTCTTTTGCGTCGGGCCGACTTCGATGTTCAGGCTTTTGGCAAAGGTATAGTTGCTTTCGGTGGCCGCTTGTGTCAGCTTGCCTGTTTGTATGTCGAGTTGTATAACGGGTGAATAGCCTGCGAGGGAAATACTTTGCAGGATCATCGTTTCTTTGATGTCGTCGGCTTTCTCAAATTTGACCGTGATAGCCGAGAGTAAATGGTTGAAGGCGAGGTTTACCGTCTCTGCACTTGTGGCTTTGCTCCGGTTCAGGACGGGAGTCGCCCACATAATATCTTCTTGTTTGTTTAGATCGAACGGAATGCTTCCGGGCGTATTGGTTCCCGATTGGGTATAAGGATAATAGGCGTAGAAATTAAGCAGGGTGTCGGGATTGATGGGATAATGGCCGTCCACGGAGGCGATCAATTCGTTGCTTCCTGCCTGCTGAGTATAAAGAGTGTTTGTCAAATCCTTGCGGAGCGTGGTGTTCACACTTCCGTCGCTTTTATGATGCCCCCAGGAAAAGACTCCGATCTGGGAATTGTCGGGAAGGGTGGCGTCGGTGATAATGGCTTTGGTGGTGAGGGTTTGGATGCGGGTGGAAAAATGGATAGGATCACTTATCTCTGTTGGGATGACACTTGTGCTTTCTGTACAACCTAAACAGCAGATAAAGAGGGATAAATAGTAAATTGATTTCCGCATAAAGCTGTGAGTTATTTTCTTTATAAATTTAAGAGAGGAAAGAAAGAGTGCCAAAAGCAAACTGTTGAAGGTGTGTCAAAACTCTCGCGTCGGTGTCTTGGCGGGCTTGACCCGCCATCTCATACTAATTACTGAAAATCAGTTAGTATGAGGTTGCGGGTCAAGCCCGCAATGACACGCTAAAGCGCTGGTGATTATTTTGACACACCCTCGTATTATGATGATTGTTATTTAATGTCATCTGCACTACCTGCAGAGCCTGTTCCCCATGTTCCGACACTACCTTCTGCAGAGACTTCACTTTTTGAGAAATTCAGCGTGATAATATATTTAGTACTTTTTGCCAAAGTCTGGTTGCCATCCCCAATTTGAGCTGTAACAGCATAGCCAGCTGCTGGCCCATTCGCTGTATATACAACAAGATTAATAAGATTAGCAGTTTGCCCTAACGTAGCTTCCGGATAAATTAAAGCTTGTCCTAACGTTGCATTTTCACCAATATCTATACCTCCATCTGCTGCAGTGACTGTAAAAACTTCATCTTCCTTAGCACCTGTTTGTTTTCCTAAAGTTGGATTACCGTTTTGGAGTTTTAATTCTAAAGCCTTCACTTGATTCTTTACTTCAATTTTTGTAACTTTACCAAATAATGTTTTTATGATTTCAACATCAGCCACATTCTTTGGAGCTACTACAAATTCTAATTGAGCCAACTGATGATTAAATGTAAAAGACCCGAAAGCTGCGGCCTTACTTCCACTCTGACCATCGGTAGCCATAATATCTTGAGTTCCATCAATATTTAATTTCAATGTACCAGTAGATAAGTCTGTAGCAATCGTTGATGTTTCAGTTGTTGCATTATCAATGTAACACCCGGCAAGAAAAGATAAATTACCATTTGTATTATAGTATTGTGGGTTCTCCCCAAATGATATTTTCTTATCACTATGTGCAAGTGTTGCTGTTAATACAGATCCTGTTGTCCAATCCGCACTTTGTGCATCTGCAGCATCTTCCGGTTTAAAGAAATAGACAGTCAAGTCATTTGTAAAACCAGGATCTATTGGAGCTTTTGTCGTAATAGTCCCAACCCCCGCATTCAGTTTTATCTCCACCTTATCCTGCTTTCCGCCAGTTACGTCGTCTATCGGATCATTTTCGCTTGAACAGCTAACCATTGCTGCCATGGCAAGCATACCTAATAATAGATTCTTCATAATTATAAATTTTTAAATTGTTATACCCTATAATCGTTAATTAAATATTCGTTGTCTATTCGATAATTAAACTATCACCGGATGTTACCTTCCACCGGTTGATTGTTACTGTGAAATTGGGACCGGGGGTGACGTCGGCTTCTATCGCGATGTCTATGTCTTGCCCTTCGGTCTCGTTGAGGGATGTACCTAAGTCTATCGTTGAAGAGCTGCTACTCCCGTCGGATAAGGTAAAGTCTAATGTTACCTCGTGGGTCGGAGTCGTACCCGGCTGCTCTTCGCCTTCTCCTTTTTCTTTCGGTTTTCCCAACATCAGAATGTTTGCACTGACTCCTTCCTCCGAAGGGGTGGTTTCAAAAGTCCGATCTGCCTTTGCGTCTGCCACAACCTCCTGTTTACTGAGGTTGATGGCGCTCGACAGGCCACTGATAGTTCCTTTACAGCCCGTTATATGTTCCATTCCTTCCACCTTCACTGTGATGGAGAGGTTGCGGACCAGAGGTTCGGGCTTAAATTCGATCAATTCGTTGCTACCTCTTTTTACCTCTAACTCTTCGACTGCGATTCCGTACAGGGGAATCGTCCCGCTCTGTATCCCGTCGGCAGCTTTCGTTGTTACAAGATACGCCTCGGCAGTGTCGAAGTTGTTCGTATTCTTGAAAGCAATATTTGCCGCATCACAATTAAAGATCAAAAGCTTGTAACGGGCGGGCGGCAAGGCGAAACGCAACCGATCCGCATCATTATCCATTTGGATCATCGATCCTCCGTCCATCGGATAAAAACAGTATCGAAGCCTTTCCGGGGCGGGAAACCCTTTCAGCAACTTATCCCATTTAAAGGAGTATTCTATGTTTCCCTGCTCATTCTGCTCCGGCGTGTCATTTGTGCTACACTTAACCAGTGTGACGATGATGCAGCAGACCATAAAAGCGATTCCTGTTTCTAAATACCTCCGAATGTCCATTTGGCTCAATAGTGATTGATAATCAAAACTTGCTTTCTGTTATGATGCAAATGTACAGGGATTATAGACCGGCAGAATTGTTTTTTCTGACCAAAGAGTTGCAAAACTTGCAACAAATGTTGATTTTTATGCGTTTTCGCCTCTTTCGTTGCGGATAGCGCGTGGAGATTTGCCGAAATTGGCCCGGCAGAAGTGGGAAAAGTTCGATAATGACTCGAAACCGTACTTATAGCAGATTTCAGAGATACTGATATCGGTAGTGGTCAAATCGCTTTGTATATCCTGGCATTTCTTCTTGAGCATCCACTGGTAAGCCGGTTCGCCGAAAGTGTCTTTGAAAAGACGGCGAAAAGTGGGGGTACTGTACCCCCCTAATTGAGCAAAAGACTCCACGTCTTTTGCTTTCAGGTAATTTTGCATGACGAAATAGCGGAATGTTTTACTATACCTATATATAGGTGCATAAAAAGCCGCTATTTCTTTAATGGTATAATAGCAATTGAGCAGGAAATACAATTCCGTCCGCTTGGCCTCAAGAAGCTCCGCACACAGAAGTTCATTGTTAAGGTACATTTTCAGCCCGTTGATGAAAAGGCGCAGGGGGAAACACATATCCATCACGATGGGTTGCATGGGGGTTTCTTTTGCCAGCTCCAATCCCCGGTTATAGCGATCGGTGCAAATATTTTTCGGTGTTTCAAACAGGTAAAGGATGCATTCCGTCGCTTCCAGTATCCGAAATTCCACACGCGAACCGATCGGCTGCATAATGAACTGTCCGTCATGGAATATGGTTCCCGGATGTTCTTCGCTGTTGACCTGCACGCGCCCGCTCACCAGAAAATAGATCGTATTCTGCGAACACCGTTCCTTCGGGAGTATCATTCCCTTGATGTAAGAACGGTATTTGAACAGTTGCTTCTGGTAATGGGAACAAGAAGAACAGTCAGTATATTTCTGACAAATAAAATCAGACATGCGTGCCCGGATTTAGAGTTTGACCTTTTTGCTTTTACCCTGGTTCTCGTTATGGAAACGGTCTACGGCTGTCACGACATAGCGGTATTTGCGTTTTCCGTTGTCGTAAGGCAACAAGTAACCTGTCTCCCGCGTGATAGCGACTATCTTTGACGGATCGCTCAAGTTGACCGGTTCTTTATCTTCAAAACGATAGATGACGAAATAACTTGCCAGTTCCGGATTGGTTTTACTCTGTTCGGCCTGCCAGTGCAGCAGGTAGCCTTGTGCCGTCCATTCCGTTTTCAGCTTCCGGACTTCCTGGGGAGCGCGGTTGTGCATATGGGTATAAGCCGGGATCAGTGCCGGATAACGGTGGTAGTTCCGCTTCAGGCTGTCCGCCACGCCCTGGTTATTCCACAGGATTTCGTTTGCTGGCCAGAAACAGTTTCCGCTGACATGAGGCAGGGCACGCTCGTAACGCATCTTGCGCGTCAGCTGTCCAGCTTTCATGGTACGGGCAACATCCTGTCCGATGTACAGATGTCCGCCGTTGGCGTTCTTATCCCACCATTTAATAAGGGTGATATAGTCGGCTGCCGAATGCCCGATTTCCCAATATATCTGTGGAATGTTATAATCGATCCAGCCCTCTTTCACCCAGCGTGTGACGTCGGCATACAGGTCGTCGTAGTTTTGCAGGCCGTTCGTCTCGCTGCCCGAACCGTCGGGAGTACTCTTTTTATTACGATAGATGCCGAACGGGCTGATGCCGAAACGCACCCAAGGTTTGGCCAGCAGGATGGTACGTTTGATTTCGCGTATCAGCGTGTTCACATTCTCCCTCCGCCAATCGCCGCGTTGTGCAGCCGTATAGCCTTTGTTCAGACCATATTTCCGGAAACTCTTATCATCCGGAAAAGGCATACCGGCCGCCGGATAAGGATAGAAATAGTCATCCATATGGATAGCATCGACATCATAACGGCTTACGATATCGCGCACGACACGGCAGATAAACTGCCGGCTTTCCGGCAATCCCGGGTCAAAAAGGATTTGTTTATTATAGGTCACGAACCATTCGGGGTGCTTATTATATATATGTGAATCGGCAAAACGGGTATTCCCGGCTGTGCTTGCCCGGTACGGGTTCAGCCAGGCATGGAACTCCATATTCCGCTTATGGCATTCTTCGATCAGGAAAGCCATCACATCAAAGTTTCCAGCCGGTGCAAGCCCTTGTTGTCCGGTATAGAAGCGGCTCCAGGGTTCGATATCCGATTTATAGAAAGCGTCGGCCTCCGGGCGCACCTGGAAGATGATGGCGTTGATTCCGCATTTTTGCAGGTAGTTGAGCTTACGGACAAAGTCTTTCTGCATCTGTGCAGGGGTCATATCCTTATATTCTCCCTGAAATGCGGTCTGTATCCAGGCTCCGCGAAACTCCCGCTTCGCCTCTTTACCTGTCGGTTGTTGTGGTATTTGTTGTGTCGTCTTACAAGATGTCACCGCACAAAGCAATGCTATCAAGAACCAATGAAGGTGTTTTGTTATCATGAATGTCTATTGAGTTTGAGATTCCTTGCTATTTATTGTCCCTACAATCATTGGCAAAGATAATAAAAGTTTAAAAGTAGGGAAATGACTGGCTATTTCTTTTCGCTGATTAATTATCAAAATGTAATTACGATTCCACGGATTTGTCGATTTCAGGGAATCGTCATTCAAAAAAGCATTTTTGAAAAGATATAAATCAATATAGAAAACAGGGGCACTGATAATCTTGCTACTTTTACCTCCGGAATCTTAAAAAAGAACAGACCATGAGAAAACCTCTGCTTAAAACATTGCTTTGCCTTTCGCTTTTAGTTCCCGCTATAGGAAGTGCCCAGGATAAAAGTGCGCTCGAGAACGGTTTTGTGAATCCGTCGGAAAAGGTGCAGACTTCCGTATATTGGTATTGGATTTCGGGGAATATCTCGGAAGAAGGAGTGAGAAAAGACTTGTATTCGATGAAGGAAGCCGGAATTAACCGGGCTTTTATTGGGAATATCGGGTTAGACGAGGTTAAAACGCCTTATAAAACAGTTCCTTTCGGTAGTGAGGAATGGTGGAAAGTGCTTCATGCCGCCTTGAAAACAGCAACCGAACTGGGCATCGAGATCGGTATTTTCAACTCGCCCGGTTGGAGCCAGTCCGGTGGCCCTTGGGTGAAACCGGAACAGGCGATGCGCTACCTAACCTCGGTGAAGGCGGAAGTGAGCGGCGGCAAACAGGTCGAAGTCATTTTGGCAAAACCCGATAAAGACTTTCAGGATGTGAAGGTGATCGCTTTCCCTTCTGTCGATAAGAATACCGCCCGGCTGTCCGCTTCAAACACGAAAGTATCTTCCTCTCCTGCCCTGCAAAACCTTTCCGGACTGTTGAACGGAGACAAGGAGACGGCTTTGCTTTTTACAGAGAAAAACGATCAGCCCGTCACTATTGACTTTCAGGCGGATAAGCCGTTCACCCTGCGCAGTTTTCAGATCTATCCGGCTCACCATCCCATTCAAAGCACAGCACGGCTACAGGTGAAGGAGAATAACAGTTTCCGGACGATAGCCGAATTTAAGATAGACCGCTTCAATGCCAACCCGAATGTGGGTTTTGATCCCTATGCGCCAGTCGTGGTGTCTGTCCCGGCAACAACCGCCGGCGAGTTTCGTCTGGAATTGAGCGGAATTGCTCCCGGAAGCGGTTTGAGCGAGGTGGTCTTTTCTTCCTGCCCGGCTGTGGAACGCTATCCGGAAAAGACATTGGCCAAGATGTTCCAGACACCGCTCCCCTACTGGCACGAATATCAGTGGCCGGTACAGCCGGAAGCTGACGATCCATCCCTGACGGTCGATCCGGACCAGGTATTGGATATATCCTCCTGCCTGCAAGGCGACCGCCTGGTCTGGAAAGCTCCGGCAGGCGATTGGACGATCCTGCGCACCGGTATGTTGCCGACAGGCGTCACCAACAGTCCTGCCGATCCCGAAGCGACCGGACTGGAAACAGACAAAATGAGCCGCAAGCACATAGAAACACACTTTGAGGCCTATATGGGCGAAATATACCGCCGTATCCCGGCTGAAGACCGCAAGTGCTGGAAAGTTGTCGTGCAGGACAGCTACGAGACAGGCGGACAAAACTTTACGGATGATTTCCTGCGTGAGTTTCAGGAACGCTACGGTTACGATCCGCTTCCTTTCCTCCCTGTTTATGAAGGCTACGTGGTTAAGAGCCAGGATCAGTCCGACCGCTTCCTCTGGGATCTTCGCCGGTTGATTGCGGATAAGATCGCTTATGATTATGTAGGCGGTTTGCGTGATGTCTGCCATAAGTATGGCCTGACGACCTGGTTAGAGAACTATGGGCATTGGGGATTCCCCGGCGAGTTCCTGCAATACGGCGGACAGTCGGATGAGATCGGCGGTGAGTTCTGGAGCTTCGGCGATTTAGGGAATATCGAAAACCGCGCCGCTTCATCCTGCGGGCATATTTACGGGAAGCAGAAGATTTCTGCCGAATCCTTTACAAGCGGAGGAACGCCTTTCAGCTGTTATCCGGCAATGATGAAGCAACGGGGTGACCGTTTCTTTACGGAAGGGATCAACAATACATTGCTGCATGTCTATATCTCGCAACCAACGGAAGAGCGAGAGCCGGGCGTAAATGCCTGGTTCAGCAGCGAATTTAACAGGCTGAACACCTGGTATCCGCAAATGGACCTGTTCACTTCCTATCTGAAACGCGTCAACTATATGCTGCAACAAGGATTGAACATAGCCGATGTTGCCTATTTTATCGGGGAAGATGCGCCCAAGATGACCGGAATCACTGAACCAGAATTACCCAAAGGTTACCAGTTCGACTATATCAATGCCGAAGTCATAGAGCGTGATCTCTTTGTCAAAGACGGCTTGCTGACATTGCCTCACGGCACCCAATACCGCATCTTAGTACTTCCCGAACTGGAAACGATGCGTCCCGAACTACTTGCCAAAATAAAGAAACTGATTGAAGACGGCGCCGTCGTCATGGGACCTGCTCCACTGCGTTCGCCCAGTATGCAAGACTACGGAAAGGCAGACCGGCAAGTTAAAACGATGGCTGGCGAGCTTTGGGGCGGTCTGGACGGACAAAACGTGAAAGCGGTCAAAAGAGGGAAAGGAGAATTGCTGTACGGGATGAACATGGCAGAGGCGTTGCAACACATCAGATGTGTGCCCGACTGCGGAGTGCCGGCAGATGCTCCTGTCCTCTACGGACACCGTTCTGCAGGAGATACGGAGATCTATTTTATCTCCAACCAGAAAGAGGAGACGATAGAGATCAGTCCCGAACTGCGCGTCCGTTCACGGCAACCCGAATTATGGGATGCGATGACAGGCCACGTTCGGACGCTTCCGGCTTACCGGCAGACAGCTACAGGAACGGTTGTCCCACTAAAACTGCATCCTTACGAAAGCGCTTTCATAGTCTTCCGCCAACCGGCGCAGAAGCCGGAAGGAACGGATTTGCAACTCAACTATCCGGCTCCGCAAACCCTTGTCCGGTTAGATGCTCCCTGGAAAGTCTCTTTCGAGGCAAAGCGTCGTGGACCGGCCACGCCCCAGACCTTTACACGGCTGGAAGATATCACCAAAAACGAGAACTTTGACATCAGCCATTATTCCGGTACGATCTGGTACGAAACGGATTTCGCTTTGAAGAAGAAACCGGACGGGGATTTGTATCTGAACCTGAACGACGTCGGCGTCATGGCCAAAGTTAAGATCAACGGACAATATGCCGGTGGCGTCTGGACGGCTCCTTACCGGGTGAATATCACGAATTTGGTGAAGAATGGTAAAAACAAGGTCGAAGTGGAAGTCGTCACCACCTGGATGAACCGCCTGATCGGTGATAGCGGATTACCGCAGCAGGAACGGAAAACCTGGACGCCCTGTAACATCTGGAAACCGACCGACGCTTTGCAGAAATCCGGCCTGATCGGTCCAGTTTGTATAGAAAGTGTGAATTGATTGTTTCCGAATGTGAATGCCAATCGTTTACTTGGCAAAACGGCATTACTTTCCTAACTTTGCAGGATGGTAATCAAGGAAAAGATTATGTCCGAAAACAATTCTATATTTATCAAGGGAGCCCGGATCAATAACCTGAAAAATATTGATGTCGAGATTCCCAGAGACAAGTTGGTCGTTATCACCGGCCTTTCCGGTAGCGGAAAATCATCATTAGCATTTGATACGTTATATGCCGAAGGGCAACGACGCTACGTCGAAAGCCTTTCGGCATACGCACGCCAGTTTCTGGGACGTATGAGCAAGCCGGAATGCGACTATATAAAAGGCATTCCCCCCGCAATCGCAATCGAACAGAAGGTCAATACCCGCAACCCCCGTTCGACGGTCGGCACCTCTACGGAGATATACGAATATCTTCGCCTGCTCTATGCCCGTATCGGGAAAACGATTTCTCCCGTTTCCGGAATGGAGGTGAAGAAACACCAGGTGAGCGACATCGTGAAGGAAGTGCTCGCCTATCCCGACGGAACCCGTTTTGCCGTCTACGCCCCCGTCGTCTTGCCGGAAGGACGCGGCATAAAGGAACAACTGGAAATCCTGCAAAAGGAAGGATATACCCGCCTGTCCATTAACGAAACCATTTACCGGATAGGCGAAGTGTTAGCAGATGATGCCTTACTCTCGTCCCCTGCGATCGAATTGCTGATCGACCGTCTGGTTGTTTCCGGCGACAAGACATTGAAAAGCCGTCTGGCCGACTCTGCCGAAACAGCTTTCTTTGAAGGGCACGACACCTGTATCATCCGTATTTATGCACCCGAAGGGACTGTCATCAAAGAATATTCCAAGAAGTTCGAGGCGGACGGCATAACGTTTGAAGAGCCCAACGATATGATGTTCAGCTTCAACAATCCGTTGGGTGCCTGTCCGACCTGCGAAGGCTTCGGCAAAGTGCTCGGTATCGACGAAAACTTAGTGGTTCCGGACAAGAGCCTGTCCGTCTTCCAGGGAGCTGTTGTCTGCTGGAAAGGGGAGGTCATGGGCGAATGGCTGCGGGAGTTCATCGCCAAGAGCGAGAAATATAATTTCCCGATCCACCGTCCCTATTATGACCTGACGCAGAAGGAAAAAGACCTGCTCTGGCATGGCGCACGCGGACTGCACGGCATCGACGACTTCTTTAAATTTGTGGAAGAGAATCTCTACAAGATACAATACCGCGTGATGCAGGCGCGTTATCGCGGCAAAACGATCTGCCCGACCTGCAAAGGTTCCCGCCTGCGTCCGGAAGCGCTGTATGTAAAGGTCGGAGGAAAAGATATTGCAGAGCTGGTCACGTTGCCGATCACGGAAGCAAAAGCTTTTTTCGACAATCTGCAACTCGACGAGAACGAGGCAGCTATCGCCCGCCGCCTGTTGACGGAAATCACCAACCGCCTGCAATTCCTGCTGGATGTAGGGTTGGGCTACCTGACACTCGACCGTCTTTCCGCCTCTCTCTCCGGTGGTGAAAGCCAGCGTATCAACCTGGCGACTTCATTAGGCAGCAGTCTGGTCGGTTCTTTGTATATATTGGATGAGCCGAGTATCGGACTCCATTCGCGCGATACGGATCTGCTGATTAAGGTGCTCCGCCAATTACAGGCATTGGGTAATACGGTTGTCGTAGTCGAACATGACGAAGAGATCATCCGTGCCGCCGACTATATCATCGATATCGGTCCGAAGGCCGGCCGCTTAGGTGGCGAAGTAGTCTATCAAGGGGATGTCAACGACCTGCGGACCAGCAGTAACAGTTACACCGTCCGCTATCTGACAGGCGAGGACCAGATCGAAGTCCCAGCCTTCCGCCGTCTGTGGAATAACTATATAGAGGTGAAAGGGGCCCGCAAGAATAATCTGAAAGGAATCGACGTGAAGTTCCCGCTGAATGTGATGACGGTAGTGACAGGTGTCAGCGGTTCCGGTAAAAGTTCGCTGGTTCGCGATATCTTCTACGAAGGTGTCAAACATTATCTGGACGACGCGGCGCGCCTGATGGTCGATTGCTCCGGTCTGGAAGGCGATATGCATCTGATCAAAGGCATCGAGTTTGTCGACCAGAACTCCATCGGTAAGAGTTCCCGTTCGAATCCGGTGACCTATATCGGCGCCTACGATGAGATCCGTAAACTCTATGGCGACCAGCCTCTCTCCAAGCAGATGGGCTATTCGGCAGCCTACTTCTCTTTCAACAAGGAAGGCGGCCGCTGCGAAGAATGTAAAGGGGAAGGGAAGATCACTGTCGAAATGCAGTTTATGGCCGATATCACCCTCGAATGCGAGAACTGCCACGGCAAACGCTTCAAGCAAGATGTCCTCGATGTTGAATATCACGGCGCAAGCATCTACGACATGTTAGAAATGACCGTCAACCAGGCGATCGAGTTCTTCGAACAGCATCCGGCCGCACAGGAAAAGAAGATTGTCAAGAAACTGAAGCCCTTGCAGGATGTCGGGTTAGGTTATATCAAGCTCGGGCAGACTTCATCCACACTTTCCGGCGGTGAGAACCAACGTGTGAAACTCGCCTACTACCTCGGGCAGGAGAAGCAGGAACCGACGCTATTCGTCTTCGACGAACCGACCACCGGTCTGCATTTCCATGATATCAAGACACTGCTGAAAGCCTTCAACGCCCTGATCGGAAAAGGCCATACGGTTGTGATCATCGAACATAATATGGATGTAATCAAATGCGCCGACTATCTGATCGACCTGGGGCCGGAAGGGGGTAGCGCCGGTGGCAGCCTGGTTTGTGCCGGGACTCCCGAAGAGGTGGCGATGTGTGAAGCGTCCTATACAGGAAAGTATTTGAAGGATAAACTTTGATCCGCTTTTGCCAAACTTCTATTTTTGCAGAGGCAGAAAGAGGAGAAGCAGACTTTTCGCTAATTCCACATCTAGATACCAACATCTTACACGCATAATTGCAAATCAGAAAAGGTGCGATGCATGCACCTTTTCCGGTCTTTTCCTTCTACATTTGAGCATAAAACAAATATAGAAGAACAATGAAAAAAGCAATTATCTTACTGTTGTGTATGCTTCCTTTCTGCAGGCTGTCGGCACAAAACATCAGCGGAATTGTGACAGACAGCAACCGCCAACCGATCGAATATGCCAATATCATAGCGCTCAACCCGGCCGACTCGGCATTCGTACAGGGGACCACAAGCGACCACAAGGGTGCATTCAGCATTGCTGTCCCCGACGAAAAAGCTTATATTATCAAGGTTTCCTGTATCGGTTACCAGACCAAATACCGGAACGGTAACGGCGCAATCGGCACTCTCACACTAAAAGAAGATGTACATCTGATTTCCGAGGTGGAGATTAAAGGGCAGATGCCGACATTCCAACTTAAAGGAGACAAGTTCGTCACACAGGTACAGGGAAGCCTGTTAAGTAAATTGGGAACAGCCAACGATGTATTGGAACGGATTCCCGGCATAGAAGGAAGACAAGGCAAATTCACGGTCTTCGGGAAAGGGACGCCGATTATCTACATCAACGGACGCAAAGTCTACGATGTCTCGGAACTCGAAAAGATAACTTCGGATGAAATACGCTCCGTCGACCTGATTAACAATCCGGGAGCCGAATATGACGCATCAGTGAAAGCCGTTCTGAAAATCCGGCTGATTCGCAGAAAAGGTGACGGATTCAGTGTCAATGCGACCAGCCAGTTGAGCCAGGCACACCGGACCAGCCATTACCAACAACTGAACCTCAACTACCGGCACGGAGGACTGGACATCTTCACACGCCTCTCCTTCCAGCAATGGAAAGACTGGCAGCAGCAGGAGAACAACCAGACTATCAAGGCGGACACGGTATGGAACATCCGCAACCGGCTGCATTTGGAGTCGGACGGCGGCTCTACCTACTCAGCCTCCGGCTTCAACTACGAGCTGAATGAAAACCACTCGTTCGGGGCTCAATATTCCGGTACTTTCAGTATGGAAGGGAACGGCGGATGGGTGTCCGATATGGATATCACAGCCAATGGAACGGCAGACGACCACATACATAACGTCTTTACGGAAACCGCCAACCCCGCCCGCTACCATTCGGTAAATACCTATTACCTGGGAAAGGTCCGGAATCTGGGTATAGATATGAATTTCGATTATATCAAAAATAAAAGCGGGAAAGAGCAGGAATCCATCGAGGACAGCCAGATAGGGAATGACCGTATTGTCAACACACGGTACGAAGCGGATAACGACCTGTATGCCTTCAAGCTCACGCTCAGTCATCCCGCAGGGAACGGAACTCTGAAAGCCGGGACCGAAATGAGTTGGACGGAGCACCGGGACAGTTATGTCAATCCCGAACATATCCTGCCGGACAGCAGGAACAGCCTGAAAGAGGCACATAGCGCAGCCTTTATCAGTTACAGTATCCCGCTGCAATCCTGGTATCTCTCGGCCGGACTTCGTTACGAACATATTCGCAACCGCTATTATGTAGACAATGTTTACAACGAGACACAGAGCAGGAACTACGACAATATATTCCCGAATCTTTCTCTCTCAAAGGCATTCGGAGACGTACAGACGTCCTTGAGTTACAGCGCTTATACTTCGCGTCCTTCCTATAGCTCGCTAAGCAGTAACCGGCAATATAACGACCGTTTCACTTATCAGGGCGGAAACCCGTTCCTGCAACCGACAACCACCCACGATGTCACGCTCAACATGAGCTATAAATGGCTGTACTTCGTTGCCTCTTACCAATATAATAAGAATGCGATCTGTTCTTCCATCGAACCATATGAAGACGATCCGCAACTTTGCATATGGATTCCCCGCAATGTAAAGAAGAAACAGGATCTATGGGTCATGCTGAATGCCTCTCCCAATATCGGTTGCTGGCATCCCTCCTTTTCAGTCAGCCTGATCCGCCAGTTTATGGATGAATGGACCGTCAATCCGGACCGGAAGCCCTATCATCCACGATTGTATGCCGGCATACAGAACATGTTCAACCTGCCGCACCATTTCATACTGAACGTAGACGGAATGTGCAAAAGCGATACCTACGAAGGCAAAGCCTGGCGTCCGGGCTTCGGCAGTGTCCACATCGGACTGTCCAAAAGTTTCCTGAAAGACGAAGCGCTGACCCTGCAAATACGGGCATTCGATTTGCTGAAAGCTTTCCGGAATTCCGGACGATATTATGCCGATTCCATCACTTTCGACACTTGGAACTACAGTGATTCGCGCAGCCTGACCGTTACCGTCCGTTACAAATTCAATACGGCAAACAACAAATATAAAGGAAGCGGAGCCGGGAATAAAGAAAAAAGCCGCCTGTGAAACACAGACGGCTACTAACATTATATCAAATCTTTCTATTATGAACAACGAAGTGAACGACCTAATTTCAGAACCGTAGTCTTGGTAATACCGTTCAATTCGCAAAGTTTCGAAACTGTCGTACCATACTTGGCTGCGATAGCACCTAACGTATCACCGGATTTCACACGATGATAATGCGGAGTACCTTCCTGCTGGGAAGCCGTATTTTTATTCTGGCTTATGGAAGCGACTGCTGCTGCATCGGCGGCGACAGTCGTTTTTACTGTTTTCGTCACATTAACCGAAGCAACCGGTTTCGTCTTTTCCACCTTCGTAGAGGTAGTGGCACCCGCACTACAACGGATAGACTGGCCGATCCGTAAAACCGTCGTTCCTTTCAAACCGTTCAAGCGGCACAATTCATTGACTGTTGTTCCATACATACGGGCGATCTTACCTAATGTATCGCCGGACTTCACACGGTGATAAACCAGACGGTCGGAAGAAGAGGTATAAATATTGCTTCTGCGTCCGTTAATCTTTACATTATGGAAAACATATGTATCCTGATGGGGGACACCATTCTCGAAGTCTATAATTTCGGCCGGATTAATAGCTTGTCCCAAAAAGCGTGTTTCAAAATGAAGATGGGAACCGGTAGAACGTCCTGTATTACCGCCTAAAGCAATCGGGTCGCCTGCGTGGACAATATCGTTCGGGGTAACAAGTATTTTAGATAAATGGCCATAAACGGTTTCAAGGCCGTTCGGATGACGAATCACGACGTAATTACCATATCCGCGACGTTCAAAGTTCTTAATGCGGACTTTACCGTCAAATGCAGCACGGATTGTATCTCCAACGAGGACTTTCAAGTCGATTCCCCTGTGCATACGACGACGACGGGGACCATATTTGGATGTGATTCTCGCCATGGAATCCATGGCTATCGGATAGACGAAAGAAGAACAATCTATAGCAAACGAATCCGGGAAGTTGACCTTTGCCGTTCCACGGAACGGGTCTACCCATTGGTTTTCCCAATTGGAGCCGTATAATTCTTCCGCGGGGAACATTAAACTCTCCCTTTCCTCCATTGCTTTCTCATCAAAAGTAGCCAGTTCCTTCAGTTCCATATTTTTACGGATACCGACGCGATCCGCCATTAACTCGGAAACACGTTTGTCCAGCTTCTTTATATGTACGACTTGCGTTGGAGCGTCTTTGTCTTTTTGTGCTTTTACCTCTACGGCCGATACCAAAATAGTGGTACAACAAATAAATAGTAATGCCTGTATCTTCATTATTTTTATCACTTTCAATCAGTAATCCGTGACAAAGGCCATGAAATAGAATGGCTTGTTTCATTGTCATCTCGTCAAAGTTCGTAATTTTGACCAAGCCGACAAAATTCAATCTGGAAAAATTTCCGCAATGAAAATAAAGAAAAGTAAAACAAGGCTTTATATCCGTTGATTTACAACCAATTGTAACAAAATATGTTTCACAACATATTAGCTTATCATACCCCAATTTACCTTCTTGGAAAATAGGACTTTTAGCCTTTCGTTCAATATCCGGTTGGGTTCGGATAACAAATCGGGGTCTTCGTTCAAAACCTCCTGTGCGATATCGCGTGCAAACTGAAGGATCTGTCCGTCGGCTGCCAGGTTGGCAATTTTAAGGTCGATTCCTTCTCCACTCTGGCGGGTTCCTTCCAAGTCTCCATGACCACGCAGACGTAAATCGGCTTCGGCAATCTCAAAGCCGTTGTTACTGTTCACCATTATTTCCAGACGCTTGCGGGTTTCGTTGCTCAACTTATAGGAAGAGACGAGGACACAATACGACTGCTCGGCTCCACGTCCTACACGACCGCGAAGCTGGTGCAACTGGGAAAGTCCGAAACGTTCGGCACTCTCGATGACCATCACAGAGGCGTTCGGCACATTTACTCCGACTTCTATCACAGTTGTCGCCATCAGAATCTGTGCTTCACCAGAGATAAACTTCTGCATTTCAGTTTCCTTATCCGCCGCTTTCATCTTTCCGTGAACCATGCAAACCCGATATTCAGGAAAGACCTCTTTGAATGTTTCGAAGCCCTCTTCCAGATTCTTATAATCCAGCTTCTCGCTGCCTTCTATCAACGGATAAACAACATAGACCTGCCGTCCCTGCTGAATTTCCTTCCGAAGGAAATCATAGAGCTGGGCTTTTTTATTGTCATACCGGTGTACGGTCTGAATCGGCTTACGTCCGGGTGGCAATTCGTCAATCACGGATACATCCAGGTCACCATACAAAGTCATGGCAAGCGTACGTGGAATAGGCGTCGCCGTCATAACCAGCACATGAGGAATAACCGCATTTTTCGTCCACAACCGGGAACGCTGTTCCACCCCGAAACGATGCTGCTCGTCAATAATCGCCAGACCGAGGGAAGAAAAAACAACCGTCTCTTCAATCAAAGCATGCGTACCGATTACAATCTGTATCTCGCCATTAGCAATGGCAGGCAAGATGCGGTTGCGCTCTTTCTTCTTTGTCGAACCGGTCAGCAGGGCAACTTTGATATCCATGTCTTTCAAGAAACCCATGACAGTCGCATAATGCTGGGTCGCCAGGATTTCCGTCGGAGCCATCATGCAGGCCTGGCAATGGTTATCGACTGCCAACAGCATAGCAAGCAAAGCGACCAGCGTCTTACCGCTTCCGACATCTCCTTGCAACAGGCGGTTCATCTGTCGCCCGCTCCCCATATCGGCACGAATTTCGCGAACGACACGTTTCTGGGCATTTGTCAGCTCGAACGGCAGATACTCTTTATAGAATGTATTAAAATAATCTCCGACAGAAGGAAATACAATCCCTTTCAGCTTCATTTTCCGCAGATTGGCCGTACGGAGAATGTTAAGCTGGATAAAAAACAGTTCATCGAACTTCAGGCGCAATTGCGCTTTCCGCAGTTTATCCACAGATTCGGGAAAATGCACATTCCGGATCGCTTCCGGAAACGGCATCATCTGAATACGGCTTAACACAGCCGGAGGAAGTGTTTCCGGCAACGTCCAGTTCAGGCCGCTCAACAGAGTATATTGCAAATTCTGGATTGCCCGCGAGTTAAGGAAAGACTTCTTCATCTTCTCGGAGGTGTTATAGAACGGCGTCAAGCCGTTGGCCACCTTATCCGCCTGATCCACCGGGTCTATATCCGGATGAGGAATATTATAGATGTGTCCGAACTCGGTCGGTTTCCCGAATACGATATAATCGACTCCCGTCTTAATCTTATCCGTGACATAGTTAAGCCCTTTAAACCAGACCAGATCGATTGTCCCGGTTCCGTCCGTAAACTTCCCGATCAACCGTCTTGCACGCCCTTCACCGACTGTATCGAAAAACAGGATACGTCCTTTCATCTGTATATAAGGCATATCGCCGGTCACCTCCGCAACCTTATAGAAACGACTCCGGTCAATGTATTTATACGGAAAGTAGAACAGCAAATCTTCATACGAAGAAATACCGGCTTCCTTCTGCAATATCTCTGCCTTCTTCGGGCCTACGCCCGGCAGATACATGATGGAACGTTTGTCGAGTTCAAGCATAGTCTACAAACCTAATAACTGTTGTTTCTTTTCAAAAGTATTTTTACCGACAATATACGCATATAATGCAGCCGGAATAAACAGCAACCGCATATCCCCTTGTCGACGCTCACCACTTTTGGTGATACTGGTTACAATCGCTTCTTTCAACTCATTATTATTCAAAAACTCCAACAACGAAACCAGGTCGCCGGGATGTTCATAATAATGATCGCTCCATTTGATTTCTACAGCCCATGATGGTTTCAAGGTTGCGGCATGCAGTCCGATTAAATCGACTTCCCCCTGTTTTCGCCCATTCTTCCAATTAGCATAATACACTTGAGCATTAGTTCGTTGAATCCATTGGGCAAAAATCGTCGTTTCCACCATATTTCCCATCTCTTCATCTGTATTTTGCAAAGGCTGAAACAGGGCACAACGTAAAGAAGGATTCGTCAGATATATTTTAAAAGAGGTCGCCCGTTGGAAGCGTTTAGCATTTTCATCCGTTTTATGAACGACACGTATCAGAAAGGCGGCTTCCAAATATTCAACATACTTCCTGATCGTCTCTTTTTTGACACCCGACTCCATCGATAGTTTCTCATAAGAAAATTCTTTTCCCGAATGATAAGCGATTACGGTAAAAAGTGTATTCAGTTCCTGCACATCACTGATTCCATACATACTGGGCAAATCGCGTAACAAGACCTTATCTATGATATCATGCCGGATATACTGTCCGGGATCAGCCCGCATCCTGTCCGAAAAAACCACTTCCGGATAACCACCATAGTTGATATAATTCAGGAACAGATCATTCAACCGCCTCATGTCAACAACAGAATAGGAAGCAATAGTTTGTCCTGCCCACTTCAGTTCAGCCGGAATAATCAGGTTGCTATACCCTTTAAGATGAATAAACTCATTAAATGTCAGAGGTGGCAACATAAAATCCGTAAAACGCCCGGCGCCACTCTCTACACTTTTCTTTTTCAATGCTGCAGCCGCAGAACCGGAAGCAACAAACTTACAATTACGGTAGGTATCAACCAACGACTTCAAATGAATCTCCCATTCTTTGAGGTACTGTATTTCATCAAAGAAAACATAGAACGGTTCTTTACAATCGATTTTGCCAACCGCACCCTTAGCCAAGGTAAACAATGTCTCCAGCGATATTCGACTATAAATAGGAGTTTCCACAGAAACATAAATGATCTGTTGCGGACTCACGCCATCCATTATCAGTTTCTGGATCGTATGGAAGATCAAAACAGTTTTCCCCACACGCCGAGGTCCCATCAAGATTATAGAACGGCGAATTTTAACATCCTTCACCAGCGGATAAAACAAATCGATATAAAGTCGGTGTGGCATCGCTTTATAATCCGGATCGATCGCACCATTGGCCCACCAAGGATTATCAATGTTCATCCGGTTGACAATCTGTTGTTTCAGGAGTTCTGTCAGTTCCATTTATCTATGCAAATTAGATTACAAATATAAGCGTTTATTTCTTATATTATCACTTTTAGCACAAATAAGCCCAAATCAGCAGTCTTATTTTGTCACAAAATGACATAACTGGTTATTTTTCTTGCATAATAAGAAGAGTAACTGCAAAAAAGAGGATGTATGTTTCTTATTTTACACTTATAAATACCTATTTACCAATAAGATAAACACTGTTTGCAAAATAAGCATGTTTCAGCATGCTTATTTTGCAAACAATGCCTCCGCCACCAACAGGTCGAACGGAGTCGTAATCTTGATATTTTCCCGGTTTCCGGGAACTGTAACGATACCGTGTCCAAACGCTTCGACAACCGAGGCGTCATCGGTGAACAAGTCCGTATAAGGTTGTTCGTATGCCTTCATCAACAGATCATAGTCGAATACCTGCGGCGTCTGTACCGCCTGATAGCGCGAACGGTCGACCGGATGACTCGTCCCTCCGGTAAACTCACGGAGCGAATCGACAACCGGAACAACCGGAATTGCGGCACCGGAAATTTCCGCTTCCGCGAAACATTTACTTATGACTTCAGGAGAGACAAAAGGACGCACCCCGTCGTGCACAGCCACCAAGACTTTCTCATTCCTTCCGGATGCATTTCCTATTTCTTCCGAAAGGGACTGCAATCCGTTCCGAACGGAATGGAAACGCGTTTCGCCTCCATTCGTAATCCGATGCGGCACCTTGCAGCCGATCTCCCGGCAAAGCATCTTCCAATACGGCTGATGATCTTCCGGCAAAACCAGGATCAGGTCGGCCGACGCATCCCAACGGTGAAACGCTTCCAACGTATGCATCAGGACAGGCTTTCCCTCCAACGGGATAAACTGCTTCGGCAAATCGCCCCCCATACGCAGTCCCCGGCCTCCGGCAACTATCAGGACGTATTTCTTCATCACTCCAGTTCCTCCAATACTTTTTTCACCTCTTCGTCCGCCTTATAAAGCTTTTCCTTGCACAGCTTGATCAGCCGCGTCGCCTCCTTTACTTTTTCAGAAAGGATGTCCACATCCAAGTCGCCGTTCTCTATGTCGGCCACGATCTTACGCAGTTTCTCTACGGCTTCGTTATATGTTTCTATCTTTTGTGACATATTCTGTTGTTTTTGTTATTCTTACGATATGATTGAACGGACTTCGCCATCGGCAAAACGGGTTACCAACTCATCTCCAGCCTCTAATCCGGTAGCCTGCTTGATGATTTTACCGTCTTTCAGTGTCAGGCTGTAACCGCGCTTTAGCACATAATCCGGGGAAGCCATCTTGATAAACTGTTCGGTCAACTGGACAAAGCGGTTACGCTCTGCCAGACTGCTTTCCACACGGTTCGCCAAACGCACTTGCATCGCTTCCAGCTTCGATGCCCATTGGTTTAGAAATGCATGGGCATCCGTTGGTAATTGCATGCCTATCCGTTGGAGCAGCGAACGATTCCGCTCGATCCGGTTTATTGCCAAGACAGGCAGACGGCTCCCTAACGATTGCAGGAAGTTCTTTTGTCTGGACAGAATATCGGTTGCCAACGAACAAACGTCCTGTTGCAGCTCTTCCACTTCCCCGGCCGCTTTATCCATCTGTCCGATCAGGAACTCAGCTACGGCAGTCGGCGTCTTCATCCGGGTATGCGCCACCATATCGAGGATCGTATCGTCGCGTTCATGTCCGATACCGGTAATAATCGGAAGCGGGAATTGTGCACAATTAGCCGCCAGCAGATACGAATCGAAACTATTCAGGTCTGAAGTTGCACCGCCGCCCCGGATAATGACCACAACATCAAAACAGTCAATATGCCGGTAAACGCGATCCAGTGCAGCAATCACAGATTCCTCCGTCCGCTCTCCCTGCATAAGAGCCGGAAACAGTTTCGTGTAGAAAGGATAGCCGGCTTTGTTATTAGCCAGCTGATTCAGGAAATCTTCATACCCGGCAGCCGTAGGCGATGTGATTACCGCTATCCGCTTCGGCAAGGTCGGGAACGGCAATTCCTTATTCAACGTAAAGACGCCCTCCTCCTTCAATTGCCGGATAATCTCCATCCGTTTCCGGATCATATCACCCACTGTATAAGCCGGATCTATATCCAATACCGTCAGACTGTAGCCATACAATTCGTGAAACTCGATCGAAACTTTGACCAGGACTTTCAGCCCGGAAGCAAACAATTGTCCGGTTTCCATCTCAAAATAAGGCTTCAGCATACGGAACGTTTTTGCCCAGATAGAGCCGCGTGCCTTTGCGACCAGCTGTCCGGTCACCGGATTCTTCTCGATAAATTCCAGATAGCAATGGCCGGATGCAGCATTCGTGCGCACATCGCTCATTTCGGCACGTATCCAACACGTCTCCGGGAATGCGTTCAACACCGCCCCTTTCACCCGGTTATTCAGTTCCAGCAAAGAAAGCTCCTGCCGTTCCCGGTTTATATTATTTTGACCGTAAACCATTCTTTCTTTCCTTTTTATATGCTTTATAAAAATCAGGAATACCGTATCCGAATTCCTTATTCGGATGCTTATAGCGGTTAGACGAGCGATTCATCAAACGGATCACTTCCCGATTGTTTAGCCAAGGCAATGACTGCCAAAGACAAATGCCCATTCCCGCCAGGATAGGCGTCGCAAAAGAAGTGCCGTTTGCATACCGGATATTTCCATTCGGCCCGATCACGCAACTGCCTGTTCCCAAAGCGACCGCATCCGGCTTTACCCGGCTGTCAGCCGTAAAGCCGACAGAACTGAAACTACTTTTCTTCTTATCTTCATCTATTGCACCGACAGTAAAGATTCCCGCCGCATCCGAGGGGAACGTTATCTTTTCCCAATCACCGTTACCTTCATTCCCGGCACTGCAAAACACCAGGATTCCCCTGTCGGCAGCCAGACTTGCCGCGCGGCTGATCATAGCTGTTTTCCCGTCCAGAGCCGACTGGTCGTAAGAAAGCTCGTCCGCATCAAAAGAGAAATAGCCTAAGGAAGAAGAGATCACATCCACACCGGCACTGTCTGCATATTCAACCGCAGCCGTCCAATAATCCTCCTCTATCGGATATTCGGAATCACTATCCTCGCTCTTAAGCAAAAGATAAGAGGCTTTGGGAGCCGTCCCGACCATCACACCCGGAATATCGGCTGCCAGGCAGGAAAGAACTTTCGTCCCATGATCGTCTCCGACAAACACACTTTTACCGGGGAAAACAATATTATGTGTACCCAGCAAGCGCAACGAGTCAAAAGCCGATATCCGGTCTGCATTCATAAAACCGGCATCGATAACAGCCACCCGCATACCTTCGCCCTGGAAACCCGTTTCATGCAGTTTGATTCCGTTCAGCATCCTGATCTGCTTCTCGGCATAGCCATATTCACGATCCTGCGGTTTGTCCGTAGACACGAACCGCTCTTCTCCCGTCTCTTCTGCGGGAACTTTCAGATTACCTTTCCATATCCACTTGACGGAATCGACAATGGACAATTGCTGCAACTGCCCGACGACAGTACTGTCCGCACTCTCAACCACGACAGTCGAAAACCATTTACTCTCCACAACCGGCTTCACACCTATCTCCGACAGCATGTTGATATAAGAGCGGGATATGGGGAAATCAGCTGTTGACACCGCAATATTATTTTTAGTCCTCCGTTCGATTGCCTGTTTGGACAAATAGGCTTCCGGTTCTTCCACCCGGTAGCCGCCATCGCCTTTATCTTTGAGATAAACACGAAAACGATAGTTTTCCCCCGCCCAAAGCCAAGCAGGAAGACAGCATAAGAATATGATTGATAAATACCTTGACATTCTTTTTACATTCCTCTTTTTACGCAAAAATACAAATTGTACGGCATATAAAAAAGCCCGGCAACTCATCCGAGGCCGGGCCTATATCCTTATATCATTACTATTCGAAAATATCGCAAATAGGAATTTCACGTTTCACGCTCTGACGCAGGGAAATAAGCGTTTCGGTTGCCGTCACACCCGGGATTTCCTGGATTTGTGCATTCAACAATTCCATCAAGTGCTCATTGTCGCGTGCATACAATTTGATCAGCATCGTGTACGGACCTGTTGTAAAATGGCATTCCACTACTTCCGGTATCTTCTCAAATTCAGGAACCACATCTTTGTACATCGAACCGCGTTCCAGTTTCACCCCGATATAGGTACAAGTGTTGTAACCCAATATCTTCGGATTAATATGATAGCCTGACCCAACGATCACATTCATATCAATCATGCGTTGCACCCGTTGATGAATAGCGGCACGTGAAACGCCACATTCTTCGGCTACATCCTTGAAAGGAATCCTGGCATTCTTTGAAATAATGTTCAAGATCTGCCGGTCCAGTTTGTCTATCTTTTCCATCGCTTGTCTACTTTACTTTCCTTTTTTAGATTTAATGTATCAAAAGTATATAATAAAATTCAATACTATATCATTCTGAAAGAAAAAAGTATGAAATAAATAATAAAAGCGGGCGAAAAATGCTATTTAACATATTTCGCCCGCCCAATTATGTATAAAACGACAGTTTCTTATTTCTTTTCAGCCGTGCTATCTTTCACGATATCCAACAATTCAATCTCGAATTTCAATGTGCTGTTCGGTTTAATATCACGTCCGGCTCCCTGTGTTCCATAAGCCAATTCAGAAGGGATCCAAACGATATACTTAGAACCAACCGGCATCAACTGCAGAACTTCCGTCCAACCTTTGATCACGCCGCCAACAGGGAACTGAGCCGGTTCGCCACCATGATCCAGAGAACTGTCGAATTTTGTTCCGTCCAACAAAGTACCTGTATAGTGAACTTTCACGACATCTTCAGCAGTCGGTTTTGCACCTGTGCCTTCCGTAACAACCTGATATTGCAAACCGCTTTCGGTTGTGATCACGTCTTTCTTTGTTTTGTTTTCTGCCAGGAACTTTTCGCCTTCTTCTTTCGTCTTATTTGCATCTCTTGCAGAAGCTTCGGTAAAGTAAGTCTGGATATAAGCCTGAGCAGCCTGCGGAGTCATCTTCATCGCAGAAGAATCGCCCTTGATAGCCTGGATGAAACCGGCGATCAGATCGTCAACGTTTGCAGGATCACCCGGCAGCGTTTTCAGATTTTCCTTATAACCAGCACCTGTGCTGATACCAATCGCATAGCTCACACTATCTGCGGCAGTCTTCAAAGATGCACTTTTGTGCGAATCGCAGGAGGTGAAACCCATGCCCATAGCTACAATCGCTGTAGCAACCAATACACTAATCTTTTTCATTTTTCTCTAATATGTTATTTTACTATATCCAATAATTCGACATCGAACACCAACGCGCTGTTCGGTTCGATTGCATCACCTGCACCATGTTCTCCGTAAGCAAGGTTTGCGGGGATGAAAAGACGCCATTTGGAACCAACCGGCATCAGCTGAAGAGCTTCCACCCATCCCGGGATCACCTGTGACACACCGAATACGGCAGGTTCGCCGCGCTGTACGGAACTGTCGAATACCGTACCGTTGATCAACGTTCCGTGATAATGGCATTTTACCTTGTCGGAAGCAGTCGGCGTTGCGCCTTCACCCTTCTGCAGGATCTGATATTGCAAACCGCTGGGTAATGTTACGACTCCGGCTTTTCCTTTATTAATATTCAGGAACTCCTCTCCGGCTTTCTTATTAAGCTCCAGTCTTTCTTTCTGAAGATTCATGAAGTAATCGTTGATAACCTGTTTTGCTTCATCGTAACTGATTTCCGGCTGTGCTTCACTCAACACGTCCTTCAATCCTTTTACAAAATCCTCAATCTGAAGATTATTGATGCCTGAGTTCTGGAAATTATTTCCGATACTTAAGCCCAGTGCGTAACTAACTTTATCCATTCTTTTTCTTTTCAACTAATTATGAACCACAAAAGTAATGCTTTTAACCAGACAAACAGCAAACGGCAACACTTTTTTATTACTTTTGTATCAGTTATGGGAGAACGACAAACAGAAACAAGGCACTTTGCAATACTCTTTGAACAATACAAAGAGCCTTTTACGTTGTTTGCCAACTCCTACATACGCGACACTGCTGTTGCCGAAGACATTTATGTGGAAGCGATGATGCAATATTGGGAAAAACGCCATGAACTTCCTTCCGATACGAATATTCCGGCCTATATCCTTACCTCGGTAAAAAACAGAGCATTAAACCATTTACGGCATCTGAATGTAAGAACAGAGGCAGAGGAACAATTGTTCAGTCATAATGCCAGGGAATTAAATTTCCGCATCTCTTCACTGGAAGCGTGCGATCCGTCGGAACTATTTACCGCCGAGATGAAAGAAATCATCCGGAGCACATTCAATGAACTTCCCGAGCAAACGCGCCTGATCTTCCGCAAAAGCCGCTACGAGAACAAAACCAACCGGGAAATAGCCGAAGAGCTAAATATAAATATCAAGACGGTAGAATATCATATTTCCAAAGCCCTGAAACTCTTGCGTTCCCGCCTGAAAGATTACCTACCGCTTCTACTCCTTTTATACAGCAGCAGCCAGTAAAATTGCACGCCGGAGAAAAAAACACATTTTCGGTTTAGGGTATCATCCGAATGCCGTGTTATTATAACAAAAGGGCATTAAACACCTTAAATCCGATCAGATGGAAAAAGAATTATTACACAAATATTTTAGAGGAGACACCAATCCGAATGAAGAGAAACAAATCATGGATTGGGCGGACGCATCGCCTGAAAACTATCGCGCGTACTTAAAGGAGCGTAAGATATGGAACGCGATATTGGTCAATTACAAACAGGCCGAAAGCCAGCCGGTCGCCCATTTCTCCAAACATTCATTCAATTTATGGAAAGCAGTCAGCATAGCCGCTTCCATCGCCTTGCTTTTCTCCTTGTCATGGATGTTGTTAAACCCTTCGTCACGCGAATCAAAAGGCCATCAAGCCGTATTGGTTCCAGCCGGCCAGCGCGTGCAGCTTGTCCTGGAGGACGGGACCAAAGTCTGGCTGAACTCCAACAGCTCTTTCTCCTACCCGACTGCTTTCGGCAGCAAAACCCGCGAAGTGGAACTGAACGGCGAAGGCTATTTTGAAGTGGCCAGAAACGAACAAAAGCCTTTTATCGTAAAGACAAAGAAATATGATATCAAAGTGCTGGGAACTACATTTAATGTATATGCCTACGACCACGAGGCGAGTACTTTCGAGGCTTCTTTGCTGCATGGCTCCGTAGACGTCCTATCCCGGGAGAATCAAAATAACCATATAATTCTTAAGACCAAAGAGAAAGTGAGCGAGGTTAACGGTCTGTTGCAGAAAGTTGCAATAGACAACCTCGATCGCTTTAGATGGAAAGACGGACTGATCTGCCTGGACGATGTACCGTTCGAGATACTGATGAAGAAATTCTCTATCTATTATGATATCACGATCAAGATCGAAAACCCCAAAGTATTGGATTACCGCTGTACAGGTAAATTCCGCCAGAGCGACGGGATCGGATATGCATTGAGGGTTATACAAAAAGACCTGGACTTCCAATTCATACGGGATGATGAAACAAACACGATCACAATCAAATAATTTATTAACCTTATAATCACAACATCATGAAGAACGGCCCATAAGTCACAAAAAGACAGCCGGAAAATGTCCCCACATCTTCCGGCCGGAATGTCAACCCGAGACAACTTCTCTAATTTTCCCAGTATTAACATTAAATCATTTACAAAGTTATGATAAATATTCTTTGTCAGACCTGTTTTATGCCTAAAAAGCACAAACAAAATAGTTTAAATCGCATCATGAAACTATCATTATTACTATTATGTATTACATTTTCAGTTTTTGCCAGGGATGCAAATTCTCAAAATGCAAAAGTCACATTAAACAAACAGAATGTCGCTGTACATGATATTCTGGATGCCATAGAAGAACAGACCGAATTCCTGTTTCTCTACAACAAACAAAATGTGAACGTTAATCGCCGGACCTCCATACATGTGTCCGATCAGACTGTTTCAAACGTGCTTTCCGAAATATTTAAAGGCACGAATATCTCTTTTAAGATGGAAGGAAAACATATCGTCCTTGTCCACAACCAGATAAAAGAAGATCTTTCCGACAGGATTCAGCAGGAAGGAAAAACATTGAACGGCATTGTAAAAGACAAAAACGGAGAACCCATTATCGGAGCCAATGTTGTTGTAAAAGGAACCACAAACGGAACTATTACGGATATTGACGGACAATACTCTTTAAGCAATGTATCGAATAATGACATCCTAACCATCTCCTATATCGGTTATCTGTCAAAAGATATCCCGGTAAACGGGCAACAAGTTATCAACATCTTGCTGGATGAAGACACTCAAAAGCTGGATGAAATTGTAGTTGTCGGGTATGGAACAGTCAAAAAGAGAGACTTGACAGGTTCCGTTGCTTCTATCAATGCTGAAAAGATCGAACAGATTGCAGTTACCAACCCGGCATTAGCGCTTCAGGGACGCATCCCGGGTGTGCTGGTCGAACAAACGGATTATGCACCGGGCGGAGGTTTGAAAATCCGCGTCAGAGGAAACCGTTCGTTCAAAGCATCCAATGATCCGTTGTATGTTGTGGACGGCATGCCGCTAACCACCGGCATCGAAGCGATCAACCCTTCCGATATCGAATCTATCGACGTGCTGAAAGATGCATCTGCGACAGCCGTTTATGGAGCGCGCGGTGCAAACGGCGTTATCATTGTTACGACCAAAAAGGGAAAGGCAGGAAAAGTCCAAGTCGATTATAACGGCTATGTCGGCGTGCAAACTGTCGCCAAACGCCTCGATGTAATGGATGGAGCCGAATGGACTGAAGCATTACGGGAGGCATACCGCGCAACAGGCCTATACCAAAGCTCGACACCCTCGGCAGAAGAAGATGCGAAGATGCCTCGCCTGGCAGCCGACCCTTATTCGTTGGAATCGGTCTTAATGGCCTATGATGAAAACGGCAACTACGACCCGTCGAAGGTACGTTCTTTCGACTGGCAGGGAAACACGCTCCATGAAAGCCTCATCCACAATCATAATTTGAATATCCGGGGCGGTTCGGAAAAAACGCAGTATTCGCTTTCCGCCTCTTATCTTTATAATGACGGAGTGATCAAGAACAGGGATTACGAGAAATATACCGTACGCCTGAATATAGACCAGGAAATAGGGAAAATCCTGAAAGTCGGCCTGCAAACACAATACATGCATAGCAATGAAAACAAAGATATCGGAATCTATGTAAATGCGATGAATAATTATCCGGTCAGTTCTCCTTACGATGATAAAGGGGAATTGATACTGAACCCTGGGGGTGACGCTATGCTGTATAACTCACTGATGGACTTGGATAACGCTATCAGCCTGCAAAAAATAGACCGTTACCTGGGTAGTTATTATGCAGAAGTCAATATCGTCGACGGATTAAAATTCCGCACCAATCTGGGTACAGACTTCAGACAAGTACAGGACCTGGACTTTAGAGGTTCCATGACAACAGAAAACAAAGGAGGATTGTCTACGGCAAAAAATGCCGGAGAGAAAAGTTACCTGTTCACATTGGAGAATATGCTTACTTACTCGAAGAAATTCAACAAGACTCATGATCTTGGCGTAACATTGCTCCAATCCATCCAACGATTCGCCCAGGACAAATATGGTATCGAAGTAAAAGATTTACCTTACGAATACCAACATTTCTTTAATGTAGGATCAGCCTCGACGATCTCAGGAGTATCCAGCGATTACTTGAAATGGACACTTGCCTCTTTTATGGGAAGGGTTAATTACAACATAAAGGATCGCTACCTGTTTACAGTTTCCGCCCGTTATGACGGTTCTTCCAGGCTGGCAAAGGGAAACAAATGGGTCCTATTCCCAAGTGCGGCATTCGCCTGGAGAATCTTTGATGAACCATTCATACCCGAAACCAGTTTCCTGACCAACCTGAAGTTACGTTTAGGCTGGGGTCAAACAGGTAATTCAGCCGTTGATCCATACCAGACAATGGGCGGACTATTACTGCAAAAATACAATTTCGGAGGCACGAATGCGATCGGCTACTATCCCAATATCATGCCGAATGAAAACCTGACATGGGAAACGACTGCACAGACCAACCTGGGTATTGATTTCGGTTTCTTCAACAACCGCCTATCCGGTAGCATCGACCTGTATTTGCAACGGACAAAAGACTTGTTGATGAGTAGGCAATTACCGGTAGTTTCCGGCTACGAAAGCGTAATGGCCAATATCGGGAAGACACAGAACAAAGGTATCGAGATTGCTCTTAGCTCAGTCAATCTTGAATCCGAAAAAGGGCTAAACTGGACTACGGACCTGATGGTTTATGCCAATAAAGAGGAAATTATCGAATTGTATAATGGTAAAAAAGACGACATCGGAAACAAATGGTTCATCGGACAACCGATCGACGTGATCTACGATTACCAGTTCGACCGCATCTGGCAAGACACGCCCGAAGATCTGGCGGAAATGGCGAAGTTCAATGCGAACGGCTCCAGCTTTGTTCCGGGAACAATAAAACTGGTCGATCAGAACAACGACTATAAGATAACGGCTGACGACAAGGTGATCATCGGTAATTCCCGTCCGAAACTGGTGGTGAGCTTAGCGAATAACTTCTCTTACAAAGGCTTCGATTTATCAGTTTTCCTCAATGGAGAATTCGGGAAGAAGATTACATACGATCCGCCTTTGAACCTGAACGGACGCGAAAATTACGTCAATATAAACTATTGGACACCGTCCAACCCCAGCAACGAATGCCCACGCCCCAATGCAAACCAGACTCCGCAATACATCAGTGCCATCAAATACTGCAACGGGACTTACCTGCGCGTAAGGGATATCACACTTGGATATACGCTTCCTGACGTATTAACTAAAAAAGCATTTATAGAAAGGCTTCGGTTCTATGCATCCGTGCAAAATCCGTTCCTGTTCACAAGCTTTCCCGGCGTAGACCCGGAAGGAGCAAGAGGAAAAGAATATCCGAGTGTAAGAACATTCATGTTCGGAGCTAATATTAGTTTTTAATTTTATTCATCTTAATAATATCCATTATGAAAAGAAAAATATTTAATTATATACTTGCGTCGATATGCATCTTAGGGAATTATTCCTGTTCCAGCTTTTTAGAAGAAAAGATGGTATCCGGAGCAACAACCGACTATTATCAGACGGAGGAAGGAATGGAAACACTGATAGCCGCCTCTTATGCCAACCTGCGCTTCGGAGTCGGAGAAGAACGTGTCTATGCTTACCAGGATTTGGGAACGGATTGTTTTACGCAAGGTGGTGACGGTAATTTGCGGCAGTCGTTTAACCGGTATGAATCAACATTAGAGCCTACGTTAGGTTTGCTCTATTCCTTATGGCAAAACAACTATAAAGCGATTAATGCGACAAATACCGGGATCGAGATTATCCCACAGATGAATTCCAGCGAGGAATTTAAGAATAGGAAAATGGCAGACCTGCGCTTCTTACGGGCCAATTTCTATTTTGAGTTAGTACAGCAATTCGGCCCGATCCCCATCAATACCGAAGCAATAAAAGATGTAAAGACTGACTTCAAACGTTCTCCGGTAGCCGATGTTTACAAATTAATTATCAATGATTTGCGGTATGCAGTTAACAATTTACCTGAAACAGGAAACGAATCCGGCTACGCAACGACATGGGCGGCGTCTCATCTCCTGGCCAAAGTTTACCTGACCAGAGGTTCCGCAGTCAAAGACCAGCGAGGACAGCAACCTTCCGATATGGACAGCGTCATCTATTACACCGATAAAGTCATCAAAAGCGGAAGATTTGCCTTGGAAAATGAATTTACGGATCTGTTTGACATCAACAACCGGAAAAGCCAGGAGTTTATATTCTCCGTCCAGTTCAGCCAGGATGAAGTTTTCAACGGGAACGGAAACCAAATGCACATGTATTATGTCTGCGTTTATGAGAACTTTCCCGGCATGACGCGCGATATCGAGAATGGCAGGTCTTGGAAGCGCCTGAAACCGACTGATTATGTATTCAACGAGTTATTCGATCATAAGAACGACTCCCGTTTCTACAAATCTTTCCAGTGGGTTTATAAAGCGAACAACCCCTCTACGATTCCGGCATGGGAGAAAATCACAGACAAAAACGGGAACGTCATCTTTGCCCCCGATCCGAGTTTGGAAGGGAAACCGAAATTTGCACAGGGAGACACAGCCGCCTATTTTATTCCGAAAGAATTGCCGCTTTCCGGCGATGCACTTACGGCCTATTGTGCAGCTAAGCCTTATACGTTTGTTCCAATCAACAATTACACGGAGTTATTATATCCGACACTGATTAAATGGCTGGATCCGACAAGGCCCGACATGCAATATCAGACCGGTTCCCGGAATTGGGTGAAGATGCGTTTCTCCGAAACTTACCTGATGGCAGCAGAAGCCTACGGAAGGAAAAATGATTTTGCCAAGGCGGCAGAATATATCAACATCGTCCGTGCCCGTGCAGCTTATAAGGAAGGAGAACTGAAACCGGCCCAATATTGGACAATAGAAGATGGCAAATATGAAGACCGGATGAAATCGACCCAAACGGAAATGATGGTTACACCAAGCGATATCAGTTCAAACTTCATTGATTTCATGCTTGATGAACGCGGCCGGGAATTCCTGGGTGAAGCCTGTCGCTGGGAAGATTTGGTGAGATGTGAGAAGCTGATTGAAAGAGTCAAAAAATACAATGTATTGGCTGCTCCTAACATCAAGGAATACCACAAATTACGTCCAATCCCGCAAAACCATATCGACCGTTTGGACCCGCAAGGCCCGATAAACGAAGAACAGAATGAAGGTTACTACTAATGCCTATGTGGATCAGTTAAACGATATAGAACAATAAGTATCGGTAAAATAGAGGAGGGAGTGTCCGACAATCAGACATTCCCTCTTTTCATCTAAAATGAAGAATCAGTAATATGAGGCGCAAACAAAAGAATCGTTCATGGAGTTCCATCTAATAGGGGAAAATATGAGAAAAAAGTATTAATTTTACCAGCTATTACAAAAACAGTAGTTGACTGACAGTAATGTCTTTGCCAAGAAGCGTAACATAAAATATATTGCTTCAGCTTTTGGTATAGTGATTAAAGTAAAATTAATATGATGATTACCGAATCACAAAATATAGAGTTCAAAGAGAACTGGCGAGACGAATATCTGAAATGGATATCCGGCTTTGCTAACGCGCAGGGTGGCAAGTTATATGTCGGTGTGCGTGATAGTGGTGAGGTATGCGGTATTGCAGATGTAAAAAAACTACTGGAAGACATTCCCAATAAGGTGCGTGACCTGATGGGGATTCTTGTAGATGTCAATCGGTTGGTAGACGACAACAAAGAATATTTAGAAATCGTTACCGAAGCCTATCCTTATCCTATTAGCTATCGTGGCCATTATTATCTACGAAGCGGAGCTACTAATCAAGAATTAAAAGGAATAGCACTCGACCGCTTCATGCTCCGCAAGCAGGGGCGCACTTGGGATAGCGTGCCTGTACCATCTCTAAAAACAGAGGATCTGGATAACACCACATTCGATCTATTTCGCAAATATGCTAAGCGAAGCGGTCGTATGGATGATACCGATTTGCAAGACGATAATCGGGGACTTCTTGACAAACTCCGTCTTATAGAGGGTAATTATCTCAAACGTGCAGCTGCACTTGTTTTTCACCCTGATCCGGAAAAGTTTGTTACAGGTGCTTTCATAAAGATTGGTTACTTCAAAGAGGAAGCCAATTTGATATACCAAGATGAAGTGCATGGCAACTTATTCCAGCAAGTAAAAGCAGCAATGGATCTACTGACAACAAAGTATCTTCGTGCTATGATAAGTTATGAGGGCATTCATCGGATCGAATCATTTCCGATACCACGAGAAGCGTTACGCGAAGCACTTCTGAATTCGATAGTCCACAAATCGTATGAATCGCTGACACCTATACAAATCGGAGTGTATGATGACAGGTTGGAAATTTGGAACTGCGGAATATTGCCCGAAGAATGGACAATAAGCAATCTATTAGGCAAACACCGTAGCCGGCCTTACAATCCAGACATAGCAAATGTGTTCTTCCGCGCGGGAGAAATAGAAGCATGGGGACGAGGAATAGAACGCATCATTGCAGCTTGTAAGACTACCGGATCTCCTGCTCCCGAGTTTCAATACGAGGGTGGAGGTCTATGGACAACTTTTTATTTCAGCGAAAACTATCAAAAAAAATTATTGTCTCTGACCCAAAAGCGACCAGAAAGCGACCAGAAAGCGACCAGAAAGCGACCAGAAAACGACCAGAAAAGACAAGAAGATGCTATCATTGAACTAATTAAAGAGAATCCGTCGATTTCAAGGAAGGAAATAGCAAGTTTTTTGAATATTCATGATAGTAGTGTAAAACGCCGTTTGGATTCACTTCAAGGGCGAAACATTATTCTTCGCGTTGGTCCTGCTAAAGGTGGTTATTGGAAAATTCAAAATTAAATACATTATATTTTAGACCATGAGAATTAAATTGACACTTATCATCCTTTTAGGATATCTGCTATGCGGAGCCTGTTCTGATTCAGTAAAAGATTCCGGTGCAGATCGCGACATCTCCATCGCCGACTCGATGTACGCCAATATCCTGACCAAGTACAACGTTGAAAAATATGGTTTGCTGCAGGAGACCTATCCCGCCAATCCGAATAACCAGGTTACTTACCTGGCAGAAGGATCGGAGCAGAAACGCGATCAGGAAGTATCTTTCCTCTGGCCCTATTCCGGAATGCTATCGGGAGGGATTGCGCTTTACAAAACGACAGGAGATGCCAAATACCTGCAAAGCCTGGAAGAACGCATCCTGCCGGGACTGGAACAGTATTGGGACAACACCCGCGAGCCGAACTGCTATCAGAGCTACCCGATGTTCAACGGCGAAAGCGACCGCTTCTATGATGACAACGACTGGCTGGCAATCGACTTTTGCGACCTGTATGCGCTGACTAAGAACGAGAAATATCTGGAAAAGGCAAAAGCCCTCTATACCTATATATATAGCGGCTGGGACGATGTGCTCGGCGGCGGAATCTACTGGTGCGAACAGAAAAAAACATCCAAGAACACCTGTTCCAATGCACCGGCAACCGTTCTCTGCATGAAGCTGTATAACCTGACGAAAGACAACGCTTATCTGGAACAGGCAAAGAAAACATACGACTGGACCAAGAACAACCTCCGCGACCCGGAAGACTGCGTTTATTGGGACAATGTGCGCCTGGACGGAAGCATCGGCAAAGAGAAATACACGTACAACAGCGGGCAGATGATACAAGCCGGCGTCCTTCTCTACCAGCAATCGGGCGACGAAGCCTATCTGAAAGACGCACAGGAAACGGCCAAAGGCGCCTATCAGCGTTTCACCGAAGTACGCAAAGCCATAGACGGCACGGAAAGCCGTTTCTACACGGCCAGCCCGTGGTTTAACGTGATCCTGCTGCGCGGCCTGGTGGCCCTTTATGAAGTAGACCATAATCCCGAATATATCCGGACAATGGCCGACAACGCCCGCTACGCCTGGGATCACACCCGCGACGTGAACGGATTCCTCGACAACGACTGGACAGGCGTCAAGACCAAAAAGCACAAATGGCTGTTAGACAATGCCTGCATGGTCGAACTATTCTCGGAAATCAATAACATCAAATAAATAACAGACAAGATGACAACACGCAGAAACTTTCTGAAAACAGGCGGCCTCTCATTAGCAGGCCTGATGGTAGGGCAGAACTCATTTGCCCGCATAGCCGAAAAAGCCGGAAGCGGACTTACCGGCGATGCTTCCGCCATGCAATATGTATGCAAACGTCCGGCACCGGAGAAACGTCAGTTTACATCCGAAGCAGTGGAAAAAGCGATCGCCACCACAAAGGCGAAGTTGAAGGACCCGAAACTCGCCTGGATGTTCGAAAACTGTTTCCCCAACACACTGGATACGACTTGCGAACACAAGATGGTAAACGGCAAACCCGACACTTTCGTCTTAACCGGCGACATCCACGCCATGTGGCTGCGCGACTCATCCGCCCAGGTTTTCCCGCACATCCAGTTTGCTAACGACGATCCGAAAGTAAAGACCATGCTTGCCGGCGTAATCAACCGCCAGACCTGGTGCATCAACATCGACCCGTATGCAAACGGTTTCAACGAAGGTCCGACCGGCAGCGAATGGGAAAGCGACTTCACGGACATGAAAAAGGAACTGCACGAACGCAAATGGGAAATTGACTCCCTCTGCTATCCGATCCGTCTCGCTTACCATTTCTGGAAAACGACAGGCGACACCTCTCCTTTCGATGCAGACTGGGACAAAGCGATGAAAACCGTCTACAAGACTTTCATCGAACAACAACGCAAAGACGACCTCGGCCCGTACAAGTTCAGACGCAAGACAGACCGCCAGGGCGACACACTGTTGAACGACGGTTGGGGCAGCCCGGTAAAACCTGTCGGCCTGATCGTCTCCTCTTTCCGTCCGTCGGACGACGCCACACTGTTCGGCTTCCTGATCCCGTCGAACTTGTTCGCCATCACTTCACTTCGCCAGTTGGCCGAGATGATGCGCGAGATCAAACGCGATAACGATTTTGCCCGCAAGTGTGACTCGCTTGCCGATGAAGTACAGGCAGCCGTAGACAAATACGGAGTTGTCGAACATCCTGAATACGGAAAAGTATATGCATTCGAGGTAGATGGCTTCCACAATCATGTCTTCATGGACGATGCCAACGTGCCGAGCCTGCTCGCACTGCCCTATTTAGGATGCGTGGATATGAACGATCCGATCTACCAGAACACACGCCGCCTGGTGCTCAGCGATTCCAATCCTTACTTCTTCCAGGGAAAAGCCGGCGAAGGTATCGGCGGACCGCATATCGGTTTCGGTTACATCTGGCCGATGAGTATCATCATGCGTTGCAACACGACGAACGACAACGACGAAATCCGCAAATGTGTCAAGATGCTTCGCGATACGGATGCAGATACCGGCTTCATGCACGAATCCTTCTACAAGGACGATCCTGCCAAGTTCACCCGCTCGTGGTTTGCCTGGGTAAACACATTGTTCGGAGAAATGATCTATCGCCTGGTGAAGGAAGGAAAGGTCGATATTCTGAATAATCTGGGATAACAAAGATATAAAGGGTGTTTAACCGTGGGGATGTGTCAAAACTGTCCTGTTCCCGCGCTTGACGCGGGATCGCATTAAAACCGACCATATAAGCAACTGATTGATAAGGTCTGTTCTTTTGCGGCCCCGCGTCAAGCGCGGGGACAAGGGTGTTTTGACACATCCCCACACCTCGTTAAATCATCATTTAATTATAAACAACTATTTATAGATAAATGCCCTTACTGCCTATTTTTCTTTCAGCAACTTCTCCAAAAGCGCATTCTTTTCTTTTTCAAGAGCAAGCATCCGCTCGTAAAGAGAGGCTTGTTCTTTGTTTAGCTCCATTAGCTGGTCGACAGGGTGATTGACTATATTATCACGCTGCTGTTCTACCACACCGACATTACTGCTCCCTGTCTGGAAAGTATTATTCTCTATCACGATCGAAGTCGGGTTTTCTTCCAGCTTTTGAATAATTTCAGGGGAAATATGCAAGATATTCGCAATCTTAACCAAGAGATCTTCTTCAATCACTCTTTTCTGCTCTATACGGGACACGGATTGCTGGTTAATCCCCAACAAATCTGCAAGAGCCTCCTGTTTCATACCAATTAATTGACGAAACTTTCTGACGTTAGCTCCTTGATGTACGTTCCCTGTTTTGATATCTTCTGTTTCCATTTCGCTTCTATTTATATATAGGATGAAACAAATATAAGAACTTTTATATCATTCTTATCTATTCGTGGGAAATAACAAGACAAGAATATTTTCCGACACCCAAAAATATGTAGTAAAAAACACCTGCTCCTGTGTATTTTACACAAGTCCTAATGATCCGCGCTATTCCCGGTTCTACCTTTCTTTGCAAAAAACACATAATGAGAAAAATTTCTATACTGACAAGCGCCACGCTCCTCTTGCTGCTGATATTGGTTTGCAACACCTACAGAAAGCAAGGCAAAGAGCCTTGTTACGTCACCTATCAGGTTTCCACACACGATATGCATCCGCATAAACTGTTAATTTCTTATCAAACGGAAGATTCATTAAAGACCTTTTTCTGTTACGACAACAAATGGGAAAAAGTAGTCAGACTGCCATCTAAAGAGCTCGCATCTATCTTCGTCCAAGATATCTTCGACCCGGAAAACGATTGTATCTATCTGGAAAAAGAGGAAACAACCTTTGGACGGGAATGGGACATCGATCCGATCTCCGTCCGCATCGTATATAAAAACAAAGTTGCATTGACAACAGGAAGCAAATTCCTTCAGCTTCATTTTAAATAAGAGAAGCATTCAAATATTCTTAATTGCAAGCCTGCGTTACAGGCCGGATTCTATGCCCATGGAAATCAGATTGCATGGGCATGGATACTTTTTCAATATCCAAGGGCTTATTGTATAAAACACTTTTTTTAGCTTCGGAAGAGGCCCGAAACCAAACGAATGTTGATCCACTTTTCAGTCGCCAAAAAGGGGCTTTTTACTCTTTCCTGGGAGTCTATTGCCGGGAAGTCAACCTTTATTTCATTTTCCCGGCACTTTATCGCCCTGAAGACGGTCGTCATACCCTATGAAGACGGTCGCCATTTAAATGAACACGGTCGCGACGGCGATGAAGACGGTCGTCATGGCGACAAGGTCCTAAAATTTCCTTTGAATATTTGGAACGCCGTCCGTCTTCGTTTTGCTACAGGCGATTCTCCGGGAGTTAAGCTTTATCACTTTGTAGGCGTTTCCGGTTTCCGGCAATCAAATTGCACGGTTTTTCAAACTGCCTGCGCACGTCGCTCCATCTGTTGTCAATAAAGAAGACGAAAACCGTGAAAAGAGTCAATTCAAAATCGATCAAGATTTCGGACGAAATAGAAAAACAGGCAAAAAGAGGGGTTATTGTCTTTTTCGTGCAACTATTTCCTTTCTGCGTGCATCTATATAATAGTAAGCACTTAAAAATATCTATCTTATGAAAACAACACTCTTATCAGCGATTCTATTTACCTTTTGTCTTTTGTCCTGTACAAATGACGATGGCGGGGATTTCGGAAAAGACACTCCGCGTTATGACATTCCGCTGTCAACTAAATCTGGTGAGATCAATACACAAGTACAAAGGTTTTCCTTCGACTTTTACCGGGAAATTGCAAAAGCGGAAAAGGATAAGGAAAACTTTTGTATCTCGCCTTTGAGCGCCAGCCTTTGCCTGGGCATGGTCCTGAACGGAGCGGACGGCAATACCTATACAGAGATGCAGAAAACACTCGGCTTTGAAGGTTTCACGAACCAGCAAATCAACGAGTATGTGCAAATGATGCAAACCGAACTACCCAAACTGGACGGGCGAACGATCTTCACGAATGCCAACAGCCTGTGGGTAAGAAACGGTTTTCCCCTGCTGCCGGAGTTTATCCAGACCAATCAGACCTATTATAATGCGGAAGTCAGCAACGAACCGTTTGACAACAGTACAGTGGAAAAGATCAACAGCTGGTGCAATCAAAAGACAAACGGGTTGATCCCGGAGATCATCGATAATATACCGGGCAGTGCGGTAAGCTACCTGATCAATGCAATCTACTTCAAAGGTCTTTGGAAATACGAGTTTAAGGAATCGGAGACGAAAGACGAAACGTTCTATCTGGCAAACGGCGGAATAGTAAGGGTCCCGACCATGAGGCAGACGCAAAGCAACAATTACTATGTCGATGAAGACGTGCAGGTCATAGAACTACCTTACGGGAACGGCGCTTTCAGCATGGTCCTTTTCATCCCGGCCGACCGTAAGAAAAAAGATATCGATAAAGTGATTGCAGACCTGGATGTGGAAACATGGCTCAACTGGAACGAAAATATGCATCCCGTTGAAGTAACGGTATATCTTCCCCGCTTCCTGATCAAGACAGAAAAAGAGCTGATCGAAACCATGGAAGCTCTCGGTATCCATGATGCATTCGACTCATTTAATGCAAACTTTGCCAATATGTCAACGGCGCATGACCTCTATCTTGGGCTGCTGAAACAGAAGACATACATCGAGCTGAATGAATCCGGTACGGAAGCGGCAGCCGTCACAATAGCAGGGATGTTAGAAACCGCAATGCCTTCCCAGCCCGCCGAAATCCGTTTCGACCACCCCTTCGGTTACGTACTGAAAGAAAAAAGTACAGGCGCCATCCTATTTGCAGGCAAAGTTGGGAAGCCGGAATGATTTTTCTTTCCTATATTTGTGAGGAATATAGAACAACTGCCTTATGAAAAAGAAATTAGTCGTGCTGACCGGTGCAGGGATGAGTGCCGAGAGTGGTATTTCGACGTTCCGTGATTCGGACGGACTGTGGGAGAAATACAGGGTGGAAGATGTGGCGACGCCGGAAGGTTTTGCGGCCGATCCGGAACTGGTGCTCAACTTTTACAATCAGCGACGCCGGGAATTGCTGGGCACAAAACCCAACGCCGGGCATATCGGGCTTGCCGAACTGGAAAAAGAGTTCGATGTCCGGATCATCACCCAGAATATAGACAACCTGCATGAACGGGCAGGAAGCAGCCACGTCATCCATCTGCATGGCGAACTGATGAAAGCCTGCTCCGTGCGCGACCTAAATACGACATACGATATCTCGCCCGAGAACCCCGACCTGCATATCGGCGACAAGGACCCGCACGGCGTGCAACTCCGCCCCTTTATCGTTTGGTTCGGCGAAGCGGTCCCGATGATCGATCCGGCCATCCGTCTGGTGGAAGACTGCGATATCTTCGTGGTGATCGGCACCTCGCTCAATGTCTATCCGGCAGCCGGACTGCTTAACTACGTCCGCCGGGGCCAGCCGATCTACCTGATCGACCCGAAAGAGGTGAAAGCTTATCGCAATGATATCCACTTCATCCGTAAAGGAGCTTCGGAAGGCGTAAAAGAGTTAAAGGGATTATTACTGCAAAATCATTAATACGTTCTTAAAATCACTTACATAATAGAAGTAATTCATTGCTTTTCTATTAAATTTGCGGAGTAAACACATAGAATAAGTATTATTGAGAATGGAGCATAATCCGACGAAGATTCCTTCGCCCCTACTTTCCCTGGTTCCCATACTTGTTTTGGTAGCCCTTTTATTCGTAACAATACGCACGTTCGGCAGCGATGCCCTCAGCGGCGGAAGCCAGATCGTATTGCTTACAGCCACTGCTGTCTGCTGCCTGATCGCCATGGCATACAGCAAGGTGCGCTGGAAAGCGCTGGAACTGGCAATGATCAACAATATCACCGGAGTCGCAACAGCTCTTATCATCTTGCTGATTATCGGTGCCCTGTCGGGGAGCTGGATGATCAGCGGTGTCGTCCCGACCCTGATCTATTACGGGATGCAGATTATCCACCCCGACTTTTTCCTTACGTCCACGTGCATCATCTGCGCAGTCGTTTCAGTCATGACGGGAAGTTCGTGGACGACGATCGCCACCATTGGGATCGCCCTTTTAGGCATCGGGCAGGCACAAGGTTTCTCCGACGGATGGATTGCCGGAGCAATCATATCGGGAGCCTACTTCGGAGATAAGATATCCCCGCTTTCCGACACGACAATTCTTGCTTCATCGGTGACAGACACGCCTCTGTTCAAACATATCCGGTATATGATGATTACAACGGTACCCTCTCTGGTAATCACGCTTATCATCTTTACCGTTGCAGGACTTTCTCACGAGGCAACGGCAACCGACCAGATCGCACAATATTCGGTAGCGCTCGACCGTACGTTTCATATCACACCCTGGCTTCTGATCGTTCCGGTCGCTACCGGTATTATGATTGCAAAGCGGGTTCCGTCTATCGTCACGCTGTTCATTTCGGCGGCATTAGCCGGACTCTTCGCCCTAATCTTCCAGCCACATCTGTTGCAGGAGATTTCCGGTTTACCGGTGCAGGACATGCAATCCAACTTCAAAGGCCTATTGATGACATTCTATGGCAGCACCGGGATCGAGACGGGCAATACGGAACTGAACGACCTGGTTTCCACACGCGGAATGTCGGGTATGCTGAACACCATATGGCTGATCCTTTGTGCCATGTGTTTCGGCGGGGCGATGGCGGCAAGCGGTATGTTAGGAAGCATTACGTCTGTGTTCCTGCGCTTCATGAAGCGGACGGTCGGACTGGTTGCATCGACGGTTGCATCGGGGCTGTTCCTCAACATTTGTACGGCAGACCAATATATTTCCATCATCCTGACGGGAAATATGTTCAAAGATATTTATGAAAAGAAAGGCTATGAAAGCCGCCTGCTAAGCCGTACGGTGGAAGATTCGGTCACCGTCACTTCTGTTTTGATCCCGTGGAACACCTGCGGTATGACACAGGCTACGATCCTCGGGGTCGCGACATTCACCTATCTGCCTTATTGTTTCTTTAATCTAATCAGCCCGTTGATGAGCATCACGGTTGCCGCGCTCGGGTTCAAAATAAAAAGGAAAAATGAAAAAGCTGAAAGTGTCGTTACTGGCTAAGGTCGTCATTGCCATTGCAGCCGGTGTTGTGTTCGGGCAGTTCCTGCCCGGCGGGATCGCCCGCATCTTTGTTACGTTTAATTCTTTGTTCGGGAACTTCCTGTCGTTCTCGATCCCGCTTATCATCTTAGGATTGGTCACGCCGGCCATCGGCGATCTGGGCAAAGGGGCAGGCAAACTGTTAGCGATAACGGCACTGATCGCTTACGGCTCGACTATCTTTTCCGGTTTCTTCACCTATTTCAGCAGCTCGGCTATCTTCCCGCATATCCTTCCGGTCAATGCGGAGCTGACCGCTATGGAGAACCCCGAAGATTTCATGCTGCAACCCTATTTCACGGTTGCCATGCCGCCGTTGATGGATGTCATGACAGCCTTGTTACTTTCTTTCACGATCGGGCTCGGCCTTTCCTATATCAACGGGACTACTCTGCGGGATGCGTTCGCCGATTTCCAGAAGATCATTATCAAACTGATCGAGGTGGTAATCATTCCTTTGCTGCCGATCCATATCTTCGGTATCTTCCTGAACATGACGGTGAGCGGACAGGTATTGAGCGTGATCACCATGTTCCTGAAAGTCATCATCGTGATATTCGTCCTGCATGTGTTACTGCTCCTTATCCAGTTCTCCATTGCCGGAGGCGTCAGCGGGAAGAATCCGCTCAAGCTGTTAAAGAATATGCTTCCGGCCTATGCGACAGCCTTAGGGACACAGTCCTCAGCCGCCACGATCCCTGTGACATTAGCACAGGCGGTCAAGAACGGCGTGCGGGAAACAATCGCGATTTTCGTGGTTCCACTCTGCGCCACTATCCATTTGTCCGGCAGTACGATGAAGATTACGGCCTGCGCAATGGCCATCATGTATATGTCGGGCGAGCCGGTCACTTTCACGGCACTGGCCGGTTTCATCATGATGTTAGGCGTGACGATGGTTGCCGCTCCGGGCGTTCCGGGCGGGGCTATCATGGCGGCACTGGGTCTGCTGCAGAGTATGTTAGGATTCAATGAGACACTTCAGGCCCTGATGATCGCCCTCTATATCGCGATGGACAGCTTCGGCACCGCCTGCAACGTAACAGGTGACGGGGCGATTGCCATCGTTGTGGATAAAATAGCCGGCGAACCGTCTGCCAACTAAAGATCGCACAACCTTTCCACCCCTTTTTCCCGCATCATGGTTGCGGCGATATGGGCGCAGGCATAAGCGTCCGCCATCGCATGGTGATGATAAGTCAGATCGTATCCGCAATGGGCTGCAACGGTCTGCAACTGGTGGTTGACCAGGAAAGGATACATCCGCCGGGACAGGCGGCAGGTGCAATAAAACTGATATTTGGGATAGGCCAGGTCGTAGGCAAGATGGGCGGCTTTCAAGCAACCCTCATCGAACGGGCTGTTATGGGCCACCAAAGGAATATCCTGCAACTTGGCGGCGATACCGGCCCAGACTTCTTCAAAATCGGGCGCATCGAACGTGTCCTGCATCGTAATACCATGCACGGCTGTCGTCCACCGGGTATAAAAATTCGGAGTGGGACGGACAAGGCTATAGATCGAGTCTATAACCTTGTTGTCCTCTACAATAGCAATACCCACACTGCATATGCTGCTGCGCTGGTTGTTGGCTGTTTCAAAATCGATTGCTGCGAATCTCTCCATTTGATATTAATAAGTTTAGATTCAGAATATTTGTTTCAAGGACGAGGCTCTACCATATAATCTTTCTCCCACATCTCATAACGTGCTGCCATTTCCTTCACCTTTTCGGGATATTGTGCGGCCAGGTCGTGCATTTCGCTACGGTCGTTATTCAAATCATACAGTTCCCAAGCCTTTTTGGCGTTAGGCCATACAATCTTCCAGCCGGAGGCATCGATCAGCGCCTTTTCGTTGAAATGTTCGAAGCAAAGTTCGCGGTGCCCATCGCGCACACCGGTCCGGAAGACCGAAAGCAGACTCTTTCCTGCCAGTGGGAGAATTTTATTTCCATGATATTCTGCCAGATATTGGGTTCCCGATATATCCAGGCAGGTTGCCATAACATCGATCACATGCCCCATCTGCGTATTAATAGAACCTTTCGGTTGCTTGATGCCTTTCGGCCAATAAGCGATCATCGGGGTGCAAATGCCACCTTCATACGACATCGCTTTCCAGTAACGGAAAGGCGTATTGGCTGCATTCGCCCAACGGGCACCGACTGAAGCATACGTAGTTTCCGGGCCGGGCATCACCTCTTTCTTGCGCGGATAAACGATCTTTTCGCCTTTGCGGGTTTCCGCCGGACGATCGTTCTCGCCTTCCGAATAGAGTTGGCAGTCTTCGTTGCTGCAACCGTTGTCGGACATGAAAAGGATCAGGGTGTTATCCAGCTGACCGGTCTCTTCGAGGGCTTTTATCACCCGTCCTATCTCCTGGTCCATCCGGTCGACCATGGCAGCATGGACAGCCATCGCACGGGCATCCCATTCTTTATCGGGATTTTCGTCCCAGGAATCGGAGAACTGGCGCGGGGAGAGGAAATCGTCGGCATCGCCGAAAAGCTTCATCTTTTTCATACGCTCGTAGCGGGCTTCACGGATCGCCTGCCAACCGCATTTATAGGTATCTTCGTACTTCTTGATATCTTCCGGCAGGGCGTGCAACGGCCAGTGCGGACAGTGGAAGGCCAGATACATAAAGAAAGGATTGTCCGATGCGGCATACTTGTTTACATAAGCGACAGCCGTATCCGCCAGTGCAATCGTACTGTAGTAATCGTCGGGGACGGTATCCACCGGCTTGTCGCCACTGACCAGGCTGAAGGGGTCAAAATAATCGACCACGCCATAGATCGTGCCGTAACAATCCTTGAATCCGCGGTTCAGCGGGTAATTGTCTTTCGGGGCAAACTCATCGTGGTGCACCTGATGAGCCAGCCATTGCCGCTGGTCGGGGCGGAGGGGCGTTTCGGCCACATGCCATTTGCCGACCCAGGCGGTGTTATAGCCGGCACTGCCGAGCGCTTCGGCTATGGTCACGCCGTTGTGCGTCATTGTCCCCCGATAGCCGGGTTTGTGGTCGTCGAACGTCATGCGCCCGATGCCGGCCTGATGCTGATACAAGCCGGTCAGGAGCGATGCACGCGTCGGACAACTGCGGCTGGTATTATAGAAATGAGTGAAACGCAAGCCGTTTTCGGCCAGTTTGTTCAAATTAGGAGTCTGAATCTCCCCACCGTAACAACCGATGTCGGAGAAGCCGAGGTCATCTGCCAAAATCACCAGAATATTGGGGCGGCTATCCTTTTGCGCCTGCAAAGAAGGCGCAAAAGAAGCCAAAAGGCCTAAAGAAGTGAAACTTAAAACACGTTTGTCCATATTGATCTATTTTTATTTACTGAAATCTCGCGGAGCCGGAATTCCGGGAAGAGGCTTGCGGTTCTGGAGTTCTTTCATCACCTCTTCGATGGCCCGATTCAACTGTTGGTCTTCACCGTTCCATTCCTTGATCGGATCATTGTCGATCAGGATGTCGGGATCGACCCCGTGGTTCTCGACAATCCAGCTGCCGGTCTTCGGATCATAGCTGGTGAAGAAAGGCACGCGGATATCCGTTCCATCCATATAAGGCAGGGAACCGCTGATACCGATAATACCTCCCCAGGTACGCGTTCCGATCAGTTTACCCAGTCCCAAAGCATGGAAGCCCCAGGGGAAGAGGTCGCCGTCGGAAGCCGAATATTTATTGATCAGACAGACTTTCGGGCCGACCTGTACGGCATCGGGCACTGTTCCGACGCGAGCAGAACCCCGGCGCATTGTCAGACGGTACGGCTCACGGGAGAGGCGTTCGAGAATCATCGGCGAGACGTTACCGCCACCATTCGCACGGTCGTCGATAATCAGTCCTTCCTTATCCAACTGCGGATAGAAATAGCGGGAAAATTCGTTCAATCCCTCCGGTCCCATATCCGGGATGTAGATATACCCGATCTTGCCGTTCGAGGCTTTGTCTACTTTCTTTATATTGTCTTGTACCCAGTTATAATGATACAAAGAGTATTCTTCTGCAAGCGGGCTGATCACAATCTTGCGGGCACCGGCCAATTGCGGTTTGCTATTGAGCGAGATTTCAGTCGGCACATCCGCCTTGCCGACCAGCAAGGAATACATATCCTTCACGCTGTTTGTCGGTACACCGTCGATGGCAACGATAAACTCGCCGGCCTTTGCCTCGATACCCGGTTCGGTCAGCGGAGAACGAAGTTCCTTGCTCCAGGATGCTCCCGGCAGGATCTTTTCCAGACGGAAGAAGCCACTTTTATCACGCGATATCTCTGCTCCCAGCAAGCCGGTTTTCACCCGTTCGGGACGTTCCGTTTCGCCCGGATTCACATAAGCGTGGCCACTACAAAGCTCGCCGATCATCTCACCGATGATATAGTTCAGATCCAAACGGGTCTTTGCATAGGGAAGCAATACGGAATATTTAGTCTTGACAGCTTTCCAGTCCACACCATGCATATTTTCGAGATAGAAGCCATCCCGGTAAGCACGCCATGCTTCATCGAATATCTGTGCCCATTCCTGCGGATAATCGACTGTGATTTTCATATTCGACAGGTTGACGGGGTCACTCAGGTCTGCCTTACCGGAAGGAATATCCGTCACATAAAGCGCACCGTTCTTAAAGAAAACAGCCTTTTTGCTACCAGGCTCCACACCCATCGAAGCGCCGTCGGCAACAACTTCTTCTTTCTGTTTTTTCAGGTCAAAGACTTTCGTTCCGCCACGGCTTCCGTAATAAACTTTGTTGCCATCCGAATAGAAATTTCCATAATAGGAAGGATTCACCGGAAGTTTTATGATACGGTCCGTGATACCGTCAAAATCGATCTTGACTGTCGCAGTGGTGGCTTCTTCTTTCTTTGGCTCATCCTTTTTCTTCGCTGTTTCTTCTTTCTCAACAGCCACCTCGGCATCCTTTTCCATAAAAGGAGAAGGCGTATCTTTCGACAACAGCGCAAGATAGACACCATACATGTTATTATAGACATGGTTCCATTCCAACGATCCGTATGTCGGATTGAAATCGCGTGCTGAAGCGAAAATCAGGTATTTGCCATCCGTGCTGAATGCCGGAGAAGAGGAGTTATACCATTTATCCGTAACCGGATATTCCTTCTTGCCGGCAATGTCATATACATATACGATGCTGTAATCATTATCGGCTGTACGGGTATAAGTCAACCAGTTGTTATCGGGAGAGAAGGTAACGCCGCGGGGTTCGCCCATCGGGTCCTGCAACAAAGTCGTCACTTGTTTGGAAGCAATATCCAACAAGTTCACACGGTTCTTACGATCCGTATAAACAATCTTTTTGGCATCCGGACTCCATTCGAAACCACGAATATAAGTGTCGTTATTCTTCGTCAACCGGATCGGTTCGCCTCCGGCAGCTTCCTGCATATAAAGTTCCGTTTCACCGGTTGCATCGGAGATATAAACGATATATTTACCATCGGGCGACCATTGTGCATCCCGGTCATGCGCTCCCGGCGAGCGGGTGATATTCTTCGTCACTCCTTTGTCGGCCGGCAGATTAAACACTTCTCCCCGGGCTGTCACAACCAGGCGTTCGCCATCAGGAGAAAGGCTTGCTTCCGTAATATAATCGGCCCCGTTTTTGATCTCGCTACGGGCGTAAACATTATCGGAAGTCAGCGTTATATTAACCTTTTCCGGTTTCTTGGCCGCAGCATCCATCTTATAGATATAACCGCCATTTTCGAAGACAATGGTGTTACCGTTCGCACTCGGGAACTTCACATCGTATTCGGTAAAGTTTGTGACCTTGCCGGTTTGTTTGGTCTTCGTGTTGTAGACAAATATATTCATCGTCCGGTCACGATCGGAGATATAGAAGATTTCATCTCCGATCCACATCGGGATAATATCCTGGGCCGGATTATTCGTAATGTTTTCTACTGTCTTCTTTTCAGGATTATAGATCCACACATCGTCGGCCATACCGCCTTTGTAGTATTTCCAGGTACGGAACTCACGCATGACGCGGTTATAAGCCAACTGCTTGCCATCGGGAGAATAACTGCAAAAGCCTCCTTCGGGAAGTGGAATCACATCGGATAGGCCTCCCTCCTTATCGACAGTAAAGAGCTTTCCCGTGAATCCGTCGCCGATACGGTTCCGGTACACGATCCGGCTACCGTCAGGCGTCCAGTTCATCACAATGTTATTCGGGCCCATGCGGTCGCCCAAATCATCACGGCTATTAGTGGCCGTATAGGTCACACGCAACGGTTCTCCACCGGTTGCCGACATAGTGTACACCTCCGTGTTACCATCATATTGACCGGTAAACGCAATCGTTTTGCCATCGGGGGAAAAACGGGGAAACATCTCATATCCCACATGCGAAGTCAGGCGTTGTGCTTCGCCACCTGTAGCCGGGACCTTGTAAAGGTCGCCTGCATACGAGAAAACAATCTCATTGCCGTTCGTAGCCGGGAAACGCAACAGACGTGCTTCGTCAGCCGCCATCAATAACGACGGGGCGCCGGCCAGAACTAATAAAGAAAAGATAAGTTTCTTTTTCATACCTACTATCGTTTAGTCTACCGACAAAGGTAAAAAAAGTAATGCTCAAAATATATTCCTGCGCAGATATTCCTTTATTTTCCACCACAATAATTGGCATTTACCGACGAAATTTGACCAAGCAGATAACGCTTTCCCCTCCCGTTCATAAAAATCAGGATCACAAACCAATATACATTGCCGGTCCATACTCGAATCGGAGAACAAATAAAAACGGCCATTCTTTAATAAAATACCTAAAGTCCCATCCTTCCGGATAAAACTAATAATATCCGAGAAATTTACTGCGCCGAATATGGAAAAAGAGAACGATGACTCTTGAAACTCTACATGATGCAAAACGACATAAGGACGTAATTGCCAAAAAAGTTCCGTAATATTGGCAGGCTCAAGCTTTTTCAAAAGAAACTGCACCCATTGTTCTTGGAGGCATGCAATAGATAAAGGCAATTCCATTATTTGCATAGGTTCTATCTGAAATAATCCCATATAGCCTCCAACAATTCCCCTATTGGATGGTTATATAAAGAAACGTGGGAATTAACGACATACACTTGACAAGGTACCTCGAGACCTGTAACTAGCTGTATATGATAATTACCCACGTTTTTTATCTTGGATACACGAATGCACTTACACTCGTCTGTGTATAACAAGAAATAACGTGAACTAAATTCACATACTATCTGCTAGTTCTTCTGAAATTTCGAGGTTTCAATCAAGAGACAATATATAAACTTTGTGTTCACCGACAAAGTTGTACTGACGATAACACTTTACCGTTTTTACTGTACGCAACAAAGATAAACAGAAGATTTAATAAAATCATATATCTCTTCGTTTTTTTCCAGAAAAGCCTGGTTATAAACCCCAAAAAAGCCGGCTACAAATGGAATATTATCTATTCCATCGTAACCGGCTATCCTTGATTAATACCTATTATCCTATATCGATTAAATCAAAATATAAGCATTAATAATAACCTTCATTCTGCTCTTCACTGATCTCACCCACCGGATTCAGACGGTCGATATGTTTCTGCGGAATCGGACGAAGTTTATGATAGGGTTTGATATAGAGAGCATCCGGATTATATCTCTTCACCCAATCGTACAAAAGTTCGCAACGGTTCAAATCTTCCCAACGATTGATTTCACCCAGCAATTCACGGCCACGTTCATCCAGCATGAAAGCGACAAAATCACCTTGCAGATCAGCCGGAGTTACCTTCAACGCGTCATAAGTGCTCTGCGTATTATTTGTCCCGCCTTCAAACAGCCAGATCTGCTGGTCTTTCTGTTCGCCTTCTGCCCAAGCGGCACGCTTACGGACTACATTGATATATTCGGCAGCCTTGTCAAAATCGCCTTTACGACCGGCAGCTTCGGCAGCCAACAGGTAAGTTTCTGCCAAACGCATACGAACCCATTCGCGACCACCTTTTTCTTCACCGATGGAGGTACGATTATTATCCAGCCATTTCACTAAAGCCGGAAAATACCGGATAGAATGCATTTCACGCGGGAAATAAGTATAGTTATAATTCGCACGGAACTTACGCATCTCATTGCTGTTCGGATCCAATCCGGTCTTTTGCATCGTATAATAAATAGCCGTATCGCCAAGATGGAATTTCAGATCGCCGGCAACCTGACCTTTAGCCGGGTCCGGAGTGAAATAGACCGTACCGTCAAAAGAAAGCGGTTCCCACTTCGGTAATGTTTTCTCATTGTTTGCATAATAAACCCATTTGAAGCTCTTATAGAAACGGGAGTCGTGCAAATGGTCAAACAATTCTTCCATCGTTTTCTTCGTTGCGACATGGCGACGGTACGGACGTCCATTCTCTATATCACGCAACATACCCGGTTGGTCTTCATACCAGGATAACCAGAAAAGATGCTGCTTATTTCCGTCATTCCCGTTAAACAACGGGTTTGTCGTAAACTGTACTGCAAATATAACTTCAGAGTTACCCTGGTTCTTAAGATCCCACAAAGAGGAGAAATTGTCCATCAACTGATAAGCGCCACTGTTGATTACTTTTTCGGCGTAATACAACGTACTGTCCATATCCGTCGATTGCTGTCCGCGTGCGTCCGCGATTGCACTGCCACGTGTCAGGTAGACCTTTGCCAGTAGATGAGAAGCCGAATAGCAGGTTGCACGTCCTTTGTTGGCTACTTTATCAGGTAGAGCCTCTGCTGCATTACGCAGGTCACTGATAATCTGTTTATATACATCTGCGACTGATGCCCGCTTGAAATCCGTACGAATATCGAAACTGCCTTCGGTTACCAAAGGAATACGTCCGAAATGCTGAACCAGATCGAAATACAGAAATGCGCGGATAAACTGCATTTCAGCATAGCCCTTGCTCTTCACGCTTTCCGACAGGGATGATTCCATAATTTTCTGCATGGCAATATTCGCATCACTGATTCCTTTATAGTGGTTTGCCCACAGGTCGTATAAAATATCCACATCCGGATTCAGCTGCGTAGCGTATTTGTTGAACGATTCGCGGTAGACGCCATCTTCACCTTCCGTAAAGAGGTCCGTACCCAACTCATTCAAGACATTATAGCGTTCACCACCTACGCCCCAACGCAGGAAACCGTATGCCGCGATAATAGCCGCATCGACGCCAGCCTCCGTTTCATAATAGTCATAAGACATTACCGGAGCATCGTCTTCACTCAGCCAACTGCTACAACTGGAAGTTGTAAGCATCAGGCCTGCCAACATATAGCAATATATAGATTTCATTTTCATTCTTTTTTTATCAGATTAATTACAAAGTCAGATTTACACCAAAGATCCAGGAACTTACGCTCGGCGTTCCGTAACCGCTACCACCCGTTTCAGGATTACCGGCCGCATTCATCTTGGATGCTTCCGGATCGATACCTGAATAGCTTGTGAATACAAACGGATTCTGGGCGGTAAAGTAGAAACGAAGTTTCTCAGCCATGAACTTCTTGGATATATTCTTCGGCAGCGTATAACCCAAAGTCATCGTCCTGATACGCAAATAGTCTGCCTTTTCGTAATACGTAGAGGCTATATATACCGGACGTTCTTCGTCGACACTCGGACGTGGATATGCGTTAGTCGGATTGTTCGGAGTCCAATAGTCAACCTTCAGGCCACCGTTACGGCCGCAGTGTTCCAATGCATACGTATCGTTGTAAAGCATTGCACCGAAACTTGCATACAGAAAGACAGACAGATCGAAACCTTTATAGTTGAAAGTGTTCACCATGCTGGCAATCAGTTTCGGACGCGGATTACCCAAGATTTGCTTATCTTCATCCGTAATCTTATGGTCGCCATTCACATCCTGGAGTTTAATATCACCCGGTTTAATAGCTGTACCATTGGCGGCATACTTTGCCATCTCAGCCTGATCTTCCGGAGTGTCCTGCCAGATACCGATTTTCTTATAATCGTAATGAACATTAATCGGTTGGCCGATAAACCATTTGCTACCGACATCATCAAGCTTGCCGTTATACAGCTCTACAATTTCTTCCTTGTTGGAAGACAGCATCAAATCCGTAGTCCACTGGAAATCTTTTGTATCGATGTTCAGCGTATTCAAAGAAACTTCAATACCCTTGTTACGAGTCTTGCCGACATTTGACAAAACTTCAGGGAATCCGGACACAACCGGCAACTGACGTTTCAACAGCAAGTCATGTGTATTCTGCAAATACAAATCGATCGTACCATTGATACGGCCTCTCAGGAAACCGAAGTCGACACCTAAATTCCACTGGTCGGTCGTTTCCCATGTCAGCAAGTTGTTTGCCATTACATTAGGAGCATATCCGATTGTTTCAGTCGAGCCATTGTCGAACGGATATTTCACGATACCCAGACTACCTCTGGTCTGATAAGGTTCTACAGCCGAGTTACCGGTCTTACCGAAACCGATTCTCAGTTTCAGGTTATCCATCCAATCGGCCTTTTCCATAAAGGATTCATCACTGATACGCCATGCCAGAGCAGCAGAAGGGAAAAGCACCCACTTATGACCGTCGGCCAAACGGGAAGAACCATCGTAACGGGCAGAGACAGTCAGCAGGTAACGGCCTAAATAGTTATAATTGATACGTCCCATGAAAGAAGCCATATTCCATTTCACCATACTACTACCGATATTGTTAATCAGCAACGCGGAAGAAACATCATAATATTTCAGGACATCGGAAGGCAGATTTTCAACTCCGATCTTATTGGTTTCTTTCTGGTCTTCTTGAACAGACTGCAGTAAGGTTACGCCCAAAGTATGTTTATCGTTGAACGTCTTATCATAGAACAACATATTTTCCAATGTAAACATGGTGTACTTTTCGGTTGCATTTGACGCAGAAGAAGTACTGCATGCACGATTGGAAGTACGGGCAGAATAGAATTCGTAGTCCTGCACGGTGCGGGAATCGATACCCAAGTTCGAACGGAACTTCAAACCATCTATCGGCAACTTGACATCCAGGAAGTAGCTTCCTAAATAGCGGGTTGTTTTCAACGGATGGCTCACGGCTCCCGGCTCGAGGTTCATCAACGGGTTGTACACATTATAAGTACCCGGCATTTCGATCAGCTTGCCATCATCGTCGCGCAATGTTGCCAACGGGCTCAAACGCCAGCTTCCGGCCAAGCCGCTACCACGATTCTGGACAGAGCGCGAATACTGTGTCTGCGCACCGATCTTCACATATTTATTGATTTCATGGTTCAGGTTCAAACGGATCGAATAACGTTCATAATCTTCATCCTTAAAAAGACCGTTATTCTTGTTGTAAGTAGCCGAAGCCAGGAAGTTCGTGCGGTCGCCACCACCACGGATACTCAACTGATGGTCAGTGATCATACCTGTACGTGTAACCTCATCCATATAGCTCGTAGAGCGTACACGGGAAGGATCGTAAACGCCATTTTCACCCCAGCCCATCATCACAGACTCCATAATCGTCGCATCACGGGTGAATCCCGGGCAGATCAAGTCCTGATCTCTGGAAGGAACATCCGAATTGTAACGAATGGAAGAGTTGCTCGTATTCCGGTAAGACTCACGGGTGTATTCCGCATATTCGGCACCGGTCCACAGATCCAGTTCATTCAGGATCGTCTGTGCTCCGACATAACCGTTATAGTCAATCTGAGTCTTACCTGACTTACCTTGCTTAGTTGTGATCAGGATAACACCGTTCGCACCACGAGCACCATAGATCGCAGTTGCCGATGCATCTTTCAGCACTTCCATAGATTCGATATCAGCCGGGCTGATTTCTCCCATACCGCCGGTAACGGGCACACCGTCAATCACATACAACGGATCATTACTGGCCGTAATGGAACGTTTACCACGAATCATCACGCTCGGCGTCGCTCCCGGAGACCAGTTGGAATTGGAAACCACGACACCCGGAATACGTCCTTGCAAAGCTTCCGAAGCTGTAGAAGTCGGGACTGCCGTAATTTTAGATGCACTAACGGAAGCGACAGCTCCGGTCAAGTCTCTTTTCTTTACCGTACCGTAACCGACCACAACAACTTCTTCCAGGCCTTGTGCATCTTCCTTCAACAAGACATCGACCTTGTTGCTGCCGGACACTTTAATGTCCACCGGAAGAAAGCCGATATAAGAAACTGCCAGTAAATCGCCGGGAGCGGCACTGATCGAGAAATTACCGTCCATATCGGTAATCGTCCCGTTGGTCGTACCTTTCACAACAATGTTTGCACCGGCAACCGGGAAACCCGATTCGTCGACAACCACACCCGTGATTGTTTTGGCCGGCTGGCCGGAGGATTTAGCCTTACCCGCAGCCTTGACAATCACAATTGTCTTGTTGCTGACTTTGTAGGAAAGTCCTTGTTTATCCAGCACCTGGGTCAACACATCCTTTAAAGGACGGTTGGATGCGGAAACTACGACATCGGGGTTTTCACTCAGGATAACATCCCGATAGACCACTGAAAAAGAAGTTTGAGTTTCAATCTTATTGAAAAACTCTTTCAACGTGACATTCTGCAAATTCATCGAAACTTTTTGCGAAATGTCCTGCGCATACATTGTAGAACAGAAGAAAAGGAGTACAATACTCCAAAACACTTGCTTCATGATTGTATAAGTTAGACTTAAGTTTATAATAAAACTATTAAACAATTGATTTTAAAAACACTCTCTTTTACTACTTTCCGTTTCATCTCATTAGCATATTTATTTTATATTAGACTTATTGATTGTCACATTGTTTCCGGTAATCTCATAACTAAAACCGTACTGCATCTTTAAGGCTTCCATCACATAAGGCAGTTGCTCGTTCTTAAAAGAACCGGAGATCCGGTCATTGGCGATATCCGGACAAAGAAGTTCGACCTTCACGCCATACCAGCGTTCGATCTTATGCAGCACCGAACTTAGTTTCTCCGACTCGAAAACCAAATGGTTTTGTGTCCAGGCTGTTTCTTTCACATTGTCCGTATGGTGAAAACTTATTTTCCGGTTGTTCTTGGAATAGATGGCTTTCTGGGAAGGTTTCAACAGAAATGATTCCAAAGGATTGTTGGAGTCAAAAAGACGGATAGAACCTTCCACCAGAGAAGTCTCTATCTCATCACATTCCTTATAAGAACACACATTAAAACTTGTCCCCAACACTTCGATGTTCAAATCTCCGACCTGCACGACAAACGGGTGTTCCCGGTCTTTCGAAACATGGAAATAGGCTTCCCCTTCCAGGCAGGCAACGCGTTTCCCTTTTACATATGTATAAGACAATGAACTTTCTGAATTTAATTTGACGGTACTTTTATCCGGAAGCGTCAACAGTACTTTATTTCCCACCGGGGCCTCGGCCAGAAAAGGAGATTCCGGTATTTGCCGCTCATAGAGAAGAGTTATATTCCAGATAAAAACGGATAAAACAGCAGCAACCGCCACCGCAACAGACAGGCGGCGCCAACGGACAGACCGATATTTCTGAGGATTTATTTGCTCACGAAGTGTCCGGCGTATCTTCTGCTTACGGCTGGCATCCATCACCGGATAGTCGTTATTCTCATTCCAATGCGCTTCCATCCTTCCGGATAACGAACTGTCCGGAAGGTGATTCAAGGACTCCTTGAAGTCCCTGAAAGCCTTCAGATCGGTCTTTCCGTTTAAGAATTGAGAATATAATTTATTAAATAAATCGGTCATAATTTATCGATTGTTTATAGTTACACGAAGAAGTACTCAAATAGTACCAGGCGTTTTTATATGTTCTAAAGCATATCTTTTATCTCCCGTCAAAAAAGTTTCACCACCGCACACAACTTGAAACTAAAGTTTCAACTATTTTCTCTGCTTGAAACAAAAGTTTCACCGTCATGGAACTTTTGTTCCATCAGCAAAGAACTAAAGTTCCGTGCCGTGAAACTAAATGAAGAGTGCAAAGAGGAAATTGTACTTCCGCAGCTCCTCACGCAGGACCTTCAGGGCGGCGGATAAATGGTTCTTGACAGTCTGTTCGGACAGCTCCGAGAGGGCGGCTATTTCGGCGTTACTCATTCCCTCCTCGCGGCTCAGCTCAAAGATATTCCGCTGGGCAGGCGTCAGTTTTTGTTTGGCGATTGCTAACTTTTCAAGGAAATCATCATAATATATTTTCTCTACTGAAGTGTTATCCAACAAGTTCTCATCCTCACAGAAGCGGATATAATCTTCAAATTCAGGGCGATTGATTTGCCGGCGGAAAGCATCTATCACATGGTTTTTCGCGATGGTGAACAACATGGATTTGAAGGAACCTTCCACAGACAAAGAGGCACGTATGTTCCAAAGTTTGAGGAATGTCTCCTGCACGATGTCTTCCGCCTGCACCGCTGATTTTGTATGTAGCAGGGCAAATCCATACAAAGAGTCGGCATACATATTATATAATGTATCGAATGCCTCATATGATCCTTTCCGAAGTTTTTTTATAGTATCGCTATGTATGGATGTTTCGTGCATATTGTACCGTCTGCTCCGCTTTTAAGACTGTAAAGATAGAAATAAACTACTAAACGATTACTATTGAGCTTATTTATATCTTTTTTTACAATAATACCGTATCTTTACACCCATTAAAAAAACACGAAGTATGAAATCTTTATTAATCCTGACCTCAGCACTACTATTTACTACCAATGTGCTGGCCGAAAATGATCCGTTATGGATGCGTTATCCGGCTATTTCTCCGAACGGTGAAATGATAGCCTTTACCTACAAAGGCGACATTTATACGGTTCCGGCAAATGGTGGCAAAGCTACCCAGTTGACAACCCATCCGGCTCACGACACACGCCCGGTCTGGTCGCCCGACGGCAACAAGATCGCGTTTGCATCGGACCGCAACGGAAATTTCGACATCTTTGTGGTGGATAAGGAAGGAGGAACGCCGAAACAGCTGACTACGCACTCTGCAAACGAATATCCGGAGACGTTCAGCGATGCCAATCACATCCTCTACTCAGCTGCCATCCAGCAGGATGCCAAAGACAGCCAGTTCCCGTCCGGACAGTTTCCGCAGATTTACCGGATCAGCTTGGACGGCGGTCGCCCGGAACTCTACTCATCTCTCGCCATGGAAAGCCTGTCGCTGAATAAACAAGGCGACAAACTGCTTTATCAAGACAAAAAAGGATACGAAGATCCCTGGCGCAAGCACCACCAGTCGTCTATCACACGCGACATCTGGCTGTGCACGCTCGGACAGGATCGTTCCTTCAAAAAGATTACGACTTTCCGCGGGGAAGACCGCAACCCGGTATGGACACCGGACGGCTCCGGATTCTACTACCTGAGCGAAGAAAAAGGAAGTTTCAACATATTCAAAAACGACCTGACGGGTAAAAACAGCCGGCAGATCACAACCTACACGACTCATCCCGTCCGTTTCCTGACTTCGGACAACAACGGTAACCTGTGCTACGGATATGACGGCGAAATCTATACCGTAAAAGAGGGAGCACAACCGAAAAAGATCGATGTCCGCATCGTTTCCGACAAAGTAGAGAACGACCTGATCCACCAGCTCAAGACAAGCGGCGCGACCGACATTGCCGTTTCGCCGAGCGGGAAAGAGGTTGCCTTCATCGTCCGCGGCGACGTGTATGTGACTTCCGTCGATTACGAAACAACCAAACAGATCACCAACACCCCGCAGCAGGAACGCGACCTGGATTTCAGTCCTGACGGCCGTTCACTGGTTTACTCTGCCGAAAGGGAAGGAACTTGGGGAGTCTATCAAAGCAGCCTCGTACGCAAAGACGACAAATATTTCACGTATGCGCAGGAGTTGAAAGAAGAACCGTTGGTGGTAACGGGCCAGACCTCTTTCCAACCGATGTATTCGCCGGACGGCAAAGAGGTCGCTTTCCTCGAAAACCGTACGACCTTGCGTGTTATCAACCTGAAGAGCAAACAAATTCGTACCGTTCTGGACGGCAAATACAACTATTCTTATTCCGATGGTGACCAGTATTACCAATGGTCGCCCGACAGCAAATGGTTCCTTGCCAAATACATCGATATCGGCGGCTGGAACAATACGGACATCGTGCTCGTTAAAGCCGATGGCAGCGGTGAAATGACAAACCTGACCGAAAGTGGTTACTCCGACAACAATGCCAAATGGGTGTTGGATGGAAAAGCCATGATCTGGTCGTCCGACCGTGCCGGTTTCCGCAGTCATGGCAGCTGGGGAGCGGAAGACGATATCTATATCATGTTCTTCGACGCCGAAGCATACGACAAATTCCGTCTTTCCAAGGAGGAACAGGCTTTGCTTGACGACGAAAAGGACAAGAAAGACGAAGATAAAGACAAAGACGCAAAAGACAAAGACAAGAGCAAAGACAACAAAAAAGATAAGGATAAAGACGCCGACAAGAAAAAGGACGACAAAGACAAACCGGTCGAGCCGCTCAAATTCGACTTGGCAAACCGCAAGGACCGCGTTATGCGCCTGACGGTCAATTCGTCATTCTTAGGCGATGCCGTCCTGACTCCGAAAGGCGACAAACTGTATTACTGCGCCGCTTTCGAAGACGGTTATGATCTGTGGGAACATAACTTCAAGGAAAACACAACCAAGCTGCTGATCAAAGGTGTCGGTGGCGGCACGATGTTCTCCGACAAGAAAGGCGAAAACATCTTCCTCATATCGAGAGGCCAGTTGAAGAAAATCGAAATCAAAGACAGCAAGACGAAGCCGATCGCATTCAAAGCCGAATTTGCTTATCGCGCAGCCAAAGAGCGCGAATATATCTTCCACCACACCTGGCGTCAGGTATTGGAGAAGTTCTACGATCCGGCAATCCACGGCATCGACTGGGCGGGATATGAAAAAGCGTATGAAAAGTTCCTTCCGCATATCAACAACAATTATGACTTTGCAGAAATGCTTTCCGAAATGCTGGGCGAGCTGAACGGCTCCCATACAGGCGCACGCTATTACTCATCATCCTCTGCCCCGGCAACAGCCAGCTTAGGTGCTTTCTACGATAACAGCTATACGGGCGACGGATTGAAGATCATGGAAATCATAGCGAAAGGTCCGTTGACACAAGCCGATACCAAAATCAAACCGGGCTGTATCATCGAGAAGATCGACGGCACAAGCATCAAGGGCGGCGAAGATTATTATCCGTTGTTGAACGGAAAAGCGGGCAAGAAAATCTTATTGTCCGTCTATAATCCGGCAACCAAAGAGCATTTCGAGGAACAGGTGAAACCGATCACTTACGGCGCACAGTCCAACCTGCTATATAAACGTTGGGTGGAACAGAAACGCCAGATGGTCGACAAGCTGTCAAACGGCAAAATCGGTTATGTGCACATACAAGGCATGAACAGCCCGAGTTTCCGCGAAACATATTCCGAATTGTTAGGCCGTTGCCGCAACAAGGAAGCTGTAATCGTCGACACACGCCACAATGGCGGCGGCTGGTTGCACGAGGACCTGGCAATCCTGCTGAGCGGGGAAGTTTACGCCAAGTTCACTCCGCGCGGACAGTTCATCGGTAACGACCCGTTCAACCGTTGGACCAAACCGTCGTGTGTACTGATGTGCGAAGACAACTATTCCAACGCACATGGTTTCCCCTGGACTTACAAGACTTTGAAGATCGGCAAACTGATCGGCGCACCGGTGCCGGGAACAATGACTGCCGTCTGGTGGGAATCACAAATCGACCCGACGATCGTCTTCGGTATCCCGCAGGTCGGCATGCAAGATATGCAAGGCCGCTACCTCGAGAACCAGGAACTCGAACCGGACATCGAAGTCTACAACTCTCCTGAATCCCAACTGAAAGGCGAAGACCGCCAGTTGGAAGAAGCAGTGAAAGAGATGCTGAAAGAAGTAGGCAACAAATAACAAAAGAGAAAGGGGTGTTCTTGACGGGACATCCCTTTCTTGTCTTAAAACTTTCCCCGGCTACATTGTTTTATCAGCAGGAAAATCATATCTTTGTATTATTCAGAATCCTAAAGACCATTCGATCATGAGCAAGGTTTA
>QWCH01000938.1_pt1 | contig 116839 bp, 108 predicted proteins | sample 1972671 | NCBI WGS metagenome assembly QWCH01 (sample SAMN09866713, study PRJNA288562) | Human gut metagenome isolate term3_stool, whole genome shotgun sequencing... | isolation source: gut | host: Homo sapiens | place: USA: California
TCGTTCAGTCGTGTAGCTCGCTACACTCCTTCACTCTCTTGCATTTTGACCTCAAAAATAAGCTCAAAATCTAACAAAGCTAATTTATAGAACCAGCCATAAGCGTTTGTAGGCTTGGATGTATGCTTTTTGTGGGCTCGTCTTATCAAATCATTCATTGGTATTACCCACGTGAGATAAAAAAAGACAATACACGAATTAGGTATGTTCGTGCATTGCCTTTATGTCTTGAGGTTTTTGCGGAAAAGACTAACGACTCCACCAGTGCCTTTTGCGTTTTGGTGGTTCTGTTGCAAGTACTTGTTGGTTCACAGCTTCTCGTATCAAGTCTTTTACCGTTTTATGGTCATGAATCATATGATATATTTGTCCCCAATCGAGTAATCCACCAACGTTTCTATCGTCAATAAAGAGGTCTGCCTTCAGTTTTCGCGAGAAGTGATTGTTATTCTTAGTGCCATCTTCCTCGGGATAATCACGATTGACAGCCCAAAACTCAACTCCTCTTTCTTTGCACCAATCGATAGCCTCTTGTAGAAGCTTGCCCTCTCGTACACTCCATAAGATTAATCTGTGCTGATCTTTTATCAACATCTTCAGAGTTTCCGTTGCAAAAGGAAGCTCTTCGCCAATCTCTGGATAACGATGTTCAACGATAGTTCCATCGAAATCTACTGCAATGGTCATAGTGCAAATCTTTAAGCGATATCAAATATTGAAAAATGTCATCTTCAAGTTAATCAAAAAACCGTATTTTTTTACTCGCTATCGTTTTATGGAAGTGTCGTTTTTATCCCCATAATGGCTATTGGCGTAGTTGCCGTAGCTCCCATAATTGCCATAATTACCATAACTACGCTTGCCATAATGCCCATATTTTCCGTATTTGCCATACCTTCCATAGCCATAATAATAGCCATACTTTTTCTTGGACATATCAATGCCATTGATCACAATTGACATCTGTGGAAGCTTCTTCTCTTTTGCAAGAGTGTTAATTAGGGTGAAACTCTCTTTAGGAGTATAGTCAGCACGACACATGTAGACTGTTGCATCAGCGACACGTCCAATTTGGAGCGTGTCTGTCACCAATCCAACAGGAGCAGTATCAATTAATATGTAATCATAGTGCTGTTTCAGTTGGTCGATGATGAGCTGCAAAGAGGGTCGAGCTATCAGTTCCGCAGGGTTTGGAGGCACAGGACCCGATAACAGTAATTCAAGATTATTGTTAATACCCGAAGGTAAAATCTGACTTTGTATCTCTGCCCAAGTAGGCTGCTCTTTGGTCAGTAGCATTGTAACACCATGATGATGATCGTCTATTTCGAACAATTCTGCCAAGCGTGGCTTACGAATATCCAGACCCACCAAGATGACCTTCTTACCTAATAATGCGAAGCTAACTGCAAGGTTGGAGGCGTTGAAAGTTTTTCCTTCACCCGATGTAGTAGAAGTAAACATGATGACTTTCTCATTCTCTTTCATCATAAATTGCAAATTGGTTCGCATGCTGCGGAATATTTCTTCCATCTGATTATTTTGGTTCTCATGAACCACAATGTCAGCTTTGGTTTTAGCCGATTCGCTGGCAACTGCCACATCTGCTAAAATTGGCAGTTTGGTTAGTTTAGCGACATCGTCATGACCTTCTATCTTATAGCGGAAGAATTGTATCAAGAACAGAATTAATGAAGGAATACCCAATGCTATGAGCAGCGCAATGAGGAATATCATCGTACGTTTTGGACTTACTTGTCCACCAGTTGCAGGTTCATCAATCAAGGTACCCTTGTCTGCGGTGGCTGCCAATGAGATTGAGTTCTCTTCTCGCTTTTGTAATAGCATAAGGTAAAGTCCTGATTTTACATCCTGCTGGCGTCCTATTTGGGTAAGCATGCGCTCCTGTTCAGGACTCTGAGATACTTGTCCTTGGTATTTACCATATTGCGAAGCCACGCTATTGCGTTGTATTTGTAGTCCTTTCTTTGCTTGGTTCATGGCTCGATGAATACTGTTGTTCAAATCATCCAGCTGAGAAGTAAGCGGTGTAACTGTAGGTGAGGTCTCTGAAGCACTCCTTAAGAGTTTATTCCTCTGAAGAGCAATTTCATTATACTTATTAATCAATCCGTTAACAGTAGGGTCGGAAATACCTACATTGGCAGGGAGTGTTTCGTATTTTCCTCCTGGTCGCCCCATACTTTCTTGAACGCTGTTAAGCAGTGCCACCTGTGTATTTGCTTCGGCTAACTTCTGATCGTATACGTTGGCATTGTCCATCGCCTGTGCAGCATTCATTTCTTGGTTGACCATTCTGTTGCGTTTCTTATAGCTTTCCAGTGCACCCTCTGTAGCTCCGAGCTCTGCACTAATCTTCTCTAACCTGCTATTGATGAAGGCTTCTGTATTGCGAGCTATTTCGTTCTTATCAATGTTCGCCTGTCGATTATAACAAATAACTATCTGCCGTAGATAATCTTTTGCCCTAAAGGGAATTTCATCTCTCAGTGTGAGCAATGCAATGCTATTGCCTTTGGAACTTTGCGCAACATTAAAGGATGATCTGAATTTGGCAGCCATCGCTTTAGGAGAGACAATACGAACTTTGAAGCTCTCACCGTCTTTTAACGAACCCGCGTTTCTACTATTGAATGTTAAGATTCCCGCTTTGGTAGCTAAGGTTGCTGGAAGTTTGTTGATGGTTTTGTCAATTGTATATGCCTTCTGTGATTGCTCATCTGTCGCATTGTAATTTCCTGTGACATGAAAGGAATTACCTTCTCGTTGTATATACAAATTGATAGCCGTGGATAGCTTGTCAAGATGAGCAGGGTCGATATCTACATCAATGGGTTGATTTTGATACATCAGTATGTCTTTCACTCTCCCTTCTGATGTGTAAATGGTGTACAACTTCAGGTCTCTAACAGCTTGTTCTGCCAGTGATAAGGAAGATAAAATTTCCATCTCATTTTCAATACCTGCCGAGTTGGTCATCATTCCTAAAGTCGAGGTGTTTAATGCGCTATTTCTGCCACGTCTGTAATTATCCTCTTCTTTAATCAGCATTTTAGCATTTGCTTGATAGATAGGTGTTGTGTACCTTAGATATATGGCTGCAATTCCCAAGCAAATGATGAGGGATAAGACAAACCATTTCCAGTTAAAAACAAGAGTTGTATAAATGGTTTCAAAATTAAAAAATGAACTTTCTTCTTGTTCATCAATCTTTTTCACTTCTTGGTTTTTGATATCTTCCATTTGAATAAATGTGATTATTTCATTACTATTCCAAATACTTATTTATTATATAGCTTCAAACTATTTCTTATTTTGCGTTAGCTCAAGAAGATATTGTCCATAAGAATTCTTCTTCATCGGTTGAGCTATCTTAATGAGTTGTTCTTTTCCTATCCAACCTTTTTTGAAAGCAATCTCTTCTAAGCAGGCTACTTTCAACCCTTGGCGCTTTTCAATAACTTCTATGAATGTGCTGGCTTCAGACAAACTGTCATGGGTACCCGTATCCAGCCACGCGAAGCCTCGTTGTAATGTCTGTACTTGTAATTGTTGTCTCTCAAGATAGATTTGATTAACGGTAGTAATCTCTAACTCTCCACGTTCGCTTGGTTGAATGTGCTTGGCAATATCAATCACAGAATTTGGATAAAAATAGAGCCCTACTACAGCGTAATTGCTTTTTGGGGCTTTTGGTTTTTCTTCAATACTTAGACATTTTCCTTCCTGATTGAATTCTACGACGCCATATCGTTCTGGGTCGTTGACATAATAACCAAAAACAGTTGCTTTATTTTCTTTTTCTGCATCTACAACAGCCGTGTGGAGGAGGGATGAAAAACCTGAACCATAAAAGATGTTATCTCCCAAGACCAAGCAAACGGATTCATTGCCGATAAATTCTTCACCAATGATAAATGCTTGCGCTAAGCCATCGGGACTTGGTTGTTCCGCATAGGTAAACTTCACTCCTAAGTCTTGTCCATCTCCCAACAGTCGCTTAAAACCTGGTAAATCAAACGGAGTTGATATAATCAGAATTTCACGAATACCAGCCAACATTAGTACAGATATGGGATAATATATCATGGGTTTATCGAAGATAGGTATCAATTGTTTGCTGATACCCTTCGTAATGGGATACAAACGTGTCCCTGAACCGCCTGCTAAAATAATTCCTTTCATGAATGTAAAATTTGGTTCTTTTATTTACCTATACGCTAAGGATAAAGTAGTGTACAACTTCATCAACGGCAACATTGCATAAACTTGGAGTTGTGCGACTTGACTCAATCAGGGCATGAGATTCCAATCTTGCGTGCCGTTGCGCACATATATGGCACAAAGATATAAATAATAATTGAATAGGGAAAGTGAGAAACCTGAAATTGTTGATTTTGTTTTGTATTTTTATTGTTTTGTCGTAACTTTGTGGAGCATTCCGTGAGATAATCTCATGCGAAGAAAAATATTATGTTACATTATCATGATGAAATTTTTATCAAATATCTTTGACAAAAAGGGCAAACAAGAGAAAACTGGTGGCATGGAAGACTACATGACACTAATTAGGGTTTACTTTCAGTCTGCAATGGCAGCGCAATTGGGAATTAACAATTTGAAAATGTTACCTGACTTGCGCACGTTCAAGACAACATTAAAAGTTCCAACTGTGAATAACAAATTAGGTGTTGGCGAAAAAGTACATTGTAAGAAAATGCTGAAAGATATCTACAAGACAAACGACAATTTCTGTAAGGAAATTGATCAGAGTATTCGTCGAAACTGTCGCAGAATGGAAGATGTTCAGACTTATCTTTTGCAATTTCAAGGGTTTACACAGGAGCTGATGATGTTGATAGGAAATCTGATGAAGTTTAAGTTACGAGTTCCTTCAATCTTTAAGAGTGCTATTTATACCATGACGGAGAAGACTGTCAACGATATCTTCACTAAGAACGATTATACAGATGCTGCTGCGATGAAGGCGGTTGTCACCATTAGAAAGTATAACAATCGTTTGGGGTTCTCGCAAAAATGGGTTACTGACTTCGTGTACCAATTGGTGATGTTGGCAAAGAAAGAGCCAAAACCCGCTGATAATGAACAGAAATAACATTTGTTTTTCAGCATCAATGACTTTTATAAATTCACTTTTGCAATGCTCTGTGCTAAAGTAAAGCGCAAAAAATATGATGGATAATTTGTGATTATCAATTTATTAAGTTAAATTTGTAACCAAATTGTAAATCTATGAATGCGAACGAGAAGACTTTATCGCTTTTCACCACACGTGTCAGGCAAATGATTCTCCAATATCAAGAAATGAAACAGGAGAATGATGGCTTGTACGAAATGGTGGATGAGCAGAATGCGAAGATAAAAGAACTCGAAGCACAGCTGGAACAAGCAAAACAGAATTACAATAGTCTCAAGATGGCAAGGATGATTCAAGTTTCTAATGTGGATATGGATGTCGCAAAGAAGAAATTATCCAAGCTCATCAGGGATGTCAATAAATGTATCACACTACTGAGTGGAAAATAGTCGGAGTGATGGCAGGAGACAATAGAGATAAGCTACAAATAAGATTACATGTTTACGATACTGACATGAGCGTAACTGTCCTGAGGGATGATGAAGAATATTATCGGCAGGCAGCAAAACTCATCACGGACACTGTAAATACGTACTCCTCTCTTTTTAAGACCAAAAGGAGTGAGAAAGAAATACTCTATATGGCACTGATCGATATTGCGTTAAGATACAAGAAAGAGTCTGGGCGCAATGATGTGAAGCCTTTTCATGAAATGATGGCACAATTAACGACCGAGATTGAAGAGGCATTCAAGAAGCAAATTCCTTGATTGAATCGATGAATTGCTGGATGAATAACTGAGAGAGCAGCCTATTTGTCTTTTACCTTTTTGTGGTAGAGCCTGCATTGATTGTATGAAAATCAATCTGCTACCAATCTGATTTTTCATTTCCACGGTAAAGTTTAGAAATGAAATTAAATTTATATTATATAATATGGGTACAATTATCACAATGATAATAGCCATTGCCGTCATTGGCGCAATAGGCTATGCAGTTTATCAATACGTTGTTAAAAAGAAATACAATGAGATAATAGCTGCAGCGAATAAAGAAGCAGAAGTTCTCAAAGAAAAGAAACTGCTGGAGGTTAAAGAAAAGTTCTTGAATAAGAAGTCTGAACTTGAAAAAGAAGTTCAAAGTCGTAATCAGAAAATCCAACAGAGTGAGAATAAACTCAAACAGAAAGAGCTTGGCTTAAATCAGCGACAAGAAGAATTGGCTCGTCGCAAACAAGAAGTTGATAGACAACAACAGCGTATAGACAACGAAAAGAAATTGTTAGAAATCAAACAAGCCGACCTTGATAAGCTTCAGTTACAAGAACGTGAGAAACTCGAAGAACTGTCTGGTCTTACTGCTGAAGAAGCAAAGCGAAGATTAGTGGAAAGCTTAAAGGATGAGGCGAAAACAGATGCTGCCAGTTATATTAATGAGATAATGGATGAAGCGAAACTGAATGCCAATCAGGAAGCTAAGAAAATAGTTATTCAGACAATTCAACGCGTTGCCACTGAAACAGCTATCGAAAACTCCGTCAGTGTTTTCCACATCGATAATGATGAAGTGAAAGGTCGTATTATTGGAAGAGAAGGACGAAACATTCGTGCTTTAGAAGCTGCTACAGGGGTTGAGATTGTTGTAGATGATACACCTGAGGCTATTGTCATTTCCGCATTCGACCCTGTACGACGTGAGATTTGTCGTTTGGCACTTCATCAATTGGTAGCGGATGGACGTATACATCCTGCTCGAATTGAAGAAGTGGTAGCAAAGGTGAAGAAACAACTTGATAATGAAATTATCGAAACAGGAAAGCGGACAGTAATAGACTTGGGTATCCACGGACTTCATCCTGAATTGGTGCGAATTGTTGGAAAAATGAAGTATCGTTCAAGCTATGGACAGAATTTATTACAGCATGCACGTGAGACAGCAAACCTTTGTGCGGTCATGGCAGCTGAATTGGGCTTGAATCCTAAAAAAGCAAAACGTGCGGGACTTTTGCACGATATAGGAAAAGTGCCTGACGAGGAGAGTGAATTGCCACATGCTCTTTATGGAGGCAAGATTGCAGAGAAGTTTAAGGAAAAACCAGAGATAGTCAATGCGATTGCTGCGCATCATGATGAAGTAGAGATGCAAACGTTGTTGGCACCCATTGTTCAAGTTTGTGATGCCATATCTGGAGCTCGTCCAGGTGCACGTCGAGAAATTGTAGAGGCTTATATAAAACGCTTGAATGATCTTGAAGCAATTGCGATGAGTTATCCTGGCGTAACCAAAACTTATGCTATTCAGGCTGGTAGAGAGCTTCGTGTCATTGTGGGAGCAGACAAGATGGATGATGCGGAGACCTTAAAGTTGTCGGATGAGATTGCTACAAAGATTCAAAATGAAATGACGTATCCAGGACAAGTTAAGATTACTGTTATCCGCGAGACAAGGAGTGTAGCATACGCCAAATAACCGCATCTGTGGTTATCATCTATAAAATAAATCGACCGTATTTGTTACTTAAAATACGGTCGATTTATTTTATAGATTTATTTCAGAAATTACAAGGAACATGGAGGAAGCTCTTTATACCTCTTGATTAGCTGATGATATGAATGTCTTAAAATTCACTGGTAAAGTGAAATTTAATATGTTCGAAATCTTGCTGCGCCATTGATAAAACATATTGGGAGTCAGCAAGGAAGACATCTCTTCCCTCACGGTCTTTTGCCATATATTGGTATTTCCTTCTCTTGAAGTCTTCAAGTTCTTCTTCATTGTCCGATTCTATCCAGCACGCTTTATACAGATGAACAGGTTCCCATCTGCATTTCGCATTATATTCATTCTCTAATCGGTATTGGATGACTTCAAATTGTAGTTGTCCCACGGTGCCGATAACCTTTCGCTGGTTAAATTGGTTGATGAACAGTTGGGCAACACCTTCGTCCATCAGTTGTTCAATACCCTTGTTGAGTTGTTTAGATTTCATAGGATCATCATTTTCAATGTATTTGAACATTTCTGGTGAGAACGAAGGTAGTCCCTTAAAATGAATCATTTCACCTTCAGTGAGTGTATCTCCAATTTTGAAGATGTTATTATCTGGCAAGCCCACGATGTCACCGGGATAGGCTTCTTCAATGGTACTCTTACGTTGCGCCATGAATTGAGTAGGTGAACTAAACCTGACCGTTTTCCCATTGCGTACATGAAGATAGGGCTGGTTGCGAACAAACTTTCCAGAGCATACTTTGCAGAAGGCAATGCAAGAGCGATGGTTAGGGTCTATGTTGGCAGTAATCTTAAAGATAAAGCCAGTAAACTTAGGCTCCTCTGGATGTACCAATCTCTCTTCAGCTAAGGTGGGGCGAGGACTTGGTGCGATTTCTACAAAGCAATTCAACAGTTCTTGGACGCCAAAATTGTTTAGTGCCGACCCAAAGAATACGGGCGCCACTTCTGCTGCACGGTAGGATTCTTGATTAAAAGTTGGATAAACGCCATTCACCAGTTCAAGGTCTTCACGTAAACGATGAGCTTCTTTTTCTCCAACCTTTTTCTCTAACTCTTCACTCTCAACGTCTACCTCAACCTTCTCGGTGACACGTTGTTTGTTCGGAGTGAACAAATTTAATTGTTGTTCATAGATGTTGTACACCCCTTTGAAACGAACACCTTGACCGATAGGCCAACTCAAAGGGCGCACTTTAATTTGTAACTCTTGTTCCAGTTCGTCAAGTACATCGAAAGGGTCACGACCTTCACGGTCCATTTTGTTAATAAAGATAATCACTGGCGTTTGGCGCATCCTACAAACTTCCATCAGCTTGCGTGTTTGGGCTTCCACTCCTTTTGCAGAGTCGACCACAATAATAGCAGAATCTACAGCCGTAAGTGTACGATATGTGTCTTCTGCAAAGTCTTGGTGTCCAGGAGTGTCCAAAATATTAATCTTATAGCCTTGGTAGTCGAACTCCATGACCGACGTAGACACAGATATTCCACGTTGCTTTTCAATGTCCATCCAGTCACTGGTAGCTGTCTTCTTTATTTTATGACTTTTAACGGCTCCAGCAACTTGTATCTGACCTCCAAAGAGCAGGAACTTTTCTGTAAGTGTCGTTTTTCCTGCATCTGGATGTGAAATGATGGCAAAGGTTCGACGACGTTGTATTTCATTCATGTTGTATTCCGTTGATGTGTTTGTTTTTATTGTTAATTGAGAAAGGATGAATTGCGAGGTGGTAGGTTGTAGAATCCACCTTGATATGATTTAGCTTTCCTCTATCATCTTTGCTAAACTCTCTTCCCAATAAGGTATTTCAATATCGTAAGTTGTTTTTATTTTCGTTTTGTCCAACACACTGTAATGTGGACGTTTGGCAGCTGTTGGATAGTCTGCTGTGTGTAATGGCTTTACGTGACACGTGGTAATGTCTTCCAACCGATGAATGGCTTTTGTGAAGTCATACCAACTAATGACACCTTCGTTGGAGTAGTGGTAGGTACCAGGAACAATGCCCTTCTTGATGATTGTCATGATGGTTTGAGCCAAATCTCCTGCATAGGTCGGTGTTCCTATTTGATCGAAGATGACGCCCAGCTCCGACTTTTCCCTGCCTAACTTAATCATGGTTTTTACAAAGTTATGCCCATGCACGGAGTAGAGCCATGCCGTTCGAATGATGACATGCTTAGGACAAATCTGCCTGACAGCTACTTCGCCTGCCAGTTTTGTTGCGCCATACACACTGTTGGGACATGGGGTATCGGTTTCTGTATAGGGAGTATGTTGCGTTCCGTCAAATACATAATCTGTACTGATTTGTATTATCCACCCTTTTCTTTTGGCTATGGCTGCTGCCAAATAAGCGGGAGCTTCAGCGTTTAGTGCAGTAGCCAATTGTTTGTTTTCCTCCGCTTTGTCGACAGCGGTATAGGCTGCACAGTTCACGATTCCGTTTATTTCGTGAGCAGTCACAAACTCTTCAATGGCTTTTTGGTCGGTGATATCCAACTCCTCTACGTCTGTATTCCACCATTGGTGTTCTTTCATTTGCTTTTCAAGCCGTTGCATCTCGCGTCCCAATTGTCCGTTGCAACCTGTGATAAGTATATTCATAAATTATTCCTCCTCAAATTGAATTCCTTGATTCTTGTCTTTGATATAATAATCGGACAGCATCCCGATGAAGACGGTTATTTCTTCAATGGCGTGGGCTGTTTCTGGTGTTATCTCTTTGTGTTGTAAACGTAGAAGCATGACACCGTAAAGCGCATTTAGGCACACTAATATTTCATGCTGGTCCTTTGCTCCTTTTTGTCGTAATTCGACAATGAACGGCAGTACCTTATAATATTCTGAGTTGTAAAAAGGAAAGTTCGTGCTTTGAAGTAGCTGACTGTGTAAGTCAATCAGATCTTGTAGGATGATTTCGTTAATTTGGAGATGCCCTTTTTCTCGTTTCCCCTCTTCGTTCATCATTCTAATCAAATTGCCATACCAATCAGTCATTTCATCTTTCTGTTCGTCAGAATAGTCAAATTGAGAAATATACTCTCTTCGGATTCGAGCCAATGAGCAGTCGTAGGCTCTTATGAGATCCTCTATTTGCCACATATACAAAAGATATTCGGCAATGTTCTTTTTGCGTAATTGTTGAGATATATACACGTTGTATGAAGTTTTTTCGTATTCCAATTCGTCGCCCCTGTCTTGCGTAGATGTACACTCCTTTAACAAGGATGTCTTGAAACGCAAGTGTTGCTAATAATGTACCGTATACAAATTGAAAACAGTACCGATGAGAATCACCAATGAACACAGGATAACAATGGTTCCAATGATTTTATTGATGATGATGATGCCGTTCGTATCGAACTTCCCTCGTATTTTATCTATTAGCCAAGTCAGCCCATACCACCATAATACGGCACCACCAAAGATTCCAAGATATCCGCTACACATCTCAATAGGGTGGTTAGGAATCACGAAGTTAAATTGCGCGAACATGGCGATAAGCAATAAAATGATGAGTGGATTCAGAAATGTAAGCCAAAATGCCGTAATGCCATTGTAGGTATATGTTCCTTTTTTCGTGCCACTAACGTGCATGTGGTTCGTAGGGTTATTTCTAAAACTATAAATCCCAAATAGCAGTAATAACAGACTTCCTGATATTTGTAAGATAAACATATTCTTCGGATTGGTAATCAAGTCTAAGACGAAACTCATTCCAAGCCCCGTTAACAGTGCATAGATAATATCGGAACAAGCCGCCCCTACACCTGTAACAAATCCGTACCATCGTCCTTTATTCAGGGTTCGTTGGATGCACAGAACACCCACGGGCCCCATTAGTCCTGATGCAATCACTCCAATGATTACTCCTTTCCATATCTGGTCAATGATATCAATATGAAATTCAAACGGCATACGGTATGCAAAATTGCAAAAATTATGCGATATGGACAAATTTATAGATTAAAACTTTGGTTGAAGTTATATTTTTAATAACTTTGCGTAATCGATTTGTTCAATTCATGAAGCGTTGATGTGTATTTAGTAAATTATTTCTATTTGAATGTTATCAAACTGGAGACTTTTAAGGAGTATTATTGACGCTTCTGCTTGTGGACGAAAAAATTCATTAATACGTTAACTTCTAAATTAAAACAATATCTAAAATGAAATCATTATCTAAATTAAAGCCGTATGTTATCGGTTTGGACTTAGGCGGAACAAACTCCGTTTTTGGTATAGTAGATAGTCGTGGAGACATTAAGGCTACGACTTCAATTAAGACACAAGGCTATGAAGATGTAAATGATTATGTAGCAGCTTCCGTAGAGGCTTTGCAGCTCATCATCGACCAAGTGGGCGGTATCGATACTATCAAAGCCATGGGTATTGGTGCTCCCAATGGTAACTATTATAATGGTACTATTGAGTTTGCGCCTAATTTGAGCTGGGGACGTAATGGGGTAGTACCTTTGGCGAAGATGTTTTCCGAGAAATTAGGCATTCCGGTAGCTTTGACCAACGATGCCAATGCTGCTGCCATTGGCGAAATGACCTATGGTGTGGCTCGTGGAATGAAGAATTTTATTGTCATTACTTTGGGTACAGGAGTAGGTTCTGGAATTGTTGTCAATGGGCAGCTTGTTTATGGAAGCGATGGCTTTGCAGGAGAGTTAGGACATGTAGTGGTACGTCGTGAGGACGGACGTTCTTGTGGCTGTGGACGTAACGGTTGTCTTGAGGCGTATTGCTCGGCAACAGGTGTTGCTCGAACAGCTCGTGAATTGTTAGAAACCACCGAAGAACCTTCTTTGTTGCGCGAGATGATATTGGAAGATATTACTTCTTTAGATGTGAGCATCGCTGCAGAAAAAGGAGACAAGCTCGCACAACATGTTTATCAGACTACCGGAGAGATGTTAGGCGAGGCTTGTGCTAATTTTGCCGCATTCAGTTCTCCAGAGGCTTTCATCTTCTTTGGTGGACTTACCAAGGCTGGCGATTTGCTCATGAAGCCGCTCAAAGAAAGCTATGATAAAAATGTATTGAAGATTTATAAGGATAAGGCAAAGTTCTTAATCAGTGGCTTAGACGGTTCTTCAGCAGCAGTACTCGGTGCGAGTGCTATTGGTTGGGAAATATAACAGTCTCGTCACATCACTTTTGATGGATGCTTCTTCCTCTTTTCAATTCATATACCTGTATTAAGACTGAGATGCGCTCTCAATAATTGATATGAACGAAAGGAATAAAAAGGAAGCTTGACTTAAACCGTATCAAGGGGTACGCTGCTTGGCGTAGCCCCTTTTTCTTTACTTCGTCATTGCATTGTCCAACACAAATGACAATGTTGATGATTAGGGAATTAGCTGAAAATCTCTAATCATCGATATATCTTTTTAAGATGTCTTGATAGTTCTCAATCCGTCGGTCACGCAAGAATGGCCACCAGCGCCGCACTTGTTCGCTATGGTCGAGGTCGATGTCTATCACCACGCTCTCTTCATCGTCATCGCACGCCTGATAATACAGTTCTCCTTGTGGACCAGCCACAAACGAACTGCCCCAAAAGTCAATGCCATTGGTTTGCCCGGAAGGGTCGTCTTCGTGTCCCACTCGATTGACAGTGATGACTGGCAGCCCATTGGCTACTGCATGCCCTCGTTGAACGGTCATCCATGCGTTGCGTTGTCGTTGCTGTTCATCTTCGTCATCGCTGCTTTCGTAACCAATAGCTGTGGGATAGATGAGGAGTTGCGCTCCTTGCAATGCCATGAGTCGGGCTGCCTCGGGATACCATTGATCCCAACATACCAATACACCTAAGCGTCCTACGGAGGTGTCGATAGGGTGGAAACCTAAATCTCCAGGAGTGAAATAAAACTTTTCATAGTAAGCGGGGTCGTCAGGTATGTGCATCTTGCGGTATTTACCTGCGATAGTTCCGTCTTTCTCAATCACCACAGCCGTGTTGTGATACAGGCCGGGAGCTCGTTTCTCAAATAAGGAGGTAACGATGACGACACCTAATTGTTGGGCGAGCTTGCCATAATACTCGGTTGATGGACCGGGTATCGGTTCTGCCAAATCGAAGTTGTTTACATCTTCCACCTGACAGAAGTAGAGCGAATTGTGCAATTCTTGCAGCACGATGAGCTGTGCGCCACGCTGCGCCAAGTCGGTGATATTCTCGGCTATTTTCTTTTTGTTATCGTCTACACATTCGGTGTTCCGCAATTGTAATAATCCTATTCTTATTTCGTTCATTTTTTTAGTTTTTAAGTTGATGAGTTCATGAGTTTTTTAGTTGACAAGTTGACGAGTTTACAAGTTAACAAGTTAACAAGTTAACGAGTGGATAAAACTCAATATTCAAAGTTCAAAGTTCTCGGTTGTTGCATGGTGAGACAGTGAAGCGAGCCATGCTGCTTAATCACGGTTGTGGCATCTATAGGAATGATGTCGCGGTGGGGGAAGGCTGTCCCAATGATGTCGAGTGCTTGCTCATCCAGTTCGTCCTGTTGATAGGTAGGAACTATCACCGCCCCATTAATGACAACGAAGTTGGCGTAAGTGGCTGGTAGACGCTCACCTTCGTAGTGGATGGCTTTGGGCATGGGAAGTCTCAGTAGCCGATAAGGCTTTCCATCAATCGTTCGGAAAGTTTTCAACTGCTGTTCCATTTTTTTGAAGTCGTTGTATTGCACGTCCTCCTCATCATCGGTACCTATATATAATAAGGTGTCATTTGGGGCAAAGCGCACGGTGGTGTCTATGTGTCCATCCGTGTCATCACCCACCAGTTTTCCGTAGTCTATCCATAAAATGCGGTTGGCGTGCAATCTGTCGAGCAACGTTCGTTCTATTTCTTGCTTTGTCAGCGGTTGGTTTCTGTTTGGAGCGAGCAAGCAAAGACTGGTGGTCAGGATGGTTCCCTTGCCGTCGCTCTCGATGGAACCGCCCTCCAAAACAAAGTCGTTGTAATCTACATATTCGCCTTTTACAGCGTTTTGCGCTACCAACTGCCTGTTAATCAGATTGTCCTTGGAAGCTTCAAACTTGTTTCCCCAACCGTTAAATTGGAAATCTAAAAGTAGGGGAGCAGCCTTGCCGTCTTTGGACAGTAAGGTGATGAAGCCATGGTCGCGAGCCCATGTGTCGTTGAGAGGACATTCTACGAACCTAATTCGTTGCCTTTCCTCTGCCGTGAAGTGGCGTTTCGTCTCTGCCACATCTTGTGTGACAATGAGCACCTCCTGATATCTTGCAATCACCTTTGCCAATTGTACTTCGGTATCAACGATGTCTTGCAAATAAGGTTGCCAATCTGTATGGGCATGCGGCCATGTCAATTGCACTGCTTTTTGCGGCTCCCATTCGGCTGGCAGGTAGTATGTTATGTCTTGTAAATCCATTTACAGATAAAGTATGCTTTTAATAATTGTTACAAATATACATGAAAAAAATGAGTTGAGGTGCGATTTCTTCAAAAACCTATGTTTGGTGCATTATATTTACACGAATACTCATACCGAAAAGAATCGTCTTTTTTAATTTTATTATTTAGCAATGAAATTCATCATTTTTGTCCTATCATTTTACCAAAAAACGACCATCTAAAATCTGCGAAATAGAAAAAATCAATAGGCAAACGACATGCAAAAATGGGCTGATTTTAACAAAATAGATGTCTTTTCAAGTCGGAACATTGATTTAACACGCTTGGAAACACACATTAGAGGTGTTATTCACATACTTCAGCCGGCTTAAAGCATGCAAATAGTAAGCTTATCTCAATGTTTTGATCGGCAAGAAATGGTAAAAAGACGAACGAAAAAAGAAAACATACACATAATATTCTCAATAACAACGGGTTATGAAAGTCGCTCATTTCTCGCATATTTGCGACCAACTTTGGCGTTGGTTGTTTTCACGCGAGTTATGAGAGGCTCTTTGTAAAGAAAATTCAGCATTTAATTTTCTTCCATGCAGCGTATCTCCAATTATTCACACCGATATTCACACAGAAAAGAAACATTCATATCGTTTTTGTAAGTTAGTTGACTATCAGTTTGTTTTTTTTGTGTAAATTTGCCAATGTATGATAGAAATCAAAGATGCCACCATCACCATAGCAGGGAAGACGCTGCTCGAGGATTGTTCTTTTATGGCAAGAGAAGGACAAATAACAGCTATTGTGGGATGTAACAGTGAGGCATTGACTGCCTTGGTACACGCCTTTTTGGGCTTTCAGCCTTTGAATAAGGGGTATGTATCCATCGACGGTGAAGAAATAATGCCACTCTCCGCATCTTTTTTTAGGCAGAAGATAGCGTACGTACCTGCAAATTTCTCATTTGGAAAAATGCAGGTATCCGAACTCTTGTGCACTCTCATGGGTAATTCTCTGTCAATGATGAAAGAGCAAAAGAAAGCACTTTGGAAAGAATGGGAAGCTTTAGCCATTGAGAGAAGTTGTTATGATGCAGTATGGGAGTCTCTCCCTATAGATGTTCAGCAACGCATCGTACTATCGGTGGCAGAAATGTTAGACCGAAGAATAATTCTTATGAATCAGCCAACTTTGTATCAAACAGAAGAAAGTCGAATGGTTGTTACCTCATATATAAAAAGTTTGAGGTCAGACGATAGCGTCGTATGTTTCACTACCATGGACGAGGAGAGTGCTCAGGTGGCTGATGTAATAGTAAAATTAACAAAGTAAAGAAATGGAAATCACGTTCATGCAATATGTGTGGGGATTTTTGCTGTTGCTTATCCCGTGTTATGTGTTGTACCTATATCATTCTACCTTACTCACAAAGACAGTGAGAGCCACCGTAAGGATGATGGGCCTACTCCTTGTCTTAGGATTTCTGTTGTATGAAGTAATGGCACTGAACCAGTGGGGCATAACCCTTTTGTTCGCTTTGCTCATGGTGACGATAGGTGCGATACTCACGGTGAGACGTGCTAAATTACCTATTCGGCAGTTGTTTGTACCCGTAATGGCTGGTACGCTCACAGGCGTCTTGGTGGTTGGGCTTTATGTTTTGTGGCTTGTTGTGGGTGTAAGAAATCCACTGGAAGTTCGTTTCCTTATTCCTGTTGTCGGTTTGTTGACGGGGCATTTGATACAAGTGAACAGTCAGGCGTTACACATTTATTTCATGGGATTGCGTCATCACAGCCAGCTCTACCATTATCTGTTAGGGAATGGAATGAAACATTCTCAGGCTCTTGGCTATTTGTTTCGACGCACCATAGAGCGAGCAGCGCTTCCTAATATCTCCACTATGGGGCGGATGTTAATAGGCGTATCTCCTATTGTTTTATGGAGTATGATGTTGGCAGGAGCAGGTGTTTTTACTGCCTTGGCTTTCCAGTTGGTGTTGTTGATAGCCATGTTTAGTGCTTCGATGATTTCTGTCATTGTTACGGTGGTGGTGTCACGCCGATATTTGTTGGACGATTATCATCGATTGAAGGGCGATGAGCCACAGCAACAGGCTGAATGAACTGTTTGTTAAAGGAGGCATGTAGTTTTTATAATAGTTCCTTGTCAATACTTGTGCTACGTTACCTATCATTACCTTTTCGTAGAGAATTGGTTCAAAGAAAAAAATAGAGCCAAAAAGGCACTGGCAAATGCTATAAAAGAGAAAATGACAGAATAGAAAATAAAGTTAAACAATGCCTTGGGAGTTGCATAATTGAGCTAAAAGCAGTATCTTTGCAGCATCTAATCGAATAATAGCGTGAAGATAAAAGAAGTGGTGAGTGCCCTTGAACGATTCGCGCCTTTGCCCTTGCAAGCAGATTTTGATAACGCTGGATTGCAAGTTGGATTGACAGAGGCGGAACTATCAGGGGCTTTATTGTGTTTAGACGTGACCGAACCGATTGTTGACGAGGCTGTTGCGCTGGGGTATAACCTCATTGTGGCGCATCATCCGCTGATATTCCGCAGGCTGTCGTGCATCTCCGACCAAAATTATGTGCAGCGAACGGTCATGAAGGCCATCCGTCACAACGTAGCCATCGTGGCTATGCACACCAACCTGGACAGTGCCAAAGGTGGCGTGAACTACAAGATTGCCGAGAAGATGGGGTTGCAAAACCTGTCGTTCATCGGCAAGACGCAGCTGGTTGAAGGTGTGGAAGGTGGTGAGGGTGTTGTCGGATGCTTTGCAGAACCAATGGCTGCCGATGACTTCATCATGATGCTCAAACGCGAATTTGACGTGGAGTGCGTGCAGGCCAACCAGCTGTTGCGGCGACCCATCAAAACCGTTGCCATGTGTGGAGGTTCGGGTTCATTTCTCTTGAAAGACGCATTGCAGGCTGGTGCCGATGCCTTCGTGACGGGCGAAATGAGTTATCACGACTTCTTTGACATGGAACAGCGCATTCAATTAGCGGTAATTGGTCACTATCAAAGTGAACAGTTCACGAGTGAGATTTTTAAGGAGATTATTCAAAAAGAGTTTCCGGACGCACATTGCTGTATATCCAGTATCAACACGAATCCCATTATCTATTTCTAAAACCAAAATGTCATTGGGGGAAAAGAAATGTAGTGGTATATTTTGAATTACATAGTATCAATTATTCAATAACAACAATAAAACATGGCAAAAAAAGATCCTACAGACTTATCGGTAGAAGAGAAGTTGAAAACTCTCTATGAATTGCAAACAACCCTCTCGTCTATTGATGAGAAGCGTGCTTTGCGTGGTGAGTTGCCTTTAGAAGTCCAAGACTTAGAGGACGAGACGGAAGGTTTGACTACTCGTATGGAAAAGATTCAGACTGAAATAGATGAATTTAAGAAGGCTATATCTCAAAAAAAGGCTGATATTGCCAATGCGGAATCGAGTGTAGAGCGCTACAAAAAACAACTTGATGAGGTGAAGAACAACCGTGAGTACGACACGCTGACCAAGGAAATAGAGTTTCAGAGTCTTGAAATAGAACTCTGTAACAAGAAAATTAAGGAAGCACTCATAAAGATAGAAGAAAAAGAAGCCGACTTAAAAGAAGCCGAAGCCCTGCTTAGTGATAGAAAGGTTGCGCTGAAAGAGAAGAAAGGCGAGCTGGATGAAATCATGCAAGAAACTCGTGATGAGGAAGAGGAACTGAAGGAAAAAGCCAAAGGTTTAGAAGTGACGATAGAGCCTCGTTTGCTTTCCAGTTTTAAGCGTATTCGTAAAAATGCACGCAACGGATTGGGGATTGTCTATGTACAGCGAGATGCTTGTGGTGGCTGCTTTAACAAAATACCACCTCAGCGACAGTTGGATATCAAGATGCACAAGAAAGTTATTGTGTGTGAGTACTGTGGCCGTATTATGATTGACCCCGAATTGGCTGGTGTTGAGGTAGAAAAAACAGCAGTTGAAGAAAAGCCGAAGCGCAAGCGCACCGTTCGCAAAGCAGCAAAGAAAGACGAGGAAGCTTAGCCAAATGCTATAAGGTTGGTGGAGGAGTACATTCGTTAGGGTTCGCTAACATACGAGCTTCGATAATTTCTCCCACTCAATATAAAACCAAGGAAAAGATGGAAAGCTTTATCTGACAATGTTTTGTCATTCGTTAGATAAAGCAAAGGCATCTTTTCCTTGGTTTATTTTGTGCCGATTTTTCAACAGAATTTATACAGTGATTCCGATAGATTTGGGCAAAATATGGTTTGTAGACGGCACCCTATTTGCGAATATCTATGAGGAAAATTACAGCTTATAATCCTCTTGCCTTATAGATTTTATCTTTTGCATTGTTTATTTCTTGAAATTTCTTTTGCGCAGCCTTGCGAACATCGTCCCCTAAAGTAGACACCTTGTCAGGATGATGCTTCAAAGCCATTTGTCGATACGCATTCTTTACCTCCTCGTTGGACGCAGAAGGAGAGACGCCCAACACACGGTAAGCAGCTTCCAGACTGGAAGAACTGTCTTTAAGGTTGAGCATTGAGTCTACATCGGTGGCAGAAAGTCCCAAATTGATGGCAACTTCTTTGAGCACATTGATTTCCTCGGTCACAATATGACCATCAACTTGTGCCATGATGACCAAGAAATTGAGCAGTTGTAGACGTTCTGGATAAGCCATTTGGCTACGTATTTCGAAGCATGCCTGTTGGATAGTGGATTGGAATCGTTGCCACCCCATTTGCTTTTGTTGTTCAAAAAGTTTCAGAACAATGTCCTCTCCTTGCTTTACAGCGATAGCTCCAAAGTTTTGACGTAAGAAGTTTCGTAGCAATTCCATTTCCGAGTGCATCACCTTTCCGTCAGCTCGAATGATATAGGAGGCGAGTGCTAAAAATGAAAAGAGGAAAGAATTGCGTTGGCGTTCTGCTTGAACACGCTGCCATTGGCTACCTCGTTGGTTGGTGTGAGTCTGTGTTTGTCCGTGCTCACGATTTTGATAAGGTTCGTTAACGGCATCTATTTCATTGTCAAAAAGCCATCCTAAAGCGAACCCTGCCAAAGCTCCGAGAGCACCACCTTGTAAGAATCCAAGTAGTCCGCCAATCCATTTTCCTGCTGCCATATATCTGTTGTATAATGTGTTTTTAGTTTTGTCTTCATAGCTGAATGTGTTTCATTCAGCTATATGAGTTAGTAGCCCTTCTTGAAGCGTTTCTTAGAAAGCACAAATTCGTTATTGGTGATCTCTTCCACGTCAAGCGATTGATAGGAAATGTGATTATTTTTCTGCCCAACTTCACACAAAAATCCTATTCGTCCGTCCTTTTGAGCTATCATAGTGGAATAAGATGAAGGTCCATGATGAACCAACATCCCTCTTTTCCAATGGGCTGCAAACTCGAGAGCTGATAGGTGTTTCTTTCCAATTTCTTTGTAAAAGATGCCCACGTTTGTACGTTGTGGTCCAAAAGGTACCGATTGAAGCGCTAAATATGTTTCCTGACCATCTGATTTACGTACGACTGGTAAAACCAATATTTCCCCGTTGCATTGGTTCTTGATATGAGCCATATCGGGTGTCGTTTGTCGGCTGTCCCAATGACCTTCACCTTTTTTGATATTGGTAAAAGTAAAGATGTTGAACATTCTGCCTTCTGCGCGTGAGCTTAGAATAAGACTACCATCGGGAAGCTCTTCACATTTCACTTCATCACCATCTTTGCAGGGAGATTCGTCGATATTACCAAGAACTTTCCACTGATGTCCAAAATCATCACTATAAACGATAAAATTGCCTGAGAGCGTGCAAAGACCTGAGTACAAGCGATAATATTTTCCTACTTTGACATATCTGCTTTGATGAATTCTGCCCGAGGTAAAGAACAAAGACTGAATTGGACCTTGCTTGCGACCATCAAATAATCGATAAATCTGCTCTGTAATCTCGTGTCCTTTGTCCCAAGTCTTGCCATTGTCATTACTGCGAAACACTGCCACTCTGTTAGGATTGTCACGCTTGCCCTGAAAATAAACCGTTTTGCCTGCTACGCAAACAGCCAATACTTCGCTACTTGTACGATTGGCTACTAAGCCGCAATCACCAAAGGCGTAATCCCACTGAATGCGATTTTCGTTGCCATGTCCGTCGGCAAGTTTGGCAATAGGTGACCAAGTATCGCCATTATCTTTACTGATGCGGTACACTAAGTCTACAGCACCATAACCTATATCAGAACCACAATAGCGGAAATCAGAAACTGCAATCAAGTTTCCATTTCTGCATTGAGCAATGGCAGGAATGCGATATGGGATTTTATTGACTGAATCAGTTTCAAATAGCAATTGTTGGTGATGCTGGTTGTTTGAAGCTTGCACAACAAGACCAGTTGAAAGTAACCATAAAAAAGATATCAATCTAAAAATTTTCATAAGTAGTGGTGTTTTTTGTTATATAATAAATCATGTATTGAGTTGTCTATAAGAGTTTTACTTCTTGTTTACAAATGTACGTAAAAAAAGCTGAGCACCTGTGATTATTATTAAAGATTTTGATAATTAGGAATGCTATCTAAATATGTATAATTTTTATGTTCATAATTCATCTTGCAGCAATAGCTTTCAATACCATTGCTAACAATTAAATAATCGACATGAAGTAAGAAATTATAGGTCGAGATTTGGTCAAAAACTTTCTGTGTAATGGGGATATTGGGCGCTTTATATTCAATAATCATTCTGGGTTTTAATGTAAGATCGTATAAGATGCTGTCAACGCGCAAGGTCTTATCGGCTATCTTTAACGAAACCTCATTTGCTAAAAGCGACATTGGATAATTTTTGTGTTCAATGAGATAATGAATAAAATGCTGCCTTACCCATTCCTCTGGAGTGAGTGCTACATATCTTCTTCGAAGAATATCAAAAATAGTGGGCTTGTCCTTTGTACCCCCTAATTTTATTTGGTATTGGGGTAGGTTTAATCGAAACATTTTAGTAATTTTGCATTCAAATACAAAGTTAATAAAAAAGAAGAAGGTAAAAGAGATTAGTAAGAACTTTGTGAACATTTTCAGGTGATTACTTGAGACGTTTTCAAAAATAAATTCTGCTGAACTTGTATCTCTTTTTCATTCTTTTATGAATGACATGCCAAAAGCTGGAGTCACATACGAGTCAGTAATGCGAGAATTAAAAGCTCGTCATTTTTCACCTATATATATATTAATGGGTGATGAGTCGTATTATATTGATAAAATTGCGGACTACATTGCTGAGCATGTTCTACAACCAGAACAGAGAGATTTTAATCAAAATATTATATTTGGAGCAGATGTCAACGCTGCACAAATTATAGATCTTTCAAAAGGTTATCCCATGATGGCTGATTATCGTGTAGTCATTGTGAAAGAGGCACAGAATTTAAAAGATACGGAGCTGATTGCTAAATATCTCGAAAATCCTGTTCATTCTACGATTTTGGTGCTATGTCATAAAAATGGTACTATTGATAGTCGTAAGCGACTTATAAAAAAAGCAGATGCCTTAGGAATCGTTTTTGAAAGTAAAAAGATGCGTGAGAGTGATCTTCCCAACTTTATTCTCTCTTATCTAAAGAATAAAAATATTGCTATTGACTTTAAGTCGAGTGTTATGATAGCAGATCATGTGGGCGCTGACTTAAATCGTCTCATATCTGTTTTAGAAAAAGTTCTTATATCTCTTCCTGAAAATGTTCGAGAGATAGATCCTACTTTAATTGAAAAGCAAATAGGAGTGAGCAAAGATTTTAATGCTTTTGAATTGAGAGCTGCTTTGATAAATCGTGATATTTTTAAGGCAAATCAAATTATCAAATATTTTGACAATAATCCAAAGGCAGGATCTATCTATTCCTTTCTTCCTTTACTTTTTAATTATTTCCAAAATCTGATGATTGCTTATTATGCTCCCTCTAAAACAGATAATGCCGTGGCTCAATATTTAGAGTTGAGAGGGGGATGGGCTGCTCGTGATTATATGAGTGGGATGAGAAATTACTCAGGCAAGAAAACCATGCAGATTATTTCTAAGTTTAGAGAGATTGATGCCAAATCAAAGGGTATCAACAACCCAAATACTTCAACGGGAGACCTGATGAAAGAGCTTATTTTCTTCATTTTGCACTGATAAACATACTTTTTTCGTTACTTTTTCTCTATAATCAAACTTTTCTTTTTCGCCATTTTTTCCCTTAAAGCCCGATATAATAAGACTTTAAGTGTTTTTAGTATGCTCAAAATTCGCAAATTTAAGAGCAACTTGAGGGATGGTCCAGAATATGAGAGTTATGAGAAAATAAGCACTAATTTTATGCTCACGATTTCTTATTAACGTTTATTATAGTTTTCGTTTCTGTATTTTTGTATTCTAAATTATAAAAACGTATATTTTATTTTATCGTTTTGTTGATTTATGTTTCTACATTCTAAACAAAAAGCAGTTTATTGTATAAATTCGAATATGTAAATATACAGATTTAGTTTCATATATTCATAATTATACGTACAATACAATTACACATTTTATTATGATAACCAACAACTTACATGTATTTTATCAAGCCTTTTACGGTGAATAGGTACATAAATTGAAAAAATACATTAGAAACTCTGTAATAAACACTGAAAAGTAACACGTAAGTGAAATGTAATCAGTTATTAGCATTTTTACGCTATACAAAGTTATATTGCGAAAAGAACGGTTTATGTTTATAAATTAAGATTTCAAATACCATCAATGTTTTTTGATTTACAAACGCAAACAATTTACATTTACATAAATGAATTTGTTGTTTGAAAATAATTTATGAAAATGAATTGTATGTCCAATTTTATGTTTACCTTTGTAAAATCAACGAAAATTAGTGAATTAACCTCTAAAAGCAAACTTATGGACGAAATGAAGGATAGAATTAGGCAATTAATGTTGGCTCAGCACATGAATCAACAAAGTTTTGCTGAGGTGTTAGATATATCCCCTGCCTCATTGAGTAGCATTTTTAATGATCGAACTAAACCAACACTTAATCATATTGATGCCATTAAAAGTAAATTTCCTTCTATAAATTTAGATTGGTTGATGTATGGAAAAGGTTCAATGTTTCTGGATGGCGATTCTCATGATGACCTAAAAAGCTCAAATGTCTCTACTCAATTACAGCCAACTTTAGATTTTGATGATACTTCTTCTATAGATACCTACCCTTCTACGAGACAAGTTGCATCAGTACCTCCTATGAGTACAAATCCTGCTTCTTCATCTCAACAAATAAATTTGAATTTTCTTGACAAAAAAGAACGAAAGATTACTGAAATCAGAATATTTTATGATGACCAAACTTGGGAGACTTTTGTACCTAAAAAGTAAAGTGTGCAATCTTTTTCCTTAATTGTTATGCTTCCTTTTTTAATGGTTCTTACGTTCCAATCTCTTCATTGATGAGGGCATTATTTTAGTTTCTTCGTTTGTCAAACCTCGTAAATTATGTTATCTTTGTATCGATTTAAGAAGTGCAGCACTTAGGGTTTGAAAAGCTTAACTAATGAATACTTCTTTTAGTGCCAATCAGCTTTGAAACTTTGGTGATGTTTGTACACATATTTATATATACAGATAAAGTTTTATTTGATGAAGAAAATTTGTGAGGACTTGCTTGTTCATTCTCTCGAGCAATTAAGTAGCAGACATTGGTTAATGCGCCTACGATCATCTTCGCAGCTTCCAGAGATGTTGCCAGGGCAGTTTGTACAGGTTAGAGTGGAGCATTCCCCCTCTACCTATTTGCGGCGTCCCATTTCAATCAATATGGTAGATTACGAAAAGAATGAGCTATTGCTGCTAATTGCGGCAGTTGGTGAGGGAACCCGACAGTTAGTGCGCTTACAACCTGGTGAACGAGTTAACTGCTTATACCCATTGGGCAATGGCTTTACCATGCCTTCCAGTCCCAAAGAAAACTGTCTGTTGATTGGTGGCGGTGTCGGTACTGCTCCTCTTCTCTTCTTAGGTAGGCGAATAGCTGAAATGGGAGCGCAGCCAACCTTCCTTTTAGGGGCAAGAACATCAAGCGAACTCCTCGAGAAAGACATGTTTAGAAAGTATGGCGAGTTGTATCTCACGACCGAAGATGGCTCGGAAGGCGAGTCTGGCTTCGTTACTGGACACTCTATTCTTCGTCAGAAACGCTTTGACCGAATTGCGACTTGTGGTCCCAAGCCCATGATGCTCTCTGTTGCTCGTTATGCCAAAAGAGAAAATATAACGTGTGAAGTATCCCTTGAAAATGATATGGCTTGTGGATTAGGTGCCTGTCTATGCTGTGTAGAAAACACAACAGAAGGGCATATTTGTGTATGTAAAGAAGGTCCTGTGTTAAATATAAAGAAGTTGTTATGGCCGCTCTAAATGTAAAAATAAATAATATTGACTTCAAAAATCCTATTCTTACCGCTTCGGGTACATTCGGATATGGATTAGAGTATGCTGATTTGGTGCCTTTAGATCAGCTTGGTGGCATCATTGTGAAAGGTACAACGCTTCATCATCGGGAGGGAAATCCCTACCCACGAATGGCAGAGACACCTTTTGGTATGTTGAATTGTGTGGGGCTTCAGAATAAAGGAGTGGATTATTTTTGCCGTGAAATCTATCCAAAAATAAAGGACATCGATACCCACATGTTGGTCAATGTGAGTGGAAACACCCCCGATGATTATGCTGCCTGCGCTGCTCACATTGATGAGTTGGACAAGATTCCCGCCATCGAGCTAAACATTTCCTGTCCCAATGTCAAGGCTGGAGGAATGGCTTTTGGTGTGACATGTGCTGGAGCTGCCAGTGTTGTAAAGGCTGTTAGGCAGGCTTATCACAAGACACTCATCGTTAAGTTGTCGCCAAATGTCACCGATGTGGCTGAAATAGCACGAGCTTGTGAGGCTGAAGGAGCCGATAGCGTTTCCTTAATCAATACCCTCATGGGTATGGCGATTGATATTGAGCGTCGCAAACCAGTTCTTAGTATTGCGACAGGAGGACTTAGCGGTCCTGCTGTGAAGCCAGTAGCTTTGCGAATGGTATGGCAAGTGGCAAAAGCAGTCAAGATTCCTGTCATTGGACTGGGAGGTATTTCATCGGCAGAAGACGCCATTGCATTTATGATGGCGGGCGCAACAGCGATACAGATAGGCACAGCTAATTTTGTTGATCCCACCATAACCCTTCAGGTCCGTGATGGTATTAACCAATGGCTGGAGCAGCATGGTTGTGCTTCTGTAACCGAAATTATTGGCGCATTGGAAGATTGACCCAGCTTAATGTTGCACATCTCGTTAATCTGCTGAATCCACATAAGATATGGAAAAAATATCTCATATGAAAATACATGATATATTTATCAGCATAGCCTTTGTTTCCGTTTTATGCTCATGTGAGAGTGTAAAAAGTTTAGAAGGTCTTGTAACAGATAGTAATAATGTTCCTTTAGATAGCGTCTTAGTTTCAGACAACCTCAGGAATCAAACTATTTTCACAGAATCGTTAGGAAGATTTAAATATATGCGTATCGGGCCAGTAAAACAAGGCTTGGATATCAAATTTAATTTTTCAAAACAAGGATTTATAAACTATAGTCAGACAATTAAAGTCAATGAATTTTCGAAGGTTGTAGTTGTCATGAATAAAGACACACCTAAATAAACTGATGGTACAACAATCATGGGTTGACATTATTGAGCAGACCCTAATTAGTCATACCATCGTTCATTTGTTTGTATTGCGGATTTTCACAGATTTTACATGTCAAATACGAATATCATATAAGTACATTCTACAACCGCTTATTACAACCCTGCAAAATACGTCTTCAATGCTTCCACATATTTCATCATGGCATTACGCCCCGTGTCTGTCATCTTGCAGATAGTTCGGGGTTTTACGCCCGAGCCATCTGTAGTTTTTGATATATAGCCTGCTGTGACCAGTTTATCCAACTGTACACTAAGGTTGCCTGCCGTCGATTCTGTCTTTTCTTTGATATAGTTGAAGTCTGCTTTCTCTACATTCAGCAGAATCGACATTACGGCAAGACGCAACTGGCTATGGAGTAATGGATCCAACTCTTTCATTATTGTTGCTTTTTTGCTTTGAAGTTAAGGATATGTCCGGGGATGACAAGGGTAATGACAAAGGACAAGACCATCAGTCCCATCTGCATAATACTTATAACTTGTTCACCAGAAACAAAGTTGCGAAGCCATCCAGTGCCAATCACTACACCAAGAAGTCCGCATATCTGTATCGACTTCTCCTTGAGTATTACGCCAGAGGTGTATGTGCCTATACCCGGCAACAACATACCCAACAAAAACATTCCGTTCCAACTCCTTACTTCTCCGAAATGTAAAAGGCAGTCAATGGCGTAGACTGCAAACATTGCACTTATAATAGCCCACACTTTATTTATAGTGTTGCTTGCATAAGTGCTTGCCACATGACTCTTGCGCTTTGCCATGTAGGTCTTTATACTTGAGACTGCGAATCCTGCTATCGGTATGGCCAAGTAAAGCCAACCACATTTTGGGTCGTTGGTTGCGCGCAGCATGACAATTACTGCCAACGATATTGCAGCACTAAGGTAGCCCCATATAAGGAAACTGTCACCATTCCCAACAGATAAATCCTTCTTTGTCTGGTTTATCATTCGAGTGATAAGCTCAAGGCTCTCCTGCTCCGAAATCTTCTTCTCTTCCATTTTCGTTACGTTATTGCGACACACTTATTGCATATATCAAGCGTGATGTGTCTGGTTAAACATTTAGTTTATTTTATAAACCATCTTTGGAAAAAGAGAAGCAAGGAGGTCGACTCTCACTTGCTTTAGCTAGCATTATTCTCTTCGAACACTGATGATTACAGTTGCAAATTTAGATAAGTTTATTTTATAAACCAAATGATTTGCAATAAAATATTCGACATTTAACTTTTGTTTACAACCGGCTGTGCTTTTGCTATTTGCTCGACAATGCTTAGTGCCATAGCCGTTTCTCCTGGCAGATAGAACATGGCTTTGCGTCTTTGCAGCTCTTCATAGCGTTGAAAGGCTTTCTTTTCGTCTTTATTATGCAATCAATACTCCGTTAATTCTAATATAATATCGTACATGGCGATACAAAGAAAAATAAATGTCACTCAGATGGAATATTACGGAACCCATTGCGAGCAGGTCTACTGAACGAATTTCAACCTCAGCCGGGCTTAGTGCATCAATTAGGTTCAGTACAACCTGTCACTTTCCCAGCTTTATCTCAAATTTTAATGAACTATTGTCCGCATGTATCATTTTTTTTGTAAGTTTGCAATAGCGAAAGTATTAAATCGGAAGTTATGAATAAAGTAAAGATTTTATTGTTCTCGCTTGTTACAACGCTTCTTGTAGCTTGTGGAACTACGCGTATTGTACCTATCACAGGGCGTCATCAAAGTTTGATGGTGTCTGATGAGCAGGTACTTAGTTTAAGTAATCAGGAATATCGTAAGTTTATTGCGTCTGCAAAACTCTCTTCAAATGCCAACCAAACAGCGATGGTGAAGCGTGTAGGTCATAAGTTAGCGAATGCAGTAGAAACCTTTTTCCGTACAAATGGCTTGTCCAATGAGTTGAGTCATTATAGTTGGGAGTTCAATTTAGTGGCTGACAAGCAAGTCAATGCCTTTTGTATGCCTGGCGGAAAGATTGTAGTATATGAAGGCTTGTTGCCCTATACTCAAAACGAGGCGGCTCTTGCCGTGGTGCTTGGCCACGAGATAGCACATGCTGTTGCGCGCCACAGTGCAGAGCAGATGAGTGCGCAAATTCGCAACAATGTGGGCGTTCAGGTGTTAGGTGGTGCTTTAGGAGCAATGGGAGTGGGTTCTACCACCACGCAATTGGCTCAAATAGTAGCGCAACAGGGCTTACAATTCAGAAGCTTGAAATATTCTCGTGCTCATGAGACGGAAGCCGACAAGATGGGAATTATCTTTGCAGCCATGGCGGGTTATGATCCTCGTGAAGCCATTCCATTTTGGAAACGTATGTCTTCAGGACAGCAAGCACATAGTGACATGTTCAGTTCGCACCCCTCTGACAGTAAGCGTATTGCAGCTTTAGAGCGCGAGATGCCTACAGCCTTAACCTATTATCATGGTCATGGCAAGACTGCTGCACCTGTCTTGAAAAAAAAGCACGAAACAAAGATTTAAGTCACAGTCTAATTCGAACGTGAAGTCTGTTTCTGTTTCCGACTTGTATAAGAATGCTCAATAATATGCATCTATTTTTCATGGATTCGCAAGGAGTCGAGTATTGAATCATTGTTCTATGCGCAACCGTTATATTCAACTATGGTAGACCTTATCATCTGCCATAGTTTTTTAGTTTTATGAACCTTTCACACATTTCTATTTATCTGCCTACAATCAACTCAAAAGGTGCTCTTTTTGTCATGTTATTTCAAAATTTAAGATTTCTCTTTTAGAAAAGATACAGCCAACGAATAGCACTTCCTTCGCAGTTTTCGCGATTTTTTGTAAGAACGATACCGTAAAAAATGGAAAAATCTCTTGCACTGTCCAATCAAAATAATTATCTTTGTCAAAAGAGCAATCATTTCCTCATGTTGGAAGTTTTTTCTTACTCAAGGTATGACTTATCTCTTCAATTTTTATAGTATTTCAAATCCTTAAACTAATGTTTGAATATTTATCGCAACATTTATGGCTGGTCTGGATTATCATTACCATGCTGTGCTTGATTATCGAACTGGGATCGGGCGATTTCTTTGTCACTTGTTTTGCTTTGGGGGCTCTTGTCGCCATGATTAGCGCACTGGTTGACTTGCCGATATGGCTTCAGGTCATTATTTTTGCTGTCGGTTCTGTTCTCAGCATCGTTTTCATTCGTCCTCCCTTGTTACATGCTTTACATGCTTCTGGCGAGACTCGAGTCAGCAATGCCGAGGCACTCATTGGCAGGAAGGGGACAGTTGTCGAGACTATCCATGACAATGGCAGCGGATATGTCCAAATAGACGGTGATGTGTGGAAAGCCGTCAGCAGTGATTTGTCACAAATTGAGTCTGGAGAACGTGTCCGTGTCATCAAGATGGATAGCATCATTGTTACAGTGGAACCTTGTCTATAAAAATCATAGAATATTAATCAAAGCAATAAATTATGATAGCAACTTACGTATTAGTAGCAATTGTAGTCTTGGCATTAATCTTTGTCAAGCAAGCAATTATCATTATTCCACAGTCTGAAACCAAAATTGTGGAACGTCTCGGAAAGTATTATGCCACCCTGAGTCCAGGCATTAATATCATCATTCCCTTTATCGATCGTGCCAAAACGATAGTCACCATGACTCGAGGACGATATATTTACAGTACCAGTATCGACCTTCGTGAGCAGGTATATGATTTTGACAAGCAGAATGTGATTACCAAAGACAACATTCAAATGCAAATCAATGCATTGCTGTATTTCCAAATAGTTGATCCATTCAAAGCAGTTTACGAAATCAACAACCTGCCCAATGCCATAGAAAAGCTTACGCAAACAACCTTGCGTAACATTATTGGTGAACTTGAATTGGATCAAACGCTTACCTCGCGCGACACAATTAACACCAAACTTCGTGCCGTTCTCGATGATGCCACTAATAAATGGGGTATCAAGGTGAACCGTGTTGAATTGCAAGACATCACACCTCCTGAGAGTGTGTTGCAGGCGATGGAGAAACAGATGCAGGCAGAGCGTAACAAACGAGCTACCATTTTGACCAGCGAGGGCGAGAAGCAAGCTGCCATTTTGCAATCCGAAGGCGAGAAAACCAGCACTATTAACCGTGCCGAGGCTACCAAGCAGCAGGCGATTCTTTATGCCGAAGGTGAGGCAACAGCGCGCATTCGTAAGGCAGAGGCAGAGGCGATTGCCATTCAGAAGATTACCGAGGCAGTGGGGCAGAGTACCAATCCTGCTAATTACCTCTTGGCACAGAAGTACATCGCCATGATGCAAGAGTTGGCGTCTGGTAACCAATCCAAGACAGTCTACTTGCCTTACGAGGCTACCAACTTGCTCGGAAGCATTGGAGGTATAAAGGATTTGTTCAAGACAGAATAGAGATTCAATGTTGTTTCCGATAAATCAATGTGGAATGAAGCGAAAATAAGCAAACCCTGTAGCTTCTTCCATACTGCGAATATCGTATTTTTTTAACATTGAGAATAAGATAATTTGGCAGAGTGATACAGATGATAGGCTCATCGTTCGTCACTCTGCCACATCTTTTTAATAGAGATTCGTCCACATAGCGAATATAGGTGGGAAAGCTTGAAACAGATGATGTTACGCATTGCTCTTGGCAATAATACGGGCACACCATTATAATGTTGCTTTCTGGAATACGCATGCTTCAGCAGGGTGGTTCGCTTTGCTCAAACATCTAAACAGACCAGAACATATCCGCAGGGGGATAAAGAAGTCTGTGGCTTTACCCCAATTATTTTAAGTGGTGAAAAACACACAGAGAAAGACTTGCCATTGCTCATCAAGAAATATAGATTCATTGATTTTGATGAACCTGTATTTGATTTTGCCAAAGGGTCATGTAATGACGTAGTCATGGGAATTTGTGAAAAAATAAGGAATACAAAGTATTGGAACTTACAGCTGTGGCAAGGAAAATGTGAGTTAGCAATGGCGGTATTGTTCATATTTTCAAAGGCAAATTTCAAGTTTTTTTTGTGTTATCCGTTGCAAGTGAGCAAATTAAAGTCTAACTTTGTAGAAAAATATTGCAATGAATATCTGTATCGTAGCAGGGGCACGCCCCAATTTCATCAAAGTGGCACCTATTATAAGGGCTATCAACAAAGCAGCTAATGAGGGTAGGGATATTACTTACCAACTGGTTTATGCGGGCAGGGAGGACGACCCTACACTGGAAAACTCACTCTTCGACGACTTGCAAATGCCACGTCCTGATACTTATTTAGGTGTAGATTGCGACAATCTCAACGAGCTTACAGGATGCGTCATGGCAGGTTTCGAGCATTATTTGCAAAGTCATCCCACCGATGTTGTTATCGTTGTGGACGACTTAGCCTCGACATTAGCAGCTGCTATCGTCACCAAAAAGCAAGGTATTACATTGGCTCACTTGGTGGCAGGCACACGAAGTTTTGACATCAACATGCCGAAGGAAATCAATAGATTGGTCATTGACGGGCTTAGTGATTTGCTCTTTACCGCTGGAATGAAGAGCAACAGTACCGCCACTCGTGAAGGAGCAGAGCAATCGAAGATTTATTTAGTGGGTAATATCCTCATGGATACCCTTCGTTACAACCGCAATCGTTTACAACGCCCTACAATCCTTAGTCAGTTAAATATCGAGGATGGGTCGTATCTCGTCTTTACGTTGAATAGAAAGGCATTGCTGTCCAATGAACAATTGCTACGCTCATTACTCCGAGTGATAGGCGATAGAAGTGGTGGCAAAAAGATTATAGCTCCCTTACGTGGTCGGGCAGCGCAGGTTGTTAGGCGACTTATTGGTAACGATTACCCATCCTTTCAATTAATAGAACCCCTTACATACTTACAATTTGGCTATCTCACAGCCCATGCTTGTGGCATTATTACCGACAGCGGTAATGTGGCAGAAGAGGCAACGTTTCATGGTGTGCCCTGCATCACGCTCAATCGGTACACTGAGCATATTGAGACCGTGAAGGAAGGCTCTAATGTCTTGGTGGGCGAGGATACCACTCTCTTGGCACAAGCCATGGATCAGATGGTGGCAGGAGAATGGAAAAAGAGCTCCATACCTGATAGGTGGGATGGACGGAGTGCCGAACGTATTGTACAAATCTTATTAGAACACAAATAAATCTTACAACTTACCAGCCCTACTCTGTTAGCAATTCACTTCGCTCAACAGGGGAGGGCTTTTCAAAATCTATTTCTATGATTGCATTTATTACAGGAGCTACCAGCGGTATCGGTCAGGCTTGTGCCTTCGCATTTGCTAAGAGTGGTTATCATCTCATTCTAACAGGTCGCAAACAAGAGCGTTTAGAAGCGCTAAAACAAGAGTTAGCAGCTTTTCCTATCCAAGTTTTGTGTCTTTGTTTTGATGTTCGTCATCGCGAGGAAGCTACCAAAGCCGTAGAGTCGCTTGACGAAAAGTGGCGTAACATTGATGTCTTGATCAATAATGCTGGGTTGGCGTTAGGATTGGAACCAGAATATGAAGGAAGTTTTGATGATTGGGACACGATGATAGACACCAATATCAAGGGATTACTCACGATGACCAGATTGATTGTACCGGGTATGGTGGCTCGCAATCGTGGGCATGTTATCAACATAGGTTCTGTGGCTGGAGATGTTGCTTATGCCAACGGCAATGTGTATTGTGCCACCAAAGCCGCTGTCAAGGCTTTGAGCGATGGGCTGAGAGTGGATCTTGTAAATACTGCTGTGAGGGTGACAACCATCAAGCCAGGATTGGTACAAACCAATTTCAGCGTTACTCGCTTTCATGGTGACCAAGACCGAGCACATCATGTGTATGAGGGCATCCAGCCACTCACTGGTGAGGACATTGCTGATGTGGTGCTTTATGCCGCTCAAGCTCCCCAACATGTGCAGATAGCCGAAGTGTTGGTACTGGCTACTCACCAAGCTAATGGATTCACTATCAGTCGCAACCCCGACCGAAAAGAATCCTTATCCTAACCATGGGGGTGGTTGTGTCCCTATCGCAACCGTGTCTGTGTTACCAAATCGTGATGCTGGGGTGACAAAGTAGGAGCAGGGGCGTGTCTTTCTTATCGTCCACTGCTCTCCAAAATTTGTGAATATCGTATGCTACAGCGTAGAGACAATTATACCTTCCTGACGCAAGGACCCATTCGGCGTGTCATTCTTACCATGGCAGTACCTACCATTGCCAGCATGCTGGTGACGAGTTTGTACAACGTTGCCGATACCTATTTTGTTGGAAAGATTAACACTCAGGCGGTGGCAGCTGTGGGCATCGTGTTCTCTGTGATGTTCGTTATTCAGGCATTCAGTTTCTTTTTTGGCAATGGGTCTGGCAATTATATGGCTCGCGAGTTGGGAGCGCAACGACGGCATCATGCCCAAATCATGGCGTCTACTGCCTTTGTCTACGCCCTTGCTTCGGGCTTGGTCATCATGGTGATAGGCTTGCTATTCTTAGAGCCTTTGTCGGTGTGGCTCGGTAGTACTCCTACTATCCTTCCTTATACCAAACGATACTTAGGCATCATCTTGTTAGGAGCCCCTTTGATGACAGGTTCGTTGTGTCTCAACAATCAAATGCGCTTTCAAGGCAACGCATCGTTTGCCATGTGGGGCATCGTTTCGGGGGCTATTATCAACGTAGGACTGAACCCCATCTTTATTTTTCTGTTTGATTGGGGCATCACAGGGGCAGCTTTGGCTACCGTGCTGGGACAGTTGACCAGTTTCTTGGTATTACTGTACATGACCCGTTATGGCGGTAGTATGCGCATCCATTTTCGTTACTTCTCGTTTTCTTGGGTCTATGTCAAGGAAATTTTAGCTGGTGGTATACCTTCTTTGTCGCGTCAAGGGCTCACCAGTGTTGCCAGTATCTTGTTAAACGTGGCTGCTGCCCAATATGGTGATGCAGCCGTTGCAGCCATGTCTATTGCCAATCGATTTACAATGATTGTCATGGCATCGGTCATTGGGTTAGGACATGGGTTCCAACCGTTTTGCGGATTCAACTATGGAGCACACCTATATAGCCGTGTTCGACGTGGTTTTTGGTTCAGTGTGCAGGTTGGAACCTGTTTCTTGTTGGCTTGTAGCGTGTTAGGATGGGTGTTTTCCGATGGTATTGTGGAGATATTTAGAAACGATATTGAAGTGATCAATATTGGGACGAAAGCCTTACGCTGGCAATTGGTGTCGTTGCCCGCCATGGCGTTTTTCCTTATGTCTAATATGTTGATGCAAACCATCCGTAAGACGTTTCGTGCAAATCTACTGGCTGCCTCGCGCAGTGGTCTTTTCTTCATTCCTTTGGTAGTAATATTACCTCAATTCTTAGGGTTGCAGGGCGTGATGATGAGTCAGGCTTGTAGCGATATTTGCTCGCTTCTCATTACCTTGCCATTGCTGTATGCTACGTTTAGGGAGCTGAGTCAGGCGCAGAAGAACGATGCTAACCATCAGACATCTTGATAAGGTTGCAAGTGTATGCATGATGTTTGTGGTAAAAGAATAAGCCCTCACGTGAGCAAAACAGTCTGTTTTTCATTGTAAAACAGTCTATTTTGGAGTACAATACAGTCTGTTTTGCCCACCAAAGGCATGCAAATTCGTGGCTTTTAGCAATGCTTTTCCCTTGAAATCGCATGGGAGTTAAGTTCATGTCGGTTTGTTGTTATCTTAGTGTATTGAAATGTAGAGATTTTCGTTGTTAGCTCATATTTGACGTATTTGTGACGAGAGGCTCAAAAGTTTGAGAATACGGATAGCGTTAAGCGGTGTGTTATCAAGAAAAAACGCCATCATCCAAAAGCTCAATTTTTATTTCTTCCATGGGCTGGTTCATGAGTAAGCATGCTTCTTAAGCCGTAGGTTGGTTAGAACGAACCAAAAATACAAACGCCGTGCATGGCATTTACAAACTAATTCACTAAATTTGCAGAAGATACTTCATGCTGTTTGAAGGAAAGAGAGAAATGAGATGAAAAATCAGCAAAAGTCATCGAATGCCGATAGGAAACTAACATCTGTCGGTGGAAGTGTGTTGTACATCAAGAACATGGTGTGCGACCGTTGCATTATGGCTGTGCGGCAGTTGCTACAAAGGATGGGTATCGCACCTCAATCTGTAGAGTTAGGGGTGGTAAGATTAGCTGAAGAGCTCAGCAAAGAACAGTTGGAAATGCTCCAAAAAGATTTGCTGCAACTGGGCTTTGAACTGCTTGACGACAAAAGGCAGCAAACCATCGACCGCATCAAGACCCTCATTGTCGATCTGGTTCATTATCATGACAACCGCTCCGAACTCAACCTCTCCGACTATCTGGCACAACAGTTGAACAGTGAATATAGCAGTTTGAGCAAACTCTTCAGTGAGTTTACAGGTATCACCATTGAGCGTTATTTCATTCTGCAGCGCATTGAACGCATCAAGGAGCTGATTTTTTACGACCAGTTGTCGCTCACCGAAATCGCTTATAAACTCAATTACTCGAGTGTCGCTTATCTGTCGAGCCAATTCAAGCAAATCACGGGCATGACACCCTCGCAATTCAAGGCATTGAAGAAAAACATGCGTAGAGGATTGGACACTATCTGATATCTTTTTTTTATAATTTTCTTCCAAAATTCCATAACACGCTTTGTGGATAAAGGATGTATCTTTGCAGTGTTCAATCAAAACATAGAACAATGGAAAAGAAAACATTTACAATCAACGGTATGGCTTGCGAGCATTGCAAGTCTATGGTCGAAAAGCGTTTGTCGTGTTTAATAGGAGTTGAGTCTGCAAAGGTTGATTTAGCGCATCATACCGCCGAGGTGGCTTATGATGAGGAGTTAATAAGCCCAACAGAGATGAAAAAGGCAGTAGACGAGGCAGGTTACGACTTCCAAGTGTAATCATTCTTTAGGCTGGTTCTATAAATTACCACCGTATTATTGTGAGAAAATTTTACGAAATACGTTTTGTTACCTTTTGGATTCTTTTTGGCTCAAAATATAAGTTCGCTCAGTCGTGTAGCTCGCTACACTCCTTTACTCACTTACATTTTGATCTCAAAAATAAGTCCAAAATCTAACAAAGCTAATTTATAGAACCAGCCTTCAGCTTTTTAGCTTGCCAACTTGTCAACTCTTTAACTCAGTAACCCGTCAACTATTTAACACAACATGATGAAGAAAACAATTCCAGTAGTGGGAATGGCATGTGCGGCTTGTTCTGCCCATGTAGAGCGAACGCTCAATTCCTTGCAAGGGGTACACTCGGCAGCGGTTAGTTTGCCCGGTAGAAGTGCCTTGGTAGACTATGATGAGCAGGTGATTTCGCCCGAAGAGATGAAACGTGCCATCAATAACATAGGTTATGACCTCGTGATAGACGAAGAACAATCTGTGGAAGCAATAGAGCAGAATGAATACAGTCTACTGAGGCGAAAGGTCATCCTCTCTTGGGTTTTTGCCGTGTTGTGCATGGCTGTATCGATGAGGTGGATTGATTTAGGGGCAAAAAATATCGTTAATCAGGTAGCGTTGCTTTTGGCTCTCGCCAATTTCATATGTTGTGGACGAGCATTTTTCACCAACGCATGGCGACAGTTGGTACATCGTTCTGCCAATATGGATACGTTGGTGGCACTTTCTACGGGCATCGCATTCTTGTTTAGTGTGTTCAATACTTTTGTCGGCGAGCAGGTTTGGGGCAGTCGAGGCATCGAATGCCACACCTACTTTGATGCTTCGGTGATGATTATCACCTTTGTCTTGACAGGAAGATTGTTGGAGGAAAAGGCTCGAAACAGTGCTGCAAGCAGTATACGGCAGCTGATGGGACTCTCTCCAAAGACGGCACATTTGGTTCAGGGAGACAGCATACAAGAGGTTCCACTTGCCACCATTAAAATAGGTGATACGGTAGAAGTGCGTGCAGGAGAGAAGATACCAGTGGACGGCATTGTAACATCGGCAACAAGTTTCATGCACAGCACTGGCGTATATGTTGATGAAAGTATGATAACAGGCGAACCAACGCCAGTATTGAAGTGTGAAGGCGGAGACGTCTTGGCAGGAACAGTGGTCTCGCAAGGCAAGTTTCAGTTCAAAGCTCGTCAGGTGGGTGAGCATACAGCATTGGCACAAATCATACAAATGGTGCAACAGGCGCAGGCAAGCAAAGCCCCCGTGCAGCGTATTGTAGACAAGGTGGCACTGGTGTTTGTTCCTGTAGTACTGTTGTTGGCTTTGCTTACGTTTGTTTTGTGGTGGGTTGTAGGTGGCAACGCATTGTTGCCGCATGCTATACTGTCTGCCATTTCGGTATTGGTCATTGCTTGTCCCTGTGCTATGGGGTTGGCAACACCTACCGCACTGATGGTGGGAATGGGCAAGGCAGCACAGATGAATGTGCTCATCAAGGATGCTACAGCCTTAGAAGCCTTGCGAAGTGTAGATGCTATGGTTGTGGATAAGACAGGTACACTCACTATTCCAAACCAGCAAATAGACTTTACTGAGGCAGATGATTTATCTTTCGAGGCACGAGAGACCTTGAAACCGCATGCTCGTGAAGCCATGGAAATATTGCAAAAGCAAGAGAATATAGCGGTGTATATGATGAGTGGTGACCGTCACGATACTGTAAAATATTGGGCAGAGCGTGCAGGCATATCGCATTTTTATAGTAAAGTGCTACCCCAAGATAAAGAGAATTTGGTGCGCCAGTTGCAGAATGAGGGCAAAAAGGTAGCCATGGTGGGCGATGGCATCAATGACACGCAAGCTTTGGCATTGGCCGACGTGAGTATCGCAATGGGCAAAGGAACCGATGTGGCAATGGATGTAGCACAAGTGACCTTGATGGGTGATGATCTTAGGCGCATACCGCAAGCCATACGCTTGAGCAAACAAACGGTACGGATGATATGGCAAAACTTGTTTTGGGCATTTGTTTATAACCTGAGTTGCATTCCGTTGGCGGCAGGAGTATTGTACATTTTTGGCATTAACTTTCAGATTACCCCCATGTGGGCAAGTGTTTTAATGGCATTTTCAAGTGTAAGTGTGGTACTGAATAGCTTGCGATTAAAGTATAAAAAGTAGAATTTTTTTAAGCTTTTGCAAATTATTTTGGCACAGGATAATTATATTGGTCAAAGTAAGTGTGACGACTGTTGGGCATCCACCCACGTTCTACTGACAATTGTATGCTGAACGAAGGATTGAAATGATACTTCACAGCCGCTCCTAAGCGGTCGCCCATTGACGTCATGTCGTAGAGAGGGCGAAACATGGGCATAGTTTGATACAGTGATTTTTGACCATAGAGATAGGCTTCCCACCGTTCGTTGAAGCGATAACCCAACACGGCAGAGAGTCCTGCATCATGATATGACTGGTGACTCCACCTGAGACGATTGAGATAGCCACCCACTGCCAGTGATAAATTCTTGTTCAACGGCATGGCATACATTGCCGATACACTTTGTGTAAAGCCTGCTCCGCTCGGTGCATTCTTGCCAATAAACCCGAAAACAGAAGCCCCTAAATTCACGTTTAGCCCTTGATGCAAGTCCCAACCATACCAGCCAGTACCATAATAGGGATACCAATAGTTGGACATAACTTGCCCTTGTAGGTTGAGGGTTGGCAAATGAAGTGAGTCGCTGTCTGTGGTTGGCAATGCTGGCAGATAGCCATTCACCAGCGGTTGGGCTGAAGCGCCAGCAGTATGTGGCTGGACAAAGGTTACAGTGTCGGTCTTTTCGGTTTTCGACGGTAACTGTTTCTTGTTTTCTTGTGCACCAATAGGCATGCAAAATAGCACTATCAAGGGGAGAATATACCACTTCTTCATGGTGAGCAAAGATAGATGATTGTGCCTATACAACAAAACTTTTAAGGGTAATTTTATTTTAATTATCAATTGTTATTTTGATTCTCTGCTTATTTATGCTATTTTTGCGACAATCTTTTAAATGATACGACAATGAAGAAAATAAGGTATATCGTGGTTGTTCTGTTATTGGGAGCAGTCACGAACGTGTCGGCGCAGAGCCAAGATAAGAAAAAAGAACCTTTTGAAGAAAAGGTGTCGAAGTTTTTGAAGAAGACCAAAAAAGAGTTGGAACAAGCTGGTCATGAACTCGGTGATGCTATTGGGTTTGATGACAGGATAGGTGGAAAGTCTGACTTGCTAAAAGTAAACGGTTCTTTTTACATGCCCTTGTACAGCAAGGATCTGTATAAAGGCGAGGATGCGTTGACGTACCGCAAGGCCTGCACGCAGCAGTTTAGAAAGAAATACCCCAAGGTAAGCATCCAGTCGGTGACCATTCCACAAAAAGAATGGGTACTGGAGACGGTTGAAAAGGATGGCGAACTGGTGGGATATCAGCGTACGCTGCATTGTTTCATTATCGCCCGTGACGGTGATGAGGGGTATGTCAATGCCAAATTTACCTATCGGCAGTATAAAAATGTAGGACAGGAGTTTCAGAACGTGAAGGGCTGGTGGCCGAAATGGGAGCGTACCGACTTCATGACCAACTCGGTTTACGAACAACTTTTAAAATTATAAAACTATGAATTTCTTGAAGTCGCTGTTTGGAAGCAAGGCTGAAAATGAGGAAGAAAAGCGTCGGGAAGAAGAACGAAAGAACTTTGAAACACTGAAATACGATGGCGTCAGAGCGTTACAAATGAGCCAAATAGAACAAGCCCTACGCTGTTTTAGTCACGCCTTACAGCTGCATGATGATTTGGAGACACGTGATTACTATTCACAGGCATTGATACGAAGCAACGATTTGCCTGGTGCCTACGCACAATTGCAGAAGATGGTGGAGGCAGAACCCGACAATATGCAGATTTATCTTCGTATGGCGGATGTGGCATATATGATGGAAAACTATGTTGCCATGGGCAATACCTGTGAGAAAGCCATGCTTGTTGACAGTGAAAATCCGCAGGTGTTGTATCGCTATGCTAAGGCCTACATAGGTCGTGACGACCTTACCAACGCCATTACCATGCTCACCAAGGCCATTATGTTAAACCCCAAAGCATACGAAGCCTATCTCTTGCGAGGCGAAACGCTGTTGGATACGGGTGATTTGGACGCTGCGGATGAAGATGCAACCCTTCTGTTAGAACATTTGGCAGACAACGAAGACGTGCTGATTTTGAAGGCTCGCATCGAACAGAAGAAAGGCAACAAGGCTGAAGCACTTACCTATTATAATAAGGTAATTGACGTGAACCCATTCTCGATGGTTGCCTTTCAGGAACGAGGACCGCTCAGGATAGAGCTGGGTGATGAGCAAGGAGGTAGAAAAGACGTTGAGATGGCTCAGGAGATGACTACTCAATTGGTTGCCAATCAGGTAAAAGCTGTTGCTGATGAGGGTGTGGAGCAGAAAGTGAAGCGAGCCTACAAGAACATGGACCCATATGGCGTTTTCTACAATTCTTGATACATCGTCTTGAAAAATATAAAAAATGCAAGTTATTTTAATGATTTCTTAGCAAAATGTTTGTTAATTACAAAATAATATAATATATTTGTAAGCAATTAAAAAGAGAAAAAATATGTTGAACTACGTGTACGCATCTTTCTATTACTTCTATCTTTACTTTACAAATACTTGTGAAGCGGAAGTTTGTGTGCCATAGTCAATTCAAAAAAATAATCCCATGAAAGCCCCGCTTCACTATATGTGAAAGCGGGGCTTTCGCTTTTAATACCTCATAGAACAGATAAGGAGATGAAGAGAAAGCAAAACAATTCTTCCTGTCAACATGAGGTCGAAAAGGCTAAGATGATGAAGTTTGAACGATAAGTTCGTGGTCTAACTATAAAATCAACAACAACATGAACATTCAACCTGCACAGCGTGTGAACCAAATACAAGAATATTATTTCAGTAAGAAACTGAAAGAAGTAGCACAGCTACAAGCCTCGGGAAACGATATTATCTCACTTGCCATAGGTAGTCCTGATATGCCGCCTTCTCATCAAACGGTTCAAAAACTTTGCGAAGTAGCCAACGACGTTTCTACACATGGCTATCAACCCACCTGTGGTACGCCAGAATTGCGCCAAGCCATGGCACGTTTTTACGAAAAGTGGTATGGCGTGAGGCTCAATCCACAAACCGAAATACAGCCACTCATTGGTAGTAAAGAGGGTATTTTACATGTAACGCTGGCTTTTTGCAATCCGGGTGATGCCGTATTAGTTCCCAATCCAGGTTATCCTACTTATACTTCGCTGAGTAAATTGTTGGGAGTACAGGTACTCAATTATGACTTACGAGAGGAGAATGCATGGCAGCCCGACTTTGCAGAGTTAGAACAAATGGATTTGACAAAGGTTCGACTGATGTGGACCAATTATCCTCATATGCCTACGGGTGGCAATGCGCAATTGGAGACGTATGAGAAATTAGTGGTATTTGCAAAAAAACACAATATTGTGATTGTCAATGACAATCCTTATTCGTTCATACTCAACGACCATCCCTTGTCAATCATGCAAGTAGAGGGAGCCAAAGATTGCTGCATAGAGTTCAACTCTATGTCGAAAAGCTTTAATATGCCAGGGTGGAGAGTGGGCTTGTGCGCATCGAATGCAACGTATATTTCGTGGATTCTCAAGATAAAAAGTAACATAGACAGTGGCACCTTTCGTGGTATTCAGTTGGCTGCAGCTGAGGCATACAATACCAATGACGAAATGTGGCATTATATAAATAATGTGAAGGTGTACAAAGAGCGTCGCAAGATAGCAGAGAAGATCATGCAAGTTTTGGGCTGTAGCTACGATCATGCACAGGTGGGGATGTTTTTATGGGGGCGTATTCCAGCCAAATATGAGGATGCCGAGCAACTCACCGAACGTGTGTTGCACCAGTCGAACGTTTTTATCACCCCAGGATTTATATTTGGTAGCAACGGAAAACGCTATATCCGAATATCACTTTGTGCCAAAGAAACAAAGATGAACGAAGCCTTGATGCGCCTTCAGGCAATGGCATGGTAGACGGTTATGATGTAACAAAGTCTTCAAAATAACTGGGAGAAATTGAACAAAACGAGCAATTAGAAATATTTATATGGATAAAATATTTACCTTTGCCATTGTGTCAAAGGTGATAGAAAATAGAAAAATGAAATGGAATTAGACTTATTACCACTCAATTTACAAAGCGATGTAAAGCGTCCTTTTGTCATTGCGGGACCTTGTAGTGCCGAAACGGAGCAACAGGTCATGGAGACAGCATGGCAATTGAAAAGGAAAGGATGCCATAATTTTAGGGCCGGTGTGTGGAAACCTCGCACCAAACCCGGTTGTTTCGAAGGGAAAGGAGAGGAAGCCTTGTCATGGTTGAGGCGTGTAAGGCAGGAGACAGGCATGCTGGTGTCTACCGAGGTGGCTACACCACAGCATGTAGAATTGTGCTTGAAATATGAATTAGATTTTCTGTGGGTAGGGGCTCGCACGACAACTAACCCCTTTGCCATGCAGGCTTTGGCTGATGCACTGCAAGGAGTAGATATCCCCGTGTTTGTTAAAAACCCTGTTAACCCAGATTTGGAGTTATGGATGGGAGCCATGGAACGTCTCAATAGGGCAGGCGTTCAGCGCATAGCAGCCATACATCGTGGCTTTTCAAGTTATGAAAAATCTATATATCGCAATCTCCCTATGTGGCAAATTCCCATTGAGTTGCATCGTCGCATCCCACAGCTTCCAATCATTTGCGACCCCAGTCATATGGGTGGAAAACGTGAACTGATAGCTCCACTTTGCCAACAAGCCATGGATTTGGGATTCGACGGACTGATTGTTGAGTCGCATTGCAACCCTAATGCTGCTTGGAGCGATGCAAAACAGCAGGTTCTTCCAGCGGAGTTAGATGCCATTTTGTCTAAGTTGGTGGTGCGAGATGAATATACAACAACCGATGATTTGCAAAATTTGCGCGCAGAAATAGACCAGTTAGACGACCAACTGATGAATTTGTTAAGTAAACGACTTCGCATTTGTCGTGAAATAGGGCAGTATAAAAAGGAACACAATTTAACCGTTTTGCAATCAAATAGATACAGTGAAATCTTAGAAAAGCGTGGAAAGCAAGGTGTACAATATGGACTGTCGGCAGAGAGTGTAGCAAATATCTTTGAAGAGATACACCAAGAGAGCGTGAGGCAACAACTGAAAATCATTAATTCATAATATAGTTGACAAGTTTACGAGTTTACAAGTTTACGAGGAGACAAGTAAATAAACTTATTGCTTATAAGACTATCACCTGGTGAACTTGTAAACTCGTAAACTTGTCAACTATATTATGAATTATGAATGATGAATTAAAAACAAGCTATGCGAATATTAGTAATGGGTGCAGGTAAGATGGGAAGTTTCTTCATTGACCTGCTGAGTTTCGACTACCAAGTAGCTGTATATGAAAAAGATGCCCAGCGTATGCGGTTCACTTACAACTGTCAGCGGTTTACTTCTTTAGCGGAGATTCGTGATTTTGAACCCGAATTGGTTATCAATGCCGTTACGGTGAAGTACACGATTGCTGCTTTCCAAGAGGTGATACCGTATTTGCCGACTGGGTGTATCTTGAGCGATATTAGTTCGGTGAAGACAGGATTGAAAGCATTTTATGAATCAACTCCCCATCCTTACGTGTCTACTCACCCTATGTTTGGTCCCACATTTGCCAATTTACACCAGCTAAGTCAAGAAAATGCGATTGTTATTAGTGAGGGTGACTATATGGGACGTATCTTCTTTAAGGAGCTATACCGTGGATTAGGATTAAATATCTACGAATACACCTTTGACGAACACGACCAAACGGTGGCTTATTCATTAAGCATTCCGTTTGTTAGCACCTTTGTCTTTGCTGCCGTGATGAAGCATCAAGATGCGCCGGGAACGACCTTTAAGCGCCATATGCAGATAGCTCGTGGGGTGTTGAACGAAGATGATTACTTGTTACAAGAAATACTTTTCAATCCTTATACACACGACCAAGTGTCGCAGATACGAGAGGAATTAAAAGAACTTTTGCAGGTGATTGATGACAAAGATGCCGAAAGTATGAAAAAATATCTTACTAAAATAAGGCAAAATATGAGAGAAGATTTGTAGCTTTGCATCGCAAATTAACTTAAAAGCTTAAATATATTTATATCATGTGGTTCTATCACGTTGTTGCTTTCCTAACGGTAGCGATATGGGGGTCTACTTTCATCTCCACCAAAGTATTGATACAAAGTGGCATCTCACCAGCAGAGGTGTACACATTGCGTTTCTTAATAGCCTATGTGCTAATGTTATTGTTTTTTCATAAGCATATTTTTGCTCGTACATGGAAAGATGAATTACTGATGGCAGGACTGGGTTTGACAGGCGGAACGGTGTTCTTTTTGGCACAAAACGTGGCGTTGGGTTACTCGACAGCTATGAACGTGTCGCTCATTGTGTGTTCGTGTCCGTTGTTCACCATGCTGCTTCATCGGATATGGTTCAGGAGCGAACCGCTTGGTAAGTGGCAAATCATTGGTACAGCCTTTTCGTTTGTGGGGATGGCAGCCGTAGTTCTCAACGGTCAATTGGTGCTTAATCTTTCTCCACTCGGTGATTCGTTGGCTTTGTTAGCTTGTGTCAGCTGGGCAGTGTATTCGCTATTGCTCAAAAAAGCCAATGAGAATTATCCTACTACTTTCATTACTCGTAAGGTATTTTTCTATGGTTTGCTCACCGTGTTGCCTTATTATGCCTTCGAACCCGGATTTCCCAGTGTTGAGACATTGATGCAACCTAAGATATTGTACAACCTCTTGTTCCTTGGAGCAATCGCTTCTATGCTCTGTTTTTGGTTGTGGACGTGGGTGATGTTGCGCTTAGGAGCATTGCAGGCTACTAATTATGTGTATGTCAACCCTGTCACTACAATTATCTTTGCAGCATGGATATTACACGAGGAGATAACTGTTTATTTTGTTGTGGGAACGGCATTGATACTAACGGGTTTGTATCTAAGTAGTCGAAAACAGCCTTTACGTTTCGGAAAATCCATATAATGGAGTAGCGATGACGTATGTGCTGAGCCTGTTGTTAGGAATATTCACAGTAGTGGAACTGAACTGTGAAAACCTTTTCGATTGTCAACACGACAGTCTGAAGCATGATGAACAGTTTCTGCCTACTTCTGATTATCATTGGACTCCACATCGCTATTGGACAAAAGTAAACCGTATAGGACAAACCATTCTTTCCTGTGGCGAGTCTGCCAATGGGTGGTCGTTGCCCGATGTGGTGGGATTGTGCGAGGTAGAAAACGATAGTTGCCTCATTGCATTGACCCGTCGTTCGCTTTTACGTCATGCTCGGTATGAGTATGTGATGACACATTCGCCCGATGAGCGTGGCATTGATGTGGCATTGTTGTATAGTCCATTCTCGTTCCAATTGCTTGATTGGCATGCCATTCCTATTCATCCTGTTAAGGATATGCGTCCTACACGAGATGTATTGTATGCGAAGGGAAGGGTTGTGACGGGTGATACATTGCACGTCTTCGTGGTTCATGCACCCAGTAGAATGGGAGGAGAACCCTTCACTCGAAGTCATCGACGAATTGTGGGCGATATTTTGTTGCAAACGATTGATTCCATATGGTCAGTATCTACCCGCCCTCGCATCTTGGTGATGGGCGACTTCAACGATTATTCATCTGATGAAAATATCTTGAGGCTTGTCCAAAGTGGGCTTGTTGAAGTATCGGCAAATGCGAAAGGCACACACGGAGCAAAAGCAACTTATCGCTTTTGGGGCGAGTGGGGTAGTTTAGACCATATCTTTTTGGATAAGTCTTCTGCGGCATTGGTACAAGAATGTTATGTTCACGATGCGCCATTCTTGTTAGAGAAGGATGAAAAATACGGAGGAGTGAAGCCCCGTCGCAATTATCAAGGGCCTCGTTATCTTAATGGTTTTAGTGATCATCTGCCCTTAGTGATGCGCATTAGCTGGCAAAAGTAAAGGTAGCGGTGTACCTCTTTTAGCGTTTTTATATTTTTATTCCCTTGTTGTATGAAAAAATAGTATTACTTTTGTAGCGTATAGTCGGAACAGGTATCTGCGGTTTGTAGCGCTTGTTCCAATAGAAAATAAATTCATCCTCTCCAATAGTCATACAAAATGGATGCAGAATTGTGCATAGAAATGAAGAGGAATAACAGAAAACGATAAATAAAGCTATGTTTGAGAATTTAAGTGATAGATTAGAACGATCATTCAAAATACTGAAAGGTGAGGGAAAAATCTCTGAGATTAACGTTGCAGAGACTTTGAAAGATGTCCGTAGAGCTTTGTTGGATGCCGATGTGAACTATAAGGTAGCAAAGAACTTTACGGATAAGGTGAAGGGAAAAGCCTTGGGTATGAATGTGCTTACGGCTGTGAAGCCGGGACAATTGATGGTCAAGATAGTGCATGATGAGTTGGCAGAGCTGATGGGCGGTGAAGCAGTAGGACTTCAGTTAGATAGCAAACCCGCCATTATCTTGATGTCTGGCTTGCAAGGTTCGGGTAAGACAACCTTCACAGGTAAGTTGGCGAACATGCTGAAGACTAAGCAAAAGAAGAACCCTCTGTTGGTAGCATGCGACGTATATCGTCCTGCTGCCATCGAACAGTTAAAGGTTGTTGGCGAACAAGTGGGTGTAGAAGTGTACAGCGAGCTTGATAATAAAGATGTTGTCGCTATTGCACAGCAAGCCATTCAGCAAGCCAAAACCAAAGGTAACGATGTCGTTATTGTCGATACGGCTGGTCGATTGGCTGTCGATGAGGAGATGATGAATGAAATCTCTCAACTCAAAAATGCCATTCATCCTGATGAAACCTTGTTCGTTGTTGACTCAATGACAGGTCAGGATGCAGTGAATACCGCCAAAGAGTTTAATGACCGATTGGACTTTGACGGTGTGGTACTTACCAAGTTGGATGGTGATACGCGAGGTGGTGCAGCCCTCTCTATTCGTACTGTGGTTACCAAACCCATTAAATTTGTAGGAACTGGTGAGAAAATGGATGCCATTGACGTGTTCCACCCGTCGCGTATGGCAGACCGAATATTAGGCATGGGCGACATCGTTTCTTTGGTAGAGCGTGCTCAAGAGCAGTTTGATGAAGAAGAAGCGAAACGCTTGCAGAAGAAAATACAAAAGAACAAGTTTGATTTCAACGACTTCCTCAAGCAGATAGAGCAAATCAAGAAGATGGGTAACATCAAGGATTTGGCTGCCATGATACCGGGAGTAGGAAAGGCAATCAAAGATATTGATATTGATAACGATGCTTTCAAAGGCATTGAAGCTATCATTAAGAGTATGACTCCCAAAGAGAGAACGAATCCAGAAATACTCAATACCTCTCGCAGACAGCGCATTGCAAAGGGCAGTGGCACCAATGTTCAGGAGGTGAACCGATTGATAAAGCAATTTGACCAGACGCGTAAAATGATGAAAATGGTGACTGGAAACAAAATGGCTGGTATGATGAATCGAATGAAAGGTATGCCTAAAATGTGATCATAACAAAGAACGAAATAAATAGTAAAACGATGCAAAAGATTGACGGAAAAGCAACAGCTGCTGCTATCAAGGCAAAGATAGCTGAAGAAGTAAAAAAAATGGTTGCCAAAGGTGGCAAGAGACCACATTTGGTGGCAGTTTTGGTAGGTCATGATGGAGGTAGTGAGACATACGTAAGGAATAAGGTGTTGGCTTGTGGTGTGTAGACAAGCTCAATCATGATGATAATGTCGATGGCTTTATTGTTCAATTGCCTCTGCCAAAACATATCAATGAAGAGAAAATCGTGATGGCTGTGGACTATAAGAAAGACGTAGACGGGTTCCATCCCATTAATGTAGGGCGAATGTCCATAGGGCTTCCTTGTTTTATCTCAGCCACACCATTAGGCATCATGACACTATTACAGCATTACAACATTGATACAAACGGGAAAAAATGCGTGATTCTCGGACGAAGCAACATCGTTGGAAAGCCTATGGCACAGTTGATGATGCAAAAAGCGTATGGTAATGCGACTGTCACGGTATGCCACAGCCAGTCTGTTAATGTCAAGAAAGAGTGTAGTGAGGCTGATATCGTTATTGCAGCAGTAGGCATTCCAAACTTTGTGACAGCCGATATGGTTAAAGAAGGTGCCGTGGTGATTGATGTAGGCACTACACGCGTGCCCGATAGTACACGCAAAAGTGGCTTCCGACTCAATGGAGATGTAAAGTTTGATGAGGTGGCTCCTAAATGTAGTTATATCACTCCGGTGCCTGGTGGCGTAGGTCCAATGACCATTTGTTCATTGATGACGAATACCTTGGCAGCTGGAAAGAAAGAATATTACCGATAATCGTTGCTCTTGCTTAGTCTTATTAATCGGAGACTATCCATTGGCTTTGTCAGATTTTGAGTTTGTTTTATATGACTGTAAGCTCAAAATATGACAAAGCCAATTCTTTTTGAACTAACTAAAAAACAAAGAATAAAAGAACTTAAAATAGAGCTTAATTTCTGAATGTATGTCAATTTAACCCCTTGAAATGTAAAATATTTTCCTGATTATTTGTTTATTTACGTTTTTTTTCTTTACTTTGTAAATAGTATAATCAAGATATACACATTATTTACTTTAATTTTTAGAAGATGAAAAGATTAGGATTTCTTTTAACAGCAGCTTTCATGGCAGCATCTGTTTCAGCACAGACCGTGACAGAAAGCAAATCGTATGACAATGTTTACATTGGCATTAATGGTGGCGTAGCAACAAAATCGACTGGTCATAGTTGGATGGATAATCTTAACCCCAATGCGGGTCTCCGTTTAGGTCGTTATTTCACACCTGTATTTGGATTGACAGCAGAGAGCAATGCTTACTTCTCAAATAAGCCCTACGAATCTACTGGCACAGCTGTCAGAGCATTAAATACCAGTTTGTTGGGTACAGTCAACCTCAGCAATTGGTTTGGTGGTTATCCTGGAGAGCCACGTGGATTTGAGGTTGTGGGTCTCTTCGGTTATGGATGGGGACACCTCTTTGGTAATACAGAGGCATACCACCAAATGAACCACGATAACTTAACTTCGAAAGCAGCCATTGACTTTGTTTTCAATTTGGGTTCAAACAAGGCTTGGCAGTTCTATGTAGAGCCAGCAATTGTATGGGCTCTCAATGGAGATGGTACACAACCTATTGAGTATAACTTGAATAAATCATTCACACAGCTTAACTGTGGTTTTGTTTATAAGTTCCCTAACTCTAACGGAACCAATAACTTTACCATCGCCAAACTGCGCGACCAGTCTGAAATTGACGGTCTTAACGCCCAAATCAACAGCTTGCGTAACGACTTGAGTGGTAAGAATGCACAGCTCACCGACAAAGATCGTCAGATTTCTGACTTGCAAAAAGCACTTGATGATTGCAACAAACGCAAGGCTTATGTAAAGCCAGCTACTGCCACTAACCTGCAACCAACTGTTCTCTTCCGTGTTGGCCAGAGCGTTGTAGACCGTTCGCAGATGCCAAACGTAGAGATGATTGCCAACTACATGAAGAATCATAAGGATGCCAAGATAACCATCAAGGGTTATGCTTCACCAGAAGGTCCTGCAGAGCTGAACCAACGTCTGTCAGAGAATCGTGCTAAGAATGTCAAGAACTTGCTCGTAGACAAGTATAAGATTGCTCCTAACCGCTTGACAGTCGTTGGTATGGGTGTGACAGATAAGCTGTTCAAGGAATATGACTTCAACCGTGTGGCTACATTCAACGATGACACTAATGTAGAATAACATTTGCATTTATTTTATAGTACAAATCCCGATGCTCTCTGTGAGTATCGGGATTTTTTAGGTCTTTACCGTGCTTGCGGGTCACGAATTCTTCTTATCTTTGTGCTGTCTACCAACTTTTGGAGAGCAAAGACGTATATCCACAACCCATTAACATCCTACATATGAACCATCTTGATACTGTTGGTCGTTACACCTTCTTAGCCGAACCTTTTCATTGCGATTTCTCCAGTCGATTATTCCTTTCGCATTTAGGCAATCACCTGCTCAATGCAGCCGACTTTCATGCCCATGAACGAGGTTTCGGCATGACAGTTTTGCAGCCCATGCACAAGACTTGGGTGCTGTCGCGCTTCGCCATTGAGATAAAGGAAATACCTTTGGCATACGACAAGTTTGAGGTGGAAACGTGGATAGAGCAGACGATGAAGTGGTTTACCTATCGTAATTTTTCCGTTCTTGATAGGGGTGGAAAGGTGTATGGATATGGTCGAAGCGTCTGGGCGTTAATTGATACCGACACGCGGCAGCCTACTGACATTCTTGCCTTTGATGACGGACGGGTCAAGCGGTGTACAGATGCCAAATATCTGTGTCCCATTGATGCCGTTTCGAGAGTCAAAATGACCGACAATATTCAGCGATGGCATACTCTCGTTACAACGTATAGCGATGTGGACATGAATGGACACATCAACAGTGTAAAGTACATAGAGCATTTGTTAAATCTTTGGTCCATGACCTTTCATGCCACGCACCCTATCAAACGCATCGATGTGGCGTATGTCGCTGAAGCCTATGGAGGCGATACTTTACATTTCGATGTAGAGACGTTGGGCGATCTCACCTATGCGGTGCGCATTGTAAGGCAAGCAAAGGGGCAGTCTACGGAGCAGGATGTGTGCCGATGCAAGGTGCAATTTACCGAAACACTCCGTCCAAAAAAGCTGTAGTGGAGGGCTTATTCATTCAGAATAATTTTTACAAAAGGTTCTCCATATTTCGCATATTTCTGAACAGAGTCTCACTTGTTGCAAAATATCGTAGTATTTCGAAAGTTTGTTAAGTAACAGTCAACAGATGAGTTACAAGGATATGTCGTTGAGAAATCCCTGAAAACTCATTGTTTTTGTGCCTTATCACAGCCTTTTAGCCCATTTGTTACATGCACTTTGTGCCTCTATTTGCATGTTATAGCGCCATTAACTCATGTATATAGCCAGTCAAAGTCATGTTTCCAAGGTAGAAAAGCGATATTTTACGATTTTTTGTCCCCATATTTTTTCTAAAACAGCACATTCAGAAGTGTTAAATTTTGGCACTTTTTCTTGACATTTCTCCAAGCACATAAAGGCATCCTCCGTTGCTCCCCAACGGTTGGATCATTGTTTATCTTGCAACTTTCAGTGTAGATATTCGGTCTCTTGCGTAAAAAACCGTATCTTTGCAGCAGCAATTGGTTCTGAATAAATCAGATGAAAAGGGAATCGGGTGCAAATCCCGAACAGTCCCGCTGCTGTGAGCAGTCGTTTTTGGACATCACATCGTGTTGCCACTGACATTTTTTCGGGAAGGCAAGTGTGTCCAGCTGCGAGTCAGAAGACCTGCCGTTGCTATTCATTGCTATTGTGTTTCGCGGAAAGCCAATAGTGCATTGTTGATGTAGTAAGGTTCCATGCCCAGAATAATTATCATGCTGCTTTGTTCAGTTGTGTGTTTGCGTGCCAATGCCCAAACCGATTCGTTGACGCATCGGGTGCATACGTTGGATACAGTCATCGTGTCCGAGGGGCGACGCATACGAAGTATGCAGAGCACATCGCCCGAACACGTATTGCAGCACAGTGATTTGCAGCGCATGGGGGTGTCCACAATGGCGGATGCCTTGCACCGTATACCGGGTATTACCTTGCGCGATTATGGTGGAGCGGGTGGCATGAAGACGGTGTCGGTGCGTGGTTTCGGCACACAGCACACGGGGGTGAGCTACGATGGTGTGATGCTCAGCAACATGCAGACAGGCGATATCGACCTTTCGCGCTATTCGTTGGCACACGTGTCGCAAATCATGCTCACCATAGGTGACAATGCGGATATTTTTATCCCTGCCCGACAAGCCACAACGCCTGCTGTGCTGTCCATAGAAACCATGGGTGGCAGTCGTGCCGACCGTCGTCCGCATTTCGACGCGCAGCTTGGGGTAGGGTCGTTTGGCTATCATCATCCGTCGCTTCGCTACGAGCAAAATGTGTCGCAACCTTTGCGCTTTTCAGTCATTGCCGATTATGTTTCTGCCAACAACAATTATCCTTATACCTTGCGCAATGGCACGTTGAAAACACGACAGACACGCAGCAACAGCAGGATGCAGGGTGGACATGCTGAAGGGAATGTGGCTTGGATGCCACAAACTAATCAACTGCTCAAGGTCAAGGCTTACTACTATGACAACCATCAGCAACTGCCCGGTGTGGTGCGCTATTACGCCAACGAGAGTAGCGAGCAGCTTGATAGCCGCAACTACTTTGTGCAAACACAGTATCTGTGGCAAGTCAACCGCTTTTTTAGGATGAAATGGTTGGGCAAGTGGGATGAGTCCAATACCTCGTATCGAGAGAGTAGAGCGCATAGTGGTCCCATGGATGCCGACTATCATCAAGATGAAGCTTACACATCGCTTTGCTTGTTGTTCAGTCCAGACAAGCATTGGGCATTGAGTTATGCCGCCGATTATGCCTTTCACCAGCTGCATAGCAGTTTGACGACCGACATACAGCCCTATCGACACTGTGTGTGGCAAAGTTTAACTGCAAAATATCAGTTGCAAAGACTGACGGCGCAAGCTCGGCTGTTGGGTTCGTTGTATCGTAACGGCGCACGTGCTGGAACGGCTGCCGACAACCAAAAGCGACTCAGTCCGTCATTGTCATTGTCATGGGCACCATTTCCTCATCAACCTTTGTATGTGAGGGCATCGTATAAAAATATCTTCCGAATGCCTACCTTCAATGAGAATTATTTCTTCAGATATGGCAGCAAAGACCTCAAACCCGAGCAAACCGACCAGCTGAATGTGGGAGTTACCGTTGACAAGTCGTTGTCCCATGTACAGTTGTGGGCTACTTTGGACGGCTATCTGAACCATGTAACCGACAAAATAGTGGCAGTGCCTTATAATCTGTTTGTGTGGCGAACGGTCAATGTGGGTAAGGTGCGCATTGTGGGTATCGATGCCATGCTGCGAACCACATGGCGTGCCAATGCCCAGCACACCTTGATGTTGATGGCAAACTACAGCTATCAGCGTGCCGCCAATCGCACCTTGGCATCGTCACCTTATTATAATCATCAGATAGCCTATGTGCCTCTACACGCTGGTGGTTGTTCGCTCAATGCGCAAAACCGCTGGATCAATCTTACGTTGCAATGGGTGGGGGTAGGTGGAAAATGGCTCAACAACCAACACCATGACGGGTCGTACCTGAAAGGATATCAGGAATGGAGCTTGACGGCATACCGCACGTTTCGGGTGTGTGATCAACCATTGCAGGTGCGAGCCGACCTCAAGAATATTTTTAATCAGCAATATCAAATTGTGGCAGGCTATCCCATGCCTGGCATCCATGCAGAAATAACAATGAATTATCAATTTTAATCACTCAAAAATGAAAAAGTATTTATTAAGTTTGGCAGTACTCCTGATGGGAGTTAGTTTGTTTTCCTCGTGTGAGGATGACGATGATGACGTAAATCCACGGGATTTGAAAAAAGTAACCCATGCGGCTTATGTTGTGAATGCTGGTCAGCAGGCGATAGGTTCCACAGGAACACTCACGCGTGTGGACATGGGTACATGGACTACCGCACAGAATGTGTTCAGTCAGGTGAATGGGCGCAATCTTGGAGTAACGGTCAACGATGCTATTATTTATGGCTCGAAAATGTATATTGTGGTAGACGGTGAAGGCTCGGTAGAGGTGGTTGACAAGAATACCCTACGTTCCATTAAGCGTATAGAACTGCAAAAACTCCTACGCGACGATAAGGGCAAGTCGCCTCGTCGTGCCGTGGCAGCCAACGGTTGTGTATATGTAACCACCTTTGGTGGTGTGGTGGCAGCCATTGACACCGCGAGTCTTGGACTGAAGAAGACCTATCAGGCTGGTTCGTCCCCTGATGGCATTGCCTATCACAACGGCAAATTGTATGTCTGCAACAGCGACTTTGGCCATGGAAAAGGCAACCTGTCGGTGATTGATGTGGCATCGGGCGATACAACAATGATTGTCAATGAGCATCTCACCAATCCTGTTGCAGCCAAGTTCATCGGTTCCGACCTTTATGTATTGCATGCTGGGAGCTACGACAAGAATTGGAATCAGACAGGAGCAGGTGTCATGAAAGTGGTTGGCAAGCAGGTCACCAAGGTGAGCGACGCTACTTTAATGGCAGTGAACGACAAAAAAGGGGCAGAAAAAATCTACACCATCAATGCACCCTACACCAACCCAGCCACACCTGTGACCTACAATGTGTACGACGTGCGTGCGGGCAAGACCGCTACCTTTACCACGACCATGGTGGAAGCACCATCGGCTATGGCGGTAGACCCAGTTACGGGCTATGTCTACATTATGTCATACAAGCTGAATCCAGAGACCCATCGTGCTGATTATGGTGGTGCAGGCTATGTAAACGTGTACAACGCATCGGGCAAGTTGTTGCACACCTTGGCAATAGGAGTAGGAGCTACGGGCATGGTGTTCGACTACCAATAAGGCAACTCGAAAGGGATAGGGCGTCCGTCACAGCGCAACTTTCCTGAAATATTCACACTCGCCACCTGAAACATCATGGTTTCGGGTGGCGAGTTTGTTGATAAGGGTGGGGTTGTGCAAATGCGCTTGCCAATTTGTTCGTTTGTGATTTGTTTTAGTTATCTTTGCATAAGATTAAACTTGAACAATCTTTCGATATGAAGAAAACAATCTTGATGAGCGTATGCTTGTGGTTGCTTGCAGCCATGGGATATGCGCAAAGTGCGCCAATCATGGCAAATTACAGTGTGATTCCTTTGCCACGACAAATCAATATGGTGAAGAGTAAGGGCTTTGTGCTGACCCCTCAAACCCGAATTGTGTACCCAGCGTGTGACAGTGTGCTGAAGAAAGATGCCCAATTGCTGGCATCCTATATCTTTGAACTCACGGGCTTGCAGCTCAAAATAGCAACCAGTGCCACCGATGCACACAACATTGAGTTGTGTACGGGGCTGTCACATCCCAACAAGGAGGCGTACAGCATGCGTGTTTCCGCAGAAAAAATAACCATTCAGGGAGCGTCTGCCGCTGGCACTTTCTATGGCATGCAGACCTTGAGAAAGGCAATTCCCTTGAAGTGTCATATGGATAAGGGAAGATGTGAGAAAGAGGACGGGAAAAGCAAGAAATGTTGTTCAGCAACTGAACAGAAGGATTTGCTGCCTTATTCGTCAGGGATTGTGTTTCCAGCAGGCGAGATAATAGATTATCCGCAATATGCTTATCGGGGTGCCATGCTTGATGTGGCACGCCATTTCTTTGGGGTAGATGCCGTCAAGACCTTTATCGACATGCTTGCCATGCACAACATCAATAATTTTCATTGGCATTTGACTGATGATCAGGGTTGGCGTATCGAGATAAAAAAATATCCGTTGCTGACCCAGAAGTCCGCATTCCGACCCGAAACGGCTATCGGACACACAGGCAAGAAGGATGGCAAACCTCATGGAGGTTATTACACGCAGCAACAAATAAAAGAAATAGTGCAGTATGCTGCCGAGCGTCACATCAATATTGTACCAGAGATAGATATGCCGGGACACATGGTAGCGGCCTTGTCGGCTTACCCCAAGTTGGGATGTACGGGCGGTCCGTACAGCGTACGCACAGAGTGGGGCATTGCAGAGGAGGTGCTTTGTGCCGGCAACGACAGCACCTTGCAGTTTGCCAAAGACGTGATTGCCGAGGTGATGCAGCTCTTTCCCGGTCCGTATATCAACATCGGAGGCGACGAATGTCCAAAGAAGTCGTGGCAAAACTGTGCCAAATGTCAGGCGAAGATTCAAAGTTTGGGACTTGTTACCGATGCACAGCACACCAAAGAGCAGCGTTTGCAGAGCTACTTTATGACCGAAATGGCGAATTTTATCACCCAGCATGGGCGAAAAGTGTGTGGTTGGGACGAAATTTTGGAAGGAGGTGTGGCGCCCAACGCAACGGTATTGTCGTGGCGTGGCATTCAAGGAGCCGAACAGGCTGCTCGCTTGGGACACGATGCCATTATGTGTCCCACCTCGAACATGTATTTTGATTATTACCAAACCGAAGACAGAGCCAACGAGCCTGTGGCTTTCAATGCCTATCTGCCCATTGAGAAGGTGTATGCTTTCCAGCCTGTTCCCACGTCGCTGACGCCACAGCAGGCAAAGCATATCATTGGGGTGCAAGCCAATCTGTGGACAGAACAGGTAAAATCGCTATCACACATAGAATATATGATGTTGCCACGGTTGGCAGCAGCGTGCGAGGTGCAGTGGTCGAGCGAGCAGGAGAAGGATTATGGCAGTTTCTTACAACGGTTGCCTCACATGTTGCAACTCTACAAAGCCTGCGGTTATCGGTATGCTGAACATTATTTCACGGTGAACACGGCGCTGACACCATCGCCCAAAGGGCAAGCCATGGAGGTGGCTCTCGGTGCACCGGGGAAGGCGAAAATCTACTACACTACTGATGGAAGTGAGCCTAATGAGCAAAGCAAACCGTACAAAAAGCCCTTTTGCCTCAAGCAATCCGCCACCATTAAAGCCATAGCTTATAGCAATAGTCTGCACAGTGATGTGACCAAGGAGCAAATCATTGTTCACAAAGCCATGATGAAACCCGTTCGTTTTTGCACGCCACCTAACCATGCTTATCAGGGAAATAGTTCACAAGAGCTGGTGAACGGATTGCTGGGCAACACTTCGTTTCACTCTGGACGCTGGGTAGGATTCGTGGGAAACGATATGGACATCATCATCGATCTGCAACGCAGGATGCCCATTAAGAGTGTATCGGTACGCACACTCACCGAACAATCTAACTGGATATTCCCCGATCGAGGCGTTTCCTTATTGGTGTCTGACGATGGAGAGCATTTCAAGGAGGTGTTTGCGGATACTAAACAATCGCTTCCGCACGTTGTGCCACCCAGTGTAAACACGCAGAAAATAACGCTTGAAAACGTAAAAGCACGGTATCTACGCATCAAAGGGTTGTCCGAACACAGTATGCCCCAATGGCATTATGGCTATGGACAGACCGCTTTCTTGTTTGTAGACGAGGTGATAGTGGAGTGAGCTAACCCAAAAAAGCGGCAAGTGTGTTGCATCAAAAAGTGACACACTTGCAACTTTGTGAATATTGTTTGCGTCTTATGTTTGAATGTGATGAGGAATTTATCGCATAAAATAAAAAAATAAGACAAGTAATATTTATTGTTTATCCATAATACGAACCGTATGAAAAGAAAAATCTATTGTACATTAGCAGTATTCACACTCTTGCTATTTGTTTCGTGTGCTTGCACAAAAAGTGATAGAAAGAGCGAACGGAAAATCACACAGTCGAGTAAAATCAAGTATTTTAAGAATGTGAACATAGAAGGTTGCTATAATGTTTATTTTGAACAAGCCGATACTGCAAGCATTCGTTTTGAGGGAAGTGAGAAAGCTATCCAACAATTAAGAATCACATGTGACGGCAATACGTTGGATATTAAGAGGAAAGAAAAAGACAAGTGGTTGAATTTTTGCAACCAAGAGGATGTTGATATCTACATCACATCTCCCGATTTGGTTTCTGTTTACTTAAAGGGTACGGGCGAATTTGAGGTTCATAAGCGTTTAGATACGGATACATTGTCTGTCTCATTAATGGGTACAGGAGACATTGATATAAAGGATTTGATTTGTGATAAGGTGAAGGTCAACCTAAAAGGTACGGGCGATATAAACATTAAAAATGTAATTACATCACAAGCGTTTATTTCGCTCTTGGGAACAGGAGACATTAAGGTGCATTTTGAAAAATGTCAGTGGGCACAGTGTAGTTTGCAAGGCACAGGTGATATAGATGTGTCGGGGACGGTTAACACATATAAAGAGAAAATACAAGGCACTGGCAGTATTGACACCGATGACCTGCACATCCTTTCTAAATAGAGAAAAGCAAAGTTGAAAAGGGCGGAATAATTGAAGGTTCCGCCCTTTTTTCAATTATATATCTTACCTTTGCATAAGATAGGCTGCGCCTCAACAAAGAAAGTAAACTTTCTCTGTACATGTATTAAAATCGAAAATAATGAAATATGCTATCATAGCAGCAGGTCAAGGGTCAAGGTTAAGTAGTGAGGGCGTGTCCTTGCCAAAGCCACTCGTTAAGGTGGGAAACGAATGCTTGATAGACCGACTGTTACGTATCTTTGTAGCAAACCATGCGGACGAAATCATCGTGATTTGCAACGAGGAGATGACCAACGTGCAAACTCATTTACAAGCGATACAACAAAAAGGACTAAAGGGTGAGCCTATTACGCTGAAAATAGTGATAAGAAGTACACCAAGTTCTATGCACAGTTTGGCTGAAATGCGCCCTTTATTAGAAAATGCGCCCTTTTGTTTGACTACGGTAGACGCCATTTTCGAAGAAGATACATTTATGACCTATGTTCAGGAGTTCAAGAAAGCCTTGCAACAAGGTGTGGATGCCTATATGGGGGTGACTAAATTTGTGGACGATGAGAAGCCGTTGTTTGTAGAAACCGATGAGTCAATGCGTGTATTGGGCTTTCATGATGAGGGTAGTGTTCGTTACAAATATGTCTCAGCTGGCATTTACGGACTGCATCCGCATATCTTCGACATCTTACAGCGTTGCATTCAGTGTGGCGAACAACGCATGCGTAATTTTCAACGAGCACTCATTGCCGAGCAATGTACTGTAATGGCGCACGATATGGGGCAGGTGTTGGATATTGACCATCTGTCGGATGTTGCAAAAGCTGAGGCGTTTCTTCGGAAAATAACAAGCCGAACAAAGGATAAATATCAAGAGTTGGATAGGTAGATTTGAAAAAGATTTAGAATAACAATGAAGCATCAACATATCATAGCCATTCGTCGAGATTACATTTATTCGCTCGAAGCAGAACAGAAGGATAAGGACATCCTTGTTGCAGTGATACAACAGCTTGGTGGGGACATTCGAATGGTTGATGAATTGAAACTAACTATGGAGGATGAGGCTGATATTTACCTAAGCATGGGACGTCATCCAGCCACTTTGGCATTACTTCGTGCGTGTGAAGAGCGTGGTGCTCTTGTCATTAACTGTCCCGATGCAGTGGAGTTGTGTGCGCGAAAAAAAGTGGTGCAAGTTATGCGAGAAAACCATATACCCATGCCACCGCAGCGGGGAAAGCATGGCTATTGGCTCAAAAGGGGTGACTCAAAGGCTCAATTGGATAGTGATGTGGTGTATTGCAAAGATGAAAACGAATTGGCTGTCAGAAAAGAAGAATGGCGACAACGAGGTATTTGTTCGAGCATAGAAAGCGCACATGTAGAAGGCGACTTAATCAAATTCTACGGGATAGGGCAGCATTTTTTCAAATGGTTTTATCGCAGTATCAAGACAGGGGGCTATGATTTTGATGCAAACCTGTTGCAAACAGAAGCAGTTAGACTTGCTCACATTATCGGCATTGATGTGTATGGAGGCGACTGTGTAGTGAACCGAGAAGGAGAAATTAGTATTATTGACTTTAACGATTGGCCAAGTTTTGCCGCTTGTAAAGAAGAGGCAGCGCAGGCCATCGCACAATTAGTAAAGCAGAAATGGGAAGATTTAAGGAATTGTTAAAGGCTTCGATGAAGTCGAAAGATACCGAAGAGTGGCTCGATGTGCACTTTACACGCCCCATAGGGTTGGTCTTTGCATTGCTATGGAAACGCCTTGGTGTGCATCCTAACGCTGTGACTATTCTTTCTATCTTTCTTGGAATAGGGGCAGCTTATTGTTTTTATTTCGTAGATGTGTGGCATAATGTGTGCGGAGTGTTGTTACTCATGTTCGCCAACTTTTGCGATAGCACCGATGGGCAGTTGGCACGGCTCACGGGGAAGCACACTTTTATCGGTCGTATGTTGGATGGTTTTGCCAGTGGTCTATGGTTTGTGGGCATCTATGTGGCACTTGCCTTACGGATGCAACACCAGTTAATGCCTGGTACGACAGTGTCATGGGGTGCTGGAATATGGACATTAGCGCTCGTGGCAGGTGTGCTGTGTCATACTACACAAAGCTCATTGGGCGATTATTACCGACAGATACACTTGTATTTCCTTAAAGGTAAAAAGGGTAGCGAACTGGGGCACTCCAGACAGCAATACCTTATTTATAAACATTTGGATAAGGGTGATTGGCTGAAACGTCTCTTTTATCTTAACTATACGTCTTATTGTCGAAGTCAAGAGCGAAGAACTCCTGCTTTTCAAAAGTTCTTTCAGCGTTTTAAGTCACATCCAGATAATACGGTAAGGCAGCAATTCTTAAAAGGTAGCAGACCTCTTATGCCGTACACCAACATCCTAACCTTCAACACACGAGCTATCTGTTTGTACGTTACTTGTTTGTTGAACTGTCCGTGGCTGTATTTTATTTTTGAAATCACGGTATTACAATTGATTTATATTTATATGCATCAGCGGCACGAAAAATTGTGCACAGAGATGATTTCATTGCTTTCAAAAACTGCAACAACACAACAAACTAACCAATCATGATAACAAATGTTATGCCTCCTATTCACGGTTTACTCTTTGATTTTGGTGGAACTATTGATACGAATGGTCAACATTGGGGAAAAATGTTATGGCATATGTATCAAAAAGTAGGTGTTCCCGTGTGTGAGGATGATTTTCGTAAAGCGTATGTCTACGGAGAACGAATGTTAGAGAAAAGTCCTTTGTTGAAGCCAACGGACACTTTGCGCAGGACAATAGAAGTGAAGTTACGATTGGAATTGGAACAACTGTGCATGATGGGAGTGTGGAATGTGGACGAAGCGGAACTGCTGCACACCCAAAAGTTGTTGTTATCGGAAATTTATCAACATGTAACGCAGATCATAGAGCAACATCGGAAGATGTTACAGTGTTTGAAAGAAAGATTTCCAATGGGTTTGATAACGAATTTTTACGGTAACATGAATACGGTGTTGCAAGAGTTTTCGTTGGGCGATATATTTGAAACCGTGATAGAATCGGCTGCAGTAAATATACGCAAGCCTGATGTACGCATATTTAAGATGGCACTTGATGCGCTCCAACTGCCTGCTGAAGAAGTGTTGGTGATTGGTGATAGCTTTTATAAAGATGTAGAACCAGCTTCGAAGTTGGGGTGTCAAACGGCTTGGCTCAAAGGTGAAGGTTGGATAGAAAAGCAGTACGATGAAACCCTTCCAACTTATATCTTAACCACTTTGTCGGAGATAGTATCTATTGTGGATGATGCATCTACAACAAAAGGTTGATTTTTGTGGTCGTAATTTGAGTACCGAATGACCTTGCGATGTTTGCTTTCTGTGTTTTTTCAATGAGTTGACAAGACAGACAGCAATAATTTAGAAATAAAGGTGTTATATCAATTTATTTTGGCTTTATCCCTTGTTGGCGAGAAAAATATAGCTTCCCTCCATGACAATGATTTCTTCGGCAACCAATTGTTCTAAAACTTGATCTAAGAGCTTTTCAGGAAACGCTAACTTATCAAGCTCGGTGATATGATGTCTTTCCTTATCTTCCAGTCCATGAAGAATAGTTTGTTTGATTTCGTTTGTTGTGGCGGTGTTATTTCGCTGTAAACCTTGGTCCAAACAAACATCGCATCTCAAGCAGTCTTTTGCTTGTACATCACCAAAATAGCGCAATAGCTGTTTGCTTCGACATACTTCATTGTTTTCCGCATAACGAATCACAGACTTGATGCGCTTGGAAAATTGTTCTTTACGCTCTTCATAAACCGCTTTTGGTATCACCATATTTTCAATTGCCTCGCGGTCTTTCGCATAAGTGATAAAGGGCATCTTTCGTTGAGGAATAAAGTGGAGGATTCTTCTTTGCGTCAATCCTTTTAAGATAAGGTACAACTGTTCGCGGGTGATACCCGTTTGTTGAGCCAAAAGTGCCTCGTCAATGTACACATAGTCAGTGAAAAGTCCCCCGTATGTACGTAATAGACTGGTGATTACCTTTTCTTGTAGTGGGGAAACCTGATTGAGTTTGTATAATTCGTTTCTGTCAAGAAGAAACATTACTCGAGCATTGGAGTCAGAATCTGTATCATATTCTATGTAGCCCGCACGTGACAGAATGAGCAAAGCGGAGTTCACAGGAATGGGAAAATAATGGAAGACGGCACAAAACTTCCCAATGTCGAAAGTAAAGGTGTGCCCACTTCCGCTTCCTAAGCCTATTTCAAAATAATAAGCTAAATGCTGATACACATCTTTAATATAGTCTTTTTCAGGAAAATTGTCTTCGATTCGTTTGTTGAGTTTATGCTTATCACTGGTGTTATACAACAAGACAGCGTAGGAACGTTGTCCATCACGCCCTGCACGTCCTGCCTCTTGAAAGTAAGCTTCTAATGAGTCGGGACAGTCGATGTGTATCACCACACGCACATCTGGCTTATCAATGCCCATTCCAAAAGCATTGGTAGCCACCATGACCCGTGTCTGATCCGTTTGCCATGCACGCTGCCGTTCATCTTTCACGCTGTGTTCTAACCCAGCATGATAATAAGTGGCAGGAATATCACAAGCGTTGAGCAGTGTTGCAACTTCCTTTGTGCGTTTTCTACTCCGTACATAAATAATGGCACAACCAGGGAGTGATTGCAAGATATGTAGAATTTCTTGATTCTTGTCTTGTGCTGTTCGCACTACGTATGTGAGGTTTGAACGTTCAAAACTCATTTGGAAGACATTCTTCTCTTTGAAGCCTAATTGTTGTTGAATGTCCTCAACTACCTCGGGTGTGGCTGTTGCAGTGAGTGCCAATAAGGGAACTGCTGGCTTTTCTTTTCGTATATCGGCAATGTTCAGGTAAGCTGGACGAAAATCATACCCCCATTGACTGATACAATGCGCCTCATCGACGGTAATGAAACTGACGTTCATTCGACGAAGTTTCATCAAGAAAAGCTCTGAGCCTATGCGTTCGGGAGAGATATATAATAGTTTGATGTCACCAAAGATACAGTTGTCTAAGGTCTTGAGAATCTCTCTTCTTGTCATGCCCGAAAAGATTGCAGCCGCTGTAATTCCCTTTTCTTTGAGATGTTGCACTTGGTCTTTCATCAAGGCAATGAGCGGCGTGATGACCAAGCATATCCCTGGCTGTGCTAAGGCTGGCACTTGAAAGGTGATAGACTTGCCACCACCTGTGGGCATAAGACCTAAGGTGTCACGTTGTTGACCAATGCTCTCAATAATTTCACGCTGAATACCGCGGAAATCTTTGTATCCCCAGTATTGCTGCAGAATGCTTAAGTATTTGTCATGAACAGGCATGGCGTCATGTTTGATAATCTTCTCCTTCGGTAGGTCGTATATCTTCTATCTGTAACTGCACGGCGTTGCGCTTAAAGACGTTGTCCTCCAAGGTATAAGCAATGTCAAAACTGCGTTTGGATTTTATGTATCGTGCCGATGCACTTTGTCCAAAGGCAATGCCATTAACAACGTTGCTCGATTTGGAGTCGACTAATTCCAGTTTAATATGCTCTTGTTCGCGCCCTACCACCTTACTTGTACCATAGTCGTACACACCGATTGTACTAAACATGGGCTTTGGATTGCCAGGTCCAAAAGGTGAGAATTTCTTTAATTCTTGATGTAAGCGTTTGGTGATATCCTTAAAATCAATGATAGCATCAATATCAATAATTGGTTCAGTCTGTTCGGGACGAATGTGTTCATCTACAAATTTTTGAAAACGAGTGCGGAATGTTTTAATATCATCCCAACGTAAGGTCAGTCCTGCCGCATACGTGTGTCCTCCAAAGTTCACCAACAAGTCACGACAACTCTTGATAGCAGCATAGATATCGAAGCCTGTTACGCTGCGCGCAGACCCTGTTGCGAACTCTCCATCACGTGTAAGAACGACGGTAGGTCGAAAATAAATTTCTGTCAATCGTGAAGCTACAATTCCAATAACGCCCTTCTTCCAGTTCTCATCGTAGAGAACAATGGAGGAATGATGCTTTTGGCTTTCTAATTTAGAGACGATAAGGTTAGCTTCTTCGGTCATTTGCTTATCGATATCTTTTCGTTGCTCGTTATATTCGTCAATGTGTTTGGCTTGTCGTATGGCACTCGCAATATCCTTTTCCACCAGCAAGTCAACGCTCTCCTTTCCATTCTCCATGCGTCCAGAGGCATTGATGCGCGGTCCTATCTTGAAGACAATATCGCTCATGGAGATGTCTCTGTTGCCTAAATTGCAGATATCTATAATGGCTTTCAGCCCAACACTCGGGTTTTGGTTGAGTTGTTTCAATCCATGAAAAGCCAAGATACGATTTTCATCCACCACAGGTACAATGTCAGCTGATATACTTACTGCACAAAAGTCAAGCAGCGGGATGAGCCGAGAGAAAGGAATGTTGTTGTTTTTGGCAAACGCCTGCATGAGCTTAAAGCCCACTCCACATCCAGAGAGATGCTTAAAGGGGTAGGTGTCATCGGGTCTTTTGGGATTGAGAATAGCCACAGCAGGTGGCATTACTTCGTCTGGTACGTGGTGATCGCAAATGATAAAGTCAATACCTAAACTTTTTGCATACGCAATCTCGTCCGTTGCTTTAATTCCACAATCTAAAATAATAATCAGTTTGACACCTGTTTCTCGTGCATATTCTAAACTCTTTTTGCTGACACCATAACCCTCGTCATATCGATCTGGGATGTAATAGTCTATGTTAGAGTAGAACTGTTGGAGAAACTTGTACACCAATGCTACAGATGTACAACCATCTACGTCGTAATCGCCATACACCAAAATGCGTTCTTTGCGCCCCATAGCATCGTTGAGTCTGTCTACCGCCACGTCCATATCTTTCATCAAGAAAGGATTAATGAGGTCTGCCAGTTGTGGACGAAAGAACCTTTTTGCCGCAGACTCGGTGGTAATGCCTCGGCGGATGAGCAACAAAGCGAGTATGGTGTTGATATTTAATTTATCTCCTAACTCCTTAGCTGCCTTTGTTTCTTCTGATGTAGGTGGTACATAATTCCATTTGAAATGCATTTATATTGTTTTTTATTTTTGTCGAGTCGTACTCGCATGCGGTCATACGAGTGATGGCCTTCATAAAAATGAAGACTTATTTGTGTGTAAAGTTACAAATAATTTACCATAATACATCGCAAATGTCACAAATAATTTGCATCCTTCCTCAGGAATTCTTAAAAAAATGTCTGGTAATGCGCATTCTTCTTCCGTGTAACTTTTCTGCTTTGTGTTTTTTGCTACATGTGTCTATTGAAGAAATTAGTTGCCTGTCCATGTGCTGGAACATTGGCATAAAAAAGAAAGACCATTCTTCCGATGTGGAAAAACAGTCTTTCTTATCGTGGTTTCAAGATCAACTTGAAGCGTTATTTAGATATTTAATTTCTTACGGATATTTGCAGGAACAGCATTCTTGTTCACCATGAAATCCATCGTCTTGTAAGCTACAAAAGCTTTTGTCATGTACCAAATACCTTTGTACTTGCCACTTTCGCCCCAAGAGTTCTTTACCATGTAATATTCTTTACCGTTTTGGTCCTTGGCAATACCAAAGATGTGCATGCCGTGGTCATCGGTTGTTTCCCAATTATCGAATGCTTCTTGGCGCATCTCTTGTGTAGGAACAACTTCAGGCGCATTGATGCCTAAAGAATCTGCTTTGGCTTTCTTTGAGGATTTGGACATTTTAACCCAGCGGTCAGCATCTGTTCCAGACAAATCGCGTGCTTTCTTCAAATCGTAAGCAATACCTAAACCATTGCGTGTAAATCCATCTTCAGAAACATCTCCGCCCCATGCTACGGTATAACCATTGTTGATAGCGTTATCAATGATGTTGCAAATCTCTTCAATAGGAACGTTCCAACTCAAAGGCCAGCGCCAGTTGTCTTGTACCTCAACAGCAAATTGTGTCCAGAAAGGATGATGTGTGTAGCTGGTGAAGTGTACATAGTCATTCATGTCCAGTCCAAGACTTGCCGCAAATGATTGTGGTGTATAAGTTTTTCCTTCGTATGTAAATGTTTCAGGAGTCTTGCCAAGGTAAGCATCAAGAATTCCTACCATTCCTTTTTTCCATGTAGAAGAAATTTTCTTTTGCTTACTTTTAGCTATTGTTTCAACATAAGGTGTCAGAAGTTCAAAGAATTCGCCAAAGTTAGCCAACGAGTCACCTGTCATCGTGCCAGGTAATGGCATTGCTGTTTCGGGAACCATGCCATAGTGTTGCCAACAATAAACAGGGTCGTATGTGCTACCTCCTTGTGCAAAACTAACATCACCATGCATACGTACAGCCTTTTCTGCTCGGTCTTGGTATGTCTTGTGTGCTACGAACATCTCGCATAGGTCGTACGTTTTCCCTGTCTTTTTCAAGATTTCACTTTCCAAGAAACTCAGTGTAGAGTAAGCCCAACACGTACCACTACGGTTTTGGTCTTTAACACTTGTAATCTTGTTTTGCTTTACAACAGTAAATACTGGCTTGTTGCTTTTAGCGGCAGTCTTTTTCTTACCTGCCTGTGCGCCCGTTGCCATAATTGCCAAAAGGGCGAACATCAAAATTTTCTTCATGTTTTTGAATAGTTTTTAATAAATTATTTAGTTGAATTGTTAGCCATAAATGCTTCTACATCTTTGGGATGGTATGGTATGCGCTGCTCACCAATGAAGCGACATCCGTTTTTAGTAATTAGGATATCGTCTTCAATACGAATACCTCCAAAATCTTTGTAGGTTTCCAAAAGTTCAAAATTCAAGAACTCTTTACAGTGTCCAGATGCTCTCCAGTCATCGATGAGGGCAGGAATAAAGTAAATACCAGGTTCGTCGGTCACCACAAATCCCTCTTCTAAGCGTCGTCCCATGCGCAAGGCATTGGTGCCAAACTGGTCAAGGATAGGTCGTGTCTCTTTGTCAAACCCGACGTAGATTTGTCCCAAAGCCTCCATGTCGTGAACATCCATTCCCATCATGTGTCCCAGTCCGTGAGGTAAGAACATGGCATGTGCTCCTGCACGCACAGCCTCTTCTGTGTCACCTTTCATGAGTCCTATTTCTTTGAGTCGCTCCGTCATGAGCTTGCATACAGAGAAATGTACGTCCATGTATTTCACTCCTGGCTTTGCAACTTCGAGTGCGTGGTCGTGACAAGCCTCTACAATGCTGTAAATCTCTAATTGTCGTTGTGTAAATTTGCCACTAACGGGATATGTTCGGGTGTTGTCAGAACAATAATTGTTCACCGTTTCAGCCCCAGCGTCACACAATGCCAACCGTCCAGACTCCAGTAAGTTGAGCGAAGGACTGCCATGCATAATCTCTCCATGTTGAGTAAAGATGGTTGGGAAGCTCACCATGGCTCCGTACGAGTTGGCAATACCGTCCACTTGTCCACCCACAAACTTTTCTGTTACACCTGGTTTGGTAAGGCGCATTGCTGTGGTATGCATGAGATAGCCTATCTTGGCAGCACGTTCCAGTTCTTCTATTTCTTGTTCTTCCTTGACAGAGCGCATCTTGACAACCGCATGAATAAGGTCGAGGGACGACTTTTCTTGCTGTTGACTGGGATGAATGTCCAACAAGTCGTATATTTGAAGTTTGATGTCATGCCGATACGGTGGGAGAAAATGTATCTTTTGTTGCTTCTCCTGCGCACGCTTACAGATAGTAGCGAGTTCCTTCATGGGCGCTGTTTGCTCTATTCCAACCTGCGCAGCCATATCCTTGACACTATCAACTGACCCGAACCAAACGATATCTTCAATGTCTATATCGTCTCCAATCAGTTTTTCTTGATCGTTATCGATATCAATGACACCCACCAAGCCGTCTCTGTTTTGTCCAAAATAGTACAAAAAAGAGGAGTCTTGCCTAAAAGGATGATACCCATTGTACGGACCATTAGCAGGAGAGTTGTTGTTACCGAAGAGAATGATGATGCCTTGACCAACTTCTTTTTTAAGTTGTGTGCGGCGTCTTATATAAGTTTGTTTGTCGAACATATAATAATGTTTTATAGAATTAATCGTTTCTAATCATGCTGAATACTGTTTGTAAATGTGTCTGTCATAGTCAGTTAGCAGCAATCATTATGATGATGTATATGGGATTCCAAGGTAAACAGCTCAAATCTGTTTATGCTTGTTTTCCACTATTTCATGCAAAGATAATAAAAACTGATGAAAAATATATAACTTTGTCTCAATTAATAAGTAATTTATGCAAATTGATAGAAATACAGGATTAGTACTCGAAGGTGGAGGGATGCGTGGGGTGTTTACCTGTGGTGTCTTGGATGCCTTTATGAAGCATGATTTGTATTTTCACTATGTGGTTGCTGTGTCGGCTGGCGCTTGTAATGGTATGTCTTATATCAGTAGACAACCGCGTCGCGCACGTTTTTCTAATATCGATTTGTTGTCCAAATATGATTACATAGGACTACGTCATTTGGTGACTCAAGGGTGTATTTTTGATCAAAAACTCTTGTACGATAAATTTCCAAATGAGTATGTCCCATTCGATTTTGATACTTATTTCTCTTCTCCTTCTACCTTCGAAATGGTCACAACAAATTGCTTAACGGGTTTACCAACTTATCTGACAGAACAGCAAAATAAGCAACGAGCATTGGATATTGTGCGTGCTTCGAGTAGTTTACCCTTTGTAAGTAAGATTGTAGAGATAGACCAAATCCCCATGCTTGATGGCGGAATCGCAGATTCTATCCCTGTGATTCGCTCCATGGCGACAGGTCATCATAAAAACGTTGTTATTCTAACGCGTAACAAAGGCTATCGCAGTAGTGAGCGAGATAGAAAGATTCCCCATTTCATTTACAAGAAATACCCACGTCTACGTGTGGCACTTAGTCGTAGAGTAGCGACATATAACGAACAGTTGGAGTTAGTCGACCAGTTGGAAGCGGCTGGACAAATTGTCTGTATACGCCCACAAGACCCAGTGGAGGTAGGACGTATGGAAAAAGATACAACCAAACTGGAGCGGTTATATCAAGAGGGATATATGTTGGGAGACGACTTCTGTCAATCTCAGGTTAGTTAAAAATGAAGCGACACGTCGTCCATGCTTCGCCAATGATCCTACAGCAAGCGCCATGAATCATTCTTTGTGATGATAACCTCAACTCATGGAAGAAAGCTGTGTACTCGTCTATTTCTCTTTTTCGCTTAGATAAAACAGTGCAGCCCCAATGGCTGTACAGAATTCACTGTATTTGGGATTGATAAAGTTCACGCCATACATTTTCTCTAACCCACTGAACACCATTTTACATTGAGGGAGTAAAGTAAGATTTCCAATGAGTACATAATCTTTGATGCCCGACCCCAAAGATGCTAAAATCGTGCTGCTGCCAATCGTCTGTAACACCATGGTGATGATACCCAATGCAATGTCCTCACGCGAAGCGTTGCTCTTGGCATTTCCAAAGAGGGAAGCAGTGGCGGTCTTGGGTAGATTGGGGAGCGGTTCAGGACTGATATCTCCGATACGAACATCGATATTTGAGGCGTCGCCTCGCATGGCAAGCGAGGAAATTTGTCGGATATCATCCGTTTTCAACATGATGCGGGACAAGCCGATGAGCGTTCCACCTCCAATACCCATTCCACCTATGTGTCTAATGTCATTACCCTTACATTGTATAAGACTGGTTCCTGTACCCATGCTCACAACAATCATGTCCTCCAAGTCGGTCTCAAATCGGGCTCCCAAACCGTTGCAGATAAACTCTTCTGCCTTGGCTGTCGGTAAACCGTAAACAGAACTGTCCACATAGGCAGCACCCACACCTGTCAACATCACCTGTTCAACATCGTTCAGTTGTATGTTGTTGTCATGCAAATACTTACCAAATGCTCCATAGAGCGACGTCACGGGGTCGGTAGCCTTGATGCGAATAGGAGCTACTACTGTTCCGTCGTCATTGATACCTACAATCTTGGTGGTGCTAATCCCCACGTCAATGCCTATAACTATTGCCATTTTCTTCTATTATTGGTACTAATTTTTTGCAAAGATAGTGCAAACCGAAGGCAATCAAACTTGTTTGAATTGCTGAGGTGCAGCCTATCTTCTGTAAAGATTGCGCAAACCGAACACAAAGAAAGTTTACTTTCTATGTTGAGGCGAAGCGAATCTTCTGCAAATATACAACATTATCAATAATTATTTGTAAATTTGAATCATAATAAAATGAATCACATGAAAACAGAAGTTACGCGTGTAGTGGCTGCTGTCGTCCAACGTGGCAAGCGCTATCTATGTATGCAAAGAGGTCGTTCACAATATTCTTATCTTTCCGAACACTGGGAATTCCCCGGTGGAAAGGTTGAAGAAGGCGAATCAGATCACGAGGCATTGGTCAGAGAAATCAAGGAAGAAATGGATTGGGATGTGTTTGTAGGACGAAAAATTGGAGAGGTGACGCACGCTTATCCTGATTTCAAAGTCTCTATTACAGCCTATCTCTGCAAAGGAGGCGATGAGGACTACAAATTATTGGAGCATCTGGACGACAAATGGCTACCCCTCGACCAACTGAAATCACTCAACTGGACCGAGGCAGACCGTGTGCTGATTGAGCGGTTTCTGTCAGAAAAGGAATAAAGGCGCATTAAAACTCCTGCACAATCCTTTGGGGTAGGGCGCTTTAGTCCCTTCTGTTGCAACACTCTTTTTGGGGTATTGCAAGTTCTGTAATCGCCCTTATTTAGGTTGCTCTCTAAGCAACAATTCTGCAAATGGAGTTTGTTGCTTTGCTGATGCTTGGAGATAGAGATGATATTTGTAAGCCTTATTGGCATTCACCCCTGTCTTTTCAATAATCAACTCAATGAGTTAAACAGTAGTGGCATTCTTGTTTTTGTCCTATCATTTTACCAAAAAACGGTCATTAAAAATCTTCAAAATAGAAAAAATTAATAGGCAAACGACATGCAAAAATGGGCTGATTTTAACAAATAAAACGTCGATTGAAGCTAAAACATTGAGTTTACGCTCTTGGAAACATGTATTAGAGGTGTTATTCACATGCTTACGAATTACGAAAGTTGCTCAAAACTTGCGTATTTGCGACCAACTTTGCCGTTGGTTGTTTTCACGCGAGTTATGAGAGACACTTTGTAAAGAAAATTCAGCATTTATTATCCTTCTAAAGAGTGTGTCGCTAATTTTACAGATGCAGTTTTGTGGGTGTTCTTCTTAGTAAAAAAAGAACGCCTAAAAAAGCAAAAATAACAGAATGACGCTTTTATTTTGAGATACAATTGGTTATGGAAACCGTTGGCTTTAAGTGGAATAGATGAGGAAAAGCGAAAAATGCAGATTGATGAAATAGATACGTTTTACATTTTATCGTATGACATGCAGGAATACATTTTTGTTCATCCTGAAGGATGGTATTAACATCACCCATTCTTCAGAATTTATCTTTCTCATACTTTAGGTTGAGCAAATAATCCGTTCCTTGAAGGCTTTGCGCCTCCAGCCACTTGGTGAACCACCGAAGTATTTTTAACGGTATTAGATTTGTTCTTGTCAAAACATAGTGTCCACAAAGACACAGTAAGGAATATTTTGAGTTACTCAAAACTTTTCGAGTTACTCTCGAAAGTACAGGTCTATAGGTGAAAACCTCTCCAAAATTGGGTATCTGAACCAACCTATCGGTAGTTGAAAAAAAGAGTATTTTTTTGTGATGATTGCACGAGTTGTCGGAGTAAAGTCTTGTCGCCTATAGATTTTATCCTTGCTAACTTAAATGTCTTAGTAGGGAACATAATGTACAAGCAACAACAAATCGCCCATATCTTGCTTTAAAAGCAAAAATATGGACGAAGATGCTCTATTAAGTGCTTGCTTTAAGCGTTTATAGAATTGAACTCTTTGGAACTCTTTATTAAAGCATTTGTCTTTAAGTATTCAATAAAACCATCTAAAATACGTTCTGAACGTTCTATTATATTTTGTTCGGTATAATCTGTAAGCTCATTTGCTAACATCTTCAACTCAGTTATGTTTGTACCTTCTTTTTGTCCTTTTGATGTTTGGAATCCCAGATAATATTTTGTTTTGTCAGCAAAATGGTAATCTGACGCACGTATATTTATACGGCGCTCCAACAACGATTTGTTGCCCAGCATTTCCAATGAATGTGGATTTTTTAAGCTGTTTTCCTTCTGTTGCCGATTGCGTGGAAATATATGCTCAATATCAAAAGTATTCTCCAAAGATAGTAGTGGTTGAGTGGAAAAAGTATATGCCCACCAAGTAATCATTGATTTGGTGATAGCTCGGTTATTTGAGAACATATAATTTGAGAATTGAGCTCTGAATCTAGTTTCATCAAACAGAAAATTGTTGAATGTTACATCTGTATCGTTCACTATATTCACCATCTCTGCAAACACTGGAGTTCGTAAGGAGTTTACACCAGGGTTAGTGATTGCATATGCCCAAATGAATCCAATGATGCGGTTCAAAAACAAGAAGAAACGTTCCTCTTCGAGTTCATCGTTGTTATCATGGAAATACATGAAGTAAACTGAGACGAAGTAAGTCCACATACCATTTGGGGCATAGTTCAGCACAAACAACCGTTTGAGAATGCGGATTGAGAACCGTTCCTCGTCTTGATTGTTCACATCTTGCCAAAAGTGAGCCAAACGGACAAGGTTTTCGAGTGTATCCTCTTTCTTGAACAGGTCATAATTGTTTTTCTCATAGAACTTACGCAAAGATTCTGTCGTAGAAGACTTATTTCCCTGCAATGCACGCTCATAGTACATATAGCGCGTAAAGAGTTCGTCCAAAGGTGTTCCACTGATTGGGTGAAACACTTCAGACGCTATCACTTCTAAGTTTTTCCAAATGGTAATGAAATCGTCTTTCTTGCCAAGTGAAGAATAGTACTTATAGAACTGAGCCTTAAATATGTCGGCATCAGAAAGAGGTTTTCCTCTGTCATTGAGTGTAGAGAAAATACGCAATGCTGTATCTTGTGATTCTGCTTCGATTGGAAGTAGTACGCAGTTGTTTAGAATACGAAGCGGAAAATATGCAAAATAGCTTGGATAATAAGAGAGAAAAGTGTCAATCTCTTTCTCAAAATATAGAAAATTCAAAGCGTATTTACTATGTTTTCCAGTTGCGTCACCATTTTTGAGAATATCAAGAAACTCGTCTTTGTCGTTATCTGTGGCAACCTCGGAATCTATTTTCAAATCATCCTTGTTGTATTCACCGAAACCATTTGCACGCCAAATACATTTTTCAATGTCCTCTTTCATCTTTACAGAACGAGTGTCTTGCATATGTCCCAATTTGTTGTAGAAAGCACGAAGTAACAACATCAACGTTGTAAGGCGCTGCTGACCATCAATAATTTCCATCTTCCTATCGTCATTTTTGAATGTGACTATCGGACCAAGGAAATACTCATCGCTGTCGTTGAATTTGTCGGAATTGTCATTTGGGAAAGAGAAACTGAACAAGTCTTCCCAAAGTGTTTTACACTCGTCATCGCCCCAAGCATAAGGGCGTTGATAGTCAGGTATCAAGAAGTCCGACTTACTGTCTTGAAATAATCCTTTCACTGTCTTTTGGTCTATATTAAGTTTTGACATATTCCTATCTTACTTAAAATCAATTCATAATTATATAGCCATTTAATATGGCATTTGGTTGCATTCTCTATTGGTGGAAGATTCTTTTCATTGTAGCGTTGGCATACAGTCATAAACATCTCGTGCTTGGCTTCCATGTCTGGAAAAGCATAATATTCTGCTTGTATGTTACGCAGTGCAAGAATCTGTTGCTCAACATTGTCACGTACTGTTCGATAGCAAGTAATCAAGTCAGAATTGATGTCGTTGATTATGGCACATCTGATATTTGGATGCTGTTGCAGCATATTGAACAACATAGCTCCACCGCCATCGAATGAATCTATGTATGTTGCATTATCCCAATTATCAAAGTCAGCTGAGAGTTTCGCTTCCAGTTGTTCGATGAGTTGCCCTTTACACCAGCCCATTTGATGAATGGTTTTGGTTTTGTATTCATTATATTAATATGTTTTTGAACTAATGACTTTTCAATCATCAGTGTTAATACCCTTTGTCTTATTGATAAGCTGACAAGCATCAACGTCTAATAGAGCTGTTACCTTGGTCAATGTTACTAAATCTGGTTGTGAGGTGTTGGTACCTCTTTTTGAGATTTGCAAAATCTTTTCCTAATTATTCGGACAGCCATTTGCTTGTTTGTTTTTTTCTATCAACTCAACTTTTATGCGATTTATATCTTTCATCGTTTATCTTTATTATTGTGTCAGCGCAAAGATAATGGAATTATTTTGAAATCAGATTATTTTTTGTGTTGTACTTTCATTATTATTTTGCATATCGGTTAGTAGAAATTAAATTGTATATTTACAGCGAGAAATAAAGAGTTGTTTGACTATCGTGCTTATGCATAATGCAAAACTTAGAACAATTGCCAAACTATTACCACTATTGAGGTTCGAAACTCATAATTCGCTCAACTTAAGCTATTCGTAGATTTTAGCGGAATTTTTAGTAAAAATATCAGTCTTAAAATGAAAGGATTGCGGATTAATGTTCTGTGTAACGTATATATTGTTTTACACGTTTATGGAACGTAACGACTTTGTACTGTGGTTTTTGGGGACATTCTGTCAGTATTCCTGTTATAAGAAATCAACAGTGGGGGCGGATAAAAAAAAGACAACCTTCTATCAAAGTTATCTTTTTTTGCGAAGTGAAGAGAGGGTTTATCTTCTCTTTTTAAATTTTCTATATAGTTTCCAGCCTAACACTATACCGTCAAAAACTCCTGCTCCTGTATTCAACAGTCCTGAAAATCGCTTGGATGGCAAATTGGTAGTCAATGAGGATGGTGACGTACCAAACAACTGATCCCATAGAGCTTTCATCTGTGAATCATCGTTTCTGATGTTATCCAATAGTGCTTGTTTGCGCTCTCGAATCTCTGACAAAGACGTATATTTCGTCTGAGGTGTATCATAATTATTCTTTGTCATCACTAATTCTCCATCAATAAACTTGCCAAGAACTTGACAATTGGCCGCTGAATCCATTGTTTGCGGAACAAGAAAAACAGCACAAAAGTGAATAAATAACAGCCCGCAATGATGAGGAAGGCAAAAGGAAGCCCTACATGGGGTTCGAGTGCATATGCAGCGGCAAACGAAACATATATGAGCGCTAATACCAATACAATGGTTAATGAGAGTGCCAGTGTGAGAACGGTAATAAGACGAACCACCTTTTCAATTACATCGAGCTTGACATACTCTGTCTGAAGCCCGATGTAATGTTTGCAAACATCAACCAGTTGGCTAATGGTTTCTACGTTTCTGTCGTTTGAAAACATATAATAATGTTTAATCTACGATATCAGCAGCAGCATCCTTAATGTCATCTACCAAATCGTCTACGTCTTTCTTAGACAATTTGAGATCATGCTTTTTGCAAAAATCGTCAATCGTGTCGTTGATTTTATTACGTGTTTCTTGTCCCTTTTGAGGTGCAACCAACAAACCTACTAATCCTCCTACAAGGACGCCTCCTAAGAATGCGCCAATACAACTAACTGTTCTCATGTTTCTAAATTTTAATGTGAATATTGTTTATTAACTTTTTTAGCATTGGATACTCTTCCAAATGTCATAACGCAAATATACGATTTTTTTTACAAACGAGCAACGGTGTAACGATATTTTTTGTGTTAAAAAGTTTGTATTCTGTTGATTTAACAAACTTTAGTGGGTACATTTCTTTCTTTTTGACAGATATTTTGTAATTTCGCCCTTGATAGATAAACGTAAAGTATCAATAGAGTTTAATTAATAATATCGACAACAAGATGATGAAGAAAAGAATTGTTTTATGCGCAGGATTATGTGCAGCACTTGCACTGACTGGATGTAAGTCGAGCGAGAGTGCTTATAAGAAGGCTTACGAGAAAGCGAAAGCTCAAGAACAGGCAAAGACTGAGACTGAGGCAGAAGTGCCTACGGTAACACCTCTGACGCCAGCTCCCGTAACAGAAACAACTGTTCAGGACAATGTAGATAACGCAACGTTCCGTACAGAAGACGTTACGGTGGTAAGCGGTAATGGCTTGAGCGCCTTTAGTGTAGTAGTTGGCTCGTTTGGTTTGAAGGCTAACGCCGAAAATTTGCAGCGCACATTGAATGCAGCTGGTTATGCAGCTCAGATTGCTTACAACGCAGGACGCAACATGTATCGTGTAGTCGCTTCTACACATGCTGACAAAGCCTCTGCAGTACGCTCTCGTAATCAGTTCCGTCAGCAGTATCCTGACGCTTGGTTGCTGTATAAGAAATAATCAACCATGAGGCGACAGTCTGCCATCTCCTCGTTTCAGAAGAGGTGGCATAGGAATGTCTCTCTTGGTATCTTTCACCATGCGTATCCTTTCGATAGATTACGGAAAGAAACGTACGGGCATAGCAGTTACCGATTCATTGCAAATTATTGCAAATGGGTTGGCAACTGTTGCTACATCTGCACTTTTCGACTTTCTCAAGACCTATGTAGCGCAAGAGGAGGTAGAACGGATTGTGATAGGCAAACCGATGCAGACGAATGGAAAACCGAGCGAAAACTTTGCCAGGGTTCAGCAGTTTGTCAACCGATGGCGTAAGGCGATGCCGCAAATTCCTATCGAATTTTACGACGAACGCTTTACATCAGTGTTGGCACATCAAGCAATTTTGCAAAGTGGTATTGGAAAGAAAGCCCGTCAAAACAAAGCTTTGGTAGACGAAGTTTCGGCTACTATTATTTTGCAGAGCTATATGGAATCGAGACGTAAATAACGAATGTCTGTCTTAGGTTCTTATTTAATAAAGAAATAATGATATTACCTATATATATATATGGACAGCCCGTGTTGCGTAAAGTAGCACAAGATATTACCCCAGCGTATGAGAACCTACAGCAACTCATCGCAGATATGTTTGAAACCATGGACGCTTCGGATGGCGTAGGCTTAGCTGCCCCACAGATAGGCAAGTCGATTCGGGTCGTTGTGATCGACTTAAATGTGCTGTCTGACGATTTACCCGAGTACAAAGACTTTAGGCGTGCCTACATCAACCCTCATATTATCGAGATTGACGAAGACTCTCCTGTATCGACTATGGAAGAAGGGTGTCTATCTATCCCAGGTATCCATGAGTCGGTAACACGCCATACACGCATTCGTGTGCAATACATGGATTCAGATTTTCAGCCGCATGATGAATGGGTGGAGGGTTATTTAGCCCGTGTGATGCAGCACGAGTTCGACCATTTGGAAGGTAAAATGTTTGTGGATAGAGTAAGTCCGTTTCGCAAACAGCTTATCAAGAATAAATTAAAAGCGATGACACAGGGCAAGTACGAATGTCATTATCGTACCAAGCCTGTACGCAAATAGAATGTATGTATCGCATCAAGGTCCTCATCTTCTTGGCTTGTCTATCACTTGCAGCAAAAGCACAATACAATGTTGACAAGCTGTTAAGGAATGGTCAGGTGGCCCTTCATTATGAAGACTATGTGCTTTCGATACAATATTTCAATCAGATTATTTCGCTCAAGCCTTATCTTTATGAGCCATGGCAGTACAGAGCTGTGGCGAAATACTATTTAGATGATTTTACAGGTGCCGAGTCCGACATCTCTAAGGCTATCGAATTGAATCCTTATATCCACCAGTTTTTTGATTTAAGAGCCATTACTCGCATCAAGCAAGAACGCTTTGAGGATGCCATTAGCGATTATAACCACGCCATAAGGTTACAACCTCAACAGCAAAATTATTGGTTGAATAGAGCCATTTGTTTGATGAACGATAAGCAGTATGCCAGGGCACAGTTGCAAACGGATACCATTATTCATAAATGGTCACAGAATGCCAATGCCTATACTTTAAAAGCAGAAATCTATTTGCATCAAAAGGACACCACTTCGGCTGCTAAGTGGTTGGATAAGAGTTTAAAGGTAGATCCATACGATGGTAGCACTTGGACCATGCGAGCCTACATCAGTCTGGCACGTCAGCAGTGGAAAGAGGCAGACAAGGAATTATCACAAGCCATTCATCTCAAGCCGAATCAAGCGAATAATTATGTCAATAGAGCCTTGGCGCGCTTGAATTACAACAATTTGCGAGGAGCCATGAGCGATTATGACATGGCACTGGACTTGAATCCACAAGACTTTTTAGCTCATTATAATAGAGGTCTGTTGCGTATGCAGTTGGGCGACGATAATCGTGCCATTGAAGATTTTGATTTTGTCATCAAACTAGAACCCAAAAATGTCATGGCGATCTTCAACAGAGCGTTGTTGTTGGATCGGACAGGAAATCTTCGAGCCGCCATACGAGACTATTCTGCGGTGATAGAGCAATTTCCTAACTTCTGGACAGGTTTATCTTATCGAGCGCATTGCTACCGACGATTAGGAATGACAGCCAAGGCGGAGCTTGACGAATTTCGTATCTTCAAGGCGCAGATGAATAAGCACGTGGGTGTACAAAAGCGTTGGAGTAGAAACAAACTCAAAGAGATGCGCAAACGAAGCGAGATAGATCCCGAGAAATACAACCAAATTGTCGTTGCCGATGAGAATACTGTTGAGCATGAGTATGATAGTGAATATCGCGGACAGATACAACATCGAAAAGTAGAAGTAGAACTGATGCCGATGTACGAGGTGTCATACCTGCCTTATCAGAATGGCATAAGTTCGTATCAGGCTTTTTATAAAGAACTGGAGGATTTCAATTTGCAGCATCATCCTCAACACAAACTCATGTTGACTTGTCGCCCGAAGCAACTCACGGCAGAGCAATCGAAGATGTATTTTGCAAACATCGACCAGTTGTCTGCCCAGATACAAGATGCTAAAAACATAAAATCTGTGAAGAGCTTATTGTTTCAGCGTGCCGTAGCCTACACGGTAACGCAAAATTACGATGCTGCTATCCAAGATTTGACAGTCTGTATCAGCGAGGACAGTACCTCTGCCGTTACTTTTTGGCAACGTGCGGTGTGCCAGTTTATGATGAATGACTTTAATGCCTCTAAAGGAGTAGATACCCAGTTGAAAGCAGCCAAGACCTTAGACGATTTGAATCACGCCATTAAACTGGAACCTCAAAACGCCTATCTCTATTATAATCGAGCTAATTTGTATGCCACTCGGAATGATGACCAATTGGCAATCAAAGATTATACCAAAGCTATTGCCCTTGACAATAGGTTGGCAGAGGCTTATTATAACTTGGGAATCGTACACATGAAGAAAGGTAATCGGGCGGCAGGTATGGCGAATTTAAGTAAAGCTGGCGAACTTGGAATTTATGATGCGTATAGCTTGATGAAGAAAAATCGAACGTCCAAATAATTTGAAAATTATATGGAATTTAGAAAAATATGAGCTCAACTCGAAAGAAAATATTACTTTTGTAGTTGATTCAGATAAAAAACTAATTTGTTATGGTTAAAATCACATTTCCTGACGGTTCTGTTCGAGAATACGAACAGGGTGTCACGGGGTTACAAATCGCCGAGAGCATCTCACCGGCTCTCGCTCGCAACGTTGTATCTTGCGGTGTAAATGGTGAGACAGTAGAGCTTAATCGCCCAATTAACAATGATGCTACTATTGCCTTATACAAATTCGAGGACGAGGAAGGTAAGCATACTTTCTGGCATACATCGGCTCACTTGTTGGCAGAGGCATTACAAGAACTTTACCCAGGTATACAGTTTGGGTTTGGTCCTGCTATTGAAAACGGATTCTTCTATGATGTGATGCCCAAGGAAGGAACGACGATAAGCGAAACAGACTTTCCTAAAATTGAAGCAAAAATGATGGAACTGGCTAAGAAAAATGAGCCAGTAGTCAGACGAAACATATCGAAGGCAGATGCTTTGAAGGAGTTTCAAGAAGATGGACAAGAATATAAATGCGAGCATATTGACCAAGATTTGGAAGATGGTACCATTTCCACCTACACCCAAGGTCATTTTACAGACTTGTGTCGTGGACCTCACTTGTTATCCACGGGACTTATCAAAGCTGTAAAAATTACCAGTGTAGCAGGAGCTTTTTGGCGAGGTGATGCCAAACGTGAGCAGATGACACGTATTTATGGAATTACTTTCCCAAAGAAAAAAATGCTGGATGAGTATCTTACCATGTTGGAAGAAGCCAAGAAGCGTGACCATCGAAAGATAGGAAAAGAAATGGAACTCTTCATGTTCTCTGAACGTGTGGGAAAAGGATTGCCTATCTGGTTGCCCAAAGGCACAGAACTACGCTTACGCCTGCAAGATATGCTTCGCAATATCCAGCGTAGATATGGCTACCAAGAGGTAATAACGCCCCATATAGGCAGCAAGAATCTCTATGTCACGAGTGGACACTATGCCCACTATGGCAAAGATTCTTTCCAGCCCATCCACACTCCCGAAGAGGATGAAGAATACATGCTCAAGCCGATGAACTGTCCTCACCACTGTGAGGTGTTTGCTTATAAGCCACGCTCTTACAAAGATTTACCTTTGCGCATTGCGGAGTTTGGTACTGTTTATCGATACGAAAAGAGTGGAGAGTTGCATGGATTGACACGTGTACGCTCGTTTACACAGGATGATGCACATATCTTTTGTCGTCCCGATCAAGTGAAAAATGAGTTTTTACGTGTCATGGAAATTATCCAAGCTGTATTCAAAATCTTTAATTTCGATAATTTTGAGGCTCAAATTAGTTTGCGAGATCCAAAGGACAAAGAGAAATATATCGGTTCTGACGAGGTTTGGGCTGAGAGCGAGCAAGCCATTATTGATGCCTGCAAGGAAAAGGGTTTGGATGCAAAAGTAGAATATGGCGAGGCTGCCTTTTATGGACCTAAGCTCGACTTCATGGTGAAAGATGCCATTGGGCGTCGTTGGCAGTTGGGTACAATTCAGGTTGATTATAATCTTCCACAGCGTTTCAAACTTGAATATACAGACGAAGATAACAGTAAACGTACGCCAGTGATGGTGCATCGTGCTCCGTTTGGCTCTTTGGAACGCTTTACGGCTGTCTTGATAGAACATACCGCAGGACACTTCCCATTGTGGCTCACGCCTGATCAGGTAGCTATTCTACCGATTTCTGAAAAGTATAATGCCTATGCACGACAGGTAGCCAAGCAGTTTGCAGCGCAACAAGTACGTGCAACCATTGATGATCGTAATGAGAAAATAGGTCGCAAGATTCGTGATAACGAACTCAAACGTGTTCCATATATGGTCATTGTCGGTGAGAAAGAGGCTGCAGATGGGCTTGTATCCATGCGTGAACGTGGAGGAGGCGAACAGGCTACTCTCCGTGTAGATGAATTTATTGCACGCATCAACAACGAAGTTGCCCAAATGTTGAAAGCAACAGATATTCATCCAGATGATGAGTAATGGCAGCGGATTAGAATGCTGAAACTTAAAGGGTGGCTCTGAAATGAATAAAGCTCATGTTCAGAGCCAGCCTTAAACATATTGTCAAGTTGGTTTCATCGTATGATTGATGGGACAACAAGTTGACAGTTTGACGATTTTTTTGCGAGAGTGATGCTTTTCGAGGCATCACTTTCTTGCTTTCTATGCTATTTGTACAGATAGTAACTACTGTCAGAGGAAAGAGAAAATCGTTTGAGCAACTCTTGTATATATGTCGCATTGGCACGCACTTGCTCCTCGCTGCCGTCATAGCCATTGATAAGTACGACGAGATGTGTAGTGCTGAGTGTTATTTTAGTTCGTTCATGGTCGGAGGTCGGTGTTCCCACACCTCCTAAGGCATCACGGTACACAGGAAGTCCTGCAATGTTTATCGCTCCTCGTCCAATGCCCTCGTACGGCTCTCCTTCTCTCCCAATTCCTAATGTCAGCGTATCTCCCTTGAACTGGTCGGCGTCAAATCCACCAATGCTGTAGCCGTATGCAATGCTCGCCAAGTTGATTAAGTCTACGAGACTGTTAATTTGATATAGCGGCTTATCCTGTAATATACGCCTAATAAGAGCTTCGGCTGCAGGTCGATAACGTGAGGGATCTTTGCCACATAGCCGATATACTTTCCGCGTAGCTTGTATGCCGCTCATTTCTTTGAGTGATTCTGTATTCAGTGTGTTTTTGTATAGCTGGGCTTTATGATGAATTTCTTGCCATAAGTCTTCGCTATACGCTGAATTTTTCACCGTAGCTTCAACGCAAGCACCTACAAAATCAGGGCACATTTGTTCTATTTCCTTTGAAACGATTATCTCCATGTTGGCAAAGGTACAAAATAATTTGCTATCTTTGCAAATGGAGAAGAGACGAGTTTGCATGGTAGCGACTCCGCCAGTATAGCTGATGCGCTTTACCATGTTTACTTATTGGTGTATGATTCGTCAGCAAAGAAACTTATAAAACACGAAACCTATATGGATATTCAGCAGCGCATGCGCAAATTGGTTGACAGGCTCAACCTCGCATCAGATAATTATTATGGTGGTAAGCCCGAACTAATGACCGACTATGAGTGGGATGCTCTGTTCGATGAACTAAAACAATTGGAAATATCGAGTGGGGTAGTACTGCCTGATAGTCCTACCAATCGAGTTTCTGATGGCGCAATGAACGGTAAAAAAGAGGCGCATGAGTTTCCTGCGCTCTCTCTTGCAAAGACGAAACAGCCTGCTGATTTGGTAAAGTGGGCTGAAGGAAAGCCTGTTTGGTTGTCGTGGAAATTAGACGGTCTGACCTTGGTTGCTACTTATGATGGCGGAAGATTGTCCAAGGTGGTAACACGAGGAAATGGACATATTGGTACAAACATCACGCATTTAGCAAAAGCGATTGGCGGCATGCCTGCCATCATACCGTTCCAAGGTCATACAGTAATACGAGGTGAAGCTGTTATTTCGTATGCCGATTTTGAAGTTTTCAATCTTGAGTCCGACGATGCGTATGCCAATCCTCGCAATTTGGCTTCTGGTTCTCTTACGTTGAAGGATGTCAAGGAGGTGGAACGACGCCACATACAATGGATTCCGTTTACATTGGTCTTTGTAGAGCAAGAAATTAAAACATGGGGCGAGCAGATGGATTGGCTTGAACAACAAGGTTTTCATCCTGTGGAACGAGAGCGCATCAATGAACCTTCCCTGCCTGTGGTTGAACAGGTGATTGAACATTGGACTGAGAAAGTAACCCAAAAAACAAATCCTTTCCCCGTTGACGGATTGGTAGTGGTGTTCGACGACATTTCTTTTGCTGCTTCAGGGTCGGTAACAGGGCATCACGCCACACGTGCTGGATTGGCTTTTAAGTGGCAAGACGAAGCTGCAACAACGACACTTCGCCATATAGAGTGGTCGTGTGCTGCCTCCACCATTTCGCCAGTGGCAGTGTTTGCTCCCGTAGAGTTGGAGGGAACAACAGTGCAACGCGCCTCGCTCTGCAACATTAGCGAGTGTAAACGGTTAGGGATAGGTGGTCCTGGTAGTACGCTGTCGGTCATCAAAGCCAATAAGATTATCCCAAAAGTGATACGTGTCATCCAGTCGGTTGGTACATTCGATATACCGAAGAGTTGTCCAGTGTGCCACCACGAAGCTGTGGTGAGGGAGAGTGCTGTGAGTGGTACGCTTACTTTACACTGCACTAACGAGGCTTGTCCTGCAAAACAAATCAAGAAGTTTGACCGTTTTGTGTCCAAGGCGGGAATGAATATAGACGGCATCTCTGAGCAAACGTTGGACAAATTCATCAATCTTGGTTGGATAGAAACCTATGCGGATATTTATCGTTTGTCGGCACATGCCGCTGAATTGGCATTGTTAGAAGGCTTTGGTGAGAAGTCTATGCGTAACATGATGCAGTCCATAGAGAAGTCAAGGACAGTAGAAGCACGCCATTTCCTGTATGCGCTATCCATTCCTTTATGCGGTGTAGATGTTTGCAAACGACTGTTAGAGGCTTATCCTTTAGCAGAATTGATAAGTGTTGCCACCACAGCCACCTCTTTAGAGGCTTTTGCCCACATTCCTGGCATTGGTCCAGAAAAATCGGCTTCGCTTGTTACTTGGTTTCAAGACGATGCAAATCAACGAATTGTTAATGATTTATTGAGTGAAGTGCAAATCGAAGAACCGTCATTGCAGCCACAAGGTGCTCGTTGCCAAGGCATGACTTTTGTGATAACGGGCGATGTACATCATTATAAAAACCGTGCCGAACTGAAAAGTTACATCGAAAGTCAGGGCGGCAAGGTAACAGGTAGCGTGAGTAAGTCTACCACCTATCTTATCAATAATGATGTCAATTCCACTTCTGGTAAAAACAAAAAAGCCAAAGACTTAGGCATTTCTATCATATCCGAAGATGAGTTTGTAGAGCGGTATGGATGAGACGCTTTTGTTAACTCTATGGGCTAAAATGTCCACTTGGCAGCTAAGGTTGGAATAGCATAGAACTTATTGTTTTGTCCTTTGGCATTCCAAACAAAATTGTTGCTTAGTTCAACCTCTCCACCAATACTTAGGTTGATATCGTTCCAACCTTTTAAGGTGTTTAGGTTCAGCCATAACTGGGGTTCGGACAGGAAGATGAGCTTACCATTGACATTTGGGTGGTACCACACATCGCAGAAACCACTGAACGTGAGTAGTCCTTTTGCAAGATTCATGCCCCATACTTCGGTGAGCTGAAAGCTGTTGATGGAAGCCTGTCCCAAATGATTGTTTTTGAAAAAGTATTTATACAGCACCTGAACAGAAAACGTTCTGGAGAAATTTCCGTTGTGCCAATTCCATGCACCACCAAGTAATGCGGCGTGTTGAAAGCGCGAAGCAAAATACGAGTTGTTCGCTCTGCCTGACGATAATCCGCCATTATATTCAGTATGGATGGCCCATTGCTTGTTGTGAGAGATATTGAACTCGCGGGATATTTCCCAATATGCCCCTGCCATACCGTCGGATTGTAAGTCGAGGTCGGTAAACATATAGGTGCTTCCCCATTTGTCGGGCTTGAACATTTCAATGGTAGCGGTTGCTGCTGGTCTACTACTTAGGTCGTTGTAGAGCTGCTGCCCCCAATCATAGTGCAGCTGAATGTTTTGTGCTGTGGTCCATAAACTGAATCCTGCCAGTAGTAATGTTGTCAAACAGTTCTTTTTCATTGTCGTTATTTTATTTATAATTTTTAGTGAACGAGTTGGTAAAGGTTGATTAACAGACCGAATGTCTTGATGTGAAGCCTTGCTTTTCCAATGGCAAAGATACAAAATCTTTCACATTATTTAAGAGATAGAGCATAGAAATATTAATCTTTTTTGTCTACTTTTGTATAACTATGAGAATAGACATCATTACCATTCTGCCCGAGATGCTTGAGGGCTTTGTGAACGAATCCATTTTAGCACGTGCACAAAAGAAAGGTCTTGCGGAGATTTGTTTGCATCAGTTGCGCGATTATACCACAGACAAGTGGCGTCGAGTTGACGATTATCCATACGGAGGTTTTGCAGGTATGGTGATGCAATGTGAACCTATAGACCGTTGTATCTCGGCTTTGAAGGCGGAGAGAGACTACGATGAGGTGATCTTTACCTCTCCCGATGGCGAAAAATTTACACAATCGGTGGCTAACGACTTGTCTCTGAAAGGCAATATCATTATACTTTGCGGACATTACAAGGGCATTGATCAGCGCATACGCGACCATCTCATTACGCGCGAGGTAAGCATTGGCGACTATGTGCTCACGGGTGGAGAACTGGCTGCAGCTGTAATGACCGATACCATTGTGCGCCTTATTCCTGGAGTGATAGGGGATGAGCAAAGTGCATTGAGCGATTCATTCCAAGATAACATGCTCTCCGCACCTATTTATACACGTCCAGCCGACTACAAAGGCTGGAAAGTTCCAGAAGTATTATTGAGCGGTAACGAGGCTGTCATCAAGAGTTGGGAAATGGAACAGGCGTTGGAACGAACCAAACGCTTACGTCCCGACCTATTAGAAAACACCTAAACCTTTGTTATCCAAAAATCTATAACCTATGATGAATAAATTATTAGTACGACCACAACCTACCTTTCCTGAAGCTGTAAAAGATGGATGCCAGCGCATTTTCGACTTTACAGGGCGAACACGCCGTTCGAGTTTTTGGTGGTTCATGTTGGCATATACCGTTTGTTATTTCTTCTTGACCAATGTGTGGAAAGCTTTCTTTCCCCTAATGCTTGCTGCTATTTTTGACTTGGGCATGATGTTTTTTGCGCTCGCCATTACCGTGCGACGCTTACAAGACCATGGATCCAGTAAATGGTGGGCGATTGTTAACTATCTATCAATAACGATTTACACCTTATATATATATGGTAGCGGGATTGGCGAGGCGTTGGTGAACGTAAACTCCAGCGCAACACATTTGACGAACGTTTACCAAGACCCTGTTTTCATGACCACACTTTCCGTTGCACTCATAACGGCTCTTGTCACATTTGTGCTTTGTTTGCTGGATAGTCAGCCCAAGACTAATAAATATGGTGCATCACCCAAGTATGTTTTAGATTTATAATTACAAATATGTAATAGCTACTGCTATATCAATGATATTAAATTGATTACCTTTTTTATAGACTTAACAATCACTTGATTTGTTCTATAAGGTCCAAACTTATATGATATGGTCAGGCTTTTTTATATGATTCAATTCATCATTTAATTTTCATTTTTCTATAATGATTCATGAGTTGCTCGCTTTCCCTTTTATATAGATTATTGTGCTAACTTGTAATTTGTTTAGAGTATTGATATTTGGAGAAGTGAAGAGTGGATAGTGTTATTTATTTTTATATTTTTGCAAATAGTAAAATACATGCTGTATGAAGCGAAAAATATTTTTATTTCTTTTATCTTTTATATCCTTAGAGGGTTTTGCGCAGCTTACGCTGGAGCGTTGTCATGAGTTGGCACGCGGGCAATATCCATTGATTAAGCAGTACGACTTGATTAATCAGAGCAAGCAATATACACTCGCTAATGCACTGTTGGCTTATGTTCCAGAAGTAAAATTCAGTTTTGGTGCCAATGGTTTTACCGATCCTATCAGCTCATCGCCCAAGACTGATGCTATGGGGATGGGAGATATGAAGAATTACTTGCTGAATGGAAGTATTCAAATCAACCAATTGATTTATGACGGAGGTGCTATCTCTGCACAAAGAAAACTCACAAAGGCTCAAGCAGAGGCAGATAAGAAACAATTGGATGTGCGCTTGTACGAAATTAACCAGCGTGTCAATCAATTGTATTTTGGCATTTTGATGATAGATGAACAAAGCAAACAATTGAAGTTGTTGCAAAACGATTTGGTTTTAAGTTTGAATACGGTTCAGTCCTTGATGAATGGAGGACTTGCTAATCAGTCGGATGTGGATGCTGTAAAAGTAGAACAGTTGCGGGCAGCTCAACAGGAAAGTAGCTTGCGCACATCTCGGAAATCCTATATCCAGATGCTTGGTTTGTTTATTGGTAAAGCTCTTGGTGAGAAAACGACATTGGAGAAGCCAAACCCACTACCTCTTTCCAAACCTCAAGGTGTGCAGCGTCCTGAGTTGTCTTATTTCGCAGCACAGCAAAACTTACTTGATACACAGCGAAAGTCGTTGACCGCTCGTCTCTTACCTCAAGTAAGTGCTTTTGCGATGGGCATGTATCACAACAAAGTATTGGATATGATGAAACCGGCAATGTTGGCTGGAGGTATTACGCTCTCTTGGAAAATCTCTCCCTTCTATACACGTAAGAATGATTTGAGAAGCATTGAGACCAGGAAGTCTATGATTAATCAAGAGCGTGAAACCTTCTTATTCAACATTCATCTACAAAATGAAAAGGAGCAAAGTGTTGTCGAAGATTTGCGTGAAAAACTCAAACAAGATGATGAAATCATCCGTTTGCGCGAAAATATTCATAACGTATCCGTTACAAAGGTTCAAAATGGCATTCAAACCATCAATGAAATGTTACGTGATGTAAATGCTGTTAATGAGGCACGTCAGCAAAAAAGCATCCATGAAATCCAACTCTTAGAGGCTATGTATCAGCTCAAAAACATCAATAACAATTAATATGAAAAAGATAAGCTTAACCCTCTTCAGCATCGTGGCACTCTTGTCTGGATGTTCTTCGAACGAACATCCATACGATGCGACAGGAATATTTGAAGCAACTGAAATTATCGTGTCCGCTGAACAAAATGGCAAATTACTCTTTTTGAATGTTCAGGAAGGAACGATGGTGGAAACGAATCAGCAAGTAGGATTGATAGATACAGTTCAGTTAACATTGAAAGCTCGACAAGTAGGGGCAACTACGGCATCTATAGCTAATCAGAAACCAAATGTCAACAAGCAGATTGCAGCGCTACAGCAACAATTACAGACTGCGCAAAAAGAGCAAAAACGTTTCGAAGAGTTAGTGAACAGTGGTGCTGCAAATCGTAAACAACTCGATGATGCCACATCGGCGGTAAATGTGTTGAGACGACAGATAGAGGCTCAAAGAACGGCATTGCACAGTGACAGACGTGCACTCAATTCCCAAATGAATGCCAACGACATCCAAAAGCGTCAGGTTTTAGACCAGTTAGCGAAGTGTCATATTACGTCGCCCATTTCAGGAACCGTCTTGGAAAAGTATGCTGAGCAAGGTGAGTTCGCCTCCATAGGAAAACCATTGTTTAAGGTGGCTGATATGGATAATGTCATTCTTCGGGCTTACGTGACCAATCAACAGTTGCAGCAAGTGAAGATAGGACAGCAAGTCCAGGTCTTTAGCGATTACGGCAATGAGCAACGTGACACTTACCAAGGCAAGGTGGTGTGGATATCACCTCGTTCTGAATTTACTCCTAAAACCATATTGACCGATGATGAGCGCGCCGATCAAGTGTATGCCGTCAAGGTAGCCGTAAAAAATGATGGCCGAATTAAGATTGGCATGTATGGAGGCATGAAGCTTTAGTTGTGATGAACGCTATTGAAGTAAACCACGTCAGTAAACAATATGGTCGCGTCCAAGCGCTCGATGATGTTTCTATCAAGGTCAATCAAGGCGAAATCTTTGGTTTGATAGGTCCAGATGGAGCAGGCAAGACCTCACTTTTTCGTATCATGGCAACGCTCCTGTTGCCCGATGCGGGTACTGTGAGTATTGACGGTTGCGATGTGGTACAACAATATAAAACCATTCGGCAGCGTGTGGGTTATATGCCAGGGAAATTTTCGCTGTATCAAGATTTAACCGTAGAGGAGAACTTAAAGTTCTTTGCTGACTTATTTGGTACTACAGTCGAAGAGGGATACGAAAGTGTCAAGGCAATCTATTCACAGATAGAGCCTTTCAAACATCGAAAGGCAGGCGCATTGTCGGGCGGAATGAAGCAAAAGTTGGCACTTTCGTGCGCCTTAATTCATCAACCTCGAGTGCTCTTCCTTGACGAACCCACAACAGGAGTAGACCCCGTATCGCGCAAAGAGTTGTGGGAGATGTTGAAAACGTTGAAACAAAGAAACATCACGATTGTAGCTGCTACGCCATATTTGGACGAAATTAAGTGTTGCGAACGTGTCGCCTTCTTAGATGAAGGGAAGGTGAGAGCAGTAGAAACCGCCGAAAACATCCTCACCCAATTTGCCGATGTGTTCAATCCAAAGGGATTACAACACCAACAATCGACTGCTGATGCAGCAACTTCTGATATAGAAGAGGTGATAATAGTCAGCCATTTGGTCAAGGCTTTTGGGGATTTCCGCGCCGTTGATGACATCTCTTTCAGTGTTCGCCGTGGCGAAATCTTTGGTTTTTTAGGAGCGAATGGAGCTGGCAAGACAACCGCCATGCACATGTTAACGGGTCTCAACAAACCCACCAGTGGCACAGGAACAGTGGCAGGGTATGATATACGAAAGCAATCTGAAGAAATCAAAAAACACATTGGTTATATGAGTCAACGATTCTCGTTGTATGAGGATATGACGGTGGCACAGAATATCAAGCTTTTTGGAGGAATTTATGGAATGCCACCACAGCTCATCGAACGTAAGTTGGATGATTTGTTGCAACGATTAAACTTTACAGCCCATCGCAACTCATTGGTAGCCTCTTTACCTCTGGGCTGGAAACAGAAGATTGCTTTTTCGGTTAGTATCTTCCACGAGCCCGAAGTTGTGTTTTTAGATGAGCCAACGGGTGGGGTAGATCCTGCCACACGACGACAGTTTTGGGAGTTGATATACGATGCTTCGGCAAGAGGAATCACCGTATTCGTCACCACTCATTATATGGATGAAGCAGAATACTGTGACCGAATATCCATCATGGTAGACGGAAAAATTCGTGCCATGGGTACCCCCAAAGAGCTAAAGCAGACGTATCAACTCGAAAGTATGGACGAAGTGTTTACCCTATTAGCGCGTGAAGCTACTCGCGGAGAATAACGTAATGGGAAAGATATCATGAATCAATTTATATCATTTGTTATCAAAGAGACCAAACACATTGTGCGGGATCGCCGCACAATGCTCATCTTGTTTGGTATGCCTGTTGTTATGATGCTTATTTTTGGTTTTGCCATTACTACCGATGTTCGTAATGTAAAGGTGACCGTGGTTACGGCTGTGATGAATCCACGTATTCAGCAGGTGGTTCAACGCATCGATGCTTCAGAATATTTTGTGGTAACACACACAGTGAGTAACACACTGGAAGCCAAACAACTCTTAGCCGATCATCAAGCAGACATGGCAATTGTGTTCTCAAATGATTTTGCTAATGAGCGATACAGTGAGCAAGCAAATGTTCAGTTTTTAGTAGATTATACTGATCCCAACATGGCTGAACAGCGCGTTTCTTATATTCAGCAGATAATCATGGACGAGTTGCGTAATCAGCAAACATCTCAGCAACAAGCGATAGCCAACACCAAGTTGCTCTATAATCCGCAGATGAAGAGTGCCTACAACTTTGTACCTGGTATCATGGGAATGCTTTTGATGTTGATATGTGCAATGATGACCTCGGTGAGTATTGTACGTGAAAAGGAAAGAGGAACGATGGAAGTACTTTTGGTATCGCCAGTCAAGCCTTTGTATATTATGATAGCTAAGACGGTTCCATATTTTGTGCTTTCCATCTTCATTCTCATTAGTATTTTACTCATTTCAAAATTTATCTTGGCTGTACCCATAGAGGGTAGCGTCATCACCATTTTGGCAGTTTCACTGTTGTATATTGTTTTGGCATTGGCATTAGGTATGCTTATTAGTGTTGTATCCCAAACACAGGTGGTAGCCCTATTGATATCGGGAATGCTACTGATTATGCCGAGTACCATGCTCTCTGGAATGATTTATCCCATTGAGAGTATGCCCACCGTTATTCAATATATCTCAACGATTGTTCCCACCCGTTGGTATGTGTCAGCTATCAAAAAAGTGATGATTATGGGCGTTGGAGTGGACATGATTTACGAGGAACTCATTATCATGTTAGGAATGACTTTATTGTTTTTAGGCATTGCCTTGAAAAAGTTTAAAATCAGGTTGTCATGACACTGCGTTATCTTATACAGAAAGAGTTTATCCAAATTCGGAACAATCCATTTATTCCGAAGCTCATCTTATTCTTTCCTATTGCCATTATGCTTATCTTTCCATGGATAACCAATTTGGAAGTGAAGAATATCTACATCTCTGTGGTAGATAATGATCACAGCACCTTGTCTCAACGTTTAGTACAACGCTTGCAAGCTTCACCTTATTTTAAGTTTACGGGTACAGCTCCAACATATCCTATTGCCTTACAGCAGATTGAACGCAATGATGCTGATATAGTATTAGTCATTCCTCCCAACTACGAACGAAATCAGGTGATTGGAAATCCGCAGCCAGTTCTCATTGCAGCGAATGCCGTGAATGGGACAAAGGGCGGTATGGGTTCGTCTTATGTAGCCAACATAGTAAATCAAAATTTGCAGGACTTACAAATCAAGCCAATGAAGTCGCCCTTTTCAACTTTGGCTTTGTTCAATCCACATAAGAACTACAAACTTTTTATGATACCCGCTCTGATGACACTGGTGCTCATTATGCTTTGTGGATTCCTATTGGCTTTGAATATTGTGAGTGAGAAAGAGAAGGGAACGATTGAGCAAATGAATGTTACGCCTGTAAGTAAATTGCAATTCATCTTGTCCAAGATGATTCCTTATTGGTTCATCTCCATGTTTGTTCTTACAGAGTGTATTTTGTTAGCATGGATGGTTTACGGCATATATCCAGCTGGGAATATCGGTTTGATTTATCTCTTGTCCATGATGATGGCGCTGATATTTAGCGGAATCGGTCTGATTATCTCTAATTACAGTGACGCAATGCAAGAGGCCATGTTCGTGATGTTCTTCATCATTATGTTTGTCATGTTGCTCAGTGGCTTGTTTACTCCCGTGTCAAGTATGCCCGATTGGGCACGTAGCATGACTATCATCAATCCAGTTACTTATTATATTGACGGGATGCGAACTGTCTTTATTAGGGGAGGCAACTTTGCAGGGATAGCAGAAAATACGTTCATCTTAATGATTTTTGCCGTTGTTATAGATGTGTGGGCGGTGATAAGCTATAAAAAGATAAATTAGCGACGGAAGCAGAGGAACTGTTAATGTGTTGGAAGGACACAATTCCTTTCAACGAATACAGAAACAATGAAGAAAAATAAATATGGAGTAGGGAGCGTCAGCATTAAGCCTTTGTTGACGCTCCCATGTGCTTACACTTTCAGTTTGTTGCTACCTGCAGCCTTAAAACTCATGTCTAACACTTTGACACTGTGTGTTAAGGCTCCAAAAGAAATAAAGTCGACGCCAGCTTTTGCGTATGGTATCATGGTGTCGAAGGTAATACCGCCACTCGATTCGGTTTCACATCTGCCGTTTACCATGGCTACCGCTTTACGTGTATCTTCGGGCGAGAAGTTATCAAACATGATGCGGTCGCATCCTTCTGCCAATGCTTCTTCCAGTTCTTGGAAGTCGCGCACCTCACATTCTATTTTCATACCGTCTTTCCCGTGTTCTTTGATATATTGTTTTGCGCGTGAAATGGCATTGTGTACACCACCGCAAAAGTCGATGTGGTTATCTTTCAGCAGAATCATGTCAAACAATCCTATGCGATGATTCATACCGCCTCCAATTCTTACCGCTTCTTTTTCCAGCATTCTCATGCCTGGTGTGGTTTTGCGAGTGTCGAGCACGCGTGTTTTAGTGCCTGCATCGATGAGTGCTTGTTGGTACTTGTGAGTCATGGTAGCAATTCCACTCATGCGCTGCAAGATATTGAGCATCAGTCGTTCTGTTTGTAGTAAACTCTGTTCTTTGCCTTTCACGCTCATCACAATGTCGCCCGGTTTCACTGGTGCACCGTCTTGAATATACACTTCAACGTTAAGTGTAGGGTCGAATTTGTGGAATATTTGTTTGGCTATTTCTACCCCTGCAAAGATACCTTCGTCTTTAATAAGTAGTTTACTTTCGCCCATAGCAGTGGCGGGAATACAGCACAACGTGGTGTGGTCACCGTCGCCAATATCTTCGCTGAACGCCAGTTCTATAAGTTTGTCATTAAGTTGATTTACAGATAGCATATTATCGTTTTTATTCTTTTAGTTTTTATTCTCTACAAGCCTAATTGCTTTGATATCTCTAACATCCTGTGGATGGGTTTAATGGCTTTTTTCGCAATCTCAGGTTCAACCTCAACGGTCGGCCATTCGTATTTCAGACAGTTGTACAGTTTGCGCATTGTGATGAGCTTCATATAGCTACATTCGTTGCAAGCGCAAGTACTGTCATCGGGTGGAGCGGGGATGAAAGTCTTTTGTGGTGCCGATTTCTGCATCTCGGTTAAGATGCCACTCTCGGTAGCCACGATAAATTCTTGTGCTTCATCGTGAATACTATAGTTGAGCAATGCCTTGGTACTGCCCACCTTATCTGCCAATTTCACAACTGGTCCTTTGCATTCGGGGTGCACTAATATTTTTGCATTTGGATGTTGTGCTTTTAATTCGAGAATGCGCTCAACAGAAAACTTTTCGTGTACGTGACAAGCACCGTCCCAAACCAGCATGTCTCTACCCGTGAGTTTGTTGATATAGCTACCTAAATTGCGATCGGGTCCAAATATCATGGGTGTATCTTTGGGGAACGACTCGACAATTTGTCGTGCGTTGCTACTGGTAACTACCACATCGGTCAATGCCTTGGTGGCTGCTGTGGTGTTGACATAGCTCACCACAGTGTGGTCGGGATGTGCCTTGACAAACTTTTCAAACGCATCAGCAGGGCAGCTTTCTGCCAGCGAACACGATGCATTGAGGTCAGGAATCAAGACCTTTTTTTCGGGACATAGTATTTTGTTGGTTTCTCCCATAAAGTGTACACCGCACATCACGATGATATCCGCATCGGTTGTGGCAGCTTTCTGTGCCAACGCCAAACTGTCTCCAATAAAGTCGGCTATGTCTTGCACACTTGCTTCTGTATAATAGTGTGCCATGATGAGCGCATTCTTTTCTTTGCACATCTTCCTTATTTCAGTCTTGATGTCTGTTCCTTCTGGAATGGGCTCATCAATATAGCCCAGTTCTTGCCATTTCTTGTCTACCATTTCTATTGTATTCTTAAGTTTCAGAGATATGTTTGTTCAACGGAGTACGCTGTGTTTTGTATTAAGGCTGGTTCTATAAATTATCACCGCATATAGTCATTAAATTTTTATGAAATATGTTTTGTTATCTTTTGGATTATTTTTGCTCTCGCTTATCGGTCGTATGCATGTTTGGGATAATCTACTGTGTAATGCAACCCTCGACTCTCTTTGCGCTCAATTGCCTGACGTGTAATGAGATATCCTACATTAATCATATTGCGCAATTCGCAGATGTCGCGGGTAGCTGTCACGCTTTTGAATAGTTTTTCCGTCTCTTCGTACAGTAAGTCAAGTCTATCCCATGCACGTTTCAATCGCAAATCGCTTCGCACGATACCCACATAATTGCTCATGATTTCGCCCACCTCTCTGACACTTTGTGTAATCAAGATGCGTTCTTCGTTGGTCATGGTGCCTTCATCGTTCCATTCGGGTACGTTGGTGTTAAAAGAATAGTGGTCGATAACACTGATAGAATGCTCGGCTGCTGCCTTTGCATATACTGCCGCTTCGATGAGTGAGTTGCTTGCTAAGCGGTTGCCGCCATGCAATCCTGTACAAGAACATTCACCAACGGCGTACAAACGGTGAATAGAGCTTTCGCCATGAAGATCGACTTTAATACCTCCACACATATAATGCGCACTGGGACAAACAGGAATATACTGTTTGGTAATGTCGATACCGATGCTCAAGCATTTTTCGTAAATATGTGGGAAATGTTTTTTGGTTTCTTCGGCATCTTTGTGTGTCACATCTAAGCACACGTGGTCTAAGCCATGAATCTTCATCTCACGGTCGATAGCGCGTGCCACGATGTCACGTGGAGCCAATGACAAGCGTTCGTCATACTTCTGCATAAACTCTTCGCCATTTGGAAGGCGCAGAATAGCACCATATCCTCGCATGGCTTCAGTAATCAAGTATGCAGGGTGTGTTTCTGCAGGATTGAAAAGAACCGTAGGGTGGAATTGTACGAACTCCATATCCTTCACCGTTCCTTTGGCTCTATATACCATGGCAATGCCGTCGCCTGTAGCTATAACGGGGTTAGAAGTCATGGCATACACTGCTCCTGTTCCGCCTGTAGCCATCAAAGTTACTTTGCTCAAGTAGGTATCTATCTTGTTGGTATCGGGATTGAGAATATAAGCACCATAACATTCTATGTCTTGAGTTTTGCGTGTAACGTTTTGTCCCAAGTGATGTTGGGTGATAATTTCCACCGCATAATGGTTCTCTAACACTTTGATGTTTGGATGTTTCAGCACAGCAGCCATGAGTCCGCGTTGAATCTCAAAGCCTGTGTCGTCTTGGTGATGCAGGATGCGAAACTCGCAGTGTCCGCCTTCACGATGTAAGTCGTACTCGCCATTTTGCTTTTTATCGAAGTTCACGCCCCAGTTGACTAACGATTGAATGGCCTTTGGTGCATTGCGAACTACCAGTTCAACGGCAGCACGGTCGGAGATGTAGTCGCCTGCAATCATGGTGTCATTGATATGTTTTTCGAAATTGTCAACGGCTAAATTGGTAACGGAGGCAATTCCTCCTTGTGCCTTAGCGGTGTTGGCCTCGTCGAGTGTCGTTTTACAAACGAGGGCTACTTTCCCTTTTCCGCTATTAGCAACGCTCAAGGCGTAGCTCATGCCCGCAATTCCGCCTCCAATAATCAGAAAATCATATTCGTGTACCATAAATTATTTGTCTAATGCTTCTTTTATCAATTGCAAAGATAACGAAAAATAACGAGATATGGCAAACTAAATCTTATTAGTTTGCCATATCTCTTAATGGTTTTAGTTGATTTGTAAATACTTATAGGAAATGACTTCCACCAATGAAGAAGAGAACGAAGTACCCAAGTATCATACTAATGATACCTACGGTTAGTCCAATCTTCAACATGTCGTTCTGTTTTACCAAACCTGTAGAATAGGCGATAGCATTTGGAGGTGTTGAAATGGGGAGACACATCGCTGACGATGCAGCAATAGCAATACCAATTAAAATAGTTGCTGTACCACCAATAGTGTTCAGTGTGTCACCCATGCCGGAGCAAACTACAGCTAAGATTGGCACCAAAAGAGCGGCTGTTGCTGTGTTTGAAATAAAGTTGGACAAGAAGTAACAAATCAGTCCAGAAAGCATCAGGATGATGATTGGGCTAAATTGGTGGAATGGGATACTCTCAATGGCGCGGTCGGCGAGTCCAGAACCGTTCATACCTAAGCCCAAAGCAAAACCACCGGCAACCATCCAGATGACACTCCAGTTAATGGCTTGTAAATCTTTACCCGTAATGACACCTGTGACAGCAAAGATACCCATAGGAACCATTGCCACGGTATTGGAGTCGATGCCTGTAATGTCTCGTGGAATGAGCCAAAGCAAGATGGTTAGAATAAATGTAGCACACACTACCCACATGCGCCATCCATGAGAGATGTTTCCTTTGATTTCTAATTCAATGGTCTTCTGTGTGAATGGGAAAAAATTAAGAATAATGCGCCATGAGATTAAGAGTAACACGATTACTAATGGAAACATGAACGCCATCCATTCTCCAAAGTCAATTCCTAAGTTCAGTCCATCGGGATTGTTGAGCGCCTGTAATGCAATTGCATTAGGAGGAGTACCGATGGGGGTTGCCATACCGCCAAGGTTGGCAGCAACAGGAATACTAAGCGTCAGTGCTATACGACCCTTACCTGAAGCAGGGAGAGCTGCAAATACAGGGGTGAGGAAAGTCAACATCATGGCTGCGGTAGCGGTATTGCTGACAAACATAGAGAAAACGCCAGTGATAAGTAAGAAGCCTAACAAGACATTTTCGCTCTTTTTTCCAAAAGGTTTTATCAGATTCTTTGCTAATAATACATCTAATCCTGATTTCGTAGCAGCGATTGCCAAGATAAAACCACCCAAGAAAAGCATGATAACGGGATTGGCAAAGGTTGCCATGATTTCTTTTGATTTGAGTAGTGTACCAAAGACGTCGTTCTCTTCTCCTTTGAAGAAAGCCAAACTATTATTGGAAACGGTGAGACACATAATAGTAATGATAGCTAAAGATGTGGCCCAAGATGGAATGGCTTCTGTAATCCACGATAAGGTGGCGAAAACAAAAATGGCGATGATACGCTGTTGGACGATGGTAAGCCCTTCAATTCCAAAAATGTCGGTTGGTAGATTCCAAACAATGGCGGTCAATATCACAATGCAGATGAATTCAATCAGATTCTTCTTGCTCAACTGACCGCCAAGAATATTAGCATTTTCTTGTTCCATGGTTGTATAAGATTTAAGTTAGTATAATAAGGCAAAGATAAAATAATTTTTGTTTCAAACAAAAGAATTAACATAAAAATGGCGGTTGGAAATGCAGCTCTTTTATTTAAGAGAAATAATTTAACGTGAGTTCGACGAATTTAGAACAGAGCAAGCTGTGTGTCAATAGTCCTTTGTACATTGATACATGGCTTTTTGGGGAACAGGCAATAAGCTGCAATAGCGCCTAATAAATTGACGATAAAATTGTCAAATCATCTATGTCTGGAGTGCTCCACCTGTGCAATATTCTTAAGCTCATCATTCACAGTTTCTTTAATGGCTCTTTTTCTGAGTAAGAGTTTGTCAGAAACGCTCATCAAAGCTCCTTTCATGTTGCCACCAAATTTATAGACACTTATAATTCGTCGAACTCACGTTATTTTAATTAAACGCGGTATTCGTTTACTTCGCAGTCGCATCGTTGGTTAATCCACTTACATTATCTTGATTATTAAGTTTGGTGGGACCATGGATGCTTTTCTTTCTGCCAATCGTAAAATTGTATCTAAAATTTATGGCAAATAGATTTTGGAAATTATTCCAAATCGTTTCTTCCTTAAAGTTCATCAAACTATTGTTGGAATAGATGGCAGATGGCTTGGGATTGTGAATATACTGCAATGCCACATATACATTGTTTTTGGAGTAAGATAGCTCACTAAAAACATAGGCCTTCTTCTTTTCCGTTACATCCCCCAATAGATCGGTCATAGAACTTCCTACGTTTCCTAATATGGAAAATTCTTTGTAAGTAATGCTTGCCGTGATAGAAAAGTATTTTGACCACTCACTTAGACTGGCGCCATCAGGCTTTATGGCACTGGTATATACAATTGTTGCGAACGGCTGGATTTTCAAGAATGGGAATGGAAGCCATTGAAGGCTGAGGTCCGCAGCTGTGTATGAGGTGTGTTTAAAATGTTCAAGGGTCTTCACTATCTCTGCGTCTCTACTCTCAAATAACGTCATATAAGGGCGGCGCAGGTACGAATGCCGTATTGCGGCACTCATATAGAAAGTAGGCAGACTTAGTTGGTATTGAAGACGATTATAGAAAGTATAGTAGGGTTGAAGATGAGGATTGCCCACACTATAATATTGATAGTTGAGATAGACTGGATGGATGGTGAGCTGTGAGATGTCAGGAACATTGGATAAGATAAGCGAGTTAAGCCTAATGGAAGAGGAGTGACCAATCTGATAGCTTGCAGACAATGAAGGTTTGAACACGGTATAATGCCTTGCCTTCATTTCTCCATCGTCTTGAATACTATGTTCTATACCTACACCTATGGTGTAATGGAGATTCTTTAACTTGCCTGCAAGATTTGAATATATATAGCAGATTTGCTGTTCCATTGTGGAACGGGTGTTTTCATTATAGGTCTGCCGAAGTTGCTTATAAAAGTATCTTGCCCCGATGCTTATATTTTCATTGGAAAAGGACTTGTTGTAAAGCAACTCGGATATGATGGAATTAGAGTAATTCCTGAGATGGTTGTTGTACCGATAAGTTAATGTATTATCTGAATTTTCTTGGGAAATCTGATTGTCCGATTTGGAATCAAAATAAGATCCCACAAAATTGGCTGTCAATTCCTGGTTGTTCTTCAATTTTCTATTGTAATACAAATCCAATGATATAGCATCATAATTACTTTTAAGTTTTTTTGCCGAATAACCTTGTTGTAGAATTCCTGTACCAAATTTCGTTGTTGCAGTTTGTTGATGGCTTTCCCGCCCCGGGTTGAGGCGATACCTTACTTTAGCAGAAAACAGCTGGTTGTCATCTGGACGAAACATGTAATTTGCCCCTATGATATGATACTCCCCCTTGTAAGTACCGGGAAGTCCTTGCAGTTTGCTGGAGAAATTTGCATGGTCTATCTCATATTCGTAAGTCTGATTGATTCTGTTGTCGTTAAGATTCCTGTAATCAATGAAATAAGAAAGGGCAATCTGGTGCTTGGGCGTGTACCATTTCGCATTGATCGTGTTTGTTCCGTAACCCGTTGTAAATGAGTTTACTGTATTGATAAAACTGTTAAACCCGCTATCCTTTTCTTTTATGGTAAAGACGCTTAGCACTGCACCTACGTTTTTATTGGCAAATCTTGCTGGTGGCTGTGTAAAATACTCAACTCTCCTGATTTTTTTTGCAGGTAGAGCCATTAAGTCATTTTCATTCGCCTGTATGCCATCTATGAGAATGAGTATATTCTGCCGGTCTGTCGTTTGAAGGATATTTGAAATTCTATTCAATTGAAATTGTGGCATTTCTCCCAAGGCCGCCAAGGCAGAGGAGGCTCTTTCTTTCAGACTTTGTGGGATGAGTAGTTTGTCCTTACTCCCGAAGGTCTCAATCTCCCTTGCAGAAATAACTACTTCCTGCAGTTCTTCAGAATACCGCTTCAAGATGATTTCTTGGTGAGACTTGGGCACTAAGCATATCGTTTCGTAACCCACGGAAGATATTTTTAGTATAAGTTGCTGGGAGGCAGTATTCGGGAAAGAAAAATATCCCTTATTATTGGATACCGTACTGGCAATCAGAACACTATCAGGAATTTGGTACAGCCTAATAGTTGCAAATTCGACAGGTTGTTTTTCCTCATCTATTATCACTCCGGATATCTGGGCGTTGAGAACTTTGCACGAAAACAACAGAACTATTATAAAGACAAATCTCATGATTGTATGGTATTATATAATAACGAGTATTTTCTCTTCAGTTTCTCAATATCCAGCTCCCTTCCAATCATGGAAAGACAGAAAGAATCTCCATAATACAAAGAGCGAAACGTAGAAATCACCAGTTTTAGGTCAAGGTCTTTTTTGAGTTCGCCCGCCTCGATGCCTCGGCGACAATACTCAATCCACAAGTCAGAGATATTCGTTTCCAGTTCCTTGAACTTCTCCTCAAAACCTTCATAGTGAAAATACGCAGAAGACAATAAATTGACAAACTGAGTGGAACTTGCCTCTACGTTAGCGGTTTTCATTCTTTCCATTCTCTGTCGTATAAGCTCTAAATCGCTCATAATGAAATCCAAAAACGGCGTTTCTTCCGAAACAGATATACTGTTGTGCAAGGACTCGGACAGAAAATCGAGGACGAACTTGTCAATGACAGCCTTGTATAACCCTTCCTTGTTCTTCACTTTATAATATATGGCACCACGCGACAACCCGGTTATCTCCTCAATATCTGCGGTTGTTACATCTGCATATTCCTTCACTAAAAAGAGCTTGAATGCCCCCAAGAGGATATTATATCTGCGTTCTTCTTTCTTTGTCATTTATACATGTATTAGATGCTTGAGAATAATATTACGTTCGTACTATTTTTTATCGGTAGCAAATATATTGATATTTTTTTTATTTTCCAAGAAATTGCCGATTTTTATTAAATTATAGTAAAAACAATCTTTTCCTTTGATTTCAATCATGAATTAAAGCGTATGAACCAAATCGAATTGCTTGTGTTCAATGTCTACATCATTTGCTTACATGGTTGTAACTACAATGCCCCTTCAATGCAAGAGTTGCTACTTTTATTTTTTATCATTCTTGGTAGGGGAATACAGTTGTTTTTGTCCTGTAATTTTACCAAAAAACGACCATCTAAAATCTTCAAAATAGAAAATTTTAATAGGCAAATGCCCAACAAAATTACGCTGATTTTGACAAAATAAACGTCTCTTGCGGCTGGAACATTGATTTAACGCTCTTGGAAACACTCAATAGAGGTGTTATTCACATACAGTAGCGGTGTTAAAGCATGCAAATAGGAGGCTTATCTTAATGCTTTAGCCGCCAAGAAAGGGAAAATTTAAACATAAAAAGAGAGGATTTATACGTAAGGTGTTCAATAACAAGCGATTACGAACATCGCTCATTTCTCGCGTATTTGCGACCAACTTTGCTGTTGGTTGTTTTTACGCGAGTTATGAGAGGCACTTTGTAAAGAAAATTCAGCATTTTATTTCCTTCCATGTAGCGTATCACCATTTTTACGAACCGATTGCAAACAATGTATGAAATCGCCTCTTCATCACTTATCTACTTCTCTTGTTTTCGGTGAGTTGGACAGAACCAAACGCTTTCGTTATCAACATGTGCGTAAATGCTTTTTGGTTTTGTTCGTGTTCTTCGTTGTACAAATATCATTCTTATCTGAAAGAACTGTGATTGGAAAAAAGAAAAAGAACAACTGATGAAAATGATGTTCGCGTGAAAAAGTGACGAATGGATAGCTTGTTACTTCGTAATTTTTGTACATTTGCACTGATTTATGGATGATTTGCTCAACAATTAACGCACATGAAAATATGATTAAATGTAACTCTTCTTTCTCTCTCATCGCTTGTGGAATCCTGATGATGACCTCCATCACTATGGGGTGCCAATCCAAGCAGTCAAAGAAATCAACCCATGAAGGCACGAAAGTAGAACTAAAATATGCGGAACATATCCAAATGCAAAAATATCCTCTGTTTACAGTCGTTACTTTAGCGAATCCGTGGGATGAGGGAAAGGTTCTACATACGTATGTGTTGGTCAACCGTAAAGACTCAGCAAGGGTGAATCATCTGCCAAAAGGTACCTTAGTTTATACGCCCATTGAACGTAGTGTGGTTTTCTCGACCGCTCATTGTAAGTTGCTTGAATCTTTGGGCGCATTGGATGCCATTGCGGGGGTAGCCGATTTGAAGTATATTCTTATTCCAGCAATTCAGCATCAAGTAACGACAGGCAAGATTGTTGATTGTGGAGACGGGATGAGTCCTAATATAGAGCGAATGATAGCGCTACATCCGCAGGCTCTTCTTTTGTCCCCTTTTGAAAATAGTGGGGGATATGGAAAGTTGGAAGGGTTGGGCTGTCCTGTCATTGAGTTGGCGGATTATATGGAGACATCACCGTTGGGAAGAGCCGAATGGATGAAATTTTATGGGATGCTCTTTGGCTGCGAGCAGCGTGCAGATTCGTTGTTTGCCGTTGTCGACAGTGCCTATCAACAGTTAAAGTCGCAAGCCCAATCATGGCCAGAGGGTGCTTCTCTCTTGACAGAGCGTCAAACGGGGAGTGTTTGGTATTGTCCAGGAGGGAAGAGTACCATAGGACAAATGATAGCCGATGCACATGGGAAATATGCTTTCTCTTCTGACAAGCACAGTGGGAGTTTAGCACTCTCTTTTGAAGAAGTATTGGAAAAGGCGGGCAACAGCGAGGTGTGGGCTTTCAAATATCATGGTGAACATCCTATGACCAAACAAGATTTGCTGGCAGAATACCGTGGTTATCGTGTTTTGCGAGCTTTTAAGCAAGGGAAAATCTATGGTTGTAACAGTCGCATAAAACCATATTTTGAAGAAACTCCGTTCCGTCCTGACTTCCTTTTGCGTGATATCATCATTATGTTGCATCAACCCCACGCCTCTTGTTTGGGTAAATTGCGGTACTACGAACCTCTGCCATAGCTCCTTTCATAGATTCTCCTTATCAATGGAATGATACATGGGATGCTGTCAATCATCTGTTAAGGCTGGTTCTATAAATTACCACCGCACATAGTCATCAAATGTTTATGAAATACGTTTTGTTATCTTTTGGCTTCTTTTTTGTTCAAAATGTAAGTTCGTTCAGTCGTGTAGCTCGCTACACTCCTTCACTCTCTTGCATTTTGATTTCAATCAAGAGAGTTGTCTGGAAAATTGAATATCAAAGTACGGAATCTCTTATTATATATAAGGTGAAATTCATGAAACAGGATGTGCATCTGTCATGCGTTTGGACGAGTTACAAAGTGAAGAGAACCTTATGTGAGGCAGAAAAGAAAAAGGAGACCGAAGTCTCCTTTATGTTTATTCATCAATGACGTGCGTGTGCAACTGTTAATGTGCAGCCTCAAACTCTTTGAGGAAGCGCAAATCATTCTCTGAGAAAAGGCGCAAGTCGCTAACACGATATTTCAGATTGGTGATGCGTTCTACGCCCATACCAAAGGCATAACCGCTGTACACCTTACTGTCAATGCCGCAAGCCTCGAGTACATTGGGGTCTACCATGCCACATCCCAAGATCTCTACCCAACCAGTTTGCTTGCAGAAGCCACAGCCCTCACCACCGCAAATAAAGCATGAGATGTCCATTTCGGCACTCGGCTCTGTAAATGGGAAGTAACTTGGGCGCAAGCGAATGTCAGTATCTGGACCAAACATTTCGCGTGCAAATGTAAGCAACACTTGTTTAAGATCGGTAAAAGATACATTTTTGTCAATATACAGGCCTTCTACCTGATGAAAAAAGCAGTGGGCGCGTGCAGAAATCGCCTCGTTACGATACACTCTTCCTGGACATATAATGCGGATAGGAGGCTCGTGAGTCTCCATATAGTGCGATTGGTCGCCCGAAGTGTGTGAGCGTAGCAATACATTCTTGGTCACATCGTTGGGATGCTTGTGAATGAAGAATGTGTCCTGCATATCTCGTGCGGGATGATCGGGTGCGAAGTTTAATTTGGTGAAGACGTGTAAATCGTCATCAATCTCAGGTCCATCTGCCAAGGTGAAGCCCATGCGTTGAAAGATATTACAGATTTCATTCTTCACAATGGTTAGCGGATGCCGTGTTCCCAAGCGAATTGGATAAGCCGAGCGTGTAAGATCAAGCGCTACGGAAGATTCATTGGCTGTTCCAATCGTGTCCTTGAGTGAGTTGATTCTATCCTTAGCCAACTGCTTTAATTCGTTGATCTTCATGCCGACAGTTTTCTTTTCATCAGCTGCCACATTGCGGAAGTCGGCCATCAGCGCATTGATTTCACCCTTCTTACTGAGGTATTTTAGGCGCAACTGTTCTACCTCATCGGCATTCTTTGCCGAGAGGTTGCTTACTTCTTTGAGAAGTTCATCTATTTTGTCAAGTATCATACTTATATAATTTCCTCTCTGCAAAGGTAATATTTTTACATTAAAAACACGACTTATCTCAAAATTAAGTAGTAAATTTGCATAAGAATGGTTAAAGGGACGTATGAACAGTACGCCCACTCCGTCAACAATCAATAAGATGAGGTATGTTTGACACCAAGTAATTCGTTTTAAGATGAAATTTGAGAGACCATGATAAAAGAGAAAAATAATCTGTTGAGAAAAGCAACTTTTGTTGCCTTAGGTTTTTTTGTGTTGATATCTTTGCTGTTTTCAACTGCTGGTTGTTTCGATAAAAAGCCAACAGCGGTGGACACGCTTGCGGTAGACTCTGCAATAACTGATACCCTTGAGGACGATACGCTGTCGAACATTATTGCTGAATCGCCGATGTCCAAATCGGCAGATGAGTTGTTTGATGACTTCTTCTTTAACTTTGCTGCCAACAAGAAGTTGCAATACAAGCGCATCAAATTCCCCTTGCCCGTCATGAAGAATGGTAAGCAAGAACGCACCATTACAAAAAATCAGTGGAAAATGGACTACTTCTTTATGAAGCAAGGCTATTTTACATTGATTTTTGACAGATACAAGCAGATGGAAGTTGTAAAAGATACTACGGTGAAGAATGTCACGGTAGAAAAAATACTATTTCCTATCAAGACCATTAAGCAGTATCAATTTGAACGAATTAATGGCGAATTTATGCTGACGTCCATTATTTACCAACCTATTCATGAGAGTGTGAATGGTTCCTTCCTAAACTTTTATCAACGATTTGCTGTAGACAGTGCTTTTCAAATCAAGAGTTTGAATGAAACTGTTGAATTTACAGCACCCGATCCTGATGATGATTTTGGAACAATTACGGGTTCTATTGTCCCTGAACAGTGGCCAGGATTTAAGCCACCTATCATTCCAAAAGGCACTATTTACAACATCATGTATGGACAAAAACATGTTGCTGGTAAACAAAAATTGTTCGTGGTTCGCGGTATTGCCACAGACTTAGAGGTGATTATGCTTTTCAGACATCGAAAAGATGGGTGGAAGTTGATGAAATTTAATAGTTAAAACTACAAGATGTTAGATCGAAAAAAATACAGTTTACGACAACATAATACTTTTGGCATTGATGCACGGTGTAGACGATTCATTGCTTTTGATTCGAAAGAAGAATTACAGCAGGTGTTGTCCACATTGACACCACAAGATGAACCTTTCATGCCACTGGGAGAGGGGAGTAACCTGTTGCTTACGAAAGATTTTGAAGGGACAGTTTTGCACTCTCGAATTCAATTCGTTGACATCAAGATAGAAGACAGTATTGCTACCGTAAAGGCGGGTAGTGGAGTTATATGGGATGATTTGGTGGCGGCTTGCGTGGAGCAAAAAGCTTATGGATTGGAAAATCTTTCCCTCATTCCTGGCACCGTTGGCGCAGCAGCAGTGCAAAATATTGGTGCTTATGGTTGTGAGGTAAAGGACTTTATTCAAGCTATTAATGCCGTAGAAATAGCCACAGGTCATGAGGTGACCTTTACCAATGCTGATTGTCAATACGCTTACCGCTATAGTAAATTTAAGGGTGAGTGGAAAAATAAATATGTGATTATTTCTGTTGAATTGAAGTTCAACTGTACCTATTCTCCCCATTTGGATTATGGTAACATCCAGTTCGAGTTGCAGCGCAAAGGCATTGAACATCCTACACCACAGCAGTTACGAGACACCATTATTGCCATTCGACAGGCAAAACTCCCTGATCCTAAAGTGCAGGGCAATGCGGGAAGCTTCTTTATGAATCCAATCGTGGGCATACAGCAATACCAAGCGTTGGCAGTTCGATACCCGAAAATGCCGCATTATCAAATAGATGGATTGTCTGTAAAAATCCCAGCAGGCTGGTTGATAGAGCAATGTGGTTGGAAAGGCAAAACTTTAGGACGTGCTGGGGTGCATGACAAACAGGCTTTGGTGCTGGTGAATCGTGGAGGAGCATCGGGAAGTGATATTGAACGTCTGTGTAAAGAAATCCAAAAAGACGTCAGCGAGCGTTTTGGCATCGCCATTCATCCAGAGGTAAACATTCTATGAAACTTACATTTTTAGGAACAGGAACATCGGGTGGCGTCCCTTCGTTGGGGTGCCATTGCGTCGTTTGTGAGAGTCACGATCCACATGACAAACGGTTACGTACAGCTGCACTCTTAGAAACAGACACTACGCGCATACTCATCGACTGTGGTCCCGATATTCGTCAGCAGCTAATGCCTTTTCCTTTTCAACCTCTTGATGCCGTTCTTTTAACGCATATTCATTATGACCATGTGGCAGGAATAGATGATTTGCGACCTTTTTGTGTTTTCGATTCTCTTCAAATCTATGCCGATGAACCGACTGCTGAGGCATTGCATCGCACCATGCCATATTGTTTTGGTGCTCATCTTTATCCAGGTGTTCCTTTATTGGATTTACATGTTGTTCAACCACATCAAGAGTTGCGCGTTGGTGACATAGACATCATGCCGTTTCAAGTAATGCATCATAAGCTGCCTATCTTGGGGTTTCGTTTCGGTAGTTTTGCTTATATCACGGATATGAAAACTATTCGAGACGAAGAGATGCCTTTTTTATCAGGAGTCAAAACCTTAGTGGTAAACGCTTTGCGCTATGAACCGCAGCACCATTCACATATGACTGTAGCGGAAGCGATTGAGTTTTCGAATCGTGTAGGTGCAAAACAAACTTATTTGGTTCACATGAGCCATGGTATAGGATTACACCATGATGTGAATCTTCGATTGCCTGATGGCATCCAGGTAGCTTATGACGGGTTGCAAATTGAAGTGTAAGCGAAATGAACTTATTTTAGACAAAAAGACGAAGTTTGTGGCAAATAACGGACAAAAATATCTTTAATACGGTTAAAAAGCGTTATAATTCAAACTTTTCTTTTCAAAAGAATTGCAACTCTCATTATATTTTGTAACTTTGCAATGTGTTTTTCATAGTATTAGATTTAAGGTTAACAAGATTGAGAGTACAGCGGTACTCTTTTTTTATGCCTAAAATCGATAATATCTTGGTTTACAAGTGCTCTCTAACGATATTGTTGAAGCGATTTCTTTTTCCCAGTGATGTTAAAAAAGGGGATAGCCATTCCTGTAACTATTTGTTCTGGAAGTTTATCAATGTAATATCTTAAAATCTTTGCAAGCGATAAGAAAAATAAGAAATCATCAAGAGACAATTCTTTAATGTCAATTATTTTTATTATATTTGCATTATCATTTTTCAATTAGTCTACCTTTTAGGCTTTTTTACTTAATACGAATATTTTTTTAGGTCGATATGATTCTTACACTCGTTGTACTATTAGTAACGGTCATCTTTTTTGTGATTGGTCGTCTGCGAGCCGATATAGTGGCACTGTGTGCCCTTTGTGTGTTGTTAGTAGCTGGTGTTTTGACACCAGAAGAGGCTTTTTCTGGTTTTTCCTCAAATGTGGTGATTATGATGGTGGGACTGTTTGTGGTAGGTGCTGCCGTTCTACAAACAGGTTTGGCAAAGGCTTTAAGCCAAAAAATCATACAGTTGGCGAAAGGTAGCGAGATAAGATTGTTTTTGTTGGTGATGCTGACGACTTCATTTATTGGAGCCTTTGTGAGTAATACTGGCACGGTTGCGCTTATGATGCCCATAGTTGTGAGTATGGCAGCGCAATCTAATTCCAGTCCAGGAAAGTTACTTATGCCCCTTGCTTTTGCCAGTAGCTTGGGCGGAATGCTCACACTGATTGGTACACTTCCGAACCTTGTTATTCAGGAAACGTTGGTAGACGCAGGTTATGAACCACTCACGTTTTTCTCATTCACTCCTGTTGGAATTGTTTGTATTGCCGTTGGTATTATCGTTTTGTTGCCATTGAGCCGAATGTTTCTTGGGAAAGACAAGAAAAAAGGTGGAAGAAGAAAACCTAAAGATAAGAGCTTGGACGAGTTGGTGACAGAGTATCATCTTCAAAATTATACGCAGGCTTACCGTATTGGTAACCATTCTCCACTCCATGGTAGGACAGTTGCCGAACTTGATTTGCGCAACCGTCACGGACTGTCCATTATTGAGATTCGAAATGATTCTTCGAGTAGTGGGCGTATTATACGTCAGGTCAAGCAAAAGGTTCCAAAACCGTCCACCGTTTTACAAGCAGGAGACGTGCTTTATCTCACAGGAGACATCAAGGACATGGATGTCTTTGCTACCAAAAACGCACTCGCTAAGTTAGATAATAGCTCTGTTGACTTCTATGATATAGGTATGGCAGAGCTTGTACTCATGCCCAATTCGCGTATTACTGGTATTCGCCTTAAAGATTCGAGCATTGGTGAAAAGTATAACATCAATGTGGTGGGGATTCGTCGCCGAAGAGATTATCTCGTAAAAGACTTGGCGGAGCAGAAGCTCCAAGCAGGTGATGTCCTTTTGGTACAAGGGTTGTGGAGCAATATTGACAGACTTGAAACAGCCGAAACCGATTGGGTAGTATTGGGACGACCCATAGAGCAAGCCAGTAAGGTAACGCTCAATTATAAAGCACCCATTGCAGCCTTTATCATGTTACTGATGATTTGTATGATGGTGTTCGATTTCATTCCTCTTCAACCCGTCACAGCAGTGATGGTTGCAGGTCTGTTGATGGTATTAACGGGCTGCTTGAGAAATGTCGAGGCTGTATACAAAGCCATTAATTGGAGTAGTATTGTGCTCATTGCAGCGATGATGCCCATGTCCATAGCGTTAGAGAAGACGGGCGTTTCCTCGTTTATCTCTCAATCATTAGTTGATTCATTGGGTGATATGGGACCGATGATTCTACTGGCAGGGATTTATTATACCACAACATTTGTGACCATGTTTGTCAGCAACACAGCCACAGCTGTCATCATGTCTCCCATTGCCATGTCTGCCGCTTCGCAGATAGGTGTCAGTCCGTACGCTTTCTTGTTTGCCGTTACGTTAGGAGCAAGCATGTGTTTTGCGTCACCATTTTCAACACCGCCCAATGCGTTGGTGATGAAAGCAGGTCAATACGAGTTTATGGATTACATCAAGGTGGGACTTCCCTTGCAATTGCTGATAGGAGTGGTAATGACATTTGTATTGCCTTTGCTCTTCCCTTTCTAAAAGTCTCGTAAAAAAGTACTTGTATTATTGGATAGTTCCAATGTTAAAGTTTGCTTTTCCTTTTGATGAAAAAGTACAAAAGATGACACAATAAGAGAGTTCTTCGGAACTCTTTTTTGTGTAGAATGGCTGCCCGTTTATATGATTCATTTACACTCTCCCCATGAAAGATAACGCACTTCAAATATTCGTGTGATAAAAAATAGTCGTATCTTTGCAGATACTTGACAAAAGAAAACAGACAAATAGATGATTTCAGTAGAAGGATTGTGTGTTACGTTTGGCGTGAAACCCCTGTTCAAGGATGTGAGTTTTGTCGTCAACGAACGTGATAGGATAGCCTTGGTAGGCAAGAACGGAGCGGGAAAATCAACGCTTCTCAAGATATTGAAAGGGTTACAGCAGCCGACTAAAGGGGTGGTTGCTGTTGCCAATGACACTACGATAGGCTATCTGCCACAGGTAATGAAACTGGCAGACGATACTACAGTGAAGGAAGAAACGCGCAAAGCCTTTGCCGACAATTTGCACCTCAAGGCTCATCTGGAGGAGATGCAGCATGAAATGGCAACACGCACCGACTACGAAAGCACCGACTATCTAAACTTAGTTGAGCGGTTTACGCAAGAACATGAGCGATATTTGATGCTTGGTGGTGAGAACTATGAAGCCGAGATAGAGCGAACGCTTGTGGGTTTAGGCTTTGAACAAAAGGATTTTGAACGACCCACATCAGAGTTTTCGGGCGGATGGCGTATGCGCATCGAACTGGCAAAGATACTGTTGAGGCGTCCAGACGTGCTTCTACTCGATGAGCCTACCAATCACTTGGATATCGAGTCCATACAATGGCTCGAACAGTTCTTGGTGCAATCTGCCAAGGCTGTGGTACTGGTGAGTCACGACAGAGCCTTTATTAATAATGTAACCAACCGAACGTTAGAGATAACTTGTGGGCAGATAGAGGATTATAAGGTGAAATACGATGAATATGTAACCTTGCGAGCCGAGCGACGTGAACAACAGTTGCGAGCTTATGAAAACCAGCAAAAGGAGATAGCCGACACCAAAGCTTTCATAGAGCGTTTTCGCTATCAAGCCACTAAGGCGGTGCAGGTGCAGCAACGTATTAGACAACTGGAGAAAATGGTGCCTATCGAGGTAGACGAGGTGGACAACAAGCGTATGCACCTCAAATTTCCACCTTGTTTGCGCAGTGGCGATTATCCCATTATCTGCGACCAATTGCGCAAAGATTATGGTGCGCACACTGTTTTTTCTGGTGTAACGTTTACGATCAAGCGTGGTGAGAAGGTGGCATTTGTGGGCAAGAATGGCGAGGGAAAGTCCACCTTGGTGAAGTGTATCATGGGCGAGATTCCTTTTACAGGAACGCTCAAAGTTGGACACAACGTACAGATAGGTTATTTTGCACAGAACCAAGCACAATTGCTCAATGAGGAAGTGACGATTTACGAAACGATAGACCGTGTGGCAACAGGCGATATGCGCCTGAAAATCAATGACCTTTTGGGCGCATTCATGTTTGGTGGAGAGACTTCAGAGAAGAAAGTGAAAGTACTATCGGGTGGTGAGCGCAGCCGATTGGCAATGATTCAGTTGTTGTTGCAACCCGTGAACCTGCTGATTCTCGACGAGCCAACCAACCATTTGGACATGGCATCGAAAGATGTATTGAAAGAGGCGATACAAGCATTTGACGGAACGGTTATCTTGGTGAGCCACGACCGTGACTTTTTGAACGGCTTGGTAGATAAGGTATATGAGTTTGGAGGTGGCTGTGTGAGAGAACACTTAGGTGGCATCTACGATTTCATCCGCAGTCATGCTGAAACTGAAGACGGCTTGGCATCACAGCAGAGCATTGACGCTATTTTGCAAAATAAGAGTGTGACAATGGCTGCAACCGTACAGTCTGCACCATCAACCGAAGAAAAGGTTGGGGTAGATGATTATCAACAGCGCAAAGAACAGCAACGGAAATTACGAAAACTGAAGCGTGATATTGAGGAAAGTGAAACGAAGATTGCTAAGATGGAAAAGCGTATCACCGAACTTAATGCCTTGCTGTCACAGCCCGAAAACGCCTCCGATATGGAATTGGTAACGGAATACACTACCACCCAGCGAGCATTGGACAAAGAGAATGAACGCTGGATGGAGCTAAGTGAGAAAATGGAGAAACTTTGAACGATCAACTTCTAAACCCGTAAACTTGTCAACTAAATACTTGTAAACTTGTCAACTAAATACTCGTAAACTTAAATATTTCAAAACTTATGAAACAATTATTTCCGATGATGCTACTCATGGTAGCACCTGCCATGGGAATGGCGCAATCGAAGACAGGACTTGTCGAGTCGAATTTTGACAAATCTGTACGTCCTGCCGATGATTTCTATCAGTTTGCAACTGGTGGTTGGCAGAAGAAGCATCCACTGCCCGCAGCCTATTCGCGCTATGGTAGCTTCGACCAGTTAGCAGAGGACAACAACAAGCGTATCAACTCCATATTGAGTGAGTTGCAGAAGAAGACGTACAAGAAAGGTACGATGGAGCAGAAACTCTCCGACTTCTATAAGTTGGCTATGGATGCCGAACGTCGTAACAAGGAAGGTATCACTCCTGTGAAGCCCTTGCTCAACGAGATAGAGGCAGCAAAGACTAAAGACCAGCTATTGCAATTGCAGCTCAAGTATGCTAATATGGGTTATGGCATACCTTATGGTTCGTATTTTGCCGCCGATGAGAAGAATGTGGCAATGAATATTCTCAACATTTCTCAAGGTGGACTTACCTTAGGGCAGAAAGACTATTACGTGAATAACGACTCGGCAACGGTGGATATTCGTAATGCTTTCAAGCATCACATTGCTCGTATGTTCCAGTTGTACGGCTTCACACCAGCGCAAGCATCTGCCAAGGCAGATATTGTGTTCAAGAATGAGACCGCATTGGCACTTATCTCAAAGAGTATGACAGAGCTGCGCGACCCGCAAGCCAACTATAACAAGATGACGCTAAAGCAGTTTAAGGCGAACTATCCTAACATCAACTTGGAGGCTTTTGCCACTGCAGAAGGTGTGAAGAGCGACTATATCCAAGAAATGGTGGTAGGACAACCTGCCTTTTTGGAAGGATATGACAAGCTTTCGGCTGCTGCTACAGCCGATGATTTGCGTGCCATCATGGAGTGGGATGTCATTATGTCGTCAGCTGCTTATTTGACAGACCAAATCCGTGAAGCCAACTTTGATTTCTTTGGTAAAACAATGAGTGGGCGCAAAGAAGATTATCCTTTGTGGAAACGTGCCACCAACCAAGTAGAAGGGCAAATGGGTGAAGCATTAGGCAAGATGTATGTGCAGCGATATTTTCCTGAATCATCCAAGAAGATGATGGAAAAATTAGTACGTAACCTGCAAATTGCATTGGGTGAGCGCATTGATGCCCAAACTTGGATGAGCGATACTACCAAGGCAGAGGCTCACAAGAAGCTGGATAAGTTCTATGTGAAGATAGGTTATCCCAACAAATGGCGCGACTACTCTTCACTGAGCATTGACCCTTCTAAGTCGTTCTATGAAAACGTGATGGCGTGTCGTGAATTTGCACACCATAATCACATTATAGAACGTGCAGGTAAACCAGTTGACCGTGATGAGTGGTTCATGACTCCACAAACCGTGAATGCCTACTACAACCCTACGACTAATGAAATCTGTTTCCCTGCTGGTATTCTACAATATCCGTTCTTTGACGCCAAAGCCGACGAAGCTTTCAATTATGGTGCCATTGGTGTAGTGATTGGGCATGAAATGACTCACGGATTTGACGACCAAGGTAGGCAGTATGATGCCAACGGAAACATGAACGACTGGTGGACTGCGGGTGATGCAAAGAGATTTAACGAGCGTGCTGACATGTATGCCGACTTCTTCTCGAATATCAATGTGCTACCCGATTTGAAGTCGAATGGACGCTTTACTTTGGGTGAGAACCTTGCCGACCACGGAGGACTCATGGTAAGTTATCTGGCTTTCCAAAATGCTACTGCCAAAAAACCATTAAAGACGAAAGATGGTTTTACTGCCAACCAACGTTTCTTCTTGGCTTATGCAGGTGTATGGGGGCAAAACATCACTGAAAAGGAAATACGTAACCGTGTAAAACGCGACCCACATGCTTTGGGTAAGTGGCGTGTGAATGGTGCACTTCCACATATTGACGCATGGTATGAAGCCTTTGACGTGAAGCCAACCGACAAGCTTTATCTACCAAAGAGCCAACGCTTAGAACTTTGGTAAATTCATTTTTCTCTCTTCAAAAAAAATAATTGAAGGATAGAATACAGTAATTTCTATATTCGCTCCCTCCTCTCTGTTCATTGTCCGTCTGATATGTGACAATCTATTTAGAGGAGGGAGTTGTTGTTTTTCGGTATTGCTGTTTGATAAAACAAATTGAAAGTCCACAGACTGTTCGCCTCAGGTTATACTGGTCACGGCTCTTTTATAGAGGAAAGGTGGATGATGGTGAAAAACAACCTTTCTTCTTTTGTTTCAACTCCAAAACTAACTCTATGCACGAACTAAATGGTTTGCGTTCATTAGCTGTAACAATAATCTACTTTCAATGAAAGAACTGCACCGTTTTCAAAATTATAATTTTGTCCTATAATTTTACCAAAAATCGACCATCTAAAATCTTCAAAATAGGAAAAAATAATAGGCAAACGAACTGCAAAAATGGGCTGATTTTAACAAAATAGACGTCTCCAAGTGTTAGAACATTGATTTTATGCCCTTGGAAACATGTATTAAAGCTGTTATTCACATGCTTCAGAGGCATTAAAGCATGCAAATAGTAAGCTTATCTCAATGCTTTAGCCGCCCAAAAATGGTAAAAATAATAATATAAAAGCAAGATGTAAACGTAACTTTGTCAATAACAATGATTTACAAACCTCGCTCATTTTTAGCGTATTTGCGACCAACTTTGACGTTGGTTGTAAATACGCGAGTTATGAGAGGCACTTTGTAAAGAAAATTCAGCATTTATTTTCATTCTATGCAGCTTGATACAAACTTTACATAAGCTGTTTTGCGGGTGTATTTCGTTGTACAAATATTACTTTTCAATGAAAATATAGTTTATCCCAAATCGGTCATTAGGATTTCTCTGTGTCGTACGGCAAAGAGAAATCCTTTAATTTTTTCCATATGGACAAGAATGATTGTCGTGTTTTTAG
>QWCH01000160.1_pt1 | contig 116380 bp, 113 predicted proteins | sample 1972671 | NCBI WGS metagenome assembly QWCH01 (sample SAMN09866713, study PRJNA288562) | Human gut metagenome isolate term3_stool, whole genome shotgun sequencing... | isolation source: gut | host: Homo sapiens | place: USA: California
TGATAAAACGTACAATGTATGGAAGATGTGGCAGGCAGTTGCTTGAAGCAAAGTTGAGGTACATGGGATATAACAATAATAACGGATAATTGCGGAAGAGCCCATCGCACAAGAATATTCATGAATGGGTGGTGACATGAACATGGGATTTCTCCCAGCTGTTTTTATAATGCTGTCAGCAGGCTGCGTAAAAGTGCTTGCCAGATGATTATTCCCGGGATTTCTGAGCCACGGCGGCTCTGCCGCACCGTAATATTCAGATACCTGATCCATCTCGAAAAGCCAGCATTTTTGATATGACATCCCATAAACAGGATGTTGTTCAGATTGCTATAGAACTGGATAAATCTCCAAGGGAATTGATTTCAATGGAACGAAAGCACAAAATATTGCTACGTTACTCATAAATTACGTTTGCGCCAAAATGATAGATGCAAGTGTTTTACTCTATTTTAGTTTTGGCAGTTTAATTTTACAGTCTCGCTCCATGGAGCAAGCTGTTCATCTGACATTTTCTCGTTTGTTCGTTGTGATAAGAGATATGCCAGATATTTATAGACATTCAGATTATTCGCTTTTGCCCTCTCAACTATTGTATACGCAATAGTACTGGAAGCTACTCCTTTCGGACAGACACTGAATAACCAGTTCTTCTTGTTATGTTCGACAGAATATAATAAGAAAAACTTGAAGATGATTGATACGATCCACGGCCCCCATTCTTCAGCAATCATTTATAGTATTGCTGAAACAGAAAGGGTAAACAACCTAAAGTTATATGATTACTTCATGTATCTCTTTGAGGAGATTCCAAAACATATGAATGAAAAAGATTGTTCCTTTATAGAAGATCTGTTACCACGGTCTCAAAACTCCCAGAAGAAATTAGAAACCAACAGTAAACAGTAACCGCCCGATATGGCGGTTCTTAATTTTTTTAGGTACTCGTGTTTGAGTGTTTACATATAAAAAATTTGTATGGATAGTAGAATGGGAATACGTGAATATAGTAATAACGATATCATGCTTGGCAAAATATGCAAAAAAAAATACAATGTAGACAGAATATAAAAATAAAGATATTTTAAAGGTTATAATTTGAAAATAAGGAGAATGGAAATGAATAATTATTTTATGTACTTAAAAAAATATTTACTGAGCCAAAAGATAAGAGTAATAGTGATACTTATTTGTACAATTATTCAAAGTGGAGTTTCTATTATTATTCCTTATATTTATAAAATACTTATTGATGATGTGTTTCCTAAAAAACAGGTTTATGATTTTTATTGCTGTATATTAATTTTATTTGTGGGTTTTATAAGTAATTTTTTATTTAGCACAGCAAAAGATTATTTTACTGCGGTTACTTCTGAGATGATTGCTAAAAATATAAAAAGTGATTTGAATATAAAATTAAATCATATAGAATATAGGTTTTACGACAACCACACTGTAGGAGATATAGTATCTAAGTATAATAAGGAAATTGATATAATAAAAAATAATTTTGGCGTTTTAGTTCTTAAGGCATTTGGAAATATTTTGATATTCTTGGGTGCCTGTCTTATGATTTTTAAAATAAATAAGAAGGTAATGATTTTATCCATATTTTTTATTTTAATATATGCATTATCAAATATATTATTTGGTAAGAAGATAAATGTTTTGTCACATTCAGTTATGAGAGCAAATGGTGAGGTTGTGGATAGAGTAACTGATAATTATAATACTGCAATACTTTCTAGAATTTATAATTTGGAAAATTATGTAAAAAATAAATTTCAAACTATTTATAATAAATATTTTAAGACTCAAATCAAGTTTGAATTTATCTGTTGTTTGAATATAAATTTAAGTATTTTTATTATATACATGCTTGCTATTATAATTTGGTTAATAGGAGGACAGGCAATATTCAACGGTTCAATTAGCATAGGAAGTATTATTCTCTTAATTAATTATCAAGGTATGTTACTATCACCAGTTAATTTTTTCTGTGAATTTGGTAATAGTTATGACGAAGTTAATGCTGCTATAAAAAGATTAGAGGATATAATGAATGAAAAAGAAGAAAGAAAAAATGGTATTATATTAAACCAAAAAATAGAACAAATCGAAGTGAAAAATTTAGAATTTAGTTATAATAAGGGAAAACCTATTATAAGTAAATTATGTATGAAGATTAATAAGGGGCAAATTGTCGGTATATATGGTTCGAGTGGCTGTGGGAAGTCTACATTAATAAAACTTTTACTAGGGCTGTATGCACCTACTTCTGGAGAAATTTATTTTAATGATTATAGACTCTCTGAACTTAATTTGTATTCTGTTAGAGATAAAATTTCTGCTGTAATGCAAGACTCACTTTTTTATATGGGTACTATAGCGGAAAATATACTTTTTGATGAAGAAGATGTAACGCAAAATTGTGTGAGGATTTGTAAATCGCTTGATATTTATAATGAAATAGTCCGAATGCAAGACCAATGGGATACGGAGTTGACTTCAAATGCTAGTAATTTATCTGGAGGACAAAAAAAACGACTTGATTTAGTAAGGGCCTTGACAAAAGCACCAGATATCTTAATTTTAGACGAAAGTACATCTCCATTAGATGAGGAGAGGAGGCGAAGATTATATGACACATTGCAAAGTATAAAAAAGGAGATGATTATTATTGTAATAACTCATAATAACGATTATGAGATTTTTGACAAAATTATTAACTTAAATGAATATAGGGAGGGAACTTATGAAAAAAATAAGTAAAGCTACTGTTCTAGTATTATCCCTGATAATGATTGTAGGTAGCACGAGGGTTAATTCCTATGCTGCTGAAACCACTAATGATATACTCCCAAAACAAATTTTAGATATTTATTTTAATCCACAAAGCCGCTTGATAGCATCTTCGTCATTGGCATACTTGAACACCACATCATCCTTAAAGACGGATCTGTCGCTATCGCTAAGCTTATGCAGTGCTTCCCTCTTCATTTCTTCAGTAACCTTAGCGTAGAAACGAGTCGTTTCTATATTCGAATGACCAAGCCATTCAGATATAGTAGGGAGAGGCACCCCCGCCTGATACAGGGGCATTGCCCTCGTCCTTCTGAAAAGATGCGAATGCAGATGGACTAGATCCGGATTGCTTTTGCGAACCTCTGTTTCACATCCTGCAAGTATACGGCTGACATTATCACTGGACATTTTGTTTCTCCGGCCATTTCGGAAAGAATAAAACATCAGATTCTCCGAAGTCTTGTCTGGATGATATTTTTCGCAGTAATCTTCAAACTGGCTCCATATTTCCTTGGATAAGGGTGTAATCCTATGTTTCTTTCCTTTTCCGTAGAAATGGACATCAGCCTCCCCGTTGGATGTCGCTTTAATATCAAGGAGTTTTAGTGACAATACCTCATTTATCCGTGCACCGCTTTCATACAGAAGCGACAGGAGAAAACGATCTCTTACAGCTTCACGGTTGCTATCTGTACTTTTAAGAACCAGGTACACATCATTAACTGAAAGCCATGTAAAATCGAAAATCCTTTCATCATCAACATCGCTTATCTCGCGGATTGCCTCATACGCATCAAGGGAGATAGCGTTCTTTTTATAAAGGTACTTGCAGAATCCCCGTAGATCTGACAGGCGATGGTTTATGGTCGGTGCCACGTTATTGCGTTCAGATTTCAGCCAAGCCATGAATTCTACTATGTTTTTCTGGCTGAAGTCAGATGACTGCATCGTTAGGACAGTCACCTTTTGTTTTGATTCAAGGTATGTCACAAACAGATTTATGCTATATCTGTACGAGTCAATTGTGTCTTTATCGCGATTCCTGACACCCGGAAGGTAGATTCTCATAAATTCACCCATAAGCGATACAAGGCGTGGATCTTTAGCTTTAATCCTCATCTTCCGGACCCCCCTTTCCATAAACCTGGGAAAGGAGAGCCCAGTTTACAGCTTTGGACTTGCGCAGATTCTCTGGAAGAAGGTGGATATAATAAAGCGTTGATGTGAGTTCTGAATGCTCCATATATGCCGAAAGGTACGGCAATAATTCCATCACGTCCTTCCCATTGTTTATCCAGCGGATTATATTACGCGAAGCAAAAGCGTGCCGCAGATCATAAGGTCTTGGAGTCCCCTTCCATGAAATGCCACTCTTTGAGATCAGGTTCCTCCATATCTGGTTGTACCACGATGCTTCGTATGGTGTGCCGTCCCATTTTTGAAAGAACCATTGCCTCTTTCCTGCTACGGAATCGTATTTCTGACAGAGCGCGCGCATATCCTCTGACATAATGATGTGCCGATCCTTGTGCCTCTTGGACTGCCGTATATAAACGTCTCCTGTAATCAGGTTTACATCCTCTGTTCGTATCGCAGGTGGTTCCTGTGGGCGAAGACCACAGCAGTAAAGCAACCGGCTATACACAGGAAGCACAATCTCTGGCAGATATCTTTTCCCACAGGTTTTGCCAACATATGAGTCAATCATTTTAAATAACCCGGAGAGTTCATCATCCGTAAACAGGTACGGATTGAAAGCTATGCGCTTTACTACATAGTCGTCATCCGGTATATAATCATCATATCCAAGGAAGTTCAGGTATTTCGTGTACTCCCGCAGGAGAGAGAGGAAGACGGATTTGCTGTTGACAGTATAAGGATAATAAATGAGCCACTCGTCTACCATTTCCTGGGTAATGCGGGCAGACAGGGGATGGTTCTTTACACAAAAGTTTATAAATGGAGGAACCGAACTCCTATATGTAGCGGTGGCGTATCCAATGGACTGGCGATATTTCATCATCTCCTCAAATGCGTCATTGAGTTTTTTATCAAGGGTCATGCTCCAGCACCTCCCTCCAGGGATCCGGCACTTTCTGTATGTCCAAAATAGAACCCGCTGGTAATAGGCACATCCGAAAAATCCATTGCCACGAATGATATCTGGTGCGTATCGTGTGTGATGTACGGTTTATCCTCAATAATGGATTTGTGTCCCATCATCTGGGACACGGTTTCAATGGGAACTCCTTTTGACACCATAACCGTTTCAAAGGAACGCCGTAAACTATGGAATCCTCTAAATGCGATTTTGGATACGCCTGCTTTTTCGCAATACTTGTCAATCATACTGCCAAATCCCTTTGACAGTCTTCGATACGGAGCCTTTACTGTTACGAAAACCTCAGGAATATCGCATTTAGGACGCCAGTCGAGGATATAATCAGCAAGGGCGTTCAAGGTGGCACCGTTCAGTTCAGATACGATTGGCGTATGAGTTTTTGACTGCACTACTGACACTTTGTGATTGTGCCAGTCTATATCTGATAACTTAATGCCTATGATGTCGATTCCGCGGAGCCCTGTGCAGTATGCAACAAGTATAATCGCAAGATCCCTCTTTCCAATGGTGCTATCTGTATCAGCTGCCTGGGCTATTCCCGAAATCTCTTCTTCAGAATAGGCCGGGATAATACGCCGGTGATTATTTTTCAGCTTCAGAAGAGTATAATCACGGTGCAGGCAATCATTCCCATGAGCCCGAAGGTATTCCGTGGCATACTTTACACACCTTAACGTACGTCCGGTACTGCCGCTGTTCGAAACCAGTACTTCATCAATCAGGAATGACATGACTATAGTGTCATCAATACGTTGCGGCTTTATCCCGAACTGTTCAGCGTACCACAAAAAATGTCTGGTAGGGGCTCGGAGATCCTTTTTTGTTGCATTGCTGATAGGGTAACTGTTGAGAATTATTTCCACGAGGCTGCTTGTCTCGTCGGATACAATGTACTTGAGCGGATGAGATTTAGTGCTCGAAAAATCAACAATGCCGCTTTCCGCAAGTGAAGATAGCATACGCATAACACGCAGTTGGAATCGATGATATTCCTTGCATATCTCACCGGAAGAACACCTGGTGTCAAGATTGTCCTTGTAGGAATCCATCAACTCCGGACTGTAGGAATCAACCTGTGATGACTGCGCAAAGCGTACTATCGAATTACAAACAATCTGATACTGTTCTAAAGACACTTCCAGTATCCCGTAGGCTCTCACCTCCTTCATGAGCTGATCAGTTAATGGTTTTAGTAACGGGTAGGATTTTATCATACACGGTCTCCTTTCTATAAGCGATGACTGGTTACATCTTTATAGTAAGAAATGCCGATATATTTATAAAGTCCTGTAAATCCAATATTTCAGAAAGGCAAAAATCGGCATTTCTAAAATATCGGCATATGGGGAGTTATGCCGATATCTGCATAATGCCCCAGCGGAGATTGTAACAGTATTTTATATCGTCCGGTGTAAAGTCTTCTTCGGAAAGTGTACTGGTAGAGATAGCGGCGCTGGTTATGACGAAAGCGATGATGCAGCCTACAACTTCACCGGTTTTGATGTATCAATTACAAAGACAAAATAAATTTCAATGCCCAGTAGTGTAACAGCTGCTGGGTGTTTTCGCTACAGCGCTGATTGATTCAATTGCCATTCAGCAGGATAGCATTAGTAAGCAAACAACCGATTTTGTTCTAGTAACATTTGCGCAGTCATTAAAATTAACAGAAAATCAAAAGAAAGAGTTAATTGAGCTTTTGAATGAGAAATATATGGTTTCAGATATTAAGTCTATTGTTGACATTTTATATCGTATAAAATCAGCTATGTATGCTACTGGTGAAGATGCCAATCATTTTAAAGAACTTGACATTTTAGATTCACCACAATCAATGAATTATGAGCCGGGAAGCGTGTTTAATCTTAATGGCAAAGAATGTGTTGTAGCTATCAAGCAAAGGGATACTTATATCGTGTTATAGGACATGGTGTAGGTATCCTTTTTGCATATTATCTATAATTGTTACATAAAAAAGTGCAAATGCACAAAAAATAGTAATGGCCATTGAAGTAAAAAAAATTAAGTGGTAAAATAGCATTACCAAAACTCGTGCAATGCACAAAAACAAGGAGTGATACTATGAAGATTAAGAGAGATTCATACCTTGAACAGTTAAAGATAAGAAAAGATAACGGAATGATTAAGATTATCACGGGAATCAGGAGATGCGGCAAATCATTCCTGTTATTTGTGTTGTTTAAGAAATATTTATTGGAAAGTGGTGTAGATAATGAACACATCATTGAAATTGCTTTAGATGGCATTGAAAATGAGGAGCTGAGAGATCCAAAGAAGTGTTATCAGCATATTAAAGAGCGGGTGGAAGATGATCGGAAGTATTATCTGCTCTTGGACGAAGTTCAGTTTATGCCACGATTTGAGGAAGTGCTGAACAGTTTGCTTCGTATCAGTAACATTGATGTGTATGTAACCGGCAGTAATTCTAAATTTCTATCTAGCGACATTGTAACTGAATTTAGAGGCAGAGGAGATGAAATCAGAATTTATCCGTTGTCCTTTGCAGAGTTCTATGCGGCTTTTGATGGAGATTATGATGATGCCTGGGAAGAATATATGATATACGGTGGTTTACCACAGGTAGCACAATTCTCTGTGGAACGCCAAAAGGCTGAGTATCTTAAAAATATTTTTACCAATGTTTATATCAAGGATGTGGTAGAACGAAACAGAATTCAAAATGTTGATGAGATTGGAACTTTGGTGGATATTCTTGCTTCTGCCATAGGTGCCCCTACCAATCCAACCAAAATATCAAATACTTTCAAAAGTGAAAGAGGCATTAATTATAGCAATAAAACTATATCCAACCATATAGATTATCTTGCAGAAGCGTTTTTGATTTCTAAAGCGAATAGGTATGATATTAAGGGTAGAAAATATGTAGGAGCAAATCTGAAATACTATTTTTCGGATGTTGGACTTAGAAATGCCAGACTGAATTTCAGACAGCAGGAGCCGACTCATATTTTGGAGAACATTGTTTATAATGAACTGCTTGTGCGTGGTTACAATGTGGATGTTGGTATTGTGGATGTATTTACAAAGAATAGTGAAGGAAAGAGGGTTCATAAGCAATTAGAGGTTGATTTTGTAGTGAACCAGAGCAGTCAGAGATATTACATTCAGGTGGCTTATGATATGACCTCTGAGGAAAAGCAGACGCAGGAACTTAATTCATTTCGAAATATTCCGGATTCATTTAAGAAGATTGTTATAGTGAATGGAACAAAAAAGCCTTGGAGAAATGAGGAAGGTTTTGTGATCATGGGCATGAAATATTTTTTGCTCAATGAGGATAGTTTGGAGTTTTAGTATGGCAGAGTTGATTTATTACATTGTCTTTGGTGAATTTGTTTTCTTTTCATTTACAATATGTTAAAATGGAAGTGAAACATTAAATCCAAATAGTTTGTCACTGTAAGTGTATTTTGATTTATTATTTGTAGACTGAGGTATTTTATGGCAGAATTTAAGCAGTTGAAAACATCTTTCCGCATTCCGGAAAAGTTACAAGAAGACATTGATGCCCTTGAAGAAGGTGTTCGTAATGAAGTTTCCTATGTGGATTGTCTACAAGATGAAATTCGTAGCATGGCACATGGTGTTACGGATGCAGAAGATGGAATCACAGAAGAACAGGCGGAAGAAATAATTGATTATTATTGCCGGCGGAGGTGGTTTTAGTGCTTGATTTTACTTTTTGCCAGGTTGACAAGACTGCGAATTATGGAGGATCAGATAAAAAACGTGGTATTTTCTATAATGATGCTCGTTATATGCTGAAAATGTCCGACCGCATCAGGGAGGACAAGCGAAATGATTGGAACAGTTCCTATACTAATAGCGCGTTTTCTGAGTATTTAGGGTGTCATATTATTGCCAGCATTGGTTTAAATGTGCAGGAAACTCTACTTGGTACAATGACACTGATATCGAGTATGGGGATACCTCGTATTTATCCAGTTGTTGCTTGTAAAAATTTTGTACCAGATGGTTATTCACTTGTTGAGTTTAAAAATATTGAAAATGCCTTATTAGATCATAAGGCTCCTAAAATTCCAAAAATAGTTGATGTTTATGCAGTCTTTACAAATGATAATCCGTATTTTTCCGGATCTTTTGCAAGGGAGGCACTGGCAAATTATTGGGATATTTTTATTGTAGATGCGTTACTTGGCAATTTTGATCGACATGCAAATAACTGGGGGTATTTGATTAATAATCAAACGCAGAAAATGGAAGCTGCTCCGATTTATGATTGCGGTTCCTGTTTATATCCTCAATTAGCTGATGACTCATTAGAGCATATCATTTCTAATCAAGATGAAATTCAAATGAGAATAGATAAGTTTCCATTGGCTGCATTAGAGGGGTTAGATGGTAGAAAAGTTTCTTACAAGACTTATATTAACTCATTGGTAAATGATGATTGCACGGAAGCTTTGCAACGTATTTTTCCTAAAATAAACATGGGAGTGATTGATTCTATTATTGATGAAACAGAAGGGTTATCAGATCTTAGGAGGAACTTCTATAAAGTGATGTTGCATGCCAGATACTCACAGATACTGGAATCTGCTTACACTAAATTACAAGCAGATGGTTTCAGACCATAAAAAAGCATTTTTCAAAAACATATGTTGAGTACACCAGTGATGAAAAAGTGCTAAATGTTTCGAAGGAATGATAAACTATTATGTTAAAATTATTATATGTTATATTTATGAATCTGCACCGTGCCCCATATATTATCCCAAAGATGAGGGCAGAAGCGGATCATCCGCACCAATATACAGAAGAACAGCGATATTCGCTGGTGCAGCATGCCATCTATCTGATGAATAAAACAGGAAAAATCAATACGGTAGAGACAGGCATTGAAAACCTCCCAAAACAGGGAGGATATATGATGTATCCAAACCATCAGGGCAAATATGATGTGCTTGGCATTATGTATACCCATAAGTTTCCATGTTCTTTTGTGATGGACAAACGCAAGTCACATACGATACTTGTACGTGAGTTCTGTGATCTTGTGCAGGCCAAGCGGCTGGAAAAAGATAATCCGAGACAGGGAATCACCATTATCAATCAGGTGGCAAAAGAGGTGGCTGCCGGGAAAAAGTATATTCTTTTCCCAGAGGGCGGATACCGGTTTAACAACAAAAATAAGGTATGCGATTTTAAGGCAGGAAGTTTTAAGATTGCTTTAAAATCACATGCACCGATCGTTCCCATAGCACTGATTGATTCGTATAAGGTGTTTAACAGTTTTCATATCGGGCCGATCACAACATATGTGCATTATTTAAAACCGATCTGTTATGAAGAGTATAAAGGAATGAAAACGCAGGAGATTGCCGATCTGGTAAAAATCCGGATTGAAGAAAAAATACAACAGGAAATGCAGGCACACAAATAAAAAATTCCCGGTATCTTTTTTCAATGGATACCGGGAATTTTAAGTTCTGATTACATATAGTCATCATGATCAGTTTCGGAATTCCCGGAGATATTTTCTCTGGTATATACCCGTTTTTGATCTCGCTGTATTTCAACCAGCGCAGAGAGCTGTTCTTTTACATCCATGACATTTTTGATATTTTTAATTTCAAAATCGCCAAGGGTTTTGTCAGAAGAATTTACAAGAATGGTTCCCATTCCGAAAATCCGCTGAGACAATGATCTGGTCACGGTCAGATCCTGAATGCGGTACAGACGGACTTCATCCTGCCGCTGATTTAAAAAACCGCTTTTTACATAGAATCTTTCGTTGTCATAACTGTACACAGTGAAGGTAAGCGGAAGTCCGCACCAGATTCTTTTTCGTTCTTTCCATAATAAGTCCATTTCTTTTTGTCCTCCTTATATTTTCATAGAATTTTATTTTTTCTAAAAATTTTTTACCTCATTTTTGACCTTTTTAAAAAGATTTTTACGTTTAGTCTTCACGAAGATGAACATATTTTGCGGCACTGCGGCGTCTGTCCTCTTCAATGGCAGCATAATGTTTTTTGGTTGTATTGACATCTTTATGACCAAGGACATCTGCAACCAGATAAATATCACCTGTTTCCCGGTAAAGAGAGGTGCCATAGGTGCTTCGCAGTTTATGTGGGGTAATATTCTTTAAGTTTGTGACAAGTTTTGCGTATTTCTTTACGAGATTTTCCACTGCGCGGACTCCGATTCTTCGTTTCTGCATAGATAAAAACAGTGCGTTTTCATCCCCGGAAACCGGAGTGATCAGTTTTCGTTCTTCCATATATCCGCACAGGGCATTTCTGACTTCCTCTCCGAAGTATACAACAACTTCTGCGCCACCTTTCCGGTGGATCTTGATTCCATTGTTTTTTAAATCGACATCATCCAGATCCAGACCGACACATTCCGAGACACGGATTCCTGTCCCAAGCATAAGCGTCAGAAGGGCCAAATCACGCACTTTTGTGCGGTCATGGAACATTTGTTGCTTTTTGGTTAAATTTTCGCCAGATTCGACTTCATCAAGCAGATTGGCAACTTCATCCGCATCTAACCTGATTATATTTTTGTCGTGGATTTTCGGGGTACTTACCTTGGATGCAGGATTCGATTGTATAAATTCATTTTTGTACAGATATTTGTAAAAGGAGCGGAGAGAGGAGAGTTTTCGCTTGATTCCCCGTTCCTCGTTGGTATGTGCCATACCGTCCTTTTCATATACTTTTAAATTATACAGATATTCTTCCAGATCCATGGGTTTTAGGCTTTCCAGAATGCTCAGAGGAATCTCCGTAATGCCCATTTTTTTGCAAATTGGGTTGTTTTCGTGCAGATAATCGAAAAAACAGGAAAGATCATAGGCATAGGCAAGTCTTGTCCGTGACTGGGTTTTGGACTCGATTGCTATAAAATACTGTTTGCAGTAGGGTGGAAGAGCAGCAAGCTGCTTTCGCAGTTTTAATTCATTATCAATATCTACTTTTTCGTAATATGCTTTTTCATTGTTTTCCATTGATATTCCACCCTTCTATTCTGCCGGTGCATATTGCATGGAAAATGCGTTTTTTGACACCGGGGTTTTCTAAATTAATCTGCCGGACAAGTTGTTTGACATATTCACGTTTGGTTTCCCCATCTGCCGGACACGGATTTTTCACAAGGGGAAGATGATATTTATGAAGAAATCCGATGACATTTGCTTCCGGAACATACATCAGTGGCCGGATGACAGTGATTCCGCTGCGGTCTAAATGGGTGACAGGGGCAAACGAATAAAACTGTCCTTCATAAAACATTGATAAAAACATGGTTTCTATGATATCGTCCATGTGATGCGCATAGGCAACTTTATTGCATCCAATTTGCCTCGCATAGTCATTTAATGCGCCTTTTCGCATTTTTGCACATAGCGCGCATGGAGAACTTTCTTTTCGTTCTTCAAAAACAATTTCGCCAATTTTGGTTTTGATTACATGATATTCGACATCAAGCGTTTTACAAAGCTGCCGGATTTCGGACAGATCATAATGATCAAATCCAAGATCAACGGTTAAAGCTGCCAATTCAAATTTCTTTGGGTAAAATCTGCGTAATCCCGATAATGCATATAAAAGTGTCAGAGAATCTTTTCCCCCGGAAATGCCGACGGCAATTCGGTCACCATCTGCAATCATCCGGTAATCGTCAATTGCCTGGCGGACATAACTGTATAATTGTTGTAGTTTCATATAATGGTTCCTTTACTTGTGCTAAATTAATGGAATATGCAAAAGGCACGCCAAGGCGTTCGCGGAAACGGCAATAGTGGCATCCATGCAACTATTCGCAAAACCTGTCGTAGTTTAGCGAAAGCGTAGGTCTTGCCGGAGTGGTAGTTGACCACGTGCGACATTCATTATACCAAAACGGAGCGCGTGTGTCCGTCAACTATTTGCTAAGCGGAGGTTTTGCGAATAGTTGGTTCATATCTTTTTTGTTCCATTTTATTTTATATGAAAAACTGAATATTTACAAGCGCGTGTGCACGGTTATCCCCTAACTGTTTTTAGTTGGAATCTACATAAAATGGGGTAGGAGTGCACTTTTTTACGCGCCTACTTAGAAAGGTAACGGTTTTATAATGGATATTTTTACAGTATTTTTGATTATATATAGCTTGTGGGCATTTTTATTTGTCGGCATTGTCTGGATAATGGGGAAAGTGGGTGTGATTTAGGTATGTATGTATTTAGGTATGTAATATTATACGGATTTTATATTATTTCTACAGTGTGCGAATTGTTTATGTAACGTGGGAAAGTCGGGGTTAGTATTACCCCCGACTTCTGTCGCAGTCGCAAAAGGCATAAAAACCTAGTATTTACAGGGGTTTGAACGCGCGACAGTATTTGAAAAACTTCTGTCGCAGTCGCAAAAAAGGAAAGTTGCAAAAAAGGAGACAACAAAATGGGAGAAATACAGTCGAGAAAATGGCTTATAACAATCAATAATCCGGATGAAAAGGGTTTTAAACATGATAACATAAAAGAGATATTAAAAAAATATAAGGGTTGCTTATACTGGTGTATGTCGGATGAAATAGGCAACGAGGGGGGCACGTATCACACGCACATTTTTATGGTCTGCTCCGGGGCGGTACGGTTCAGCACCATGAAGAAACGTTTCGAGGGTGCGCACTTTGATGTTTGTAAAGGCACGAGTGCTGATAACAGAGACTATGTATTCAAGTTGGGTAAATGGTCGAATACATCCAAAGAAGAAACGCGTGTAGAGGGTACGCAGGAAGAATGGGGCGATATGCCTGTAGAACGTCAAGGGCACAGGAACGATATTGATGATCTCTATGCCATGATTAAAGAGGGTTTGACAAACTATGAAATCATAGAGAGTAACCCACAATATATGCTTAATATCGACAAAATTGAGCGTGTCCGTCAGACCATACTGGAAGAACGATATAAAAAGGACTGGCGCGATCTACAGATCATATACATATATGGAACTACAGGAAGTGGCAAAACGCGTTCAGTCATGGAGAAATATGGTTATGACAAAGTATTTCGCGTGACGGACTATGATCATCCTTTTGACGGCTACAAAGGACAGGACGTTATAATATTTGAGGAGTTCCGCTCTAGCATCCGTATCGGTGAAATGCTTAATTATGTTGACGGTTATCCGGTGGAATTGCGTTGCCGTTATGCGAATAAAGTAGCCTGTTATACAAAGGTTTATATTATCTCGAATATTGCATTGACAGAACAATATACAGACACACAGAAATACCAACCGGAATCATGGAATGCTTTTTTGAGACGCATTGATAAAGTGCGTGTCCATGTGAAAGATAAGGTGTATGAGGGAACGTGTAGCGAATATATAAACGGTTTTGTTCCGGCACTCGATAATGAAATACCGTTTAATCGTCCAGACTGATTTCTCCGTGTTTTTCTTCGTATTCATCTATGAATTTTTCTATTATACGTGCACCTTGGTTTGACTTGCTACGTTCTTCTTCTTTAGCAATATAAGCTAGCTTTTTGCTATACTTTTCAGTTAATACTATTTGTATTACGGGTTTTTTAGTTGGCATATATCACCTCTGAAAAACTTGAAATAGGTTAATAACTTTTTATTGACAAGTTATTAACCTCATGCTATAATATATCATGTAAAGGTTAATAACTTGTTACTAACTTTTACAATGTTGTCTCGGTTGTTGTGGGTGCACCGGAAACCCTCTAGTTGTAACTTAGGATGGGAACCTAAATGCACCCACGCAAATAGATAAAGTAATTATTCCAATCTTTATTTTATCAGCAAGTTTGTGAAAACGCAAGCGAACCTTGACAACTAAATATTTGCCCGGTAAAAAGCACATAGAAAGAGAGGAAAAGAAAATGAGTAAATTAGTAGGGTATAAGCGTTTTACATCCAAGAAAGGGGAACGTTATTGCGTTGCGCAGGTTGTAAGTGATTTTTCGCAGAGGGATACTGATAACGGATGTTGCGGTTCTAAAGTTGAGGAAGTTTTTCTTCCTGCTGAAAGGGTTGATGAACTGAATCCGTCACATATCGGGAAAGAAATCAAGTTTGATTATGAACTTTCCGGAAACCGTGCTTATTTGGTGGATTTCCATGTTGTTAGCAAGTAGCCCTGTCGCTGTTGTAACCAGCGGTTCGGCTCTTACTACCGGTAGTAATGTAACGCTTGATGATCTGTATGTGCTTCTTGCAAGTATTAACGGCTTGTTGGTGCGTATCAATGAATATTTTGATTATATCGTGGCATTTGCTGTGGTCATACTCTTATGTGTTCTTTACTACCGATATATAGAATATTTCACGCGGTTTTAGCGTGGGAAAGGGGGTAACGGTATGAAAGGAGCACTTGTGACGGCAGAAATGCTTGCACCTATCACAACTACACTGAATGAAAACCTTGGGGTTCTTCTTCCGGTTGGGATCGCAATTATGGGTGTGATGATTGGTGTATCACTCATTCCAAGAATTGTATACAAGTTCTTATAAAAAGTCTGTTGTGCGCGGTGGGGCACTGTCCCCACGCGCACAGATGCTTTATAGATTGTGTAATGAAAGGATGGGATGATATGGAAGAAAGGAAAGAAAAAAGGCATTTGCAGGGTATGAGGAATGTGTTGCTTGCATTTGCCTTTTGTTTTATTTGTGCCTTGTTTGTGGGTGTGTCTCCGGTATATGCAGCAAAGCAGGAATGTGGTTATAAAATCACAGAAGCAGATCAGGATTTCATTGTATGGGCGAAAGATAACATATTTAAAAAAGATGATATAAAGCAGTATGTATATGTTACCAGCTTAGGTGACGCATGGAATGTTGTTTCATCTGATAAACCACTTAAAAAAGCCTATGTGCGTGACTATTGGTGTGATTTAATTGAAACTGGCACGACGTATGGAAGTGCTATAATAAAAGGGAAAAATGGTTCATACTGGTATCATACAGATTTTTCCTATAGTACGGCTAAGGAAGATATGTTTGTCTCGTATTTTGGTGGGAATTTGTTATGGTCGAATTATGATGTAAAAGGCGGTACTGCTAAGGTCGTGGATAATAAATGGGTTTGTGATTCTACTGACACGGTTTTTTTTTCGCAACCGCTAAACTGGACGGACAGCATCAAGGAACTACCGAAAGTGGTTCGGATTCAGGTGCGGGAGATAATACCGGTAGTGGTATCTTGTCTAGCATTGTTGATTGGCTGTCTAACATTATTACCGCGATTAAAGGTCTTCCTACACTGATATTCCAAGCGTTTAAAGATGCTCTTTCCAATATTTCCAGTGCGGTTTCCAGTGTGGCGTCTGCTGTTTATGAATTTTTCAAGCCTTTTATTGATTTTGTGAAAAATTCGTTTAATTTAGTAACGGACGCTTTGAAAAAGATAGGTAAGACGATATTCGGTGCGTTTGTCGATACATTGCAGAGTATCATTGATGGGATACTTGCTATCCCGAAAGCGGTGGGGGAATTTATCAAGAACCTGTTTGTTCCGAAAGATGGTGAAATGGATAAGGCATTGGATAAGCTAAAATCAGCGTTCAGTGGGTTGTTGTACTCGTATGAACTTACCAGTTTGGCTACAGGCTCGAAAGAGTTTGGTGATATAACGTGTACGCTGTATGGGAAAAAAGTGACGATATTGGATGCAAGCCTTGTGTTGAAGGGGGTAGGGTATTTCCGCTCAATTATACGTGGATTTATCGCCCTGCTGTTGGTGCTGTTTAATGTCAATCAGTTCTTGGGCTTTATCGGTCAGCCTGCCATATCTATAGTAGGCGGTATCCGTGCCATGACGCAGGGTGGTGACAAGAATGAAACGACTAAGGGGGATTGATGATGATTGTTATGTTTTTTGTAAATTCGGTGGTCAATATCCTTTGTGGAGTCTTGACGGGTATGCAAATTTTGTCACTGCCTGTTGATCTGATTGGTGCATTGGCTACCTGTGTGCAGTATGGTCAGTATATCATGGGTGCAGACCTCTTTCTTGCGGTGCTTGCGTCTGCCATGTTTTGGATAGGGTTAAAGGCTACGGCGGGATTACTTATATTTATTTGGAAACTTCTTCCATTAACTTAATAGTCGGAATGTCTCGGAGAACGTGATAAACCGTCTGAAAGCGGACATGAGACCCGACACGCGTTTTTTGCGTGATCGGCTTCTAGCGGTGGAAGTATTTAAAGATAGCGGTGGCGCATCTGGTTTCTTGTGGCATGGAATCCGGCTTGTTTGCCACCGTGCACTGAATTTAGACTGTAACGTGGTGTTGTACGAGAAAAAAATAAAGAATGGAGAAAATGAAAAAATGGGATTTTTGAAAATGATTGGATTGGTTGTTGTGGTGCTCGTGCTTGGCTTTTGGTTGCCGTTCCTGTTTCGTGTTCTGCCGTGGTGGTGCAGGGATATTTATAGATACTTTAAATATCCTCGGAAAATACATTTGTATGGTATATGGTTGTACTGTGGATTGTACGGACAAGGAAAAACTATGGCATTGACGGAATATTTAACACGTATGCGAAAAAAATATGGTGATAAGATATATATCTGTACTAATTATGGTTTTCGGGATGAAGATTTTAAGCTGACGCACTGGCGCGATTTACTGTCAGATTATGACAAACCTGTGATTTTTGGCTATGATGAAATACAGAATGAGTTTAATTCTCGTGACTATCAAAATTTCCCTTTCGAACTGGTGACTATGCTGACACAGAACCGTAAGGGAAATGGTAAACAGATTGTGGGAACGGCGCAGCGTTTTGGTCGTGTTGACAAAACTATTCGTGAATTGTGTACTCATGTAATTGAGTGCAGGCGCGGTTATTTTGGGCGCGTTACGAAACTGCGTAAATATGACGTGGATGATTATGAACAATTCCTGCACGAAGTTGATGTTATGAAAAAACGCAAGATTCCGCACAGTAATTATAAGTTCATTCAGACGGATGATCTTAGAAATGCGTATGATAGCTTCCAGATGCTTGCAAGTGCCAAGGGAAAACAGTATGTCACGTCTGCTGAAAAGTACGGTCTGAAAGCTATGCAGGGTATGGAAAGTTAGGTATATAACTATTCGCAAAACCTAAGTTTAACGAATAGTTCCCTCAAGCAAAATCATAATAGCACACCGCGAACGCTCTGGCAAGCCATTATGCAAGATCTTCAGAATCCAGCAATATGGTAAAAGGCCCGTCGTTTATCAGAGAAATTTTCATATCTGCACCAAAGATTCCGGTTTGTACATCCGGAATTTCTTCTTTGCATTTTGCAATAATATATTCGTAGAGATTGTTTGCCAGTTCCGGATTTCCGGCTTTGATAAAAGATGGACGGTTTCCCTTCCGGCAGTCCGCATATAATGTAAACTGTGATATTAATAACAGGGAGCCTTCGATATCATGTAAAGACAGGTTTGTTTTTCCGTTTTCATCACCGAAGATGCGCATCCCAAGGAGTTTTCGAATCATTTTATCGGCAATGTTTTTGGTATCGGTTTCTGCAATTCCGATCAGGACGCAAAAGCCGTTTGTTATCTGTCCGGTAATTTCTTGATCAACTTCACATGTTGCTTCAGTGACACGTTGTATTACAAATCGCATGGATTTCATTCCTCTTAATATTTTCAATAGATTTTTAAAGTATACAAGAAAAGGAACCGGACCTTAAGACCGGTTCCTTTTTTCAGAGCGGAATTGCTTTATTTCTTCTGTTCCATTTTCTTTCGAAAATCCAGAATAATGTCGACACACGCCTCCGGTGTGATCTTACTTGTGTTAAGTGTCAGATCATAGCTTCTGGAGTCTCCCCATTTCTTACAGGTGTAATAATTATAATAGCTGGAACGCTGCTTATCTCTTTTCTGGATCATATCTTTGGCTTTTGATTCCGTGACATCCTCACGTTTGCTGACACGCCTGATACGATCGTCCATATCTGCATGTACAAAGATGCTCAGACAGTCCGGATTAGAAGCCAGTGCGTAATCTGCACAGCGGCCTACAATTACACAGGACTCCTCGGATGCAATCTTTTTTATGGTATCAAATTGTGCTAAAAATACTTTGTGATTAAGCGGCATATCCAAAAACGGTGCTGCAGAATAATTTCCGCCGGTATATGTATCCATTACCAGGGAATACAAAAAACTATTGGTTGGACGCTCATCATGATTTTCGAAAATTTCTTCACAAAAGCCAGAATCTTTCGCTGCCTGTGCCAAAAGCTCTTTATCATATAGCCTGATTCCAAGACGTTCTGCTAAAAGTTTTGCAACTGTGTATCCACCACTTCCAAGTTCTCTTCCGATTGTATAAATATGATTACCCATACCCGTTACCTCCGATGTCATAAATTCTTTAAGTAATCTCTTAAAGTATATACATATTATACAACATTCAGGATCTGGATTTCAACAATTTTAGTAAATTATCAAAATATTCCGGCAACGGAGCAGAAAATTCCATATATTCTCCACTTTTTGGATGAACGAATCCTATTGTTTTTGCGTGGAGCGTCTGTCCCTGCAGATGTTTAAACGGTGATCTGCCACTGGAATACAGAGTATCTCCAAGTAACGGATGCCCGATGCTTGCCATATGTACACGGATTTGGTGGGTTCGCCCGGTTTCAAGCCGGAACTGCATATAAGTATAATTTCCAAAACGTTCAAGAACTTTATAATGAGTAATTGCCGGTTTTCCGTTTTTCTCATTGACAGCCATTTTTTTGCGGTCAACCGGATGCCTTCCAATCGCGCCTTCGATGGTTCCCTCATCTTCTGTTACATTTCCGCAGACAATGCCAACGTAGATGCGGTTGACGGTATGTTCTTTGATCTGCTCTGCAATGTTTACGTGACTTTCATCATTTTTGCATACAATCAGGGAACCGGTGGTATCCATATCAATACGATGAACAATCCCCGGACGTATCTGTCCGTTGATGCCGCTTAATGAATCTTTGCAGTGATACATGATGGCATTTACCAGTGTTCCGGAATAATGTCCTGCTGATGGATGAACGACCATCCCTTTGGGTTTGTTCACAATCAGAACATCATCGTCTTCATACAGAATGTCCAGCGGAATGTTTTCCGGTTCAATGGTCGTTTCGACAGCATCCGGAATGGTGACACGTATGAGATCTTCTGTATGTACCGGATAACTGGCCTTTTGAACTGCCCCGTTTACCTGAATTTGTTTGTTTTTGATAAGTTTTTGAAAAAAAGAACGGGAGAAATCCGGATAAATTTCGGAAAGAACTTTATCCAGACGCTCCCCTTCCTGTGTATACTGTACTTCAAATGATTCTTCCTGCACGGTTTTAGGACTCCTTTTCGTCTTGCAATTTTCCAGTGAAAATCAAAGAAAAATCTTCTTCCTTGTAATAAAAAAGCACAACAATGATCAATGCGATTGCAGAAAGTGTTACATAAATATCTGCAACATTAAAAACCGGAAAATTGATCAGGCTGAAATAAAAGAAATCAATGACATAGTGATGAATTACACGGTCAATCAGGTTTCCGGCCGCCCCTGCAAAGATTCCGACGGCTATGATATTCAGCGGAAGAAAACGGCGGTTCAATGGAATTCGCTGATACACAATAGCCAGTAAAACAAGCACAACGATGGTCAGTACGGCAAAAAAGATCATTTTTGCCATCAAAAAAGCTTCCGGATGGCTGTCAAAATAAGTAAAATGAAAAATCCGGTGCAGAATAGAAACCGGATCCAGACTAAATGCAGCACTGTCATTCTCGAGATATTTTAACTGGAATACCCCATCAATCACAGACACATCCGGTTTCTGGTACAGATGGGTATAGGCAAGCCATTTGGTAAACTGGTCGATGGCAATTAAAAGAATGACAAGCAGACCGCTGTATCCCATATATTTTTTTGTCTTTCTCTGATTCATTGTTCTCTCCTTACTTATAAATCATAAACCGGACGCAAAGTTTTCCTTTTTTGCTGAGAGACTGGTCGGTTTCAAAAACAAAACGCCCTTTTTGGCGAACCGAAACAATATCTCCGTTGTCACAGGATTGATTGCAGTTTGTAATGCAACGTCCATTAATGAAAACTTTCTCAGCGGTAAGATATGCGGCAGCTTCCGACCGGGATAAATGATATGCCCGCGCAATAATGGCATCAATGCGGTTAGAAGCAACCATATCATCGTGTTCCTCAAAAACGGGATGGACTTTAAGGGTACTGACATCTTCGATAATCGAACTCCGGATCATGGTATGGCGGATCTGCGTAAACTGATCCATAATAAAACTGGAGATGGTTTCTGAACAAAAGATATAAATGTCATTTTCCAGCAGAACAATATCCCCGATTTTACTCCGGTCCAGCCCAAGGTGCATCAGTGCCCCCAGTACATCGCGATGCGTAAGTTTTTCCGCATATTTTGGATACTGGGGAACCGCATGGATACAAACAAACGGATAAGACCATTCATAACAAAGAGCATCAGGGATAAATGCAACCATCTGACGCTCTGCCTGCTCATAGCCACCGGATAGTTTTGCTGTAGTATACAGTTCCTTCTGCAGACTATGAAAAATATTCTGTTCATTTAAATTTAAAAAATCACTGAATAATACAATTCCTTTCCGGTCCGCCTGTCTGGAAAGATCCAAAAGACGCTTCCGGCATAATTCCTGTTCGTTCATATCATTAATTTAATCCTGGTAAATCAAAAGATTCCATAAGTCCCTGAATATCTCCGGAAATGTCAACACCATTTGGAGTTGCAAGGAAGATGTAATTGGAGATCTTCTGTAGATTTCCATGCATGGCAAAGGTAGCACCGGAAGTAAAATCGATGATCCGCTGTGCAATATCTACACTGAGTCCTTCCATGTTGATTATAACAGTACGTCCGTTTAATAAGGTTTCTGTTATTTCAATCTCATCTTCAATGGTAGTTGGCTTGATCACACATACTTCCATTCCCGGCTGTCCCTGACGGCGGTTCCGGTTGATCGGTGTAATTTTACTTTGCTGTTTCTGTCTTTGTTTTTCGGAAATATCAAAAGTTGCCGCAGTCTGCTGTTCCTGCTCTTCTTTTTTACGTTCCCTGCGGGAAGGCCTTTTTTCCTTTGCCTCATACTCCTCTTCATCATCGTAATCGTAATCATCGTTATCAAATTCGTAATCATCATCATTTAAGCGCATGACATCGAGAAATTTATCAATAATACTCATTTTTTACCACCTTATTTTTGATAATGTCTTTCGCCGAAAATTCCGGTTCCAACGCGAACCATGGTTGCACCTTCTTCAATTGCAACCATATAATCTCCGGTCATTCCCATGGACAAAATATCCATACATACATTATCTATGTTTTGTGCGTCAATGTCAACAGATAATTGGCGAATCTGCCGGAAGTAAGTGCGGTTGTCTTCCGGATTTTCCACGAATGGTGCAATCGTCATCAGCCCAAGGATTTGGATATGCGGCAAAGCGGCAATCTGGCGGATAAGGGAAATGGTTTCTTCTTTATGAATACCAAATTTACTCTCCTCTTCTGCAATATTGACCTCGACAAGAATCGAGACGGTTACGTTTTGTTTTGCCGCCTGTTTTTCGATTTCTTTTGCCAGATGAAGACTGTCCACCGAATGGATGAGTTCTGTCTTTCCAACGATATATTTCACTTTGTTCGTCTGCAGATGTCCGATCATATGCCAGCGGATATCTTTTGGAAGAACTTCCATTTTTTCACACATTTCCTGAACTTTATTCTCTCCAAAATCACGCGGCCCCAGATCATATACGGTCTGAAGCATTTCGACTGGCTTGGTTTTGCTGACAGCAATCAGTGTCACATCACTGCGTTTTCTTCCTGCGTTTTCACATGCTTTGCATATATTTGCTTCTACCTGTTGCAGGTTTTCCTGTAAATCCATCATGTATACACTCCTTTTATTTTACAACCAGCTGGTTTTCTTTTATTTTACTGCCGTCTAAGGCAATATGGTCATACAGGGCCACTCCATAGGAAGTACCTGTATCGACAATGGTATATTTATTGTTTTGTGCAAGAATATCAATTTGTTTAAATACGGCATACCCTTTGTTGATATTATAAACACCGGTGAGTTTGTCCACATCACTGCCGATGGTATACGTCCCGGAAGAATTGTTTTTTACCACAACATCGCCGGCAGAAACGGTTTCATCATCAATATAGTAAAAATCATCCGTTTCGTAGTATATCGTTGGCTGAACCAGTGTTACCGAACCGGTATCTCCAGCATGGTTTTCTATCATAAGTCCGGGATCGGATGAATCGCCTCCCTGTGTAAAATACTCTTTTGGAACCGTATAAAACTGTTTTTTTGTAATGGCCGAATTCGGAATTTTCAGACCGGTTTTTTCAGATACGACAAGTTCCACATCGACGAAACGATCATTTACATAACGGATCATTGCCGTTTTTAAACTCAGGTTTACATAATAACTTCCGTCTTTTTTGGTCAGGGAATAAGGAACTGTCAGTGTAAAATCATCCTTGCAGAAACGGATTTTAATATACTCATTATCTTTTAGCTGTTTTGCCATATCCTCTGATACCGGCAACAGAATATTCCATTTTTCACTGTCAATCCGTTTGTAGGCAGGAGTATTTGCCGTGACCTGTTCCTGGTCATCCAAGGAATTTCTTTTGTAATCTGCCATGTTAAACTGACCAGAAGTAAAGTTGTCTGTGGTGACACTTTCATAACCGTCCGTGTAATATACAATAATTCCCGGTTTTTCCGACTTTTTTTTATAAAATGTATTGTTTTCTACAGCAGTTTTTACATCTTCATTTAAAGAACTGAGGGCATTCATGCTAAGGGTCTGTGTCAGCTGCGCATTGAGTTCGTTTTTAAATGTATAAACCGAAGAAAATGTGTTGGAGTCATAGGAATTCCGGAAAACCTCCAGGTCGGAGGAAACTTCTTTCAGTGTTTCGGGGTCAAGGGTGTCTCCAGTGGATGCGGCATCTGAAATCTGCCGGGAAAGTTCTCCGCTGGTGTCAATGGAATAGACTACGTCATTGACAGAGGCTTTTGCCCCGTTTTTCAGATAGTAATTGATATAACCGCTCTGTCCTGCATAGACAACCGTCTCATCGCGCAGAATCAGTCCGTGATAAACATGGTTTGTTGCAATGGTTCCCTGCCCCACTTCGTATTCAGCAACCGGGCTGGAAGTCAGATACGATATAAGGTTAAAGATGACATAGATAATTATAATTACAAAAATCACGATTCCGATATTTAAATTCAGACCATGATGCATTCGTACAACATTCTGTTTGCGTGCCAAAAAAGTCCACCTCACTGATTGATACTTCTATCTTACCATTTTCAAACCGCAAATACAATCATCAGAAGAAATGTGTATAATTTTAATTTTTTGTCTCATACTATGGATAAAAAATGGAGGTAAGAAGAATGAAATGGCTTGATAACTGCCTTTTAACATTAGCAGTAATTGGATGTATTGTATGGGGACTGATTGGATTTTTCCAGTTTAATCTGGTTTCCTTTATCTTTGGAAACGGGACCTGGCTGACGCGTGTCATATATGCGCTGGTAGGACTCAGCGGATTATATCTGATCAGCTTTTACGGAAGAATCCGTTCCTCTCTGGAGGATTAGACACAAAAAAGATGGGAGTGTTCTCAATAAGAAGCACTCCCATCTTCCGTAAACCGGGATCTCTTAGAGCGAAACCGTTACTTTCGCCTGTGCATATTCCGGCAGATCCGCTTTATTTTTGGAAACACTTAAAATAAAACGGACTTTGTATTTTTCGCTGATAATATCCAGTTTTTCAATCGCCCTTACCATGTCCTGATCGGATTCAATGAATGCAATGGTAAGAAAACTGTCCAGATACATTTCTTCCAGATCGTGATCCTGGGATACAATCCCACAGATAAACCCTAAAAATTCATCACAGTTTGTAATTGGATAATCCACTACATTGATCAGACGGACTTTATTGTTTAACTCATACATATGTTTCTGGCTTTTGTCAAGATAAACAACACTCCCGGTAACGGTACTGACGGTGTGATTGACTTTTTCTAAAAGTTCCTTGGTCTTTCCTTTTCCCTTTTCCCCACAAATGATTTCAATCATGGCACTTCCTCCTGCAAATATAAAAAGTCACAAAAAACGGTTCTTTATAACCATAATTATAGTATATTTGCACAGGAAATACAATCATTAATTCGCAAAGGTTGAAAGAATCTGATTCATCAGTGTATACATATCGGAACGTGTTTTTCCCTTGTAAACGATACTGACAATATCATCGCCCTTTTTATTCTTTGAATATAAAACAAGGCAGTATCCCGCTGCATTTGTGGTACCGGTTTTTCCGCCGACAACGGTAATATCTTCCGGTTCCTTGGTCTGACCGTTCAGATAACGGTTTGTACTTTCCCATTTTTGTGTCACGGCATTACCGGATGCATTCTGATAAGCGGCATCATAACTTTGGGTATGTATGATATCAATAAAATCCTGCGTCTGAATTGCTGCCTGAAAGATCAGATACATATCGTAAATCGTTGTGTAATGATCATCATCCGGCAGACCGTTTGCATTGACAAAATGACTCTGTGTTGCTCCCAGGGCTTTTGCTTCGCGATTCATTTCCTCTGCAAATTTATCAATTGACCCGGAATAATATTCGGCAAGAACATTTGCCGCATCATTTCCGCTGACAAGTAACAGTCCATACAGTAAATCCCGGACAGTAAGTACATCTCCGGCAGCAAGTCCGCATTTGGAAGAATCCGCCATATTTGCAATGGCATCCGCACTGACGGTTACTTTATCATCCAGATCACAGTTGCGGATAATGATATAGGCTGTCAGAATTTTTGTGGTACTTGCCGGATACAGTTTTTCGAAAAGGTTCTGGCTGTACAGTACTTCTTTGGTTGTCAGATCAAAAACACCAGCTCCTTCGGCATAATCTGCATGCACCTGATCCGTGCCAAAATCAATATCGTTTGTCACACACAGATTTCTTGCAAAAAACTGGTTGCTGACGGAAGAATTATCTCCCGTCAGGGAGTATGGATTCTGGATATCCGCGGTCTTACCGGTTCCGCATCCGTTCATAAAAAGAGCTGCTATGCAGGAAATACATAGCAGTTTTATTTTTAAATGATGAGTTCTATTTGTACATTTCACGCCAGTCAAGGTCTCCTCTATCCAAAGATTTAATCAAAAGCTCCGCTGTGGCAAGATTGGTTGCAAGCGGGATATTGTGCTCATCACAAAGCCGCACAATGCTGTTGACATCCGGCTCATGTGACTTTGGTTTCAGAGGATCACGCAGAAAGATTACGAGATCAATTTCATTGTGCTCGATCTGTGCACCAAGCTGCTGGGAACCTCCCAGATGTCCTGCGAGATATTTATGTATCTGGAGGTTGGCAACCTCCTCGATCAGACGTCCTGTTGTTCCGGTTGCAAACAACTGGTTTTTTGCCAGAATTCCACGATATGCAATACAGAAATTCTGCATTAATTTCTTTTTTGAGTCATGTGCTACAAGTCCAATATTCATTAAACGATTCCCCCCTAATATTTTTTCGGCTGTAATCCTACATTTAATACAAACCCCATTCCCAAATACAAAGAAAGCAAAGAGGTTAATCCGTAACTTACAAATGGAAGCGGAATTCCTGTATTCGGCATCAGACCGGTGGCAACAAAAATATTAAAAATACTCTGAAATCCAATCAGTGCAGCCATGCCGCAACAGATCAGTCTTCCTGCGAGATCCTTTGCCTTCCGGGCGATCAGAATACATTCTATCACAATAAACAGCAATAAAAGGACAATTACCATGGTACCTATAAAACCGAGTTCCTCACCGGCAACAGCGAAAATGAAATCTGTCTGTGGCTCAATGATATAATTCGCATTTTTCATGGATGTGGCCGCGGAATTGTTCAGACCTTTCCCCCATAACTGGCCTGATCCAATTGCCATAATAGAATTTTGCTGCTGTGCTGCGATATCCGACCATCTGGGGTCCTGTGGATATAACCATGCCATAATTCGACCGAAACGGTAATCTCCCGAGGATTGTGCCATACGAAGTATAACGGTAATTCCTATCAATCCTGTCGGAATACAGATTCCCAAAACGGTTAATACTATTTTATAACTTAATCCGGCAATAAACAAGAGGCTAATAAAAATTAATGCAATTGCGATGGAAGTTGAAGTATCCGGCTGCTTTACAATCAAAAGCAGAGGAATTCCGATCAGGACAAAAGAAAGACCTATGGTTTTTACCGTGTTCAGGTTCTCTGCATGTTTGGAAAAAAAACGTGCGAAAAATAAAATCAGCACGATTTTTGCCAGCTCGGAAGGCTGAAAACGAAAACCTCCAAAATCAATCCACCGCTGTGCTCCACCGGCACTGTCACCAATACCTGTCATAACCAGACCAAGTAGGACAATGATTCCGATATAATACAACCAGGTAAATCTCAGAATAAAGGAATAATCCATCAAGGATACAATGACCATCGCCACCATACCGATGATACATCCTAAGATCTGCATTTTCTGTACAGAATGTTTGGCACTTCCAATGATCAGGATACCGATGATATTTAAAACCAGTATGCTGATCACCAATTGAAAATGATAATTTCTAAGTTTGTATTGTTTTAACATCTTAAGCTCTTTTCCTGTTTTGTTTCAAAACAACTCTTATCTCATAGTCATCCGGAGAAAATTCAAAATACCGTGAAATAATATCTGAAATTTCCTTTTTCATTCGCCTTGCTGCAGCAGGTGAATGTTCAAACGGTGCGGATTCTGCCATTAATTTCAGACGTTCACGGGCAATTGATCCGGAACCGTCCTGTCTGTGGGAAAAACGATTAACCTTCATACTCACATTCCTTTCCGCCCAGATATATTTTTCCCTGCCGGATGCAGGGATCTTCTTTATTCAGATCCACCGGAATCACACGTGGATTTGCGAATGCTCTTGCGGCGGTCATAAATGCACGGGTGGCCTTTGTGTGCATGGAAAGTACAGGTATTCCCTTATTCTGGCTTACGACAATTCTTTCATCGGCAGGAATTATACCGATTGCCGGAAGCCCTAAAATATCTTCTACATCTTTTTGCGAAAGCATATCGTGTTTTCGCACCATGCGGGCATTGTAGGCATTGATCAGCAGATCAATCTGTGAAAGCCGCATACCGTCCAGCAGACAGATGACTCTTCCTGCATCCCGCACAGCAGAAATATGCGGAGATGTAACAACTACTGCACGATCTGCTGCAGATACGGCAAAGTGAAACCCGTCTTCGATTCCTGCCGGACAGTCAATCAGACAGAAATCAAATTCCTGTTTTAAATGGGAAATCAGCGTATACAGCTTACTCTCATAATCCATAATCTTTCTGCAGCGGAGAGCTGCGGGAATCATAAACAGATTCGGATAACGCTTGTCCCGGATCAATGCCTGTTTTAACCGGCATTTGTTTTCGAGAAGGTCGATCAGATTATACTGGATCTGATCTTCCATTCCCATTACAACATCCAAATTCCGAAGTCCCATGTCTGTATCAAGCATGATGACTTTTTTATCTAACCGTGAAAGTCCTGCGCCAATGTTGGCAATTGTTGTAGTCTTGCCAACACCGCCTTTTCCTGAAGTGAAAACAATTGCTTCACCCATGAAATAAACCTCCTGTTAGTTTAAATTGTAATCTATGTGACTAATCGGCAACAGAGTTTCTTATGTTACCGTTGGCACCGGCTGCTTTCATTTCCTTGATATCTTTCATCGATGTTTCTTTATAGTAATATGAAATTACATTTCTTGCCGCAGTTGCCGCATTATGCGAACTGTAACCGTTGGCAATTCGTACTGCGATGGTAATTTCCGGATCATCATATGGCGCATAACCAACAAACAGACCATGATTGGCATGTCCGGTCTGCTGTGCCGTACCGGTTTTTCCGGCAACCGGAATATCAAATCCCTGGAAGCGGTCCATGGTGGAAACCACTTCGCGCATGCCGGAATGAATGGCATCCCACTGGCTGCTTGTTAAGGTGTCCGAAATATCTTCATAGTCGGCCTTATATTTTTTGACCGTCTTTCCATCTGCATCCACGATTTTATTCATCAGCTGATAATTATATTTTTTGCCGGAGGCCACGGCTGTTACATAGCGGGACAATGCAACGGTGGTATAGTTGTTATCACTCTGTCCAATGGCAGCCATAACCGGATATTCTGTCGCAACAGATGATTTGCTTTCCGAAATCTCCAGTCCTGTTTTTTGATCCAGGCCATAGATATGTGCATATTTCTGAATCAGATCAATACCGTTGGCATCATTATAAGATCCTGTTTTTTTCTGTGCCAGCCGGTTGCCGACCGTATAGAAAAAGACGTTACAGGAATCCCGAATTGCCTCGGAAACATTGTCAAGTCCGTGACTGCCCGGATAAATCCAGCATTTTGGTTTGTTACTGATGTCATTATAAATTCCGGTACACCGGATCTGGTCGGATGTCGTAATCACGTTTTCTGCCAGACCGGCTGTTGCGGAAACCAGCTTAAAGGTGGAACCGGGTGCGGTCTTCTGCTGCGTCGCATAATTGAGCAGCGGAGAAGATTTATCATGCTGCAGAGATGCAAAATATTCCGAATCCACACCATTGGCAAGTTTGTTGCTGTCATATCCGGGATAACTTACCATGGCACGAATTTCCCCTGTTTTTTCATCCGTCACCACACAGGAACCGGTACATGGTTCAAGTGCAAGCTGTGCAGGCGTAATCTCAATGTTGTAAATCTTTTTCATGAGAAAATCCCGTGGAGACAACGATCCGTTTTTCAATTTGTTTACTGTTGCATCATCATAATCCAATACTCCCTGATCGAACAGAATCAGACAGAGCTGACGCGGGGAGATTTCGCCACGTGTAATCATATACTGGTATATAATTTTGGAAAATTCCGTATCTGTCTTAATGTTCTTTAGAATATACTTGCATAATGCATCATATACTTCTGTTGAGTCCGCATATTTTTCATCGACATTCAGCTGGCTGATATCGATCCAGTGCTGTGTGATACAGTAACTTAAATACTCTTTCGGGCTGATTTTCTGATTTTTCCATTTCTGGTAAACAGAATCACTGGTATCTATCTCATTTTTTAAGAGTACCTGATCGTCTTTTAACATGGAAATAATGTAAGTAAATTCATCCAGCACTTCATCGGACATTGTATTCAACGCTTCCGGTGAACTGGTCAGTTCCTGTTTTATTTTTCCAAGCGTTGTCTTCTGTCGGGATTTAAAAACACTTAACACATTTTTTTCGGTGTCAGAGGCTTTCGCTTTCGAAAAGTGTTCTGTGTTGATGACGCTGTTGCCAATCAGGGCTGTATACACATCGTTGATCGGAATTTCGCCCGATTTGATATTGGAATACACAATCGCCGCAATCTCATTCTGCAATGCCAGATAGGTAGCTTTCTGCAGATCTGCGTCGATACTTAGATACAGGTCATCTCCGGCTACGGAATCGGTGCTGCTGATAATTTCGGAAATTCTTCCTACATTATCAATATAAAATTTCTGCTCTCCGTTTTTCCCACGCAGATAGGTCTCGTAATACTGCTCCATCCCGGCTTTTCCGACGGTGTCATTCTGGGTATAATCTTTATTCTTTTTGTGCAGTGCCGTATACTCCGATTCCGAAATCGGTCCGGTGTATCCGATGATCGATGAAAAATATTCACTGTAGTTGTATTTCCGGATCATATCTTCGTTGACCGAAATTCCGCTCAGTGTGTCCATATGCTCATTCACGTAGGCAACGGTCTTGTCCGAAACATCGGTTGCGATTTTTACTTCTTTGTATCTTGCGAAGCGGTTTCCAAGCATGGCATAACGGACAACGACGATACGGTATGCCAGATCCCCATCGTATTTCGAACTGATGCCAAAGTTATCTTTTCCCATCAGATATTCCATAATCTGTTCTGCGGTTGCATTTGCCTCATCGATTCCGGTATCTTTGTCGTATTCGAGATCATCGGCAGAACTTTTTCCGAAAACATCTGCGCGAAAACGGTTCAGCGAGGAACCGGATACATTAAAGCTGTATGTACCGTCTTTTTTCCGGTCAATTTTGAAATCATTATTCAGCGTTTCACCGTTATTCTTTAAAACCGTAAGAATCTCTGCAAGTTCTGCATTGACAGCCTTGTTTTTTTCTTTTGTGCTTGAATAGGTTGTACTGTCATTGATGGAAATGGAATATGCAAGTTCATTGTAAGCCAGAAGCTTTCCGTTTTTGTCATATATATTTCCACGTGCCGCATTGATCGGCTGCTTCATCTGAATCTTTAAAGAAAAGTTTTCCTGATAAGACTTTCCGTTGACGACCTGAAGGGTAAAGATTCTTGCAAGGATAATTCCGAAAAATACGATAAATACCGCAGCAAGCACAAAAAGGCGCGAACTGAAAAATTTCTTCAGAAAATCTTTGATATCATAACTCAAATTTTATAGCTCTCCTTTTCTCGTGTTCCTCAAGTTTCTGATTAATCTTGAGAAGAATAAAATACAAAAAGATGGTTATCACCATGGTATAAACAAATTCCGGTAGTATGATGGATGTAAAATAATACCAGAAAGAAAACCGGCTGCGCATAAAAAACATAACGATATAGATCATCAGGTTATTTACGATATCACTCGAGCCGATCAGAATCATCGGAAGCTTAATATCATCCGGGTAAAATCTTTTTTTGAACAATCCGTTAATGTAACCGATGTACATATAAAGTAAAGCATATCCTCCGAGATAAAACCCGAAAAATATGTCGATAAGCAATCCACAAAAGAATCCAACCCACAGCCCTTCTTTTTTCCCACGCATGAGTCCAAAAGAAGACACCACAATAATCAGCAGATTCGGACCGATATTGGCAAATGTCAAAGCTCGAAAAACGGTTGTCTGTAAGAGAAAACAGATTGCTATAATAATAAAAAGCACAATTTTTCTACGCATTTCCTACTCCTGTGATTTTTGTGTTTCGGTATTGTCCTGTGTTTCTGTCTGAGTATCGGATGCCTTCTGGGAAGACAGTTCCTTTTCTCCGGTGTCTTTGAGTGTCGTAATGACAAGCACCTCCCGCAGATGCTGAAAATCAACGACCGGCGTAATGGTTCCCGATTTTGTCAGGTTATTTGCATTTTTTTCAATGGAGGCAATGTATCCAATCAGAATTCCTTCCTGATACTGATCCGACACATAAGAAGTCACGACCGGATCGCCGACCTTTACCTTATCATCTTCATCCCGGAGTTCTGTAAATGGTAACACTTTATCCTGATTCATGGACTTTAAGCTGCCACCGACATTGAAATTATCTTTTGTGGTCAGAACCATGGAACTTACATTACTGGAATCATCGATGATGCTTCGCACCTTGGCAAAATTCGGACCGACGTCTGTGACGATTCCGACCAGACCGCTTCCGGCAATGACGTTCATGCCTTTTTTGATGCCTTCTTTGGAACCTTTGTCAATCGTAAAACTTGAAAACCAGTTGGTTCCGTCCATGGCGATCACATTTGCTGCGACCTTCTGATATCCGGAATATTTATCATCCAGATCCAGAAGTTCCCGGTAATTGTCCAGTTCGTATTGTTCGAGCTTTGTGACGTTTAACTGATTGGTCAGATCGTCTACCTGATTTTGAAGCTTTTTGTTTTCTTTTAAAACTTCTCCAAGTGTTTGAAAGTCATTTGCTTTTCCTGAAATCCAGGAACCGGCATTGTTGATTCCCTTCTGCATCGGAACAAATACATATCCGGCAACTGAATTTAAAGGACCTCCGGAAAGATTAAATACCAGACTCGTAAACAGAGCAACAATACACACGCCGGTAAGGATCAGCAAAATATATTTACTTGAAAGATGCTTTTTCTTATTGCGAAAACTGCGAAATTTTTTCATAAAATCCTCGAATCCTTGTTTCTTACTTTAACGTAGTATTTTTCATGCTGAATGGAATCCGTTTATATTTGGAGTCCGTAGCAATCTTTGAAAGACCGCGGACTGCGCTCTCTTCCGGATTCTCACAGGTATTTACTTTAATATTTGTAATCTGTGTAAACAACTGGTCAAGATCTTTGATTTTTGATCCGCCGCCTGTGATATAAATACCTGCATAGATAATATCCCTGGCAAGTTCCGGTGGTGTTTTCTCCAGAATCAGTTTGATAGACGAACAGATCGATTCAAGATTTGCTTTGATTGCTTCATAGACAACCTCTGCGGTAATTTCACGTTCCACCGGAAGACCGCTTACGACATCCAGACCAACAACGGTCATCGTTTCCTGTCTTCCCGGAAGTCCGCTTCCAAGCTCTTCTTTTAATGCTTTGGCGGTTTTCTTTCCGATCACAAGGTTAAATTCCCTGCGGATATAGCTGATGATAGACTCATCGAGACGATTGGACCCGAAATGCATCAGGTCACTGAGTACAAGTCCTCCGAGAGAAATCACAGAAATTTCGATCGTGTCTGCTCCCATATCCACGACCATGACTCCGGTAGGCTGATTTACATCAATTCCAAGTCCAACGGCATCTGCAAGTGGTTTTTCACAGAGCATAACGTTTTTCGGACGAAATTTGCTTTTATAAAAAAGTTCAAAGAATGCACGTTTTTCTACATCGGTAATGTCTGTCGGTACTGCGACAAGAAATTCTGCATTCTTTACTCTTCCTTTTAATTTTTTCTCAATATAATCAAAAATCATGGTCTGCAGAAAATTGTAATCTGCGATCACTCCCGTAGAAACCGGAAACGTAACGTTTATGCTTTCCGGTGCTTTTTCATACATTGCATAGGCATCATCGCCATACGCATAAATCTGCGTTTTGTTGATAATGGCAATGGTGTTTTTTTCAGATATCACTTTTCCACTGGATTTACTGAATACTTTAAAATTACATGTACCGAAGTCAATACCATAAATATTGTTACTCATTGTCTTCTCCCTTTTCTTGTGTTATAACAATTTATTTTCGCGAAAACTGAAATACTGCTGATCTCCGATTACGATATGATCAGCAAGGGTTAATCCCAACACCGAGGCGCCTGCCCGAATCTGTTCGGTAAGCTTTTTGTCTTCTGTGCTTGGAGTTGGGTCTCCACTCGGATGATTGTGCAGGATAACGATCATAACAGCATTTCGAAGCAGTGCTTTGCGAAACAGTTCCATGGGAGAAACATATGCATAACTGATGCTCCCGGTTGCGATCACACTGTCTCCTAAAAATTTGCATTTGGAATCAAAGAAAGCTGCCATAAAGGCCTCTTCCCTGCGGTGCCGAAGTTCTTCCATATAATAATCGGCGATGGAAGACGGACAGTTCATGGATAAATGATATCCGCGTCCGGTTCTGGCAATGCGCTTGGAAAGCTCCGCAATTGCTTTCAGCTGTGTTGCCTTGACCGGGCCAATGCCCCTGCGTTCTAAAAGCTGTTCATATCCGATTTCATACAGATTCAAAAGATTTCCCTGACACTCCGACAAAAGATCACGCGCAAGATCCAAAGCCGTATAATCCTTTGTTCCTGTCTTTAATATAATTGCAAGAAGCTCTGCATCCGACAGCGCCTCTGCTCCAAGAATCTGAAAACGTTCGTAAGGACGTTCCGATTCCGGCAGGTTTTTCATTGAAATGTGACTCAAAACAGGTTCCTTTCTACTTTTCCGAAGCCACATGAAAACTCATATTATTTTAGCACAGTTCATCTATATTAACAAGGTTACGTTCATAAAGTTTCTGTAAAGACATGAGAATTCCAAGCTTCGCATGGTACCATGTCAGACCCCCCTGAAAATAAACGGCATATGGCGGTTTCACCGGACCATCTGCGGAAAGTTCGATGGAAGAACCCTGTACGAATGCACCTGCTGCCATAATAACGTCACAGTCATAACCAGGCATTGCCCATGGCTCCGGAGTGACATAGCTGTCTACCGGTGCAGCAGCCTGAATTCCTTCACAGAAAGCAATCATGGCATCCCGGTTTTGAAATTCCACAGCCTGAATAATGTCATGGCGGCTTTCTGTACTGTCCGGAACCACTTTATACCCCAGTTTTTCATAAATATCTGCCGCAAAAATGGCTCCCTTTAAGGCACCGCTTACAACGGTCGGTGCAAGAAAGAGGCCCTGATAAAAGGACTGGATCACACCAAGCGAAGCTCCTACTTCTTTTCCGAGTCCAGGGGAAGTCAGGCGATATGCCGCATTTTCCACACATTCCTTTTTACCGACAATGTATCCGCCAATCGGAGCAAGGCCGCCTCCCGGGTTTTTAATCAGAGAACCGACCATCATATCCGCTCCCACTGCAAGTGGCTCCCGGTCTTCCACAAACTCTCCGTAACAATTGTCAACCATACAGATGACATCCGGTTTGATATTTTTGATAAATGTGATCAGTTCCCCAATCCGCTCGACCGACAGCGTTGGACGTGTCTGGTATCCCTTAGAGCGCTGGATGGTTACCAGGCGGGTGTTTTCATGGATTGCATTCCGGATTCCATCGTAATCAAATGAACCGTCCGGCAGCAGATCCACCTGGGAATAAGTGATTCCGTATTCGGCAAGGGAACCTTTGGATGGGCGGATGCCAATTACTTCTTCCAGAGTGTCGTACGGTTTTCCGACCGGAGAAAGAAGCTCATCGCCCGGACGCAGATTGGACATCAGCGCGAGCGCAAGTGCATGGGTTCCACAGGTGATCTGTGGACGGACCAGCGCATCTTCCCCGCCAAAACAGTCTGCATATACCCGCTCTAAAGTATCTCTTCCCATATCATTATATCCGTATCCGCTCGAAATATTAAAACATTCTGCACTCACACGGTTTTTCTGCATGGCTGCAATGACTTTCATCTGATTGTATTCCGCATTTGCATCAATCTTTTCAAAACGCTCTTTTAATTCCTGTTCGATTTTTTCGCCAAATGCATAAACTTTCTCGGAAATTCCAAGTTCTTTATATTTTTCTTCCAGTAACTGATTCATTGTATGATTCCTTTCTCGTGTAAAACATCCGTCATTTTCTGTAACATCTGATCTTCCCGGTCATTGAATTCGGATTTGTCCAGCCAGATGACATCCTTTTCCCGGCGAAACCAGGTAAGCTGCCGTTTCGCAAAATGTCTGGTTTCCCGTTTGATCACATACACCGCTTCCTCAAGGGAGCAGCTGCCGTCCAGATAATCTAAAATTTCTTTGTATCCCAGTCCCTGCATGGAAACCATATCTTTGCGGCATCCCATATCATACAGCGTTTTTACTTCTGTAAGAAGTCCCTGCTCCATCATTAAGTCCACGCGCTGATCAATGCGCCGGTATAATTTTTCCCGTTCGTCCGTCAGTACAAAATATGCAAAACGATACGGAGATGTTTTCTGATGTTCTTTTTCGTTGTGTGCGGAAATCGGCGTATGATTCTGATGGTAAAATTCCAGTGCACGGATGACCCGTTTGATATTATTTTCATGAATGGTTTCATAAGAAACCGGATCAATTTCTTTTAATTTTTCATGCAGGGCATGCGCCCCGTATTCTTTTGCAAATGCCGTAAGTTCTGTACGGTATGCCGTATCGGATTCCTCTTTGGAAAAGTCTATGTCGTACAACAGGGACTGGATGTAAAATCCGGTTCCGCCGGCGATAATCGGGATCTGTCCGGCGGCATAGATCTGCTGCAGGGCCTCTTTTGCCATCTGCTGAAAACGGACAATATTAAACTCTTCGGACGGCTCTAACACATCGATCAGATAATGGGGTATCCCTTTCATCTCTTCCGGCATGACTTTTGCAGAACCGATATCCATGTGTTTATATACCTGCATCGAATCCGCGGAAATAACGGCGCCGTTTATTTTTTTCGCAAGTTTTATTGATAAAGCGGTTTTCCCGACGGCTGTGGGACCTGCAAGAATGACAAGTGGTTTCATGAAACAATCCTCTTAAATTTTTTCTCTATTTCGTATTTTGACATGGAAATGATGGTCGGCCTTCCATGCGGACAGCAAAACGGATTTTCCAGCGTCAGTAATTCCGTCATGAGTGCATCCACTTCCGGCAGGCTCAGTTTATGATTTCCCTTTACCGCTGCCTTGCAGGACATGGTGGCTACTTTTTCCAGTATCAGTTCCGGTGTCTGCCGTCCGGTCAGATTTGAAAAATCATCAAGCATTTCGATAAACAGATCTTTCATGTCAATATGGTACAGATTATCCGGTACTGCAGAGATCATATATTCTCTGCCACCGAAATTTTCGATCTCATACCCGAATTTTTTGATTTCCGGCAGATACGTCTCTAACATTTCCTGCTCATGGGCATCCAGACTCAGCACAATGGGCGGGCTGACTGCCTGGGATGTAAATTCTTTTTCTTTTAATTTTGCCATCATCCGTTCAAAAAGTACCTTTTCATGTGCCGCATGCTGATCCATAATATACAATTTATCCTCGTATTCGATCAGCCAGTAGGTTTGAAACAACTGCCCGATGATCCGGTGCTTTTTGCGGGCATCATCCGTTAAAAATTCCGGTGAAGCAGCGGCAAGGGTCATCTGTTCGCCAGCCGGTTGTTTTCTGCAAAGATCTGCAGGAGGGACGGATTCCTCCCGCTTTGGGAACGGGTCAAAGGATTCCCGCACCATGGTTTTATCCGGATGCTGTGGCACATACGGCTCAAATGCCGGTGTTTTTTTTGATGGCACAGGCGAAGCCACAGGAGAAACCGGTTTTTCCGGAATCGGAGGCTGGTGATGCTGCTGTCGGATTTCATTGATTCTGCGCTTTTCAAATGGTTCCGGAATCGGTTCTTTGTATGCCGGGGGAAGATTCTTTTTTTTATGTTCTGCTTCATCTACCGGGACTTCCGGAATCAGTTCCTTATGGGAAAGCAGTCCGAAGAGAACATCACACAATTCTTTGTAAATTTCCTGATTGTGTCCAAACCGCAGTTCCATTTTTGTCGGATGCACATTCACATCTAGGGTATCCTCCGGAAATGTGAAATACAAAACTGTAAACGGATACTGGTGCTGCATCAGGAAATTATGATAAGCCTCTTCTATCGATCTGGAAAGCAGAGAACTTTTGATGTAGCGTCCATTGATAAAATAGTTTTCGTAATTCCGGTTTCCGCGGTTAATCACAGGTTTTCCAATATAGCCGGAAAGGGAGAAATATTCTCCCTTGTAGTTTACCTCTAACAGTGCCGCCGCAATCTCACGTCCGTAAATATGGTAAATGAGATCCCGTTTTTTCCCGTTTCCGGAAGTGTGCAGTCTTGTCTGGTTATTGTTGATATATTTAAAAGAAATATCCGGATGGGACAGGGCAAGTTTTTCCAGCATGTCACTGATGTAGGTGCCCTCTGTCTGTGCCGTCTTTAAAAATTTGCGTCTGGCAGGGGTATTGTAAAACAGATCCCGGACCAGAAATGTTGTGCCATCGGGAGCACCGATTTCTTCGTCTGCAATTTCTTTTGAGCCTTCGATCACGTACCGGGTGCCGGTCAGGGCATCGGCTGGTTTGGTGATCATTTCCACTCTGGAAACAGCAGCAATGCTGGAGAGTGCTTCCCCACGGAATCCTAAAGAATGTACACACATCAGATCTTCTGCACTGCGGATTTTGCTGGTTGAATGCCGCAAAAAGGCCAGTGGAACTTCTTCTTTTGGAATTCCGCATCCATTGTCCGTGATGCGGATCAGAGAAATGCCCCCTTCTTTGATCTCCACGGTAATGGCGGATGCCCCTGCATCAATGGCGTTTTCCACAAGCTCCTTTACCACAGAACTCGGGCGTTCCACGACCTCTCCTGCTGCAATCTTATCAATTGTCTCCTGACTTAATAACGCAATTTTGCTCATTCGTTTTTCCTTTTTTATATCCTACCAGCGGTTTTTTACTTTGTTCTGAAGTTCATACAGTTTATTGAGTGCATCCATCGGGGTCATGTGGCTGATATCCACGTCCCGCAGTTCCTGAATGATATCGTCATCTTTTACGGTGTCAAACAATGACATCTGTGTCAGATCCACCTCATCGAGATGCGGTTTTTTCTTTTTGCCGGAGGCTTGTCCTTCCACGGATATATTTTTCACCGTTTCTGTAATATCGTTTGCAGAAAGCTGGTTTACAATGTCTTTTGCACGGTTAATCACAAGTTCCGGAATCCCTGCCAGTTTAGCAACCTGTATTCCATAACTTTTGTCTGCGCCGCCCTTTACAATCTTGCGCAAAAAGACGATGTCGTCACCTTTTTCCTTGACCGCAATACAGTAATTATTGACACTGTTTAATTTTCCTTCCAGTTCCGTCAGTTCATGATAATGTGTGGCAAACAGTGTTTTTGCTCCCAGTAATTTGGGATTGCTGATATATTCGACAACCGCCCAGGCAATGCTGAGTCCGTCGAAAGTACTGGTTCCGCGTCCGATTTCATCCAGAATCAGAAGGGAATTCGCCGTGGCATTGCGGAGAATATTTGCCACTTCATTCATTTCTACCATAAAGGTACTCTGCCCACTTGCCAGATCATCTGAAGCCCCGACACGCGTGAAAATCCGGTCCACAATTCCAATGTTGGCAGATTCTGCCGGAACAAAGCTTCCAATCTGTGCCATCAGAACGATCAGTGCGCTCTGGCGCATATAGGTAGATTTTCCTGCCATATTCGGACCGGTAATGATGGAAATCCGGTTATTGTGATTGTCCAGATACGTGTCATTGTCTATAAACATATCATTGACAATCATTTTTTCGACAACCGGATGACGGCCGCCTTTGATATCAATCACGCCGGATTCGTTGATCTTTGGTTTGCAGTAATTATTCTGTCCTGCCACAAGTGCCAGGGAAACAAACACATCAATCTGCGCCACTGCCCGTGCGGTTGCCTGAATACGTGCAACATTATCCGCGATGGTATCCCGGATCTGGCGGAACAGATCGTATTCTAATTCGACCAGACGATCCTGGGAACCGAGAATCGTATCTTCGAGTTCTTTTAATTCCGGCGTAATATAGCGCTCGGCATTGGTCAGTGTCTGCTTTCTCACATAGTAATCCGGCACCTGATCCTTAAAGGAATTGGTCACTTCCAGATAATATCCAAACACTTTGTTGTATTTGATACGCAGGTTCTTAATTCCAGTCTTTTCGCGTTCTTTGCCCTCTAAGTCTGCCAGCCATTTCTTTCCATCCGTTGATGCGTTCCGCAGCCGGTCCACTTCCTCATTGTATCCGGTTTTTATGATGTTGCCGTCACGTACGGAAATCGGAGGATCATCGTTGATGGAAGACTTCAAAAGTGCACACAGATCTTCCAGACAGTCAAAATGTTCCCGGATTCCGGTGGCAAGCTCTCCCTTTAAATCCTCAAGCAGTGTTTTAATCGGAGGCAGCATTTCTAAAGAATTGCAAAAAGCAATCATATCCCGCGGATTGGCGGTCTGGTATGTAATTCTGGTAATCAGACGTTCCAGATCATATATTGGTCCTAAATATTCCCGCAATTCTTCCCGGGTGATCTCCTGATCATTTAAATTTGTAATCAGTTCCTGCCGTTTTAATATCTCTGTTTTGTCGATCAGCGGCTGTTCCACATAAGAGCGCAGAAGTCTGGCACCCATTGCCGTCTTTGTCTTATCCAGTACCCAGAGCAGGGAACCACGCTTTTGTTTTTCCCGCATGGTCTCTACCAGTTCGAGATTTCTCCGGGAAGAACTGTCAATGATCATATATTTCCCGATGGAATACGGACGGAGTTCCAGAATATTAGAAAGGGTGTTCTTTTGTGTTTCATACAGATATTTCAGTAATGCCGCGGAGGCAATCACACCACAGTCGTAATCCATCAGTCCCAGCCCTTCCAGACTCTGTACATGAAAATGGGACAACAGCGTTTCCTTTGCCAGATCATCCCCGAAATACCAGGAATCCAGAGCGGATACCGCAATTCCCATGCGCTCCTTCATATCATCGATATCTACCCCGCTCATATAAAACGGCTCGTTGCAGATGATTTCTGTCGGACTGAAACGATTCAGCTCGTCCAACAGTTTTCGTTCACTGTCCACTTCCGTTACAAAGAAATCTCCGGTCGTAACGTCGGTCGTCGCAATGCCGTATTTATCCCCGATATATACGATACACATGAGATAATTGTTTTTTGCCTCGTCTAACGACTGCATATCAATGTTTGTTCCCGGAGTGACTACACGGATGACTTCCCGTTTGACAATTCCTTTTGCCAGTTTCGGATCTTCCACCTGTTCACAGATTGCTACTTTGTATCCTTTTTTGACCAGCCGGTTGATATATCCGTCTGCGGCATGAAACGGAACCCCGCACATCGGTGCCCGTTCTTCCAGTCCACAGCTTTTTCCTGTCAGCGTCAGTTCGAGTTCCTTTGAAACTGTTTTGGCATCCTCGAAAAACATTTCATAAAAATCACCCAGACGGTAAAACAGGATACAGTCTTTGTATTCTTCTTTTGTCTGCAGATAATGCTGCATCATTGGTGTTACTTCTTGTTTCACTTTTTTCTCTCTTTCTAATAAACCGGATGATAACGTTTCATCACATCATCAGCCAGACGCAGACCGTCCATCGCTGCCGACATAATGCCTCCCGCATATCCTGCGCCTTCTCCACCCGGATAAATTCCGTGCACACGGCTCTCTCCATTTGTATCCCGCATGATCCGCACCGGAGATGAGGTGCGTGTTTCCATGCCGGAAAGAATCGCATCAGACCGGTCAAACTGCGGAATAATGTTCGAAAAATGTTCCATTCCAAGCAAAAAGGAATGTTCCATGTCCTCTGTCATCAGACCTCTGAGATTTGCAAAGCAGGTCTGCCCTTTTGTCTGGGAATTAAAATCTCCATATCCTTGGCTTGCGATATTCTGCCGGTAATCGCCAAACAGCTGCTGCGGAATCTTTCCGTTTCCCAGCTGATAAGTTTTATGTTCGAGTGTTTCCTGAAAGTGCATGCCATCAAGTGGATCCTGTGCTCCGTAATCGGCAGGGGAAACCGAAACAATAATGGCAGAATTTGCGTTTTTACCACTTCTACCCGAATAACTCATACCATTGACACAGGTTTTTTCCTTCATGGAGGAAGCATTTACGACATAACCGCCCGGACACATGCAAAAGGAATATACCCCGCGTCCGTTTGGAAAATTGGACGTCACCTTATAGGGTGCGGCAGGAAGCCGCAGGGCGTTTCTTTTTCCGTACATAGCATCATCGATCATCTGCTGGGGATGTTCCACGCGGAATCCCACGGCAAAATTTTTGGCTTCCATCGGAAGCTGGTGCCGGTGCAGCATCATAAAGGTATCCCTTGCACTGTGTCCAAGTGCAAGAATGGCAACATCGGCAGGAATCACCGTATCATCCTCCGTCACAAGTGCATGCAGTGCATTTTCTTTTATCTGAATGTCTTTTAAACAGGTCTGAAAACGAAACTCCGCGCCGTGTTTGATCAGGTAATCCCTCATATTTTTGATCACCTTCGCCAGAATATCGGTTCCGATATGTGGTTTTGCATCATAAAGAATGTCCGATGGTGCCCCAAATTTTACGAATGTTTCCAGTACATAACGGTTTCTTCCGGACGAATCCTTCACCACCGTGTTTAATTTTCCATCGGAAAAGGTTCCTGCCCCACCTTCTCCAAACTGTACATTGGAATCCGGCTGCAGAATACCGGTTTTCCAGAAGCGTTCAACGTCCGCACTGCGGTCTTCTACCTGTTTTCCGCGCTCTAAAATAAGCGGCGCATATCCTGCAAGCGTCAGCTGCCAGGCTGCAAAAAGACCACAGGGACCGGCTCCCACAATCACCGGACGCCGGTTTAAACGCTCATGCCCCATTTCCGAAAAACGGTAACCGGTTTCTGTCACAAGGCTGACGGAAGGCTGATGCAGTTTTTTTACGATGCTGTTTTCCTGACGGATCGTTACATAGATGCAATATACATAAAACAATGACGGCTTTTTCCGTGCATCGAGGGAACGCCGCATCACCTCGTAATGAAATGTTTCTTTCGATGGAATACGAAGTGTTTTTCTGATTTTATCTTCCAGATCTTTTTGGGAATGTCCTACTGGAAGCTTTAACTGATTGATTTTAATCATTATGAACCTACTTTACTTCCTGCGACATGTCCGCTGGACCATGCCCATTGCAAATTATATCCCCCACAGATTCCATCGACATCCAAAAGTTCACCAACGAAATAGATGCCCGGGACAATCCGTGATTCCAGCGTATCTGTGTGGATTTCTTCCGTGTGGATTCCCCCTGTGCACACCTGTGCAGCAGAAAAATCCCTTACCTTTTTTAAGCGGACAGGAAATGTCTGTATCTGTCTGCAGAGCGTTTCTGTCTGCTTTTGGGAAATCCGTTCCGTGTGTTCATGAACCGGAATGCCTGCTGCCTTAAGTATAACCGGAATCAGTTTATGGTTTAAAAGCCCACGAAGTGATTCTGCGGCATCCTGTATCCCGGCATCCCGTGAAAATCTGCGCTGCAGTTCCTGCGTAAGCATATCTTCGGAAAAATCCGGCAGAAAATTAATGGTAAGCTCTGCCTGTTTTTTCTGATACAGCGCTTTCGAGGCCGGACTGCTGATCTGAAATACCGGAATACCGGAAATCCCGTAATCTGCAAGCTGCAGTTCTCCCCGTTCCTGTTCGCATTTCTGCCCATCTATGTACAAAGACAGGAGTGCGTCCGTGCGGACTCCGGATACTTTGGAAAATTCCATTCCTTCTGCCTCAAATCCACACAGTGCCGGCAAAATCGGCACAAACCGATGCCCAAACGATTTTATCAGCGAAATCATGGATCCATCGCTTCCGGATTTCGGTGCAGCACGAAGACCTGTTGCAAAAACAAGATTGTGGGAACAATACGTTCCCATGGATGTCCGTACCTCAAATCCGTATTTTGTCTCACAAAGCTGCCGGATGTCACAGGAAGTGACCAGGGAAACTCCGCTTCGTTTCATTTCCGCGGACAGCGCATCCGCAACGGAAGAAGCCTGTCCGGAGTTTGGGTATACATATCCGTTCTTTTCTTTTGGCCAGATGCCGATCTCCCGGAAAAACGCAAGGGTATCTTCCACTGTAAACTGCTTTAAAATTTCCTGTACCAGTCCGTGGTCTCCGTAATAACACCGGGGAGACATCTTAAGATTTGTAAAATTACATTTTCCGTTTCCGGTTGCCAGAATTTTTTTCCCCGGCTTATCCATATGTTCTAAGACGGTAACGGACAATCCACGTCTTGCGGCCGTAATTGCGGTCATCATGCCGGAAGCTCCGGCGCCAATTACGAGCACATCCTGTTGTTTTGATTTTTTCTTATCCATAGTCCACCTGTCATTTTATCTGTTAAACCAGTTAAATATTTTATCATATGGGTATAAAATATTCAACTCGAATAGCTTTCCAAAAAGTCAAAAAGGCTCTCTTCATCTGCAAATCCAATGCCATTTTCCGCCTGTTTCTGCAGTTTTTGACTTAAATTCTCACTTCGAATCCCGGTTTCCATATATACGGTTTTTCCATCCGGTAAAAAAACAACCAGCCGGCTGTCCTGTGTACGGATAATATAGGCATTTTCCGTTTCTTTGTAAGGAGTTCCGGTCAAAACGGTGTGCTCTGTTTCGGATGCATATTGTTCTTGGGTATTTTTTTTATTTTCTACACCTCTTTTCTGATACCAGATGCCAAAGACCAGCAGCAGAACCAGACAAAGAAGAATGCAGATGCCTGTTTTTTGATTCATATCATCACCTTCTAACAGTAGCATCTGCATTTTATTTCCGTTTTATACCATTTACTTTAATAAATGTAATTTTTTTGCAACCCGGACAATCAGAGTTCCTTTCGGGAATTTTTTAATCTCCTCTTCGGTCAGTCCGTGCAGTAACAGTAAGACAACTGCATATACGATAACCGCTGCAAGAATTGCAAGCATGGCAGATACCGCATTGATTTTTAAGACCGCATAGCTGCCATGATAGACGATATAGGTAATAATTCCCATAATAGCCGAGGAAATTCCCGGCACAATAAATGTTTTGTGAATTTCCTGATGATAGCCGCTGTATTTTCGTATTGCCAGCGCATTCATAATACACATTAAAAACGCAAAGAACATATTTGCGATAATGACCGCATAGATATTCATGCGGAAAAACAGCATCAGTATAATCAGTACGATCACATGAGCGACAAGCGAAACCGCTGCATTGATAACCGGAATCTTTAACCGGTCAATGCCCTGCAGCAGTCCGTTTGAAAGCGTAGACATTGCATAAAACACAACCGCCATTGCCCCAACCCACATCATGGTACCTGCCATAGGTGCCGTCTGTGCCGTTCCCGGGAAAAGCAGACGACAGATCGGCTCTCCCAATACAGCAAGTCCTATGGCACAAGGGAAAGAAATCACCATGATAAAACGCATGGCAGAATTAATCTGTTCCCTGACTTTTTTCATATCTTTCTGTGCAAAGGACATCGTCAGTGTCGGCACGCAAGAGGCAGCCATCGCGGAGGCAATGGAAATCGGAACATTGATCAGCAGTTTATATTTTCCGGAAAAAACGCCCCACCATACATCAATCTTGTTTTCAGAGTATCCCTGCAATAACGCAACATTTTTGAAAATACTCTGGTCAATGATACTGCTGATATTGTAAACAGTTGTACTTAAAAGAACCGGAACAATTGTGATAATGAGGATCTTCATGGTATAGGCAAATGGCTCTACCTTAACGCCTTTTTCCCGTCTCATTCTTCGCTTAAAGACATGCATATAAGCAAAAAATACGAAAAGTACAAAAATCAGCGCAGCGACAGATCCAAGGTTCGTTCCCAATGTGCCTCCGGCTGCACCGTATGCAGGCCCGTAATGTTCGGCATCACCGAGAACCGCTCCGATCCTTGTTCCGTAGCGATACAGAACATAAGCTGCCCATACACTGATGATGGCATTAACAATCTGTTCAATGATCTGTGAAATGGCACTTGGCATCATCGTGCCAAGTCCCTGGAAAAATCCACGCAAAACGCCAAGAACCGCAACAACAACCAGTGCCGGTCCTAAGATTTTAAGTGCAAACACACTGTATGGTGTTTTTAAGAGTGTTCCGGTAAAAAATTCTGCTCCGAAAAATACAACAAGCGATGCCACAATTCCCGATACCAGGGCAAAAAGAAGTGCACCTTTTAATACCTGATATACCGACCGGTACTGTCCTTTGGCCGCTTTCGCGGAAACCGTCTTTGACACTGCCTGTGGCAGACTGTAGGATGAAATGATCAAAATCACGTTGTACACGTCAAATGCACAGGCATAATAACTGATTCCTACATCGCCCAGAATATTGTTCAATGGAATACGATACACCAGTCCGATGATTCTGCTTATAATTGACGCGACCGCAAGAATTGATCCCTGAACCAGAAAATTTGTTCCGTTATTCTTTGATTTACCCATCTTCTAACCTCAATGCTTTTGTTTCTTTTATTCCGCGCTGATTTTATTTTGGGATGCACGGCTGTTTTCGACGATCTCTACCCATGTCTTTCCGGGATTTAAAATAATTTCCTGACCATCCTGTGTATAATAATGTGTAATATCATTTGCGGATGCTCTTTTCCATGTAATCGGGACAGCTTTTCCGTTTGTGATGTACATTCCTGATCCACCGGAAAGATAGTCGATATCTAACGTTCCGTTTTTGGAATCTTTCAGGCTGCTGTAACAATTCTGTAAAATAATATTTTTCACAGCAAGCTGTTCTCCGGTAGAACCGTCAATCTGTTTATCACTAAATTCATAGCGGTAATACAGGCCATCCGTTTCATTGTATACAAACCAGGGCTTCGCGTCAACATAGTATAAGGATACTTTTTTTGCAACTTCTCCCTGATCCAGCAGATTTTGGGAATCTTCTGTTGTAAAACGATAATGCGATGTATAATTTTCCGGAAGCTTTGTATCATACCCGTATGATTTTATGGCAGACACTAAATTTTCTCCGGTTGTATACAGATTGTGCGGTGCCCTGCGGCTATTGTCCCGGTAATAAAAGGCTCCGCCTTTTCCCGTAATTCCATCCACATTGTCAATGAATGAACTATTTAAAACATCAAGTGCATATTTACTTTCGCCTGCATGAAAATAAACCGCCTCAAATTCTTTGGCAAAGTATACGTAATACAGACGACAGCTTCGCACATTTCCCACTTTTTTGAGGGAAGCATAATCCTGATAAATTGTCATCAGCCGGGTAATGCCGCCTTCCACCGGACATTCATAGATAATATCCGCATTTCCGATTCCATACTGTGGAAGGGTTACGTGTGTGTTTTCTGTCATGACGGCAACCGGACGATTCTTTGCTTTTTTTTCATCCATCCACTCTCCCGTATAGAAACTTCGGACTTCTCCTTCGTGGGTTTCCACCGGTTCCGGCTGATATTCTGTTTCGGCAGTTTCTGCAGGTACATCCTGTGTGGATGAAGGTGTGGGAGCTTCCGATTCTTTACTTTTGCATCCGGCGGATAAAATGGCAATCGCACAGACAACGCCTATCATTTTCCATCTCTTTTTCATAAAACACATCCATTCTTTAATCTCTTACGATATGCATCTCTTCGAGTATCTGTTTTTGTTTGGGTTCCATGATGGCCGCATCTTTCGGATCAATGTGGTCATAACCAAACAGATGAAGCATGCTGTGTACAATCAGAAATGCAAATTCACGCTTCGGACTGTGTCCGTAACTTTGTGCCTGTTCTAACACTTTATCGACCGATATAATAATATCTCCAAGCATGACTTCTCCCGTATCCGGATTAAAATCATCTTCGCTCTCCTCTTCCAGAAAAGAAAAATCTCCGGCTTTCTCATAAGAAAGCATCGGGAAAGAAAGAACATCCGTCGGACGGTCGATCTGGCGGTATTCCAGATTGATCCGATGGATTTCTTCATTGTCTGTAAGTGTCAGATTGACTTCTGCTTCATAAGGAAAATTCTCATGGGACAGACAAAAGGCAATCACATCCTCTGCAAGCTTAGCATATGCAAAATCAAACGGTATGTTACATGTTTCTTCTAAATAAAAACTCAACGAAGTAATTCCTCCTTTGCAAGAAATTCACGAATCTTTAAAAACTGGTTCATACTCATTCCGGAATGGTCATAAATTTCACTTGAGGAAAAATCATTCACGGTCTGATAAATTACAATATCACGGTTCCAGACACTTTGTCCCACATTTTGTTCCATCGCTTCCAGACGGATCACAACCGCATCCACCATGTGCACCAGAGCGGATTCCGGTGAAGATGGAAGCTGCCCTTCTCCATAGTATTCTGCCAGAATGGAGATCAGCTCCGCCGGAAAACATAAGGATTCTGCCTTATTGACCGCATTTTTGATATATGGCTCCCCGATCCAGCGCCCCATACGGTAATAAAAACCGCCGGCAAGACATAAGTTCGCCCGGTATCCCACTTCTTTTGCACAGCGGCAGGCAATGTCTGAAACTTTCACTGCGTGGCGGTATTCCACCATGGAAAAATCCTTGAGGGCTTTTACCTCCGAATAATCCTCGGACACGATATCCAGCAGATGGTTTTCAATTTCCTGATCCGCTTCATGAAGCAGCCGGTGAAACAGAAAAGCTGCTGTCAGAAAAGTCAGGAATGCTGTTCCAAAAGCATAAAGCAGCGAATATTTCTGCATTTCTTTCGTTGATAAATAGGAAAACAGTTCCGGAATCATCAGACTGAAAAAGAAAGTCAGAAGGGATACACCCATACGGTATTTTTTTTCTTTTAATGCCTGTGCCAGTACAGCAGCAAGCATTGTAAGCATCATATAAGCAGCGAGGGCATAAAAACTTCCCCCGACAGTCAGTGCCAGCACCAGATCGAAAAACAATCCAAAAGACACCGCCACCATGGAATTTGACACTGCGGTGAGCAGAATCACCGGGATCATCACCGGACGATAAAATTCCGGAAGATAACTGATCGCATAGATCAATCCCCCACTGACCGTATAGGTAACGGAAAGACGGATAAAGGTTGTCTGTGTGTTTGCCGATATTCCTTTCTGCTTTCGTTCATATTCCAGTTCAAACATGCATGCCAGAAGAAAAATCAGGGTCAGGAAAAACATACTGAGCCATTCATCCGGATACAGGTGGCTTTTGGCACATAACCCGCCCATCACTCCAAAAGTGACAAGCGCGATCACCAGAAGCGATATGACGCGATAGAGGTTTATTGTCTCTTTGGGTTTCATTTTTTCTCCTGTCTGGCAGACTTACGCGCACTCCGGCTGCTCTGTCTGGACTCATAATCATCATAAGCCTGTACAATCTTTTGTACCAGAGGATGTCTGACGACATCTTTGCTTGTTAATTTACAGATTCCGATTTCTTCCACTTTTTTCAAAACCCGAAGTGCTACATCCAGCCCGGATTTACTTCCCGGGGCCAGATCTTTTTGCGTGGCATCTCCGGTAATCACGGCTTTCGAGCCGAAGCCGATACGTGTCAGAAACATTTTCATCTGTGCCGGTGTGGTGTTCTGTGCCTCATCCAGAATAATAAATGCGTTATCGAGTGTCCGTCCACGCATATAAGCCAGCGGTGCAACCTCAATCAGACCTTTTTCCATATTTTTCTGAAATGACTCCGCACCCATAATCTGATACAGGGCATCGTATAAAGGGCGCAGATACGGATCTACTTTGCTCTGCAGATCTCCCGGAAGAAATCCGAGTTTTTCTCCCGCTTCAATTGCCGGACGTGTCAGAATGATGCGTCCCACTTCTTCATTCTTAAACGCAGTGATCGCCATGGCCATGGCCAGATATGTTTTTCCGGTTCCGGCAGGACCCATCCCGAAAACAATCATTTTTTTACGGATATTATCTACATAATCCTTCTGCCCGAGTGTTTTAGGCTTTACCGGTTTTCCCTGTATGGTATGACAGATCACATCTTTATCCATCTCTACCATCTCAGACCCTTTGTGTTCCTGCAAAAGAGCAAGTGCGTAGTTTACATTCTGTTCGCTGATAACATTTCCCCGTTTTGCAAGCTCATACAACTGTTCAAACACTTCCTGTGCGCCGCTTGCGGCAGATGGAGTACCGATAATTTTCAATTGATCATCGCGTACAACAACCGTTACACCCAGTGTCCGTTCTATTTTTTTGATATTGGCATCAAACTGTCCGAAGACATTTGCCATATGTTCCGTTGGTATCCGGAGCGATACTTCATTCAGACTCATTTACAGGTTCCTCTCGTTTCCTTTCGGTTGGTACTAAAGTTGTGATTTTTTCACACCCCTTTACCTGACCATAGATATGATAGTTTTGATCTATCTGTTCAATCATAACATTTTTGTCGACAATTCGCACCCCATTTTCTTCCAATTCCGAAAGAAATTGTGAAAAATGTGTCAAAGCAAGCTGTTTTACCTGTTCTTTTGTCAGCATAACGGTCTTTTCCTGCAGCTCAGACGTTGTGATTTCTCCAAAATAAACCGGAAGATAAAAACTGTCCTGCAGGCAAAACTGCCGGGTATCCGTTACAGAACGCTCCGATGTATACTCCGCATGCAAAGCCGGAGTTACCAGACGCCAATTCAGAACCTGTAGAAAATATCGTTTGTGTTTATTACCGGTTTCTTTTTTTTCTGTCATTTTGGAAGAAATCCAGTCCTCATAGGGATGCATCGTATATCCATATACATCGGCATCGGCGCTTTTATAATAGTATTCCCGCACTTTCCCGTTATCATCCAGAATTTCCTGCCGTCCACAGACCAGCACATCGCCTTTTTTCACTTTATCACCCTTTTTCACTTTGGCAAGCCCGCTCCTTGTAATGACCGATGCAATCGTAGCATCCGCAGATGCCGCCAGATCCATACAGGTGCCCTCTGCTTCTTTCGTTTCCTCGTGAGAAGAAATTTTCTCCTGTATCTGTACAACCAGCCGGGTTCCCGTTTCGTATACACTTGCCCAGATCACCGGTTCCAAGTCCTGACGCAGGGACAGCTCCAGTGCATCATTGTCGATTTCCTTTGCCGGCATGCCATAGGTAACGTTGTGTGCACTTAAATATTCCAGAATGGCGTCTTCTCCCAGAGAGGAATTCCCTTTGATTTCAATTCTCCAGATTCTCGTACTGAGCACCCAGACTCCTGCCATGACACACAAAAGGACAAAAATTCCAAGTTTTCTTGCGCGGTATTTCTGCCAGAAAAACGGAAAGCCGATCCTTTTTCTGATGTGGATTCTCGTTTTTGTTTTCCGCAGATATGGACGCAGTTCATACAGATCCTGCAACCGGATATAAAAAGAAACCTGCGTCGGAGAATCCGGCTGTATCTTCCAGAACATAATTTCGTGACGTGCACATAAATTTAAAAAACGGGAAATGTTGCTTCCGCATACACAAACCAAAAGACTGCCATTGACGAATCGAAGAAACCTTTCTATCATGGCAGAAATGTGATCTCCTGCATATATCCGGAAATTTCGATAAGATCCGCCGAATATTTCCGGATGGACAGACTCCTTCCGACGATCCGGATATGATAGGATTGTGTTGCAATTCCGATCACCTCCGGACAGTATTTTATAATTCCACGGTGGTTAACGATACAAAGTGTACGGTTCCCCTCCATGGAAAGAAGCGGCATTCCCAGGAAAATGTCTTTTGGCAGTTCCATTTGTTCTACGAGATGCTCCTGTTTTATTTTGTGTCTGGTTTGATTCGAATGGCTTTTCATACTTCACTATATGAAAAGCGAACCCGTCCTATGTCTCTAAATTCAGGGATCCGTTTCGGTACGCTTCCAAAAATACATTAAATTCTACGGTCATCATCATAATATACATGCAAAAATACAGCCAGAGCATGATCAGGGCAATGGTTGTCAGGCTTCCATACATGGAAAATCCATTAAAATAATCAACATAGATGGAAAGCCCGAAGGAAAAAACATACCATGCAGCTGCACATGCCGTGGCTCCAGGAAGCTGGCTTTTAAAGGTAAGCTTTGTATTCGGAAGTGCGGTAAAAATCACGTCAAAAAACAGGATCAGAAGAAGTAACAGGATAAGCCCCCGGAATTTGATTATTATTTTTACGAGATGTGCAATAAACGGAAGATAATCTGCCGCTAAATGCCGCAGACTGTTTCCAAAAACCAGCACAACAAGCGTAAATACAATCGCAACCAGAAAAACAATGGTATAAATAACCGCCCAGAATCGGAGTACAAACCAATTTCTTGTCTCTTTTAATTCGTGAACCGCATTCAGACCATCTGCCATATACTGAATGCCTTTTGCGGCAGACCATATGGCAATAATTGCCGTGACCGAAATGATTCCCATGGATCTTGTATAGATTTCTTTTACAAGGGTAACCAGAAACGGAGCAACATACTGCGGCATGACTCTTTCTATGATTTCAAATACCATATCCTCCGTGATACTGGTATATTGAAGCATGGAAGAAAACACCATAAGAAACGGAATGATGGATAAAATAATAAAAAAAGCGATCTGTGCGGAATAAGCATTTATTTTGTCTTTCTGGCATTTGGCTAAAAACCGGGTAACCAGACGTATTGCTTTTTGCATACCAAATGATCCTTTCTTCTTTATTTATGATATGGTTCGTGATGCATGATACGGTAAGAACGATAAATCTGTTCCAGCAGAATCACACGCATCAGCTGATGGGGGAATGTCATCTTCGAAAAGCTGAGTCGTGCATCTGCCCGCTTAAGAACCTTGTCGGATAATCCAAGAGATCCTCCGATTACAAAATAAATATGACTGACTCCGCCAAGCCCGAGTTTTTCAATTTCACGGGAAAGTTCTATCGAATCCGGCTGTTTTCCATCGATCGCCAGCGCAATCACATAGCCGTCCGGGCGGATGGATTTTAAAATACGCTCCCCTTCCAGGTCTTTGACCATGGCAATTTCGGTTTCGCTTGCCTGTTCTTTTGTCTTTTCATCCGCCACCTCCGTAATGGATAACGTACAGTAGCGGCTGAGCCGTTTGGAATATTCCCTGACGGCTTCCGTATAAAATTTTTCCTTTATTTTGCCTACGCAGATAATTGTTATTTTCATGTTGTTATTTTACTATATTTCTCTGTAAATTTGTAGTAAAAAATGATATACTGTAATCAACAAATACAAGAGAGGTAACGAAATTGAAAGAATTACAGGAAAGAATTAAAAAAGATGGAATTGCTGTCAATGAAGATATCTTAAAAGTAGACAGTTTTATCAATCATCAGGTAGATCCGGTACTGATGCAGCACATCGGGGAAGCTTTTGCGGAACACTTCAAAGATCAGGGCATCACAAAGGTTGCAACCATTGAAAGTTCCGGCATTGCTCCGGCTCTTATGACAGCTATGTGCATGGGTCTTCCTATGATTATCTTAAAAAAACAGCCTTCTAAGATTTTAAACGACAATCTTTTCCAGACAGAGGTCACTTCCTTTACCAAAGGAACAAGTTATGAACTGACGCTTTCTTCTAAGTTTGTCTCAGAAAAAGATCATGTCCTGATCATTGATGATTTTCTGGCAAACGGAGAAGCAGCTACCGGAGCCATCCGTCTGATCCGCAAAGCGCACGCTACCATTGCAGGTGTAGGTGTCCTGATCGAAAAAGCATTTCAGCCGGGACATGAAAAACTGGTTTCTCAGGGATTTGATGTGTATCCCCTTGCAAGAATCAGCCATATGGCAAAAGATGAGATTGAATTTCTGGAAGATTAAACCACCTCTTCCACAACAGGGAGTGTTGATATGTCCATGCAGTTATAAAGCATCGGCAATCACACTCCCTGTTTGATTTTTAACAATTTCTATATTATTTTATTCTTCTGCATTGTCTGCAGGATCATCTATAGCATCTTCTGCTGTATAGTCCTGTGAATAATAAATAAAATTTCCTCTATATACATCCGAACTTAATTTCGTCGTATGATCAATGATCACAACCGAAAGAATATTGTTTCCTTCCGGAACTTTGATCGGCTGCGTATAAAGATGACTGGCAGCAGTCGGCGTACTTCCGTCCCAGGTATAGTAAGCACTGCAGCCGTCCGGAACGGTAATCGTTACGGAAGTTTCCACGCCGAAATCTCCACCGTCCGGAGAAACAATCGGTTCATCCGGTGCCGGGATTAAAATTTTATAGTTTGCTTCTGTTACCTCACTGTAAACTCCCTTTTCGTTTTTACATACCGCTTTTACGGTATAGGTTTTATTATTTTCATCCAGTTTCACAGGTTCTGTGTATCGCAATCCGCGTTCTTTTGGATCTGACCCGTCTACCGTATAATAAATTTCATAGCCTTTTGTGGAAAGCATCTGTAGTATCTGGGCATTTTCAAAACTTCCGCTCTTTAAACTGAACTGTGGTCCCTCTACCTGATAATCGGCGAAAAGATCTTTCAGACTGTCATCCACAGCCTCGGAGAGAGAAAGTATGGCATCGGTATTGTTCTGCTTCTCATAAATGGCAATCAGTCCTTTGCATGCCTGACGGTTTTTCCTGTCCGCACGGATCACTTCCTGATATAAAACAAGTGCCGAATCATAATCGTTTTCTCCGGTGTACAGATCCGCCAGAGCCAGCCGGACTTCAATACTGTTTTTGTCCAGTGCCAGTGCATTCTCGTAGCAGGCAATTGCATTTTTGGTATCTCCGGCTTTTTGTGCTTTCTCTGCCAGTCCCACCTGGTAATCGAAGGAATTGGCATGATTGGAACGGATTGCTGCTCCAAGAATTAACAGGGCAAAAATAAGCACGCATACGATTCCGAGAACCAGGAAGATAATTTTTTTCTGGCGTGGGTCGAGGTGTTTTTTCCCCGGATGTTTTGTCTCTGCAGGTGCCGGTTTTTTATTTCTGTCCGGTCTGGAACCTGAAATCTTTTGGGATTCTTCCGTAAGAACCTGATTCAGATAATCATCATCGTAAATATTGTAGTCCGGTACAATCTGTACGGCTTTCCCGCATTTTGGACAGTACAGACTCCCCTCTTTTAATTCCTCACCGCAATAAATACACTTCATCATCTATCCCCTATCTGTTTTATGAATAAAGTTTCATGGCATCTACACAGTTATGCATGAGCATCGCAATTGTCATCGGTCCAACACCACCCGGAACCGGTGTAATATAAGAAGCGATCTGCTCTGCCTCTTCGAAACGGACATCCCCGCAAAGCTTATTTTCTTCATTTCTGTGAATTCCGACATCGATGACAACCGCTCCTTCTTTGATATAATCGGCACCGATATAACGTGGTTTTCCAATGGCCACAATCAGAATATCCGCCTCTTTGCAGATTTCTTTGAGATTTTCGGTCCGTGAATGACAGATCGTAACCGTTGCATTTTCCCGAAGCATCAGAAGCGCCATCGGTTTTCCGACAATGTTGCTTCTTCCGATTACCACACAGTGCTTTCCGGCAATTTCAATATTGCTGCGTTTTAACAGCTGGATAATACCGGCGGGCGTGCAGGAGACAAATCCTTTTTTCCCAACCACAAGTGCACCGACATTCTGCGGGTGAAAACCATCGACATCTTTTTGCGGATCAATTGCCTGGATCACATGGTCTTCGCAGATATGTTTCGGGAGTGGAAGCTGGCACAGAATTCCATGAACATCTGGATTGTCATTCAGTTTCTGAATCAATGCAAGCAGTTCCTCTTCCGTGGTTTCTTCCGGAAGTTCATACGAAAGCGACTCTATTCCAATATATGCACAGGCTTTCTTTTTATTTCTGACATATACGCTGGATGCCGGATCTGCGCCCACCTGAATGACCGCAAGTGCACATGTTTTCCCCTGTGCTGCATATGCTGCAACTTCTGTCTTTAATTCTTCTTTGATTTCCGCTGAAATCTTCTTTCCATCTATGATCTTTGCCATGCCATTATCTCCTTAGAACAATCCTGTGATTACACCGTCATCATTGACATCAATTCCGTAAGCTGCCGGTTTCTTTGGCAGACCCGGAAGCGTCATGATCGAACCGTTGACAGCAACGACAAAGCCGGCACCGGCAGAAACATATACTTCCCGGACATTGATCTTAAACCCGGTCGGTCTTCCGAGTTTCTTCGCATCATCCGACAGGGAATACTGTGTCTTTGCCATACATACCGGGAAGTTTGCCATACCCAGATCCGTAATTCGTTTCAGTTCCCGCTCCGCTGCCGGAGAATAGGTAACTCCATCGGCACCGTAAATTTCTTTTGCAACCGTCTCGATCTTTTCTTTCAGTCCAAGATCATCACTGTAGAGTGTATGGAAATGGCTTTCTTTCTTCTCAAGTGTCTCGAGAATTTTGTTTGCCAGAGCAATTCCGCCCTCTCCGCCTTTTTCCCATACTTTTGCCAGAGCAAATTCACAGTCATGCTCTTTGCAGAACTGTTCTACATAAGCGGTTTCTGCCTCTGTATCCGAAACAAATGCATTCAATGTGACAACGACCGGCACACCGAATTTCTGAAGGTTTTCAATATGTTTCTCCAGATTGACAATTCCTTTCTTTAATGCCTCAAGGTTTTCATTGGATAATTCATCCTTCAAAACTCCGCCATTGTATTTTAATGCACGGATCGTCGCAACGAGTACCACTGCATCCGGATGAAGCCCTGCCTTCCGGCACTTGATATCAAAGAATTTTTCCGCACCTAAATCCGCACCGAATCCTGCCTCGGTAATTACATAATCGGCAAGTTTTAAAGCAGTTGTGGTAGCACGCACGCTGTTACATCCATGTGCGATATTGGCAAATGGTCCTCCGTGAACGAGCGCCGGTGTATGCTCCAGTGTCTGGATCAGATTCGGCTTTAACGCATCTTTTAACAGAGCTGCCATAGATCCGACTGCTTGCAGATCTTCTGCAGTTACCGGCTTGCCGTCAAACGTATATGCCACGATAATCCGTCCCAGACGTCTCTTTAAATCTTTCATATCTTCGGCAAGGCATAAAATCGCCATAATTTCGGATGCTACCGTGATTACGAAATGATCCTCACGCACCATTCCGTCCATTTTATTTCCAAGTCCCACAACCACATTACGAAGGACACGGTCATTCATATCCAGACAGCGTTTCCATACCACCTGTCTTGGATCAATCCCAAGCGTATTTCCCTGCTGGATATGGTTGTCCAAAAGAGCTGCCAGCAGATTATTTGCAGAAGTAATTGCATGAAAATCCCCTGTAAAATGAAGATTTAAATCCTCCATCGGAACAACCTGGGAATATCCACCACCTGCGGCACCGCCTTTAATTCCGAAACATGGTCCAAGGGAAGGCTCACGTAACGCAATCATTGCTTTTTTCCCAAGTTTTGCAAATGCCTGACCTAATCCCACGGTGACTGTCGTTTTTCCTTCTCCTGCTGGTGTTGGATTGATGGCGGTCACCAGAATCAGTTTTCCGTCCGGATTGTTGTGGCTTCGTGCAATCAGTTCATCGGAAATCTTCGCTTTGTACTTTCCGTACAATTCCAGATCTTCTTCTTCAATTCCAATTGTTGCGGCTACCTCTTTGATTGGCTGCAATGTTGCTTCCTGTGCAATTTGAATATCTGTCTTCATAATTTTCTCCTCCTGAAATGTTTTTTATAAATCCTCTTTTACTGCCTGTAATTCTTCGGAAGTCATCAGAACTTTCCGCGGTTTCGTTCCTTCCTCCGGTCCAACGATACCAGCTTCTTCCAACTGGTCCATAATACGGGCAGCACGGTTGAATCCCACTTTTAAATATCTCTGCAGCATACCTATGGATGCTTTTTCCTTATCTACGATAATCTGTGCTGCTTCATCAAAATATGCATCCCTGCCGTCATCCTGCGCATCCGCATCGGAGATAGACACGGTGGTACCGCCGGATGATGCCTGCATACTGTCCACTTTCTGTACAATTTCTTCGTTATACGATGCAGTTTCATTTTGTTCTTTGATAAATTCCACAACATCGGAAACTTCTTTATCGGAAACAAATGCTCCCTGTACACGAATCGGTTTCGGTGCCCCCTGCGGGTGGAACAGCATATCTCCTTTTCCAAGAAGCTTTTCTGCGCCATTCATATCCAGAATCGTTCGGGAATCCGTACCCGAAGTCACTGAAAATGCAATCCGGCTCGGCATATTTGCTTTGATCAGACCGGTGATGACATTCACCGATGGACGCTGGGTTGCAATCACCAGATGAATCCCCGCCGCTCGTGCCAGCTGTGCCAGCCGGCAGATGGCCTCTTCCACGTCATTGGAAGCTACCATCATAAGATCTGCAAGCTCGTCCACAATAATCACAATCTGTGGCATCTTTTGCGGGCGCTCCTGCCCTTCCGGTACTTCAATGGAATCTACCTTTGCGTTATATCCATTGATTTCACGCACATTTGCCTCCGCAAATTTTTCATATCGTTCCGTCATTTCCGCAACTGCCCAGTGCAAAGCACCAGATGCTTTTTTCGGATCGGTTACAACCGGAATCATCAGGTGCGGAATTCCGTTGTAGACACTTAACTCTACTACTTTCGGATCAATCATGATCAGCTTTACTTCATCCGGTCTCGCCTTATATAAAATACTCATGATAATCGTATTGATGCAGACGGATTTACCCGAGCCGGTTGCACCGGCGATCAGCAGATGCGGCATCTTTGCAATATCGGTTACTTTTGTTTTCCCGGAAATATCTTTTCCAACTGCAAAACTGATCTTGGACTTTGCCGTCTGAAATTCCGGCGATTCGATCAGGTCACGGAAAGCAACCATAACATTTTCTTTGTTCGGAACTTCAATTCCTACCGCTGCTTTTCCCGGAATCGGCGCCTCGATACGGATATCCGCAGCTGCCAGATTGAGTTTGATATCGTCGGTCAGCCCGACAATCTTGCTCACCTTCACACCCATTTCCGGCTGAATTTCATATCTTGTCACTGCCGGTCCGCAGCTGATGTTGGTAACGGTGACACTGACCCCGAAGTTCTTTAAAGTCTGCTGCAGCTTATCCGCAGTTTCCCGCAACTGATGTTCAGTATTGGCAGACTTTTTCCCTTCTCCCTTTTTCAACAGATCTATGGATGGAAAAACATATGCTTTGTCCGGTTTGTGTTCCAAACCCGACGTCTCCATTTCCTGTGCTACTTTCTGTACTTCGTTTTGGATTTCCTGTTCGTTTTTCTTTTTTTGTGTTTTTTCTGCCGGCTTTAATACGTCTTTGGCCGGTGCCAATCCTGCAATATGTTCCGGAACCGGTGCCGCCTGCGACGGTTCCGGTGGAAAAGTATCCGGCATAAAATCCCCCGAAATCTCCGGCTGTATTTCTGCCGCGGGTTCTTCTAAAACCGCCACTGGTGCCGGAGAAGAAATTTTTTCCGGCATCGGAGATACTGTGGTATCCGGCATCATATCAAATGCAGGTGCCGACAGTTCTCCCATTTCATCCGATTTTCTCTTTTTATTTTTTTTGCCTTTTTCTTCAATCCGTGTATCGATGGATACTCCGGACACTTTATGATCCATGCGGCGTTCTTTCCGCTCCTGTGCACGGTATTCCCTGTATTCCCGATACTTTTCATTGCTTTCCTTTGCGGATTCATAGACCTTTTTGCCGCCTTTTTGCATTCCACGCAATGCCGAACGCTCTGTAATCAGTACCATACAGACGATCAGCACGATAATGTCAATAATAAAAGACCCGATCAGTCCAAATGCCTGACACATGTAATAAGCCAGACATCCGCCGATGATGCCGCCACCGGTATGCCGTTCTGCACAATATGTATATGCGTCAAGTGGATGGATCCGGTCGTTTCCATTCATGGCCAGTCCCATAAATGTACATAAAAAGACCAAAAATACAATTGCCGCAATCAATTTTACGGCTGCCAGCTTATTTCCACGGTTCGATACCGCAAAAAAACTGCCCACAAGAAGCAGCACCGGAAGAACATATGCCATAAGTCCGAACATACCAAAAAGAAAGCCGCTGACGGTTTTGCCAACGGCTCCTCCGAATCCCAGATTACTGATAAAAAGCAGCAGCGCAGCTGCAACAACAATCCACAACGTTACTTCCACGCGAAATGCCTGTGCTTTCTCCATTTCCGCCATACGCTCTTTTTTTGTCTGTGTTTTTCTTTTATTTGATGATTTACGGTTTCCCGCAGCCATTGGACACACTCCTTCATACAAAACTCTTTTTATTTTATCATATTTACACCAGAATGTCACCCATCAGCTTTTTTAATTATTTTTAACTATTTTCCCCTATCAGCTGATACAGCTTTGCAAATGCATCCGAAATTCCCCCGACAGCATCAATAATGCCTTCAGACACTGCCTGTTTCCCGACAAGAATCGTGCCGAGATCCTTGGTCAGCATCTGCGTATTCATCATCATTTCTGTCATCCGTTCCTCCGAAACGTGACAATGGGAAGCCACGAATCCGGCAATCCGATCCTGCATCTGTTTAAAGTAATCATATGTCTGTTTTGCCCCGATCACGGTTCCACTCATCCGTACCGGATGGATCACCATGGTTCCGCTCGGAACAATAAAAGAATAATCTGTGGAAACGGCCAGCGGAACACCGATGGAATGGCTCCCACCAAGCACTAAAGAAACGGTAGGTTTCGAAAGCGACGCGACCATTTCCGCAATCGCAAGTCCGCTCTCCACATCTCCACCCATGGTATTGAGCAATAACAAAACGCCATTTACACTCTCATCGTCCTCAATCGCTGCCAGACGTGGCAGGACATGTTCATATTTTGTCGTTTTTGAAGTTGACGGAAGACATTCGTGTCCTTCGATTTCTCCGATAATTGATAACAGATAAATGGTTGTATTTCTCCGGTCTGCATGTAAAATTGCCTGTCCGAATTCAATAATGTTATCATTTTCTTTTTTGGTATCTCCCATTGTTTTTTCACCTTTGCCATTCATAAAAATAAGAACGGATACAAATGTATCCGTTCTTATCTTATGAATTATTTTCTGTTTTATTCACCGAGAAGATAATTATACAGTCCCTCATAGCGGAATTTTGACGCATTCCATGAAAAATCATTTGCCATTCCACGGTCTACCATCTGGTTCCACTGGCGCTTGCGGTCATAGAAAATATGCTTGGAATAATTAATCACCTGCAGCATTTCGTCAGCGTTGTAATTTGCAAAAGAGAATCCATCTCCACTGTTATCATATTCATTGTAAGCCTGAACCGTGTCTTTTAATCCTCCGGTTTCTCTTACAATCGGGACGGTTCCATACCGGAAAGAAATCATCTGTGTCAGACCACACGGCTCAAAGCGGGAAGGCATTAAGAACGCATCCGCTGCCGCATAAAGCTTGTGTGCCAGATCATCAGAGTAACAGATATTTGCAGAAACCCGGTTCGGATATTTCCATGCGTAGTGCCGGAACATATTCTCATACTGTGGTTCCCCGGTTCCGATGACTACCAGCTGGGTAAATTCATCTACCAGTCCGTCCATGACGGCATTGATCAGATCCAGCCCCTTTTGATCAGTCAGACGGGAAATGAGTCCGATCATGTATTTCTTCTTATCTACTTCCAGACCAAGTTCTTCCTGCAGCCGTTCTTTGTTCACATACTTCTTTTTCCGGAAGTTGGACGCATCATAATTCATGTAAATCTTGGAATCGGTCTGTGGATTGTAAGTCGTATAATCAATTCCGTTTACAATTCCCTGCATGTCAAAATGACGTGCAGACAACAGGCCATTTAATCCTTCACCGTAATATTCGGTCTGAATCTCCTGCGCATAGGTATCACTGACGGTAGTAATATAATCTGCATAAACAAGTCCGCCCTTTAACATATTTGCATCTTTATTAAATTCCAGCTTATCCGGAACAAACAGATCACTTGAGAATCCCGTAAGTCCCTGCATGGTTTTTACATCCCAGATTCCCTGGAACTTCAGATTATGTATGGTCATAATCGACCGGATGCCCCAGAAGAAAGAATCTGCCTGAAATTCGTTCTTTAAATAAACAGGAATCAGTCCGGCCTGCCAGTCATGACAGTGAATGATATCCGGGCGGAAACCGATCAGCGGAAGCATGGACAATACCGCTTTGTCGAAGAACGTGAATTTTTCAATATCATAGCGCATATCTCCATACGGTACGAAACAGTTAAAATACTCCTGATTATCAATGAAATAATAGGTGACTCCATCCAGTTTATATTGTAAAACCCCTACATATTTACTTGGAATATAAGAACCGCATGCCATATAAAAATGGGTCACATACTCAAACTGACTGCGGTATTTTTCCGGAATACAGCTGTAATTCGGAATAACAACACGCACATCCCAATCCTTATGATCAAATGTTTTAGGCAAAGCCCCACATACATCAGCAAGTCCTCCTGTTTTAATAAAAGGAACACATTCTGATGCTGCAAATAAGATTTTCTTCATACCTGCCTCCTAATTTAAAACCCTGTTTTGCGTATGACGCATTTTTACAGTATGTAATTTTACTCTTCCCAGTTGTGATATACTTCCTGAACATCATCATCGTCATCCAGGAAATCAAGAATTCTTCCGATATTTGTAATATCAGCCTCATCGGTCAGCGTCACATATGTCTGTGGAATCATGGTTACTTCCGCAGATGCCATCGGAATGTTCTGCTCTTCAAGTGCCTTATGTACCGCATCAAAATCTTCCGGAGCGGTAGTGATCTCAAAGCTGTCATCCGCATCGGAAAAATCTTCTGCACCTGCATCAAGTGCAAGCATCATCAGATCATCACCATCCATATCACATTCTTCTTTGTCAATGATAATCTGTCCTTTTTCATCGAACATATAGGATACGCATCCCTGTGTACCGATACTTCCCTGTCCCTTGGTAAATGCATTACGCACATTGGCCGCTGTACGATTCTTATTATCCGTCAGGCACTTTACAATAATTGCTGTGCCGCTTGGTCCATATCCCTCATACGTTGTTGTCTCGTAATTAACACTGTTTCCATCGCCTGCCGCTTTTTTGATACCGCGCTCGATGGTATCATTCGGCATATTGTTTGACTTTGCCTTTGCGATTACCTGTGCAAGTTTGAAATTATTTGCCGGATCCGGACCACCCTCTTTTACCGCAACAGCAATTTCTCTACCGATCATGGTAAAGATCTTTCCCTTTGCTGCATCATTTTTTTCTTTTTTGTGCTTGATATTCGCAAATTTGGAATGTCCTGACATTGTTAAAATCCTCTTTTCTAAATTGTATTCTATCCTGTAACCATCCATACTTCATGTCATTCGTACAGAAGCATTACCTGTATTTTATTCTATCATTCTTTGCCGTTTCGCGCAAGTGGGTCATCCTCCGGCCGCTGATGCTTTGCATCTGCTTTTTTTACAAGAACCTCACGGATCATTTTATCCTTCACTTTCCGAATGGAAAATTCATATCCGTACGCCTGCAATCTGGCAGTTTCACCATCATTTGGAATTTTTTCCATCAGGGAAACCAGAAAACCGTTGAGCGTGTCAAAATCATCATCATTTACCGGAATCTGTAACGTTTCCGCCACGTCCGAAAGACTTGCAAATCCGCTCATGGTATAACTTCCATCCGAATTCTGGCGGATCAGTTCTTCTTCCTCATCATGCTCATCCTCGATGTTTCCGACAATTTCTTCCAGGATATCCTCCATAGCTACCGCACCGGATGTCTGTCCATATTCATCTACCACTATGACCAGATGGCTCTTTTTTGCCTGCATTTTCTGAAAAAGAGTATGAATATTTAATGTTTCCGGAACAAAATCCACCTCCCGGATCAGCCCCTTAATGTCTTTGATGGAAGTACGGAATACCTCATTTTTCTGTGCAAAAGCAAATGCGTCTTTAATATGTAAAACACCGATAATATTATCGATGTCCTCCAGATAAACCGGATATCTTGACTTATTGTTTTCAATTATGAACGGAACAGCATCATTATAGGAAAGTTCCCCATCGATCGCAATCAGATTCTTTCGATGTGTCATAATATCTTTGGCTTCTTTGTCACCGAATTCAAAAATATTGTGAATCATCTCTGCCTCCGAAGCACGAAGAACTCCCTGTTCGTGTCCTTCATTTACCATGGAAATAATCTCTTCTTCGGTCACATCATCCTCATGGGAAGACGGGTTTAAAAATCCTATAATTTTTTTTAAAATATTCGTCCTGCCGGAACTGGCACTATCGTCCATTTCGTTTCTCCTTTAATGTATATAATACTCCAAATCATACCATGGGAACTGTATTCCGTCAAGTTATGTATACAATTCCAGGCTGATCTCCAGTGCTTTGTCAATTTTCAAAAGAATCTGATGATCCAGATGACATACTTTATCTTTCAGCCGCTTTTTGTCAATGGTCCGCAACTGTTCCAGCAAAACGACAGAATCCTTTGCCAGATCGTATTTGTCACAGTTTAATTCGACATGTGTAGGAAGTTTTGCTTTATGCATCTGCGAAGTAATCGCCGCACAGATCACGGTCGGGCTGTGCCGGTTCCCGATATTGTTCTGAATGATAAGAACCGGCCGGACGCCTCCCTGTTCCGATCCCACGACCGGGCGCAGATCTGCATAATAAACATCTCCTCTTTGAATCAACATACGTTTTCACCCCATACTTTGTGATACTAAAAGTATTTCCATATTTCTCACATGTATTCAAAAAGATGATTTCATACTATATGTTATTCAAAAAGGAGACATCTGTGTAATCTTATGATTCCTGTATACAGATTCTTGGCACACGCGGTGTGATCAGACATGCAAATTCATAATTGAAACGACCGGATAATTCGCCAAGCTCTTCCATCGTGATACATTCGCTGCCGTCTTTTCCGAGAAGGGTCACCGGATCACCTTCTTTTGCTTCCGGAATTTCGGTCACATCGACCATAAACTGGTCCATGCAGACTCTGCCGCAGATCGGAGCCTTCTTCCCGTGAATAAGAACATAGCCTTTATTGGAAAGCCCTCTTGCATAACCATCCGCATAGCCGACCGGAATGGTTGCAATTCTTTTTTCTGACGGTGTCTCATAGATACCGCCATAACTGATCTTACGCCCTTTTCCCAGTGTCTTGACAAAAGCGATATGACTCTTTAAGGACATCACCGGATGAAGGGAAATATTGTGTGCCACTTCCTCCGATGGCCACATACCATAAAGCGTGATTCCCGCTCTTACCATATCCATATTTGCCTCCGGGATTTCTACAATTCCGGCACTGTTGGAGCAATGATGGATCGGTATTTTAACATTCCGTTCCTCTAACATTGCAATCATCTTCTGAAAAAGTGCAATCTGCTTTTTGGTTGGAGTTTTATCATACTCATCTGCCTGGGCAAAATGTGTAAAAATACCTTCAATCTCAATTCCAGGAAGCTGCGCAATCTTTGCAACCAGATCGGCACTCTCCTCTGTGACCTGCAGACCGATCCGGCTCATTCCGGTATCAATTTTAATATGGATATGACAGGTTTTATTTTTTCTGACAGCGATATCCGAAAGAGCTTTTGCCGACTCATATTCACAGATTGCAGGACGTATTTCTTTTTCCACTATGAGCTCATAATGTTCTGGAAAACTGATTCCAAGGATCAGAATCGGTTTCTTTCGCCCATCCGCAATCAGCATCTCCGCTTCATCTGCAGTTGCCACGGCAAATCCCCATACATACGGAAGGTCCTCGATTGTTTTTGCTACGGTCAGTGCCCCATGCCCGTAAGCATCTGCCTTGATGACGGCGGCAATTTTGGTTCCTTCTTTAATATTTTTATGCATGGATTCCATATTATAGCGCAGTGCATCTAAATCAATGCCTGCATAAACACGATTTTTTTTCATGATTTTTCTACCTCTTTGAGTCCTTCTATGATATCGGAAGCCATCATTCCCCGGACTCCACATTTTTCTTTTGCGGCATCTCCCGCCAGCCCGTGCACATACACCCCAAGAGGTGCTGCTTCCTCTGCTTTCATTCCCTGGGCAAGAAGGGAACCGATCACACCTGCCAGCACATCTCCGCTTCCGGCCGTTGCCATTCCATTATTTCCCGATAAATTTACATACGTCATGCCATCCGAAACGGCAGTAACCGTATGAAAATCTTTTAATACACAAATCACATGGAAACGCTTCGCAAAGGTTTCGGCAGATTGCTCCAGTGTGGTCAGAATTTCAGAAACCGGTTTTTTGGTCAGCCGGGACATTTCTCCGGGATGCGGTGTCAGAATAATGTCCGTCTTTGCCTGTTCTAAAAGTTCTGGCTGATCCGCAATGATATTTAACGCATCGGCGTCCAAAACCAGTGGAACGCGGCATTGTGCCAGAACGGTGGATGTCATGCGGCGTGCACGCTGTCCGGTTCCGATTCCCGGGCCAAATACTACGGCATCCGCCCACTGCAGCTGTTCTGCCAGCAAAGTTTCTTCCTCGTTTTCCTGCCCGGTAACAAGAACAGCTTCCGGAACCTTTGTCTGCAGAATCAGCCGGTTTTGTTCACAGGTGAATACCCGCACCAGGCCACTTCCCATACGATATGCAGCTTTTGCACAAAAGCATGCCGCTCCGGACATATTAACACTTCCGGCAATAATTAGCAACTTCCCATACGAACCTTTATTGGTATGTGCCATACGGGAGGGAAGTTTTTTTAAGTCTTCCGGTTCCAGAACAGCCGTATGCGGCTTATGATCCAGCCAGCTCTCCTGTGTAATTCCCATGGAAACCACATGTACCTTTCCGCAATATTCATTGCCCGGCCACAGATACTGTCCCTTTTTTCCAAATGAAAATGTAATTGTGTCGTCTGCACGAAAAGCCGTGCCAAGCACTGCTCCATCATCGGAACAGATTCCGGAAGCAATATCCACGGCAACTTTCCATCCGGATAATTGATTGAGCACGTCAATATCGTTTGCAAGCTCTCCGGATATTTCCCGGGACAGACCGGTTCCAAACAGGGCATCAATGACCACATCATAGGATGCCTCCCCTGCGGAAACCTTCTCCTTCTGTACAACCGGAATGGAATAGGCACTGCAGATCTGTTTTTGAACATCATAGGACGAACTGGTCCGATGCCCTTCTTCCTCTCCTGCCAGCCATACGAATACAAAAATCCCCTGTTCCCGTAAAAGTCTGGCAATGGCCAGTCCGTCTCCTCCGTTATTTCCGCTTCCACAGGCAATTAATGCTGTCGATAATTTATTTTGTTTAAGCAGTAAAAGCTTCTGCACAAAAGCCATCGATGCCTGTTCCATCAATACCAGTTCCGGTACATGAAACACCTGCGATGTATTCTGATCCAGAAGCTTCATTTCTTTTCCCGATACAAGATAACGCAAGATTTCTAACTCTCCTCTTCCTTTTGTGATTCTTTCGTATCGTTTTGTTTATTTTGTGCGCTGTCCTCTTCCACATCTTCATCTTCATAGTGAATATCGAACAGATCCAGTGTGAATGGCCCGAATATATCGTGCAGATACGCATAAATCTCACGATTGTTGATATCCCGATTCTGCTTACGGATGATATTTTTCTTTAAATCCACACGAACCTGATTGATCCAGGCATCAATATCATCGGATTCCTTTTTATTGACACGTATTTTTTCGTAAAAATATCCCATGCTCTGAAGCATCAGTTTCCGGTTGACATCACGGATCTGACGTGGAATTTCCAGCAGTTCGTCCTCATTTTCTTCCATTTTCTGATTGGTTTCATCAATCAGACGTTTATCTTCATCCAGCTTTTTTTCCCGCTGTGCATCCATATCTTCGGATGTAGTTCCGTCCATGTTTGCGACAATGCTTTCCATCAGCTGCTTTTTTACTTTTTTCAGCTGTTTTAACTCTTCATTCAGTTTTCCCTGTCTGGCAAGCAAAGCATTCAGCTCGTTTTCCGTTTCATGAATTTCGTCCGGCTTACCATGCACAGCAAAAAGCCGATGCCACTTCTCATCAAGTACAAGAATCGGCACCTGTTTGTCTGCCAGCGCTTTTTTAAATTCTTCATCATCCTTCATCGTATCACCTCTTTGTGTGCTACTTGGAGTTCTTCACGATATTATATGATAACTGCATCAGACTATCCGACAGATGAACATTTTCGACAACCACACTTTTATCACTTAAATCCAGATCCACATGGGCAAAATTCCAGATGGCGCGAATTCCCAGATTCACAAGATGCTGTGCGGTATCTTCTGCCTTTTCTTTCGGGAGTGTTAAGGCTGCAATATCTACTTTATTTTTTTTGCAGTAATCATCCAGTTCATCCATCATATAAATCGGAATATCACGAACGGTCTGTCCTTTTAAAGATGGTTTTACATCAAACAACGCAGTAATGATAAAACCAAACCGTTCAAATTTCACATAATTTGTAATTGCCTGACCAAGATTTCCGGCACCGATCATGATAATATTATGGGTCTCATTTAACCCCAGTATTTTTCCGATCTCATCATACAGGTATTTCACATTATATCCGTAACCCTGTTGTCCAAATCCGCCAAAATTATTCAAATCCTGGCGAATCTGAGAGGCCGTCACCATCATCCGGTGACTCAGATCATTGGAGGAAATGCGCTCAACGCCTTCCTCCAGCAATTCTCCCAGATAACGGTAATATCTTGGCATACGACGGATGACAGCTTGTGAGATTTCCTTTTCCACAATTTCATCCTCCAATCCTTTTATTTATGAAAGAGAAGCTTCCAGTTCTGTCCGGATTGCCTTAATAAAATTCTCACTGTTTAATACCACCGGATTTTCAATGGTCGTAATCAAAGCAAGATCCTTTGTCATCTTTCCGGACTCAATGGTCTTTAAGCATGCTGCTTCCAGTTTATCCGCAAAATCACAGAGTGCCTGATTTTTATCCAGTTCTCCGCGCTTTCTGAGTGCTCCTGTCCATGCAAAAATGGTTGCGACGGAGTTTGTGGAAGTTTCTTCACCCTTCAGATGCTTATAATAATGTCTCTGAACGGTTCCGTGTGCAGCTTCATACTCATAATATCCATGCGGGGATACAAGTACGGAAGTCATCATGGCAAGAGAGCCGAATGCAGAACTGATCATATCACTCATAACATCACCGTCATAGTTTTTGCATGCCCAGATAAATCCGCCTTTTGACTTCATAACACGTGCAACCGCATCATCGATCAAAGTATAAAAATACTCAATTCCGGCTTTTTCAAATGCATCCTTGTAATTCTTCTCAAATACATCCTGGAAAATATCCTTAAAGGTATGGTCATATTTTTTGGAAATGGTATCCTTTGTTGCAAACCACAGATCCTGTTTTGTATCCAGTGCATATTTAAAACAGCTGTGTGCAAAGCTTTCAATGGAATCGTCCAGGTTATGCTGTCCCTGTAATACACCGGCTCCGGTAAAATTATGGATCAGCTCACGCACGATGGTTCCATCCTCTGCAGTAAATACCAGCTCAGCCTTACCCGGTCCCGGAACCTTCATTTCTGATGCCTTATACACATCGCCATACGCATGTCTTGCAATAGTGATCGGTTTTTCCCAGGTCTTAACATTTGGCTCAATTCCCTTTACGACAATCGGCGCACGGAATACCGTTCCGTCAAGCATGGCACGGATGGTTCCGTTCGGACTCTTCCACATCTCTTTTAAATTATATTCTGTCATTCTTGCGGCATTCGGAGTGATCGTTGCGCATTTTACAGCAACACCGTATTTCTTTGTTGCATTTGCAGAATCAACCGTTACCTGATCGTTTGTCCGGTTACGCTCTTCCAGTCCCAGATCATAATACTCTGTTTTCAGATCAATAAACGGAAGTAACAGCTCATCCTTGATCATTTTCCAGAGAATTCTTGTCATTTCATCTCCGTCCATCTCTACCAGTGGTGTTGTCATTGTAATCTTGCTCATCGCTTCATTCTCCTTTATTTTATTTCATCAGATTTTCCCAACCGATTTTATCCATGTTGGATATCGTATTGCGGATATGGAGTCTGGCACACTCCTCCGCTGTCCGGGCATCCCTTGCCTTTAATGCCTCGGCAATTGCCCGGTGTTCATTGATCGACGCATGAGCCCGTGCTTTCTCTTCCAGTGTGATCCGACGGATGCGCTGCAGATAATGATGATAGTCCCGAAGCACACGTGTCAGTTCTTTGCTTGCGCATGCTTCATATACCATTTCGTGGAAACGGTTATCCAGTTCCAGTATCTGATCCCAGTTTTCTTTGGAATAGTGAAAATCGGATAAAAATACGATTTCTTCCAGTTCCTCCAACTGTTCCTGCGTGATCCGCTCCGCTGCCCACCGGGCGCATAATCCCTCTAAAAGCGTCCGTATCTCATAGATATCTTTGACATCCTGAAGGGTAACCCCTTCTACAAACGCTCCCTTGTTTGGAATGATATGTACCAGCCCTTCCAGCTCCAGCTGCCGGAGTGCTTCCCGGACGGGAGTCCGGCTCACCCCGAGATCGTCGCCAATATTCTTTTCCTTCAGTTCCTCATTCGCTTGATATTTTCCATTTAAAATATCTTCCCGAATGGAATGAAAAACTTTGGCACTTAATGAATAATGATCTTCTGCCATAATTTCACCTTATATAATATCGAATTTTTGTCTATAACACAATACCAAGCTCTTTACAAACGGAAGTAATTTCTACAACAAGTTCCTGATCCGTCATAACCGTCACGCGTCCGTCATCGTATTGTGTGTCTACCCAGTCTTTGATCCGGTGTACAAGTTCTGAGTTTTTGTCCACTTTCCGGTCATCCGGTAAATGATAATAATTGTTGATCCAGTGTGCAATACCTGCCAGACCTGAGGTATTCGATACTGCTACCAGAGGTGGACGGTTTAAAAATTTTCCGGTATCGAAAATGTTATAGATTTCCTCGTTTTTCAGTAATCCGTCTGCGTGAATACCGGCTCTTGTCACATTAAAGTTACTTCCGACAAACGGCGTCTGCGGCGGCTGTTTGTATCCCAGTTCTTTTTCATAATATTCGGAAAGTTCTGTGATCACGGTCGTATCCATGCCGTCGAGAGTGCCGCGCAGCTGGGCATACTCAAATACCATGGCTTCCAGAGGCGTATTACCGGTACGCTCTCCGATTCCAAACAGAGAACAGTTGACACCACTTGCTCCATACAGCCATGCAGTGGTGGAATTGTTGACTGCTTTGTAAAAATCATTGTGTCCATGCCACTCAATCTGGGAAGAAGGAACTCCGGCATGTGTTGTCAGACCGTAAATGATTCCCGGCACACTTCGCGGAATTACGGCACCAGGGAAGTTTACCCCATATCCCATCGTATCGCAGGCACGTACCTTGATCGGAATCTTGTACTCATCCTGCAGTTTCATCAGTTCCACACAGAACGGAATTACAAATCCGTAAATATCGGAACGCGTGATATCCTCAAGATGACAGCGCGGACTGATGCCGGTCTCCAGACAGTCGCGGATCACGCTCAGGTACAGATTCATAACCTCCCGTCTTGTCATTTTCATTTTATAGAAAATATGGTAGTCAGAACAGCTGACAAGAATGCCCGTCTCGCGGAGACCCAGGTCTTTGACCAGCTGAAAATCCTGTTTGCTGGCACGAATCCAGGAAGTGACTTCCGGAAACTGATAGCCACGTTCCATACATTTATATACCGCGTCACGGTCTTTCTTACTATATAAGAAGAATTCACTCTGACGAATCTTTCCCTTCGGACCGCCAAGTTTATGTAAGTAATCATAAATCGTCACGATCTGTTCGGTGGTATACGGAGCACGGGACTGCTGCCCATCACGGAATGTGGTATCTGTAATCCAGATTTCATCCGGCATATTATGCGGAACAATACGATCATTAAACGCAATCTTCGGAATCTCCTCATAGGGAAAAAGGTTCCGGAATGTATTCGGTTCATCCACATCTACCAGCTGATAAAAATGTTCTTCGAGCTGCAACAGGTTTGATTTGTCATTCATTACTACTTCTCTCATGTGCTGACTACTCCTTTTCATACATGAATAATTGTATACAATTATTACGTTATAAAATCATTTTATCTATTTACTATGTGAAAGTCAATGAATTTTTTTAGAAAAATATGGAACCCTTTTGCTGCCGTCTCATACACTATACTGTAAATATATTTATTTGGAGGTCACTTATGAGTGATTTAACTGCTACAAACTGTGGATGTTCAACAGATAACGGATGTGGATGCAATTCTATTATCTGGATCATTCTTCTTCTCTCCTGCTGTGGAAATGGATCTTTCTGCGGAAACAACAACGGATGCGGATGCAGTGGCGGCGGAAACGACTGCTGCTGGCTGATTCTTCTTCTGTTATTCTGTGGCGGATGCGGCAACGGAAACGGATGCGGCGGAATCTTCTAATATTTGTGTTAGAAACGTGTGCCGCAAGGTGCACAACCAAAAAGGGATGCAGTATCTGCATCCCTTTTTGCATATAAAATGCTATCCTTCTTTTGTGGCTTTTTCTTTCTGGATCTGACGTTCCACAGCCTCTTTTACCCTGCATTCCGTGGGAACATTCCGTCGTTTCAGGCATTCTTCATCCACTTCATAAACACTGTTTCCATCAATAATCAGTCTCTCATGCATCTATTTTTTCCTTTTTCTTTTATTGTATTCATACAGACAGGCATTCTCTCATAAAATAATAGAAAAATTATATAGGATGTGTGATCCATGGATGAAAATAAATCCATCACGTATGACGATCTGATCCAGACGAGAAATACGCAGATCTTAAAGTCCATCGTACCGTTTTTAGACGTTCCGACACAAAAGCCGCTTGCCATGCTGATCCAGCTGATGGAATGGAAAAATGCCACAGCAGCTTTCTCCAGACAGGAGAACAGCATGGCTGCCTGTTCTCTGCCTGCCGGTACCAAACGGCGGGATGCAATGCTTAGTGCAGTCCGTAAATATTGTACCCCAAAAGAACAGGAAATGATTGATACATTGCAGACTCTGTTTTGTATTATGGAAAATCAGGATCTGTTTCACAATCCATAAATCCGCAGGAGGTTTTTGAATGGATTCCAATCTTTTTAACAATCCGGCGTTTGCCAATTTAAGTCCGGAAAAATTGCAATTTCTGCTCTCCTTTGCACAGAAAGAAAAACCTTTAAACATGAAAGATGCCATGCCGTTTCTTCTCTCAAATATGAGGCAGGCAAAGGAAAACCATATTGATTTCACAAAGCCTGAAATCGAACTGTTGTGTGATCTGCTGTCCAAAGACCTTCCGCCTGAGAGTCAGACGCAAATGAAAAAGATCATGTCCCTGATGTCGATGAACCGTTCACATCCAGCTCCCTGATCGGGATTTTTAAAATTTTATCCAGCGGGAACAGGCTTTTGCCTTTCCCGTCGGTTCCCTCATAATATTTTTCTCCTGCCGATTCAAACAGAATATATAAGGTATTGTCCCTTACGTCGAGTTCTTCCGATGCCGGAGGCATTTCCACTTTCTTTCTCGGATGTTTCGGCCGGGTTGCGAGTGCCGTGACAGAGTCGTAACAATATAAATAGGAAGACTGGTTTCTTCCGTAGGAAGTGCTCAGATATACGTTTCCGGAATCATCGAACGTAACTCCCTGCACCTTTTGCGGAATTTTATAATCACTGAGGGCAATCAGTTTGTCCGTCTTTTTATCCAGATAATATGCCACCATTCGTGAATTCACCAGAAGTGTATGCGTTGCAATCCACAATCTTCCGCCATACCAGGTAATACAGGAAGGCGTATTTTTGACCAGAAACTCATCCACAACATCTCTTGCATCCACGACATCTCCGGTATTCTGATAGGCCATCAGTTCAATAAAATCGTAGGAGATCCGCTCCACACAGTTTTCATAGGAATTGCACACCCATACATTGTCACCGTCAAACGCAATTCCTCCCAGATGGCTGTTTTCATCCATTCCCAGTGTGACCATATATTCTCCGGTTTCCCGGTCAAACACCATAAGCTCTCCCATACAGTCATCTTCCGTGGAATAAGAAGTGATCAGCACAAATTCGTCGGTCAGACAAATCCCCTGCGGGCACTGGGATGCACTGAAAATATATTTTTTTAACACATCCTCCTCCCGGGTATCCGGCATGCCCGGAATATCAATTTCATTGTAAAAGCTGTAATCAAGATCTTTCAACAGAACCAGATTTTTGTCGAACCGGCTCTCTCTTTTGTGATAGTTATAATATTCTACATTGTAATAATTATTGATCTTTGCGGTCCACTTTGCGTAGAGAATGTAATGATCCTTACGATCCGTCGGAATGGTCTTTATCCGTTTGTGAAGCGCGGCATCGGAGTACCATCCAAGAAACCGGAATCCACTCCGGTATGGCGTATACAGCGGCTGCTCCCCGCTGAATGCCGGGTACGATTCTTTATTGAAAGAATTCTGTATGCCGCCTCCCAAAAAATACCCCACGGTAACCGTATCGCTTTTTGTGTGAACATTTGCAGGTTTTTGAAAGGAAGAACTCGAAGGGGCATAATTCTCCCCTTCGAGTTCTGTGTTTTTTGCATATGTCGGTGTCACGATAAAATTTAAGGTTATTGCAATCAATAATACAGCAAACACTGTACTATTCTTCTGTCTCCACAACTTTGCCTGCCCTCTCTTCTATTTCTCTTGCTGCCACATCCTCAGGTGCTTGTTCATACCGGGCAAATTCATAAGAAAATGTTCCGCTTCCGCTGGTCATTGACCGAAGCTGTGTATTATATCCATACAGTTCAAGATATGGAAGATCCGCATCGATCTCCTGATACCCGTTTTCTGCATTCATATTCATCACACGACCTCTGCGTTTATTCAGATCTCCCATGATTTCACCGGTATATTCCTCCGGAGTAATGATCTTTACAGAGGCGATCGGCTCTAACAATACCGGCTTCGCATCTAAAAATCCTTTCTTAAATGCCTGTTTGGCGGCTACTTTAAATGCCATCTCGGAGGAATCCACCGGATGATAGGAGCCATCATAGAGTACCGCTTTCACTCCGATTACCGGGTAGGCCGCAAGCGGTCCTTTCAAAACAGCTTCTGCAATTCCTTTTTCCACTGCTGGAAAATAATTTTTCGGAACGGCTCCACCCACAACACACTGTTCAAATACATAAGGGACCTCTAAATCCCCGCTCGGCTCAAATTTCATTTTAACATGGCCGTACTGTCCATGTCCACCGGACTGTTTTTTATATTTGTATTCAACATCTGATTTTCCACGTATGGTTTCGCGGAAAGCGACCTTTGGACGCATCAGTTCAATTTCTACTTTATACTTTTCAAGCAGCATACTCTGAACAATTTCAAGCTGCTGCTCACCCATGCCATATAACAGAGTCTGACGATTTTCACTGTCATTTACCACACGCAGCGTCTGATCTTCCATCAGAATCTTTTGCAGCGACTGGGAAATCTTATCCACATCCCCTTTGTTTTTTGCTTTGTAGCGCATAGATACATACGGTTTTGAGAAATTCGTGCGAAGATAGGCAACCGGATTATTCTGTACGGACAGGGAATCCGTTGTCTGGGACTGGGACAGCTTTGCCAATGCTCCGATATCCCCCGCATGAAGTTCTTTTACTTCCTCTGTTTTATTTCCGCGCAGAACGTACAGCTTTCCAATCTTTTCGTCACAATCCCTGTGATAATTAAATAAGACATCATCCGTCTTAAGCACACCGGAATTTACTTTGATCAGAGAATACTTTCCAATGTAAGGATCTACAATTGTCTTAAAAATATACGCACTCTTCGGTTTTGCAAAATCATAGTCCGCCGGATACACCTCGTTGTTTGTCGTATTGATGCCTGCGCAGGTCCGTTTATCCGGGCTCGGAAAATATTTAACAATATCTGCCATCAGTGTATACATCCCGCGGGCAAGCGGATTCGATCCCATAAGAACCGGAACGATAGAACCATCCATGACATTTACCCTGAGCGCCTGACGAATTTCGTCCTCGGAGAATTCATCTCCGTTAAAATAACGGTCCATAAACTCCTCGCTGGTTTCTGCCACAGCTTCTAACAAAGCTTCCCTGCACAGATTAAGATTCTTTTGTGAATATTCCGGAACTTCAAATTTTTCAACGGTTCCCTCATCGATCCATCGCTTTGCTTTCTGCTGGATGACATTGACATATCCGACAAACTGGCCATCCTCCCTGACCGGCAGATGAAACGGTGCAATTTTCTTTCCGTAAAGAGCCTGCAGATCTTCCACTACCTGACGGTAACTTGCATTGTCAATATCCATATCTGTCACAAAGATCATACGTGGAAGATGATTTTTTTCACAGATTTCCCAGGCGCGCCGCGTGCCTGTCTCGATTCCCGCTTTTCCGGAAATAACGATAATTGCTGCATCCGCTGCGGAAACTGCCTCTTCGACTTCCCCGACAAAATCAAAATAGCCTGGGGTATCCAAAACATTAATTTTGCTGTCTTTCCACGGGATCGCGACCACAGAAGTATGGATCGAAAACTGGCGTTTCGTCTCCTCCTTATCAAAATCACTGATGGTATTTTTATCTGCGACCGTCCCCATACGTGTCGTCAGACCTGCCAGATATGCCATGGCTTCCACCAGGGAAGTTTTGCCGCATCCTCCATGCCCCAGGAGAACCACATTACGAATTCTGTCTGTCGTATATACGTTCATAGTAAAACCCTCCTTTTTTAGAATATTTACTCTTTTATGGTTATATTCTACTAATTTTCAGAAAGTTTTACAACCTTTTTATGCATTTTGTTGAAGTATTTTTGCCGCAAGTTCTTCCAGATACGTCCAGCGATCCATTTTTTCTTCCAATTGTGTTTCCAGCTGCGTTTTTTCTTCTGTCAGTTCATTCAGCTTCACAAAATCCCGTGCGCAGGATGCCATCTCCCCATCAATCTCTCCCAGCCGTGTTTCCAAAGCTGCAATGTCGTCCTCAATGGTTTCATATTCTTTCTGTTCTTTATAGGAGAATTTTAATTTATTTTCATGTTTCCATGTAGAACGTGAATCTTCTGTCGCCTGTTTTTTCTGTACATTTGCCGTCTCTTCATTTTTACGGAACGAATCGCCTGCAGTATCTACAAATTTTCCTTCCTCTTCGGCCCGTCTGTGGTAGTCCGTATATCCGCCCTCATACTGGCAGAGCTTTCCGTTTCCCTCAAAAGCAAAGATTCTGTGCACCACACGGTCCAGAAAATAACGGTCATGCGATACCGTAATCACAATACCGTCATAATGATCCAGATAATCTTCAAGAATGGTCAGTGTCGTGATATCAAGATCGTTGGTTGGTTCGTCAAGAATCAGTACATTGGGAGCTTCCATAAGGACCCGCAGCAGATTCAGTCTGCGCTTTTCTCCGCCGGACAGTTTTTTGATCTGTCCATACTGTTCTTCCGGTGGAAACAAAAACTGATCGAGCATTGCGGATGCCGAAACCAGTCCATCTTCTGTGCGTACATATTCTGCTGTATTTTTGATATAATCAATCACGCGAAGCTTTGGGTCCATATATGCAATTCCCGCATTCTCATCCTGTTCGATCTCCTGTGTGTAATATCCGATTTTTATCGTCTGTCCAATGGTTACTTCCCCAGCATCCGGCAAAATTCTGCCATCAATAATTTTCATAAGTGTTGTCTTGCCGCATCCGTTTTTCCCGACAAAACCAATCCGGTCATTTTTTAAGAAGATATAGGAAAAATCAGAAATCAGTACATGATCTCCATATGTTTTTGTAATATGTGATAATTCCACGGTTGTTTTTCCCATACGGGAGGACACCGAACCGATTTCGATCTTTTTATCAACATCCGGCTTTTTTTGATCCCGCAAGGCCTCATAGCGCTGGATATGTGCTTTCTGTTTGGTGGAACGCGCCCTTGCCCCGCGCTGCATCCATTCGATTTCCTTGCGCAGAATGGACTGTCTTTTCCGTTCGCCTGCCCAGGCAATGTCTTCCCTCTCCTGTTTGGCCGCAAGATATCCGGAATAGTTTGTCTCATAGCTGTAAATCTGTCCTTTATCAACTTCCACAATCCGGTTGCATACACTGTCCAGAAAATACCGGTCATGTGTCACCATAACCATTGCTCCCCGGTAATTTTTCAGATAATTTTCCAGCCACTCTGCCATTTCGGCATCCAGATGGTTCGTCGGCTCATCCAAAAGCAGTACATCACACGGAGTAAGGAGCACTGCAACAAGAGCCAGTCGTTTCCGCTGTCCGCCGGACAAATGTCCCACCGGTTCATCGAAATTGTATATGCCAAGCCGCGTCATCATGGATTTGGCATTGCTTTCCAGATTCCATTTTTCATGTTCTTCCCGGTCTTCCTGCTGATGCACACTTCCAATTTGCGCATAAGAAAGTACATTCTCAAGTGCTCCTTTTTGCGGGTCAAATTCCGGCATCTGCGGCAGATAGCGAATCACAAGATGATTGGCCCGTACGACATTTCCGGCATCCGGTTCTTCGAGTCCTGCCATAATTTTTAACAGCGTGGATTTTCCGGTTCCATTGATGCCTATGATTCCGACTTTTTCCCCATCCTGCAGATAAAACGATGCATCGTGAAACAACTCACGCTGTGTATAAACTTTTGTAATATGATCAACGGTAAGTAAATTCATAAAAATTCCTCTTTCTGCTTCCTTTCGCCTTTTTATTATCACACGAACGGACAATTGTTGCAAGTGCTGTCACACATTCCTCTTTTGACACTCCTGCCATTCTATAGTACAATAAACACATCAATTACATAATATAAAGGAAATAAACTTATGGCTTTTCAAACAATCGGTTTTATCGGACTGGGTCTGATTGGAGGTTCGATCGCCAAAAAAATGAAATCCAATCAGCCGGACATCAAAATTTATGCCACGGCACATCATAAAGAAACCATCCAAGAAGCGTACCGTGAGGGGCTGATCGAAAACAATGATCTGTTACCACTGTCTGCTTTTTCTGACTGTGATTATATTTTTTTATGTGCCCCGGTTCAACGGAACCTTGCATATCTGCGTCAGTTAAAAGATATTATCCGCAGCGACTGTTATATCACAGACGTTGGAAGCACAAAAACGGAAATTCATGAAGAAGTGATACGTCTTGGCATGGAGGCCAATTTTATCGGCGGGCATCCCATGACCGGTTCCGAAAAAACAGGCATATTAAGTGCCACCAATACGCTTTTGGAAAATGCATACTATATTATCACCCCGACCGCCCTGACTCCAAAGGAAGAAATTTCGGAATTTCGTGATTTTGTATTGTCGCTTGGAGCAATTCCACTGATTTTGGATTATAAAATACACGATTACTCTACGGCAGCCATCAGCCATCTGCCGCACATGATCGCATATTCGCTGGTCAATCTGGTCCACCAGATCGATGATGACAAAGAAACCATGAAAACCATTGCTGCCGGGGGATTTAAGGATATCACAAGAATTGCATCTTCTTCGCCTGTGATGTGGCAGAATATCTGTGCTTCCAACCGGGAACCGCTTCTTTCACTGATGGATCAGTACCTTGCCATTCTGACGAAGCTTCGCGGATACATTGACAGTTCCAATGAACAGGCACTGCTTTCCTTCTTTCAGCAGGCAAAAGACTACCGGGATTCCATCACACTGCCAAGTGTCAAATCCCCTACGGTATATTACGAATGTTTTGTGGATCTGGTCGATGAAACCGGCGGTATTGCTGCTGTTGCTGGGCTGCTCGCACAGTACCATATCAGCATCAAAAACATCGGTATTGTAAATAACCGGGAATTTGAAGAAGGTGTTCTTCAGCTCGCGTTTCCTGACAAACAGACTCTGACCCGTGCCAAACGTCTGCTTACCGACAATGGCTATATGGTTCACGAACGGTAAAACATAAATGGTTTTCCCATAAAAAATACAGGCTCCGGATAATTTCCGGAGCCTGTATTTTTATTTGCACAAGGTATCGAGTATTTCAAAATAGTTTTCAAACGTCTTCCTGCAGCAGGAAGGATTTTCAATCACAATACCGTCTGTCACAAGTCCCGGAATTGCAAAAGCCATCGCAACCCGGTGATCCTCGAACGTTTTTATTTTACATCCATGCGGTTTTCCCGGATGAATCACAATACGGTTCTCATCCAGCTGCTCGCATGCGATTCCCATTGCCTTCAGATTGGTAAGAATCGCGGCAAAACGGTCACATTCCTGATAACGGATATGTCCGATTCCGGTAATCTCCACGGTTTCACTGGCAAAACACGCAATTGCCGCCAGTGTCAGAGCCTGATCTGAAAATGCAGAAAAGTCAAATACCCCTCCCAGGAATCCTTCCGTCGGCGGATACATCCGGATTCCATCCGGTTCTTCCTCTGTCCGGCATCCCATCTGTTCCAGCACATGTAAAAAAGAAGTATCTCCCTGTAAGCTTTCCCAGTGTACATGGCAGACCTTTGCAGGAACGCCGACAACCGGGCACATCGCATAAAAATAAGAAGCTGCCGAAACATCCGGTTCAATCTGATACTCTCTTGCCTGATATGCTGCATGTTCCGCAATCACAAAAGTATCGGATGCAGGTCGTTGTACTTCCACACCAAACTGCTTCATCATGGCAACCGTCATCTCTACATAAGCCATTCCATGATGCCCTTTGACGTGAATCCGGAATTCTTTCTGAAACAGCACGGAAGAGATCAAAAGTGCACTCAGAAACTGACTGCTTTTTTCAACATCAATGGTTACTTCGTGTCTATTCACACCACTGTTTCCGATCGCAAATGGGAAATGTCCTGATGCTTCCTTATAAGTAACTTCCGCCCCAAGGTCTTGAAGTGCCTGCAGCAATTCTTCCATCGGGCGCTTTTTCATCTGCTCGGAAGAGTTCATATGATATTCTCCCTCACACAGACCAAGGTATGCCGTCAGAAAACGGGCAGCAGTTCCTGCACTTCCCACATCAACGGAAGCTTTTGTCTTTGGAACCCTGCCCCCTTTTCCTTCAATGGAGACAACCGCATGCGGCTCATCAATTTCCACCACAAAGCCCAGGTCCTGCAAAGCCTGCAGGAAATGCCTGCTGTCATCCGAAAAAAGAACCCCTTTAAGAACACTCTTTCCGTTTGCAAGTGCTGCAATCAGAAGTGCCCGGTTTGTAATGCTCTTCGATCCTGGAACCGAAACCTCAACCGGAATTATGTCTGCTTTTTTTACCTCATAAGTATCCTGTAAGATCATAGTTTTTCCCGCCTTATTTTACAGTTCGTTAAAAATCTGATAGATATCAATCTTTAATGCATCGGTATCCGTCATTCCGATAAACACACCGCCATAATGAAATCCGTCCGGCTTTTCTTCGCTGCGGACAATCTGAATGACTGCATCCACCACTTCTTTTGTCCATATCTGGATCTTTGCATCATAATAGGAATTCATTTCCAGTTTCTTTTTACAGTCAAATCCAATTCCGCTTTTTGAAATATCTGTTACATCCACATGCACAAATTTTAAAGTTGTGACCCCGTCTTCATCCAGACGCTCCAACTGTACATTGACATCCAGATCCAGTCTTTTATTTTTCCTTTTTTCTTCCATTTTCCATCCCCTTATACCTTTTCAAACGATAATATAAATATTATTTTATTACATTCAGAAACACATTACAAGTAAAAAAAGGGATATTCCGGGTCGCTTCCCGGAATATCCAATAAAAAGTAATGATTTTATAAAAGTCCCGCCTGCACCAGACGTCCGTGAATCTGCGGTCCGATCCATGCAGCAAGAACCATTTTGATAATGTCAAATACAATAAACGGATAGACGCACATTGTCAACGCCGCCTGTACAGAGGTTTTCATTACCAGTACAAACCATACCGTTCCAAAGATATAGCAAACAGCAGTTCCGAGAATCATGCCGATCATGCCCAATACCAGTTTCCGTCCGGACTTTTCAATAAAAATTCCGGCGATCACAGCCATCGGAATAAACCCGATCAGATAGCCGCCTGTCGGTCCGAACATTTTTGCCGGACCTGCTGTAAAACCGGAAAATACCGGAACGCCAACCAGTCCGATCAGAAGGTAAACAATATAGCTAACCGTCTCCCTCCGAGTGCCTAAAATATAAAGTCCGAAATAAATCACCAGATTGGTAAGAGAAATCGGAACATCTCCAATCGGGATGGACAATGGTGCCAAAATACAGGTTACAGCTGTGAGAACACCGATCACAGCAATGGTTTTTACCGACATTTTCTTTGGTGTCGCGCTTACAGTGTCATTCATTTTTTTCTTCCTTTCCATACGAATTTAACGTGTTAAGTATACACGCATGGCTTTTTATTGTCAACCGCCATTTTTTACTGGTTAACAATTACTTTTAGGAAAAATTATTGCGGTATATGTAAATAAGTGCTAATATAAAAGAATAGCTTTGGGTTGAATTATGCGAAAACGTTTATAAAAAATTATGGGGTTACATACAATGACAGATCATTCTATTTCAGAAAAAATTGAATATAAATATCTTTCTTTTATTAACAAGGTATTTTGGGTTGTACATATTGGATTTCTTCTTTTATTTGCAAATTTAAAAATCAACTTTATGGTTTATTTTAATTTAGGAAGCATCCTTTTTTACACACTGGCTTTTTTTATGCTGCAAAAATTCAAAATACATTTGTATGTCTACCTCGCTTCCATTGAAATTCTCCTACATATGTCGGCTGCGACACTTTGCGTGGGGCTTGGCTGCAATTTTCAGTTATGTCTGTTCGGCGTGATTTTGTTTTTCTTTATTATAGAATGTATCCTTCCGGACAAGAAGAAATCCATAACACCCGTGTTGATTCTGAGCAGTCTTTACTCCGTTGCCATCGTTGCCTTATACGTGGCGGGAAACCGGATTTCACCTTTTTATCCCCTTTCCCTGACGGAAACAGGTATCCTGGCAGTCGTAATCGTAATTTTTGTACTCCTGCTGATCATTACTTCCATGCTTTTCTTACTCCGGTATATGGTTCATGAGGAAGAAAAACTTACTAAAAAAGCAGAATACGATGCCCTGACAGGTATTCCGAACCGTTTTTTTATGATGGACGAGATTCAAAAACTTTTTATCGAAAATGGACAAAAGGATTACTATCTTGCCATGATCGATATCGACAATTTCAAAAACATCAACGATACCTACGGACACAACACCGGGGATGACGCATTAAAAATTCTTGCAAAAACCATCATCCTGCAGGCACAGAAACATGGATTTAAATACTGCCGCTGGGGCGGTGAAGAATTTCTTCTTCTGGGGAAATGCCGTTCGGGTGAAATTCCAAAAGATATCCTTGAAGAACTCCGCAGCGCAATCAGTTCCAACTGTGTGCGGACATCAAGAGAAAGTTTCCGCTATACCGTAACCATCGGTGCCGGAAAATACACTTCCGGTCAGTCGGCAAAAGAGTGGCTTGATTTTGTAGACAAACAGCTCTATAAAGGAAAGCGTTCCGGAAAAAACCAGGTCGTATGTTCATAAAAAGAACTGTCACAAAGCAGGAAATGAATTTTTCTTTTCCTGTTTGTAACAGTTCTTTTGTGATTCTTTATTTAATCAGCATAGCATCGCCAAAGCTAAAGAAACGATATCTTTCTTTTACAGCGATCTCATACGCATGAAGCACATGCTCCCGTCCTGCGAGTGCCGATACAAGCATCACAAGCGTTGACTGTGGCAGATGGAAGTTGGTAATCAGGGCATCAATCACTTTAAACTGATACCCCGGATAAATAAAGATTTCCGTCCAGCCGCTGGTCTCATGCAGCCGTCCGTTTTCATCTGCGGCGGCTTCCAGCGTACGCGTACTGGTTGTGCCGACCGCAATCACCCGGTGTCCGCTTTCCTTCGCGCGGTTGATCTTATCCGCAGCTTCCTGTGACACCATATAAAACTCTGAGTGCATATGGTGATCCAGTACATTTTCTACTTTTACCGGACGGAACGTGCCAAGTCCGACATGCAGGGTTACTTCTGCGATATCGACTCCCATATCCTTTACTTTCTGCAGCAGTTCTTTCGTAAAATGAAGCCCTGCTGTCGGGGCAGCGGCAGATCCGTCATACTTTGCATATACGGTCTGATAGCGATTTTTATCTTTCAGCTGATGCGTAATATATGGCGGCAGCGGCATCTGTCCCAGCTGATCCAGAATCTCTTCAAAAATTCCGTCATAATGGAACTGAATCAGACGGTTTCCTTCTTCTACTACATCCACGACTTCTGCCGTCAGAAGCCCGTCTCCGAACACAAGTTTTGTGCCCGGTTTTGCTTTTTTCCCCGGTTTTACGAGTGTCTCCCAGATATCATTTTCCTTGCGTTTTAATAAAAGTACTTCGATTTTTGCCTGTGTGTCCTCTTTCACTCCGAACAGACGTGCCGGAATCACCTTTGTGTTGTTGATCACCAGACAATCACCCGGGTGAAGATATTCCAGAATATCCGTAAAATGCCGGTGTTCCACGTCCCCGGTCTGACGGTCAAGCACCATCAGCCGGGAGCTGGAACGATCCTCCAGAGGGTCCTGAGCGATCAGTTCCTCCGGCAGATCATAGTCATAATCTTTTACATTCATTCCTTCTGTCATGATTAGCCCCTCAACTGGATTCCGATATTTTTCAGTCCGCTTAAGATTTTATCCATAGCACCCGTAATATCGCTCTCTTCCAGATTCTTATCTTTTCCGCGGAACTTCAGAGAGTATGCGACAGACTTAAAGCCTTTATCAATCTGCTCTCCTTCGTATACATCAAATAACTCATAATTTTCCAGATACTTCCCACCGTTTTCCTCGAATACTTTCTCGATATCACCTACCAGAATATTCTTTGGAACAACCATGGACAAGTCACGGGAAGAAACCGGGAAGTTGGTAATTCCCTCATATTTGTAATCAAAGGATGCACGGGATACCATCTCCGGCATATCAATCACTGCAATATATACGCGCTCTTTGATGGCATAATTTGCAGCAACCGTTGGATGTACCTCTCCGAGATATCCGATCACAGCTCCATCATATACGATAGCCGCCTTGCGTCCCGGGTGCAGGAACGGAAGCTCGGCATGTGGATCATACTGCGCCTTCTTGCGAAGACCTGTCTGGTATAAGAGTTCCTCGATCACACCCTTCATGGTAAAGAAATCACCGTCTCCGTACATACCAAACGTCAGCTGCATACGTTCTTCCGGAAGTTCCGTCAGCGGAAGCTGCTTCGGCAGATAGATATTTCCCATCTCGTACAGGCGTACATCTTTGTTTCTGCGTCCAAAGTTCGTAGACAGGGAAGTCAGCATTCCGTTCAGTGGCAGCGTACGCATAATGGAATAATCTTCCCCAAGCGGATTGGAAATCACAACCGTTTTACGCCACTTGGAATCCTCCGGAATCAGTAATTTGTCAAATACTTTCGGACTCTCGAAAGAATAAGTCATTGCCTGTGAAAAACCACAGAACTCTGCAATCTCACGTGCCTTTTCTTCCATACGCAGCTTAAAGCTCTTTCCTCCGGCCGTAGACTCTCCGCTCGGAAGAGACGTTCCGATCTTGTCATAGCCGTAGAAACGTGCTACTTCCTCTGCCATATCTGCGTCACAAAGCAGATCCTGTCTCCAGGACGGAACAAGAATCTCATTCGTTGCTTCGTCATATCCCAGATCAATTTTTTTGAAATATCCGATCATATCCCCGGCCGGAATATCCGTTCCCAAAAGCTTATTGTACTTGTCCGGTTCGAACGGAATCTTTACGCCCTCACGCTTCACAGGATAAATGTCAACGGCTCCACCTACAACCTCGCCGACGCCTAACTCTTCTACCAGCTGGCAGGCACGGTTCATCGCTTCCATGGCAAGATTTGGATCTAAGCCTTTTTCAAACTTAGCCGAAGCATCGGTACGAAGTCCGATGCGCTTTCCGGATTTGCGGATATTGGTTCCATCAAAGCATGCTGCCTCAAATAACATGGTTGTTACATGATCGGTAATCATGGAATTTTCTCCACCCATGATACCGGCAATGCCTACTGCTTTTTTTGCATCACAGATCATCAGTACATTTTCATCCAGCTGACGTTCCTGTCCGTCCAGCGTCACAAATTTTTCACCTGCAGCTGCACGGCGGACAATAATCTCTTTTCCTTCAATCGTATCCAGATCATAGGCGTGCATCGGCTGTCCGTATTCTTCCATCACATAATTCGTAATATCTACAAGATTATTGATCGGACGGATTCCATGTGCACGAAGACGTTCCTGCATCCACTTCGGAGATGGGGCAAACTTAATATTCTTTACAACTCTTGCTGTGTAACGGCTGCAAAGATCCTGATCCTTTACCGATACTTTGATGTAATCATTGACATCTTCGTTATTTCCGGTTTCTGTTACGACAGGAGGTACAAATTCCTTATGGAACGTGGCTGCTGCCTCACGCGCAATGCCGAGTACGGAAAAACAGTCTACACGGTTGGATGTAATCTCATATTCAACAACGCTGTCATCCAGTCCTAAATAAGCAACCGCATTTTCTCCGACAGGTGCATCCTCGTCAAAGATATACAGTCCGTTCTCCGGTGCGTCTGGGAACATTTCACGGTTCGAACCGAGTTCCTCAATCGAGCACATCATGCCAGAAGACTCAACCCCGCGAAGCTTTCCTTTTTTAATTTTGATTCCACCAGGAGTTTTTGTTCCATCATGTCCTCCTGCGACACGTCCGCCGTCTAAAACAACCGGAACTTTTGCCCCTTCAAATACGTTTGGTGCACCGGTCACAATCTGCAGCGTTTCGCTTCCAACGTTTACCTGGCAGATGACAAGTTTGTCGGCATCCGGGTGTTTTTCAATCTTTGTAACCTGTCCGATGACGATCTTGTCAAGATCTGCATCGAGCTGCTCATATCCCTCAACTTTTGATCCGGAAAGTGTCATGGCATCGACATACTCCTGCACGCCGCAGTCAAGTCCCGGAACTAAAGCTTTGATCCATTTTAATGATGTATTCATTCTTTTTCTCCTCCTAGAACTGTTTTAAGAAACGATCGTCATTCTCATACAGCAGACGCATATCGTCAATCTCATATTTCAACAGGGTAATACGCTCCAGACCGATACCAAATGCAAAGCCGGAATATTCTTCCGGATCAATACCGCTCATACGAAGCACTCTTGGATGTACCATTCCACAGCCAAGGATTTCGATCCATCCCTCACCTTTGCAGAAACGGCATCCTTTTCCGCCACATTTAAAACAGGAAACATCCATCTCGGCCGATGGCTCCGTAAATGGGAAATGATGCGGACGGAATTTTACTTTTGTTTCTTTTCCAAACAGCTTCTGTACAAACTGGGTCAGTGTTCCCTTTAAGTTAGAAAACGTGATTCCCTTGTCAATGACCATTCCCTCAATCTGATGGAAAGAAGGCGAATGGGTCGCATCCACTTCATCCGCACGGAACACACGTCCCGGTGCGATCATACGGATCGGAGGTTTCTTCTGCTCCATCACACGCACCTGAACCGGTGAAGTCTGTGTACGCAGCAGGATCTTATCATTGATGTAGAAGGTATCCTGCTCATCTTTTGCCGGATGGTTTGCCGGAATGTTTAATGCTTCAAAGTTGTAATAATCGTATTCCACTTCCGGTCCTTCTACAACTTCATATCCCATACCGGTAAAAATACGCTCTACCTCTTCAAGTACCATGGTATTCGGATGGCTGTGTCCCACACGGTTTTTCTTTGCCGGAAGGGTAACGTCGATCACTTCATTTTCCAGACGATGTTCAAGCTCCGCAGCCTCGAGTTTTTTCTTCATCTCATCGAGTTTATTTTCAATTTCCTGACGGGTTTCATTTACCCACTGTCCCACCTTCGGGCGATCCTCCGGTGCAACCTCTTTCATACTCTTTAATACGGCGGTGAGTTCCCCTTTCTTTCCAAGAACGGCGACACGCACATCGTTGAGTTTTGCAAGTCCGTCAGAATTTTCAATCTGTGCTATTGCATTTTCTCTGATTTTCTGCAATTTTTCTTTCATGGTACTCTCCTTTTACATATTTTCTTTCATAATAATTGTTTTTACGCAATTTTCTACTGTGGAACCGGAACTGTTTTCTGGCATAAAAAAATCCCTGCTATGCATAATTGCATATCAGGGACGAAAAATTCCGCGTTACCACCCAGATTCCCATATCCTGTATCTATATGGACTCTCATTCTGCTTAACGTGCAGTGACCGTCGCAGGCTAAAAATCCTTGTGTTCACCTGCGCAGCTCCTGTGGGAAAATTCACATGCTGGCGTATCATAAGGAAGCTTACAGCCGATGACTTCCTCTCTCTGTATGTCGTTCAGATGCTACTGACACATTCATTGCTTTTTACACATTTGTCATTTTACCACAGTCTCCTTTTATGTGTCAAGATCAAAGACATTGGTAAATGTAACATCCTTAAAATAAAATCCGAGAATTTCCTGCCATTTCTTTCCTTCTTTTCCCATGGCGTCCGCACCGTACTGACTCATTCCGATTCCATGCCCGAATCCGCCTCCGGTCAGCACGATGGTTCCTTTTTTCTGACTTTTTATTTCAAAGCACGCACTCGGGACGGAAGAGGCACGATGTTTATTGGTTCCGTCTGCAAGATCAAGATCCAGCAGATACTTTCCGAGTGCATACCGGATTTCATTTTCCTTTTCGATCGTCCGCTCTCCTTTTTCAAAAACCATGGTAAGAGACAGTACATATCCGGAAGTGCTTCGTTTATTGACTTTCAGTTTTTTCAGTTTTCCATATGTTTCATCCATGCCCAGCTTTGCCGACAGGGTAGCCGTCCATCGGAAATACGGGGAATTTTCATCATAGGCATCCGCTTTTGCTGTAATAAATTTATGAAAGGCTTTATCCGAAGACAGATCTTTTGTCTTTTCCCTGGTATGGTTTTCCGCCAGCAGATATCCCGGAGATGCGGCATTCCATACTTCCAGATTTTCAGAATATCCCGGGGAAGTGGAATAATAATAACAGTCCGCAAGTTTTCCTTTGTACGTCATCACCATGCCTGCGGTATCCGCCACAGCCTGATCCGTCACTTCATAGGAAGTTGTTGCATGATAGGCCTGATAGGCAATGGAATCATCCAGATTTGCTCCGTACCGGGCATACGTATCGTTTTTCATCTGCCCGTATGTAAATGTGCGCGCACATACCGCCTGTGCTTTTAAGGCTTCATAGGAAAAAGATAATGGCATTTCAGAAGGCAGAACATAACGAATATAATCTTCCATCGGAATTTCATTGATCAGGACATATCCCTTTTTTTCCTTCCGGAGAATCAGATCTCCCTCGTACCCGGAACCATACGGGTTTCCGTTTTTATCACATCGATACAAAAGGCCACCGGTATCCGGAGAAATTTTTATCTCTTTTCCCGTTTTTTCCCCCTTCAGAAGTTTTTCTGCATCTGTTACGGTGTCCTTCTTCCTTTTATTTCCATCCACGGTATAGGCATCCCCGCTGCAAACAAAAAGACTGGCATATGTATTTTCTTTTCCGTTTTTGAGCAGCACACGGACCTTTTCTGCCATGTCCTCCTGATAGCTTACAAGTGCACAGGCTTTCTGCTCTGCAACAACCAGTTCCACTTTGGAATTTCCTACAACAAGATCTGAAATCTTTCCCTGACGGACAGGAATTTTTGCATGTCCGGAACTTGCCACAAGATACACCGGCAGATCTTTTTCTGCCGAAAGCGGTTCATATCCCTCTATCTGAACACTTTTTGAGGAGTAACTTGTCAGAACCCCCTTGATCGTTGAAGGTTTCGCATAAATTTTAGTAACCTTTCCCTTCGTCAGTTCAATATCCGCAACCCCCGTATATTTTTTCTCCGGCTTTCCCTCCGCAAAATAGGTTTCTCCCCGATATAATACAATGATATCCTTTTCTTCACTCTTTAAGATATATGCATTGCTGAGCATCCCGGAAACGGAACGGTCAAATGTTTCTTCTTTTTGATCTTTCCCTGCCGTTTTGGAAAGACGGGATACCAGAATTAAAGTTATCGCAACGGTAATTACCGCAAGCAGCAGAATCAGAATCCCCATCATCTTCATTTTGTCTCTTTTTTTCATGAAGCACTCTCCGTTTTTATTAATTCATCTGTCATTGACACAAAATAAGGAGCCACCGTTCTCCGGCAGCTCCCCTTCTCTTTTGTACGCTGTAACATTCTTTGGTATATAATAAATTCTTTGGTATCTTATATTAAATACTTTTTCTTTGGTAAGTTACCCAAAATGCCGGTTCCTGCAATTTAGACTCCTAGCCAATGCTAGGTGGGCGACCGCAGTTTCCCTTCTGTCTTCCGCTGACTGTGGCGGCCTGACATCCAGAAAAATCATATAGGAATCCCGTTTAAAGTAAATGTAGGTTCTAAATAGCAAGAGTTGTCGTACATTTCAGGCATCTCTTTCTGCCGTCTTTTATGCGATACCGCATCCGGCAACTTTCTCTTTTGTACTGCATTTATTATACTTTATTTTTACCTGAATTTCAAGGTCTGATTCTATGTACTTTTTTCCATTTCCGCATACTGCTTTAAGGGAAAAATTTGTCTTTTATTTTACGCATTCCGCTTACAAATGCAAACAATGCTGCCAAAAATGCACCAAGTTCCACATATGTCCAGATGCGTCCGAGCGTAATCACCTTAGTATCACATAAAATTCCGATTGCTCCCACAACGACTGCTACCGCCGCAAATCCATACAGCCACGGTGTTATTCCCCGGATATACGCCTCGGGATCTTTACACTTCTTAATTTCTTCTTTCGGGACAACCAGGTCACTGATCTGTCCGCTTTTTTTCATTTTTGCAGCAGAAACAGCCAGATAAATGCCTACAAAAACGATCACAATATCCATAAGTAAAATTGTTTTCATGATTTTTCCTCCTGTTTTATAGTATCACACACGAAAAAACTTTTTACCATCGGCAAAAATAGTCAAATTTCATTGATTATTTTATACATTTATAGTAAAATATACTTAATATGTAACAAAAAGGAGAATGTATATGCGCATTGAGGACACTACAATTTTAATTACTGACGATTCGATTCTTGCACGTAAACAGTTAAAGGACATCATTTCCACTCTCGGCACTCCGGTATTCGTGGAAGCCACCGATGGACAGAGTGCGATTGACAAATATAAAGAAGTACATCCGGATCTGGTATTTCTTGACATTGTTATGCCAAAAAAAGACGGCAATGATGCCATCCGTGATATTATGGAATTTGATCCGGAAGCTACAATCATCATCGCTTCTTCTGTCGGAACACAGTCCCAGCTGAAAAATGCACTGGAAGCGGGCGCAAAAGATTTCATTCAAAAGCCACTGGACAAGGAACAGGTGCTTGCTGTCGTTAAGCGCTTCCTGGAAGGGAGATAATCGTTATGTATACACAATTTTTTGGAAATTATCTGCTTGCCAACGGATATGTGACCCGTGATCAGCTGTTTTCAGCGATGCGTCAGGAAGCAGATCAGCATATGAAACTCGGTACCCTTGCCATTCATGCCGGATACATGAATGCAGCCCAGGTAGATGATGTTGTCATTCACCAGACCCACCAGGACAATCGTTTCGGTGAGCTGGCGATTCAGCTCGGATACCTGACCGAAGCCCAGGTGGAAGAACTGTTAAAACAGCAGACCCCTGCCTTCCTTTCTCTTGGACAGGTTCTTTTGGATGAAGGAGTTCTGACAAACACCGATTTCGAACAGATCATACAGGATTACCGTTCCAAAAACGGCATGGAAGATGAAGAAAGCCTTATCGAGCGCCGGAAAAATATCCAGCAGTTGTTTGAAAACTTTTTTTCATCAACCGACGCTGCTCTTTCGGAAAAAGGACATATGTTTATCGAGCTTTTATTTAACGATTTTATCCGTTTTATCGGTTCCGATTACACACCGCTTTCCGTGGAAGAAGTCACTGAGGCTTCCATTGCCTGTTGTGTAAAGCAGGAAATTCATGGTGACTATGCGATTAACACCTATATTTCCATGGATCTGGACACGGCGATTGCCTTTGCTACCCGCTATGTCCATGAGCAGTTCCATTCTTACGATGAATACGTTCAGGCTTCTCTGGAGGATTTTTTGAATCTGCAGAACGGATTATTCATTGTAAATGTATCAAACACCTCTAACACAGAGTTAACACTCGGTGCTCCGGAGCATATTACCGTTTCCCCGATTCAGTTTTCAGGACGCACCTTGCATATCCCGGTTCTGTATACGTTTGGAACGATTGATTTTTATATGGAACGTGTTTCCATTAAAGAATAAAATAGGATTTTCCTTAAAGTAAAATGCCATAAAAAACGTCTGCCACAAGGCAGACGTTTTTTTATGTTTCCACTATAATACTTTAGAAAGGAACTCGCACAAACGTGGATTTTCCGGGTGGGAGAAAAATTCCTTCGGTGTATTCTCCTCCTGAATCTGTCCTTCATTGATGAACATTACACGGCTTGCCACTTCCCTGGCAAATCCCATCTCATGTGTGACAACCACCATCGTCATTCCATCTCTGGCAAGTTCTTTCATAATCTCAAGTACTTCTCCTACCATTTCCGGATCAAGTGCAGAAGTCGGCTCATCAAACAGCATCACATCCGGATTCATAGCAAGTGCACGCGCAATCGCAATACGCTGCTTTTGTCCTCCGGAAAGCATTGCAGGATAGACATCCGCTTTATCCGAAAGCCCTACGCGTACCAGCAGTTCATCTGCACGTTTCGAAGCCTCTTCTTTTGTCATGAGCCCGGTCTGTACCGGGGCAAGCATGATATTCCCTTTTACGGTATGGTTGGGAAAGAGATTAAACTGCTGAAACACCATTCCGATTTTCTGACGCATTTTATTGATGTCAACGGAAGAATCCGTAATATCCGTTCCCTCAAAAAGAATGGAACCGGAGGTTGGTTTTTCCAGAAGATTCATGGAGCGCAGAAACGTAGATTTTCCGCATCCCGACGGTCCGATAATTGCAACAACCTCTCCCTGCGAAATCGTTGTTGATATTCCGTTTAATACCTTAACATGGTCAAAAGATTTACAAAGATCTCTCACTTCGATCAATACATTTTTGTTATCGCTCATTTGTCCGCAACCTCGTTTCCAGTTTGTGTACTCCTGCCGTAAGGATCATTACCAGTACCAGATAAATGACCGCAACGCCGAATAACGGAAGAAACGCATCATATGTCTGGCTTCGAATAATGTCACCGCCTTTTGTCAGATCCGGAATTGCAATGTATCCACTGATGGATGTCTCTTTCAAAAGTGTAATAAATTCATTTGCCAGCGCCGGAAGGACATTTTTAAATGCCTGAGGAAGAATGATCAGCCGCATGGTCTGGGTGTAATTCAACCCAAGGCTTCGTCCGGCCTCAAACTGTCCCTCATCCACAGACATAATTCCGGAACGGACAATCTCTGCCACATAAGCCGCCGAATTCAATCCGAACGCAATCACTGCAACCAGAATCTTATTATCCAGTGCAACGAGAATAATATAATACATGATCAGCAGCTGCACCATCGTCGGGGTTCCCCGCCATATGGTCAGATACACTTTACAGATAAAATTCAGGATATTCAGTCCGCCATGCTTGTCATGTGTAGACCGGATGATTGCAACCAGAAATCCAAGAACAATTCCCAGAATAACCGCAAGGGCTGCAATCAGCAATGTATTCCCCAGCCCACGCAGCAGATACAGATAACGGTCGCTCTCTATAAAATCCTGTTGAAATTTTGCAATAAAATCACTCACTGTTTATCCTCCGAAACAAATTATTTGTTTCTTACAACGATTACCTGACAAGCCTTTGTATAGGTATCCGTAAAGTCAATATTTTTCTTACGATCCTCAGTTACCGTGATTCCGGCAGCACCAAAATCAGCTTTTCCGGAAGATACCGCTGCGATGATCGCATCAAACTCCATATCTTCAATCTTCAGCTCATATCCGAGTTTATCACAGATTGCTTTTGCAATATCTGCATCAATTCCTACAATCTGATCTCCGTCATAATATTCGTATGGCTCAAACTGCGCATTGGTTGCCATAGTAAGTGTTCCGTTTGGATACTCGGTTCCGTCCGGTGTCTCATATGGATGCTTTCCAGCCTCATCTCCGATATAATTGCTGGTGATGGAATCAATGGTTCCATCCTTTTGCAGTTCTTCAATCGCGCTGTTAAATTTATCGGTCAGATCCGAATTGCCTTTGGCAATACAGATGGCATACTCTTCCGGATCAAACGTATCGGATAAAATCTTTAAATCATCATTTTTTTCAACAAAAGCTTCTGCCGGCTGCTGATCAATGATCACACAGTCAATCTTTCCTGTTTTTAATGCCTGAATGGCATCTGCGCCTTTATTGTATCGTTCTACCGTACTGCCATCATTCTTTTCATACTCTGTGGCATCCGAATCTCCGGTTGTACCGAGCTGTACTCCGATTTTTTTCCCCGGAAGATCATCTCTGGAGTTCACACTGTTGGCAGGTACGGATGAACCGCAGCCTGCTGTTGCAGCTGCCATGGCAGAAACAAGTAAAAGCGAAATCAATTTCTTTTTCATAATCTTTGTCCTCTTTTCATATGTATTTTAAACACCAAGGAATTTTTTAACAACCTGTGGCATTTCTTCCACTTCACATACCGTATCATGAAGTACCGGTGCGGTACGGATCTCTTCGATCGCCTGTGGGACTTTGACATTTCCGATTCTGGAAAGCTCATCTACCAGCTCAAAGTCACCCATAGCATCGTATTTCGGATCAATCGCATCCATAACGCTTCGGGTAAACTTAAACGGACTTGCCGTGCTGGCAATCATGGTCTTTGTCTCGGTATCCCCGGTATCCTTCTTATACTTATCGTATACCCCTGCCGCAACTGCTGTATGGGTATCAATGATATATCCGGTATCCTCATATAATTTTTTGATGGTCTTTGCAGTCTCTTCCTCGCTTGTATAATTTCCGTAGAAATCAGCAAGCTGCGCACGCATCTCGTCTGTGATTGCATATTTTCCGTCTGTGGAAAGTTCTTCCATCATCTTTGTATTCTTTTCTGCGTCGTTTCCGGCAATACGGTAAATCAGACGCTCCAGATTGGAAGAAATCAGAATATCCATGGATGGAGAACTTGTAAGAATGAAATCACGGTTTCTGTCGTATGTTCCGGTGGAGAAGAAATCATACAATACTTTGTTCTCATTGGATGCACAGATCAGTTTTGCAATTGGAAGTCCCATATTCTTTGCATAAAAAGCAGCAAGGATATTTCCGAAATTTCCGGTTGGAACAACAACGTTGATCTTTTCATCTTTTGCAATTGCACCATTTTTATATAATTTTGCATATGCATATACATAATATGCCACCTGAGGAATCAGACGTCCGATATTGATGGAATTTGCAGATGAGAACTGATAACCTGCAACATCAAGTTCTGCTTCAAGTGCAGTATCATTAAACATCTTCTTCACACCAGTCTGTGCCTGATCAAAGTTTCCGTGGATTCCAACCACACAGGTATTTGCACCTTTCTGTGTGATCATCTGCTTTTCCTGGATCGGGCTGACACCGTTCTTCGGATAAAATACAACAATCTTTGTGCCTTCCACATCTGCAAATCCTGCAAGGGCAGCTTTTCCAGTATCTCCGGATGTCGCTGTTAAAATAACAATATCATTTTTCACCTGATTTTTTCTTGCAGAGGTAATCAAAAGATGTGGCAGAATGGAAAGTGCCATATCCTTAAATGCAATTGTCGGACCATGGAACAGTTCCAGATAATAAGCACCGTCCGCATCTACCAGCGGTGCGATCTCCGGCGTATCAAATTTGCTGTCGTATGCTTTTTTGATACAATCCTTTAACTCATCTTCTGTAAAATCCGTAAAGAAACGGCTCATGACTTCATAAGCAGTCTCCTGATAGGACATATCTGCAAGTGTATCCATCGGGACATCCAGTGCCGGGATACGCTCCGGTACAAAAAGTCCTCCATCATCTGCCAGACCCTTTAAAATTGCCTGGGATGCAGTCAGTTTTACTTTATCATTTCTGGTGCTTGAATACATTAATTCCATTTTTTCTTCCTCATTTTACAAAAATTTAATCATAACGTTTCTCGTACATTATAGGTAAAAAAGTGGGTGGTGTCAATGAATTTCCTATGTTATACTACTAAAATAACCTGTCATAGGCGATTGTGAAACGCTCTCCTTGCGCCTGCCGCCGCTTACACGGTCGGACGCGCAATTATCCAGAATTACGAATTTACAGGAATCCGCTTCTACCTTTTTCGATGATTTGCTGTCCGTCCAACGTTCAACAGTTTCTGCGGTCTGTCGGTCTGCCGGGGACACCGTCTGAGCGGGTTCGTGTCTGCCTTAGAGGGAAACTTCGAATAAGCGCGCCCACGGTTCTATTTGCGCAGTCACAGGGTAAAATGTTTAAAACAAAGTATATATCAAGACAAATGGGGAGTGGGCGTAATAAACGTTTCGAAGGTTCCCTCTTAGGCAGACCAGAAATTCGCGAACGGTGTCCCCGGCAGACCGACAGACCACAGAAACGGTCGAAGCGATGCCCGGACACAAAAATTAAGGCAGAAGCGGATTCCTGTAAATTCAGCAATTCTGTCTAAAAAGCGCGCCCGACCGTGTAAGCGGCGGCAGGCGCAAGGAGAGCGTTTCGCAATCGCCTAATAACCTGTCAGGGCGAAAGGAGAATTTATGTTAACCGGTGTATATCTTGCGACAAAAAAAGACAAAACCGTATACTATCGCTCCAATATTACGCACAAAGGCCGTCATATCAGCCTCGGAAGCTTCCCCACGGAAGTTCAGGCACATCAGGCATACACTGCCGCCTGCGAGCTGTTATCCGGTACAGAAACCATCGATGAGGCATTTTACCGGACCAACCAGCTTGCCTTTGAAAAAATTGTTTCGCTGATCAATTTCCGGGATAATCATATGTATATTCCTACCCCCATCTATCTGCGCAAAAATTATTTCAGTTATTATCTGAGTATTCACCGGGAGTTAAAATTTGACATTGATGACCTCTTCTATTACAGCAGCCACCGGATTCTGACGCGCCAGGGACATCTGTATGTCAATCACTATGGAATGCAGCTTACGCTTCTCGGCCGCTACGGCATCAAAACCCATGCGGTAAACGGCAGGGATTTTTGTTTTGTCAACGGCGATGAAAATGATTTCCGCTACTCAAACCTCAAAATCATCAATCCGTATTTTGGTGTCGAACGCATCGACAAAAACGGAACCGAACACTATAAAGTACGTATCCATATCCACGGCAACATCACTGTCGGTAATTACACAAATGCGATTGATGCGGCAATTGCCTATAACAAAGCCGTAGATCTGGCGCATCAGGCCGGCATATCAAAAAATTTCCCGGAAAACTATATCGAGGAGCTGTCTGCTTCGTCCTATGCCGATATTTACCAGCAGATTTCCCTTTCTCCTACATATCTTTCTTACCTAAAAGGACTTCCCCGCAAATAAGGGAAGTCCTCTCTGACATCTTTTTATTATTTCTGGTTGATATAATTGACAAGACCTTCGCAGTCAATAATCTTCTGCATAAATGGTGGAAATGCCTGTCCCTGGAATTTCTTTCCGGTTGTCACATCTGTGATGATTCCGGAATCAAAATCTACTTCCACCTCATCCCCTGCCTGTATTTCCTTTGCGGCCTGTGGGCACTCAATGATCGGCAAACCGATATTGATGGCATTCCGGTAAAAGATTCTGGCAAATGTCTCAGCAATGACACAGCTGACACCGGATGCCTTGATGGAAATCGGTGCATGCTCACGGGAAGAACCACATCCAAAGTTTTTATTGGCTACAATAATATCTCCCACATGTACATTTTTAACGAAATCTTTATCGATATCTTCCATACAGTGTGTGGCAAGTTCTTTCGGATCGGAAGAATTCAAATATCTTGCCGGAATGATAACATCCGTATCTACGTTATCGCCATATTTAAATACACTACCATGTGCTGCTTTCATTTCTTATCTGACCTCCTTTTTCTCCGGCATCTTCTACATTACTTCCGCCGGGCCTGAAATCTTTCCGGTGATGGCACTTGCCGCTGCAACCGCCGGGCTTGCAAGATATACTTCCGAATCTACATGTCCCATACGTCCGACAAAGTTACGGTTTGTTGTGGATACACAGCGCTCGCCTTCTGCAAGTACTCCCATATATCCGCCGAGACACGGTCCACAGGTCGGTGTACTTACGATTGCACCTGCTTCGATAAAGATCTTAAGAAGTCCCTCTTCCATGGCATCCAGATAAATCTGCTGGGTTGCCGGGATTACAATCACGCGGAGTCCTTTGGCTACTTTCTTTCCTTTTAAGATTTCTGCAGCTGTACGAAGATCTTCCATACGTCCGTTTGTGCAGGAACCAATCACAACCTGATCAATTTTCACATCGCCCACTTCATCAATCGTACGTGTGTTATCCGGCAGATGTGGGAATGAAACGGTTGACTTTAAAGTTGAAAGATCAATCGTATATTCTTCGTCATACTCTGCATCCGCATCTGCTTCATATTCCACGAACGGTCTCTTGGAATGTTCTTTCATGTATGCACGGGTCAGATCGTCTACCGGGAAAATACCGTTCTTTCCACCAGCCTCAATTGCCATGTTTGCGATGGTAAAACGGTCATCCATGGAAAGGTATTTGATTCCTTCCCCAACAAATTCCATGGATTTATAAAGGGCTCCATCCACACCGATCATTCCGATGATATGAAGAATCACATCTTTTCCGCCGATCCATTTGTCCGGCTTTCCTACAATATTAAATTTGATTGCAGACGGTACTTTAAACCATGCTTTTCCGGTAGCCATGCCGGCTGCCATATCTGTACTTCCCACACCAGTAGAAAATGCACCAAGTGCACCGTATGTACATGTATGGGAATCTGCACCGATAATCACATCTCCCGCAACCGTAAGTCCTTTTTCCGGAAGGAGTGCATGCTCTATTCCCATCTCACCTACATCAAAATAGTTTGTAATATCATTTTTGCAGGCGAACTCGCGTACGCATTTGCAATGCTCTGCGGATTTAATGTCTTTATTTGGAGCAAAGTGATCCATCACAAGTGCGATTTTATCTTTGTGAAATACACCCTCTACATTCATTTTTCCGATTTCATGAATTGCAACCGGAGAAGTAATATCATTGCCCAGAACCAGATCCAGGTCTGCCTCGATCAGCTGTCCGGCGCTGACAGAAGGCAGGCCTGCATGTGCTGCAAGAATCTTCTGAGTCATTGTCATTCCCATGGATAATTCCTCCTTTAATATCTTATACTACTATGATTTTAGCACAGATTATTTCATAATCCTAATACATAATAAACATATTTACCATAACTATATTTTATGATATAATAACTTATTATAATAAACGGAGGCAATAATGAATCAGAATTTATCTTCTTACTGGATTTTTTATACGGTTGCCAATGCCGGAAATATTTCCAAGGCAGCCAAAGAACTCTACATCAGCCAGCCTGCCATCAGCAAATCCATTCAGAAACTGGAAGAAAATTTAGGATGCAAACTGTTTTCCCGCAGTTCCCGCGGCGTTGTACTGACGGACGAGGGCCAGTTACTTTATGGACATGTAAAGGAAGCCTTTGAAACACTGACACTTGGGGAAGACAAATTAAAACGCTCCATCGATCTTGGTGTCGGTCACCTGCAGATCGGTGTCAGTTCCACACTCTGCAAATTTGTGCTTCTGCCCTATCTGAAAGAATTCATACGGCAGAATCCACATATCAGTATTTCCATCAACTGTCAGTCGACCAACGAAACGCTTGATCTGCTGGATGAAAATAAAATTGACATCGGTCTGATTGGAAAGCCGGATAATCTCAAAAACATCAATTTTTACTATCTGGACAACATTGAAGACATTTTTGTAGCCAATCCGGACTATCTCTCAAATCTGAAAAAAAGAGGAATTACCAGAGATTCCATCCTTGGCAATTCCACACTTATGCTTTTGGATAAGCATAACATGACGCGGCAGTATATTGACGATTATCTGCAGGACAATCATATTTCCGTAGCGGAATCCATTGATATCTCGAACATGGATCTGTTAATTGATTTCGCAAAGATCGGTGTCGGCGTTGCCTGTGTCATCAAAAGTTTTGTCACAAAGGAACTCCAAGAGGGATCTCTCGTGGAAATTCCGCTCGGCATCCCGATCCACAAACGGGAAATCGGCTTTGCATACAAGGAAAACTTAAAGCCATCCAAATCCTTACAGACCTTTATTGACTTTTACCGCACTTACAGACCGGAGGAAACACTATGAAAGAACAGCTTCACACCATCCCAATTTCAGACGCCATGGCAAATGCCGGAGAATGTCCATTCTGCTATATTGAACAAAAAACCGAAGAACACATGATGGATTTCGTCCTCGGACATGGTGCCTCCTACATGGAAGCCGATATCCGCGACATGACAGACCGGGAAGGATTCTGCCGCGCACATTTCAAAAAAATGTTTGATTATGGAAATTCGCTCGGCAATGCCTGGATTTTAAAAACACTGATGAAACATCACGAAGAGGAAATGGATCATGTCTGGAAAACCTTCCGTCCGGACGCTGCTGCAAAACGCAGCAGTCTGTTCGGCAAAAAAACAGATGGTTCTTCCAATTCCATTGTCGAGTGGATCAACCGGCGGGAATCCACCTGTTTCATCTGTAACAGTGTAAAAAATACCTTTCAGGCTTACATGAAAACCTTCTTTTCCATGTACAAAAAAGATGCGGATTTCCGTGCACAGGTGGCAAATACCAAAGGATTCTGCCTCGATCACTTTAAAGTTCTCTGCGAAGGTGCCGACGAACAGCTTTCCGGTGAAGAGAAAAAAGAATTCTATGCCACCGTCCTTCCTCTGATGAAGAAAAATTTCCACCGCGTCTATGAAGACGTTGCATGGTTTATTGAAAAATATGATTACAAAAACAAAGATGCCAGCTGGAAAGATTCCAAAGATGCCATTCAGCGCGGCATGCAGAAATTGCGTGGCAGCGACCCGTCCCTGCCTCCTCATGTGTTAAAAAAATAACTTTTGGTTTCTCCTTCCGGCAACTATAAGATAGCCCGCATCCATCAAAAGCATGCACAGAAATACAAGTGCCGCATAGCCAATAAGATACCCCGGATTTCCCATCCTGTCTGCCAGCCAGACAAGCGGAGATCCGGCGGATGGCCAGTTCACAAACATATAATTCACATCATATCTTTTATCAAACCAGTAAATCGGTATCACAACCGCAGTCAGAAATAACACCACCTGCCAGAGTTTTGCAAAATCCGGTTGGATTTCATGGGATGCAAGTTTTCCTGCCACATACAGTACAATTCCCATATGAAACAAAAAGCCTTCCAGTGTAATGAAATGAATGACCGGATAAAAGTTCCAGTTTGGAAATAAAAGTGCCAGCACTGTTCCCGGGAGACAGATGGTATACAGCACCTGCCCCAGCCATTTCCATTTCGTCAGACAATGAACGACACACAAAATTCCAGCCATGCTGCACAGATGAAACGGGAGTTCATATAAAAACGCTTCATGGATCACGGCAATATAAATTGCTCTCACGACAATCCACACCACAAGGGAACATGCCGTCAGACCATCCATCCGGCGTTTTTTTCTTTCATCCCCTTTTTTATAAATCCATACATATCTGACGCATATGGCAAAAATAATCGAGAGCCACAACAGATGCCATGGACCGAACAACGCAAATCCAATGCCATCCGGAATATGGGTTTCATATGTAAAAAAATAAGAAAGATATGAAAGTTTCACATCAAAGACCTCCTTTTTTACAGTATCTGTGTTTTCCTTTTTATTATGCAAAACACCCTGCGCCTTTTGCGCAGGGTGCCTTTCCCTTAGAAATCTTCTGTCTGCTGTTTTCTGGCAGACAGGAAGCATTTTATTTCATTACAATGTTTACCAGTCTTCCCGGTACATAAATCTCTTTGACAATATTTCCGGTCAGTTTATCTGCAATGACTTCTTTTGCCTTTGCAATTACCTGATCCTTCGGATCATCTTTCTGGATACCAAGCGTTCCCTTTACCTTACCATTGATCTGAACGGCAATCTCCACGGAAGATTCCACCGTCTTTGCCTCTTCAAATTCCGGCCATGTCTGCTGGTATACTCTTCCCTCGCATCCGATAATCTGCCACATTTCTTCTGTGATATGCGGAGCAACCGGATTCAGCAGAATGATCAGTGTCTTTAACTCTCCCCTGGTGATAGAGCCTTTTTTATAAAAATCATTCAAAAGTGTCATCATGGCAGCAATCGCCGTATTGTACTTGAGGTTTTCAAAGTCATTGGAAACCTTCTTGATGGTCTGATGCATCTTGGTCTCAAGATCCTTGGAGTATCCCTCCTCATCAGTCATAAGATCCTGCAATTTCCAGACACGGTCTAAGAATCTGCGGCATCCCTTTACTCCATCTTCCGACCAGGATGCAGCCAGATCAAATGCTCCGATGAACATTTCATACGTACGCAGAGTGTCTGCACCATACTCCTGCACAATATCGTCCGGATTGACTACATTTCCTCTGGACTTTGACATCTTCTCTCCGTTTTCACCGAGAATCATGCCATGGGAAGTACGCTTCTGGTATGGTTCCGGAGTCGGAACAACGCCCTGATCATACAGGAATTTATGCCAGAATCTGGAATACAGCAGATGCAGGGTCGTGTGCTCCATACCACCATTGTACCAGTCAACCGGCAGCCAGTATTTGAGTGCTTCCGGACTTGCCAGTGCCTTGTCATTGTGTGGATCGGTATAACGCAGGAAATACCAGGAAGATCCGGCCCACTGCGGCATTGTATCGGTCTCACGCTTTGCAGGACCACCACAGCATGGACAAGTCGTATTTACCCAGTCGGTCATTGCTGCAAGCGGAGATTCTCCGTTGTCTGTCGGCATATAACTTTCTACTTCCGGAAGAAGCAGCGGCAGCTCGCTCTCATCGATCGGCACATACCCACATTTATCGCAGTGAACAATCGGAATCGGCTCCCCCCAGTAACGCTGACGGGAGAATACCCAGTCTCTTAATTTATAATTTGTCTTCGCCTGACCAATTCCTTTTTCTTCCAGGAATTTGATCATCTTTTCCTTTGCATCTTTTACTTCCAGGCCGTTTAAGAAGTCGGAGTTGATCAGCACACCCGTCGCTACATCGGTAAAAGCAGCCTCATTGACATCCACTTCTTCTCCGTTCTTTGCAACTACCTGAATGATCGGAAGATGAAATTTCTTTGCAAACTCCCAGTCTCTCTCATCATGTGCCGGAACTGCCATGATAGCACCGGTACCATAGCTCATCAGTACATAATCAGATACCCAGATCGGAACTTCTTTTCCGTTGACCGGATTGATTGCAGTCAGACCGTCAATTGCCACACCAGTCTTGTCTTTTGCAAGCTCCGCCCGCTCAAAATCAGACTTTCTGGAAGCCTGCTCGCGGTATGCAACGATTTCCTCCCAGTTTTTAATCTGATCCTTGTACTTATCCAGATATGGATGCTCTGGTGAAACAACCATATAGGTAACACCAAACAATGTATCGCAGCGTGTGGTGTAAATACGCAGCTTATCTTCTGTATCTTTGATCTGAAAATCAACCTCGGCACCTGTAGAACGTCCGATCCAGTTTTTCTGTGAAACCTTGACACGTTCAATGTAGTCTACATCATTCAGTCCTTCGATCAGCTTATCCGCATAATCGGTAATCTTTAACATCCATTCGCTCTTTACCTTGCGGACAACCGGAGCGCCACACCGCTCACATACACCGTTTACAACTTCCTCGTTTGCAAGACCTACCTTACAGGAAGTACACCAGTTGATCGGCATCTCTTTTTTGTATGCAAGACCGGCCTTGAATAATTTCAGGAAAATCCACTGGGTCCACTTATAATACTTTGGATCTGTTGTGTTAATCTCACGATCCCAGTCAAAAGAATATCCCAGAGAATGTAACTGATCCTTAAAATGCTTTACATTATTCTCTGTTACGATTTTTGGATGGATTTTATTTTTAATTGCATAGTTTTCTGTCGGAAGTCCAAATGCATCCCATCCCATCGGATATAATACATTATATCCCTGCATTCTTCTCTTACGGGCAACAATATCCAATGCTGTATATGGTCTCGGATGACCAACGTGAAGTCCCTGTCCGGATGGATATGGGAATTCAACCAACGCATAATATTTCGGTTTGGAATAATCATTGGTTGCAGCAAAAGCCTTTTCATCATCCCAGACTTTCTGCCACTTTTTCTCTACCACTTTGTGGTTGTATACTTCTGCCATGTCTTCGCCTCTTCATTTTTCATATTTTTTCACAATACATTTATTTTACACATACCGGGGTAGTTTGTCAAATGCCATGAGGAGGGACCCGCGCTCTTTGCGGGAGGAGTCCTTATGGCCCCACCTGGAAAAAACTTGATACCTCTTTGTGGGAGGAGTCCTTATGGCCCCACCTGGAAAAATCTTGATACCTCTTGCGGGAGGAGTCCTTATGCCCCACTTCCTTCCACCCCGGCACAAAAACAAAAACCCCGATGATATCACTCACCGGGGTTTTTAAAATCAGTTTCTGATTAGTTGTTGATGAGCTTGTCGCTCTCGTTGTTCCAGCTGTACAGCTTACGGATCTCAGCACCAACCTTCTCTGATGGATGCTCAGAAGCAAGCTTTCTCATAGCCTTGAAATGAACCTGACGTCCTGCCGGAGACATATCCAGTAAGAACTCTTTTGCAAATGTACCATCCTGAATATCAGTAAGGATCTGCTTCATAGCCTTCTTTGTCTCAGCAGTAACAATCTTTGGTCCGGTGATGTAATCACCATACTCAGCTGTATTAGAGATAGAATATCTCATTCCTGCGAAACCTGACTGGTAAATTAAGTCTACGATCAGTTTCATCTCATGGATACACTCAAAGTATGCATTTCTCGGATCATAACCAGCCTCGCAAAGTGTTTCGAAACCAGCCTGCATAAGTGCACAAACACCACCACAAAGTACAGCCTGCTCACCGAAGAGGTCAGTCTCTGTCTCTGTACGGAATGTTGTCTCAAGAAGTCCGGCTCTTGCTCCGCCGATTCCAAGACCATATGCAAGTGCAAGATCCCATGCCTTTCCGGTAGCATCCTGCTCAACAGCGATCAGACAAGGAGTTCCCTTACCAGCCTGATACTCAGAACGTACTGTATGTCCTGGTGCCTTAGGTGCGATCATTGTAACATCGACATCCTTTGGTGGCTTGATGCATCCGAAATGGATATTGAAACCATGTGCGAACATTAACATGTTACCTGGCTCAAGGTTTGGCTCGATATCTTTCTTGTACATATCAGCCTGTAATTCATCGTTAATCAGAATCATGATAATATCAGCTTTTTTAGCAGCTTCTGCTGCAACGTATACCTTAAATCCCTGCTCTTCGGCTTTCTTCCAGGACTTGCTTCCCTCATAAAGACCGATAATGACGTTGCATCCGGACTCCTTTAAGTTTAATGCATGTGCATGTCCCTGGCTACCATAGCCGATGATTGCGATTGTCTTTCCATCCAGTAATGAAAGGTTACAATCTTCCTGATAAAAAATTCTTGCTTCTGACATATCATTGTCCTCCTAAATATGTATACTCTTATATAAAAAAATATTTTTAATAAGTAGCCGTAACTAATCCAAAAAACGGACATCCGACGATCCACGGGTAAGTCCCGTAATTCCGGTACGTGCAAGTTCCAGAATTTCATATCCATCCAGCAGATCTAAAAAGGCATCCAGTTTATCCTGATGTCCTACCAGCTGAATTACCATGGAATCGTTTGTGACATCTACGATCTTTCCATGAAAAATCTCTGTCACATTCATAATCGGCTGACGCTCGTTATCCTTTGCGCGGATCTTTACAAGAATCAGCTCCCGGGTAACAGAAAGTCCCGGTTCCAGTTTTTTGATATCCAACACATCTTCCAGTTTCAGTAACTGTTTCTCGATCTGATCCAGAATAAGTTCATCGCCACTGGCAACAATTGTAATTCTGGTATATTTCGGATCTGCAGTCACACCGGATGAAAAACTGTCAATATTATATCCGCGGCGACTGAACAATCCGGATATCCGGCTCGTCACGCCTGGGTTATTTTCCACTAAAAGCGATAACGCCTGTCTTCTCATATCTCGAAAACCTTCTACTTTCTTTGTGTTGTTTAGATCATAATACTATAATCTGTGTTTGTCAAGCACTATTTTTATTATAACTTCCGGTTATATTATGAATAACTCCCATCTATCAGAATGGGACTTTAAAAGTGAAACATATGGGAATAAAGAAAGGTTCCGATTCCCACCCCCAGTAAAATGATCACAATAATTTTCATAAGAAGCGCGATCACACTGCAGATCACACCCGCAAGAGCCATTCCTCTGCTGCTGCCGTACTTGGGTTTCTGTAATGCGATAATTCCAAGAATCAGACCGGCAGCTGCGACAAGAAATGTCAGCCATTTTCCTCCGGCACAGCATGCCAGCAGAATGGCAACAATCCCAAGGATCATTGAAGCAATTCCAAGCCCGTTTGCACCTTCGTCCATATTCTGCGGTGTTCCGCCATAGGTATACGGATTATCCGGATTTGTAGGTGTTCCACAATATCCGCACATGACAGAATCATCGGGAATCTCTCTTCCACATTTTCTACAATACATGATTTCTCCTTTGTTCTAATATAATGTTTTGATCGCACCGTTGTAATACTGCAGGATCTTTAAGGCATCCGTCAGGTCTACTTTCCCATCCCTGTTTACATCCGCTGCGTTTTTCTCCGCACTGGTAAACGTCTTTGTATTATTGTAATACTGAATGACGTACAATACATCGATCAGATTGATTTTTCCGTCCCCGCTGACATCTCCCAGTGTATGCTGCTGATCTGTGATCGTCACACTCGATGTCGCCGAATTGTAGGAAAAAATATCCCCCTGCTGATCTTCCACAGACTCAATGGCAACCGTAACATCCGTACTGATTCCGTTGTTGGAATAGGCTGTCATTCCATTGGCAAGCTGAAAATCAATATACATCAGATTTCCCGAAGTATTTACATCTGCTGCTGCCGTATATTCTGTCGTAAGATACCCTCCATAGGAAGACATATTGTAATCACTCTGCGTAAGTGTCGACTGTACTTCAGGTGCCAGTGTCACAGACTGGAATGCAAGAATATTTTTATTGTATGAAATTCCAAGTTTGATCTTGTTGAATCCATCATTTCTGGAAAAATATACCGGAACGGAAATATGCCCGTTTCCCTTTACGATTCCAAGGGAAAGTGTCACGGTCTTTGCCTGGGAATTCGTCAGTGTCAGTTTCTGCGTTTTCAGTTCCACATCCGATCCGTTTGTGCGAAGATAAGATGGACTGAAGGTAATGTCAGTCTTTATGACCGGTTTTGCCGAGGTAAATTTTAATGTTGCAATCGATGATCCCGATACTTTTACCGGATCTGCAATCTGTGCGGTAGTATTTCCTGCCGCATCCTTTTTATAATAATCCACGGACAGAAAATGTGTGTACCCATTATAAGAAGCCTTCCACTCTCCGTTATTGTCTGTCTTTCCGGATGTGGTGCCCCCGTCAACAACTACCGTAACCGAAGTAAATACTGAATTGTCATAAGTCAGGTATCCTCCGAATCCGGAAGTCTCCGCATTGACAGAAAATGTCACATCAAATGACTGTCCCGCATTTAAATTGATGGAGTCACTGGCAGTCTTCATTTCCAGCGAACCTGCAGTGGTTCCTGCCGCATACACATCTGACGGCTCCACACCAGTTCCCGCAATAAACATACATGCAAGCATGATTCCGGCTATTAATTTCTTTGCTTTTCTCATAAGAATTCCCCCACTTATATGTGTTTTGATCCTTTGTAACTTATTCTATGTCTTATCCTACCATTCTCTGTAGCAAAAGGCAAGAAGTAACAAAGCTGGAAATTTATATGTTTTCCCTGTGATTTTCATCCATCATTTTCCTTAACCGTTCGATTGCCGGATAATTATTGGGATTGATCTGCTCTTTCGGTGGGAGTTCTTCCATACGGAAAAAACAAAGTTTTTCTACTTCCTCCTGCTGGCAAATGATCTGCCCGGAAAATTCCCGGCATAAAAAGATCTCTTCTGCGGCATAAATTTCATCCCCGTTTGGATAAACATAATGTACTTCTTCTCCGGAGACATTCATAAAGTGTTCGAGTTTTCCGCAGATCAGTCCTGTTTCCTCCCGTACTTCCCGTCTGGCACAGTCTTTGAAGCTCTCCCCGAGTTCCATAGAACCCCCGGGATATCCCCATAACCCGTTGTCTGCACGTTTCTGCAGAAGCAGCTCCCTTTTTTCATTCAAAAGCAACACTCCTGCACAGGTCATAATCAACGGCCGATGACCTACCTGTTTTCTCAATTCCAATATATATCCCATATGTTTTGTTCTCTCTTTCTTTTTTCTGTCTCCATCATAGCATGGGAAAGGAAAAAAGAAAACCGCGCATCTTTTCAGATGCACGGCACTTGCTGAGTAAAACGTAACGCTAATATACAAATACAACGTTACCATGTCCGGATTTTCGGTTTCAGACTATTGTAATGTATCATATTTTTAATACTTACCGGATTTTTATAAAGTTTCATCAAAAAACCGAAGCATATGCTCACTCCATGCTTTGGCCGAAGTAGCATATCCTAACCCGATGCCGTGATCTCCCGTCGGAAAAGTCTCACACAGATGCTTCACTCCTGCTTTCGTAAGTGCTGCATCCAACCGGGTCGTATTGCTGGCCGGAACACAGCCGTCATCGAGATTCGCATAAGCGTATGTTGGCGGATATCCGGTCAGATCATGAAGTTCTACAGACAGTTTTTTCTGAAGATCCGACTTCCCGCCTGTATTATAGCGACAGCTTCCCTCATGATATTCCGAGGTAAAACTGATCACCGGGTACAACAGTCCTACCCCGTCCGGCCGCGCAGAAATCCTTCCATATAGTTTTTCCAGCTCCGGATGCACACAAAAAATTTCTGTTTTCAGTTCTTCATGCAGCATTGCCGTGCTTGCGCACAAATGCCCACCGGCAGAAGCTCCCACCACAAGAATACGATTTTCGTCAATTCCATACTGCCGTGCATGTGCACGTACATGCATAATAGCCAGTGCCAAATCCATCTGACACTGCGGATAGGTATTGGGCTGAATGCGATAGCTTAAAATAAATGCTTTATAGCCTCCGTCACGCTCCATGCGCTGTGCAAGCTGCACACCTTCCGAATAATAAGAAAGCATCTCATATCCGCCTCCCGGACAGAAAATAACTGCCGGACGCTTCTTTTCCTGTCTTCGTTCTTTGCAAACAGCGGCAGACGGATACGGTGGAACGGATGCACAGTCATCAAAATGCATAAATGCCTGCTGATCCACATCCGGATTTCCCGTAAACAGCCATACACCCTCTTCGTCATTTTGATCCTCTTTTGGAATCCACCCCTCTTTTTGCGTATGCCAGAGAGGTACAAACAGAAATTTTTGTTTCTCTGCGGTCTCCATCAGCATATTGGCACAGTTTACCAGTGGCTGGGACCAGAATGCTTCGCCCCACTCCATGTGCACCCTGTCATGGATCTGTTCCATCGTTTCTTCCTCATGCCCCTGCAGCAATATGCTCCAACAGGTCGGAAACAGATCTCCCAATGCCGTATCCACCGGTTTTGTTGTTTTTATTTCTTTCCATGTCGATTTCATTGAAAACATATAGTTTCACTCCCTGCCAAAAACCATATCATAAATCACATCCGTAATTTCAGAATTGTCCAGCAAAATACCTGTTATAAAAAGTCACGCAGCATACGTTTTCTGCTCGGTGCACCAAGTTTACGCAGTGCCTTTGCCTCAATCTGACGGATACGCTCTCTTGTCACATGAAACATCTGTCCCACTTCTTCCAGCGTGTGCGGCTGATTTCCGTCAAGACCGAACCGCAGTGTGATCACTTCCTGCTCACGATCCGTCAGGTCTTTCATGGCAAGTGAAATCTGCTTATTACGCATCTCCGCAATCGCATTCTCCTCCGGGGATAACGCATTGGAATCCTGCACAAAATCACCCAGATGGGAATCGTCCTCATCCCCTACCGGAGCCTCCATGGAAACCGGATCCTGACTAAAACTCATGATCTCCGTTACACGATCTTCATCTTCGCCAAGCATCTCCGCAATTTCCTTATTGGAAGGTTCTCTTCCCAGCTCCTGTGTCAGAGTACGGCGTGCACGGACAACCTTATTGATTGTCTCCACCATATGTACCGGAACACGGATCGTCTTTGCCTGATCTGCAATTGCACGGGTAATTGCCTGACGGATCCACCATGTCGCATATGTGGAAAACTTAAATCCTTTTTCGTACTCAAACTTATCAACTGCTTTCATCAGACCGATATTCCCCTCCTGAATCAGATCCAGAAGCGGCAATCCCCTGCCGACATACTTCTTGGCAATACTTACTACCAGTCTGAGATTTGCTTCAATCAGTTCCTTCTTGGCTTCCGGATCACCCTCACTGATCCGCTTGGCAATCTTTTGCTCTTCTTCCATGGTAAGCAGACGCACCTGTCCGATCGTCTTTAAATACTGACGTACCGGATCCGTGATATCCGCCCCCTCCATAACCGAGAGATCTTCCTCGATATTTTCCTCGGAATCTTCCTCAATATCATCATCAATATCCAAAAGAATCTTACTTTCTTCCAGTTCTTCGTCATCCACCTCATCCAGTTCTTTCTCCTTTGCAGACAAAGAAACCGTCTGCTCCATGTCATTTTTTGAGCGAAGGACTTCGATCTTGTTATCTTCTAAAACTTTTAAAATGTTGTCAAACTGCTCAGAGGAAATCTCTACCCCTGAAAATGTATCCAGGATTTTGCTGTATGCGATCTTATCCTGATTCTTTTTGCCCTGTTCGATCAGGCCTGCTACCATTTGAATAATAGAACGTTTATCTTCTGTCACGAAAAATACTCCTTATCAATAAATTCCCCTATTTTATTTTATATCTTCTTTTAGGTTCTAAAACATTTTACCACAATTCAAAAATAATTCCACACCTTTTTTCGTATTTATGTTCATTATTTGATACTGCCGTTTATTCTCCCCTGTGCTCTGCTCCTGCATTGCCTTATTATTCCCGGCTCTTTCGTCCTGCTAGTGGCAGCCGATCCCCCTCATGTATCTCTGATACCCTGTCAATGCCCTGTCTCTCATAACTCCGGTGGGCGGTGTCGTTTGGAATGTCCGGATTGTATACAGGCTTTCCATACTTCCGTATTACTATTGTTATTTATTGTGACAAATATTTTGTCTGAATACTTATCGCCAACCCTGTTTGATTCAATTTCCGATTTTGGAATAGCCTTCTTTCATACGCTCCATAGTTTGCCCCATTGGCAGCTTTCCTGGAGAAGTGATTTCCAATCGTTTGTCATATACCGCAACCTGTATCGTACCATGATCCAGATAACGATATTTGATGGTATTGAATCAAAAATATTATGTCTCACTTTATTCTCTTCTTTACAGGCACTTTCTCGGCATATTCCTGTTCCAGTTCCTCCGCCAGATACGCATCGCTCATGCAGTGCATATCAGAAACACCATCACGGATCAGCTGATAAACTAGTGAATGATAAAAGAAATCCAAAGCCGCATCCAGTGAAAGTCCCTGCTGTTTAGCAAAGCATTCAATAACACGGCTATATTTTTTCTGAAGCAAAATCGGATTCGCTGTCATAGTGTTGTCCCATTTCAAACTTGTAATCATGTTCCTTCTCGTTCATTTTCGACATTTTTCCCCTCGTTTGATGACTTTACTAAAATACTATTTTTGCCTGTATTACTCCACTACTTGACAAGAGGAAAATATTGGACACAAAAAGCGGTCTTATCAAAAAGGAATCAGAAATCAATGTACGGTTTTTCCACCTTTTATTATTTTTTCAAAAGAAACAAGTGCCAGGAATCTTCCCGGCACTTGTCCTTTTCAAACAACTTATTCTGTTACTTATTTCCTTATACGCACTATTTTTTACCAGTACATAAATCATACAGTTTCCTGCATCTTTGCTGTAATCATTCTATAACCGCTTAAAATCTGTCTCCTACTCTACACCCAGTGCCTTAAACACAGCATCCTCCGCACTTTGATACGGAATCAGTTGAAATGCACTCATCAGATCTGCCGGAACACTTGCGAAATCAACAAACGAGGTACTTGGAATCAGCACCTTCTTTGCACCGCTATCCAGGCATACTTGAAGCGTATTGGCAAGTTCATCCACCTTTATCATCGTACCACTGATTGTGATATCACCTAATACTGCCAAATTACTGACTACCGGCTTTCCCAATGCAATCGAACAAAGAGCAATTAATGACGGCAGTGCCAGTTTGTCAGTCATTCCAATCCCCTGCAAATCCTGATAATTGATAATATAGTCTTTCGTTGAAGTACTGATAGAACCGCTGATCCGGCTGCCATTCGCTTTCAGATAATTAAATGCCGTGTTCACAGCCTCCTTACACTTAGAATCGCTGCCCAAACCAGTCCGTTCCATCTTGCCATTTCCCGGAAGCATCTGGCTTTCCAGACGGAACACGCCGATCATGCCGCTTTTTCCTCTGGATACAGTATAAACCTGTCCCGGATTGCACATACCGTCCGGGATCAGCTTACCGCCACCCTGTTCTGGTACAGAAACATAATGTTCTGACATATCCTCCAGGTCAATATAGGAGAAGTTCACATCGTAAAACTCCATGCCACCCAGCTTTTTCAGCTGTTCTTTGACACGGCGGCGCATTTCCAATGCAATCTGAATGACTTCTTCCAGCTCTTCTTTGGTAAACTCACCATTCGGATACATCAGTTTCAGATAACCGTCTACCATGCGGCGAACTGCAATGGTATCACGCTGATTCAGATTTCTTCCCAGGCGGAAATAGTGATCAAGTGCATCACCATACTGTTCCTTACGGAGTTCACGAATAAACTCTGCCAGATAATCACTGATAAAACCGTAATCATTGGTAAAATGCTCCGGCCGGAACTTCGGAATCTCCCACCCCGGAAGATAACAGTGCATACGGTCAAGAAATGCCGTATCTGTTCCCATTTCCGGTGGAAATGGGGCAAACAGGCTGGATGTTTTTAAAAGCACATCCACACTTTGATTGATATTACCTACAAAGACCATGGAAGCTGTTGCAGCTTTTTCTTCTTTACCACGGGCAAAAGAACCGGATGCCATGTAGTCTTTCATAATCTGGATACCATCTTTATCCTTGAACTTGATACCTGCCACTTCATCAAAAGCAACGCAGTCCCACAAACCAACGAGTCCGACTGTTTTACGTCCCATATTATAAAACAGGTTTGCAACAGTCGTCTGTCCACCAGAAATCAATATGCTGTTCGGAGAAATTTCTTTGTAGAGATGGGACTTGCCTGTGCTTCTCGGTCCCAGCTCACAAAGGTTAAAATTATTCTCAACCAATGGAATCATACGGGTCAAGAGCAGCCATTTCTCACGGTATGTAAATTCATCCGGCTCCATGCCGATAGAGCGAAGAAGAATATCCAGCCATTCATCTTTTGTAAAAGCTTTTCGTCCCTGCTTCAACTCATCAATATCAATATGTGGCATCTGAATCGGTGTCAACTTACGAATACTGATTGGAGAAATATCTTTCTGCTTTTTCTGTTTGGAACGAAGCGGATTCCCATCAATGTCCTCAATGCCAAAGTTATTGTCGCCTTCCACTTCGTAATCCAGCTGAACAATGCACCAGATACCGCCGCAGAGCAGGCGGTCAAACTTTTCCGGGTATTCGTCAGCAATCGGCACATTGCCAACTCCAAGATTGGAAAACTCTGCAAAAAAGCAGTCCTTTTTCATATCCAGTCTGACAGTCACCATATCAATAATTGTGTGGCTGCCTTTCTTACGCAGCTGAGAAAGAATCTTCTGCGCTTCATCCGGGCGTACAAAGTTATCGGCAAGAATACGTTTCACATTCTGTACGCCTTTTTCAATAACATTTTCATCATCTGAGCTGCAATACTGCCCCAACAAAAACTCAAGGACATAAACCGGAACATTTGCCCCTTCCTTGATTTTCTTTGTCAGGTCTTTCCGAACAATCTTACCGTCAAAGTTCTGGCGGAGCTTGTCCTTTATTTCTTCACGGGTGCTTTCACCCTCTGTAAATTGCTCCATCTTCCTATCCTCCTGCGGTATTAACTAAAGAAATTAAACTCATCCACCGCAAAGGCGATGTCAATCTGAAACGGTTCACGCTGTGGCATCTGCAATCCCTGTTCGTCTTCAATTACCAGATAATAAGTAGCTGTATTGCTGTATTTTAGAGATTTTAGATTAAACTGACAGCGAAAAGTTCTTTCTGCACCATTGTCGCTGGTCTTATCTGCAATAATCTTCTGAACATCACTGATTTGCCTGCCGTTTTCGTCCGTAAAGTAAACCTGATACGTAGCCGCTTCACGATTTGCACTAACTGCATCCTTTTGATAGAAGTTCAATGAGAAAATCATATTGCTGATCTTACGGTTTGCGGACAGTAAATTGACCGTTACCGGCTTGGTATCATATTTCTGCTTATTTCGCCTATATTCCATAGAATCGTTGCGGAGATAATGATACTCAATCACTGGAACAACCATTTCCTGCAAACTGATACCACCATGCACAAAATTCATACCGCCACCATTCATTTTGATACGAATACTTTCTCTCGGTGCAAATCCATCAAATTCCGTATTTCCGCCCAGGAATTTTACAGGCATCAAGTAATCTGGTTTCACACCTTTCTGCATAATTGCATATCTTCTGCCATATTCTACACACCGCTTGATGCTTTCTTTTTTTGTAATGTCAGGATTTGTTACATCTACATCAAAAAAACCTCTTTTATCTACTTTGTCCTCTTCCTTCAAAGGACTGTATGTATAAAGAAATCCATGATCTGCTGTAATTAGAATATTTGTTCCGCCAAATTCATTTACGATAATACGCACAAGATTCTTCAATTCTGAAATCGCCTTGTCACACGCAGCAAAAACAGCAGTATCCGAAGTGTGGCTGGCTTCATCTATGGTATCGTGGTAAATATAAACCACATCCATGCCTTTCACCAAAGCACTTCGTTCAGCTCGCTTCATGGCAATGATGTCATTGTATTTCAATGCTACACTCGCCGGATCTTCTGATTTCAGAACCTTATCCCGATAAGTACTTGCCGTAGACTGCCCATCTGCAAGGACCGTCAAAACATCATTCCTAACTTCTACTGTCAGTTCTTTATGGGGCAGTAATGCTGCCATACCAAACTTTGTAATAGAAGGGAAGATACTCTGCATACTGCTGATGGAAACCTTGCTCTGTGTCTCTCTCTGAAGCTGATCTGCCAGCGCAGCCGCCACTTCATAACGCATGGCATCTGAGATAATTACAAATACTTTCGTATCCGAGGTTTGAATACGGGAACGGTAAAAATCCTCCTGTTGCGGTACTTCCAGAACTTTACCGTAAGTTGCCAGTTCATCCGCACATACATCTGACCAGTTATTGCCCAAC